>ENA-OPDG01000434-OPDG01000434.1-human-gut-metagenome-genome-assembly--contig:-NODE-434-length-37921-cov-7.614087_pt1 | contig 37921 bp, 36 predicted proteins | sample MGYA00241259_ERZ501498 | MGnify/ENA primary metagenome ERZ501498 (study PRJEB25962, sample SAMEA2042582) | human gut metagenome | biome: human gut; feature: human-associated habitat; material: faeces... | reverse complement strand
TGTCATCGGGGTTGATGATGGTCTGCATGGACGCACGGTCCAGGGTGCCATCGGGATTGACAGCGACCTTGCCACTGGTGTCGGGAACTTGCTTTACGGTAACCAGAATCTTCATTATCTCTTTCCCCCTCTTACAGGCCCATGTTGGCGGAGATCACGATACGCTGTACCTCAGACGTACCTTCATAAATTTCCGTAATTTTCGCATCGCGCATCATGCGCTCCACTGGGTAATCCTTGGTATAGCCGTAGCCGCCGAACAGCTGCACCACCTTGGTGGTGGTCTTCATGGCGTGCTCGGAGGTGAACAGCTTGGCCATGGCGGCCAGCTTGGTGTAGCGCTTGCCCTCGCCCTTGGCCACGGCGGCCTGATAGGTCAGCAGACGTCCTGCCTCGCAGCCCAGCTCCATGTCTGCCAGTGTGAACTGGGTGTTTTGGAACTTGCTGATGGGCTTACCGAACTGGACACGGCCCTTGGTGTAGTTGATGGCCTCGGCCAGCGCGCCCTCGGCGATGCCCAGGGACTGGGCGGCAATACCGATACGGCCGCCGTCCAGCGTGGCCATGGCGATGGAGAAGCCCTTGCCCTCTACGCCCAGCAGGTTCTCCTTGGGCACGATGCAGTCCTGGAACACGATCTCGGCGGTGGGGCTGCCGTGGAGGCCCAGCTTTTCCTCGTGCTTGCCCACGGAGAAGCCGGGGAAGCCGCTCTCCACAATGAAGGCGGAGATGCCCTTGGTGCCGCGGGTCTTATCAGTCATGGCGAACACCACGAACACGTCGGCCACATAGCCGTTGGTAATGAAGATCTTGGAGCCGTTCATCACATAGTGGTCGCCCACCAGCTTGGCCTCGGTCTGCCCCTTGGAGGCGTCACTGCCGGCGTTGGGCTCCGTCAGGGCAAATGCACCCACATGATGGCCCTTGGTCAGCATGGGCAGGTACTTGGCCTTCTGCTCGGCGGTGCCGTAGGTCATGATAGGATCGCAGCACAGGCCGTTGTGGGTGGCCACGATGTCGCCGGTGGAGGCGCACTGCTTGCTCAGCTCCTCGATGCACAGGGCACTGGCCAGCGGATCGGCGCCCGCGCCGCCGTACTCCTTGGGGACGCACATACCCATGACGCCCAAATTGAACAGCTTCTCGATGTTTTCGCGGGGATATTCGCAGGTGCGGTCGGTCTCTGCCGCGATGGGCTTGACTTCGTTCTCGGTAAATTCTGCCATCATCTTGCGGATCAGCTGATGTTCACGACTGAGATTAAAATCCATGTTGTTTCTCCTATATTTTTACTCTGTTTCGGAACGGTTCTTATAAAGGCATCCAACTGCCGCTGGCGGTGGCCAGCAGCTTTCCGGTGGCGGCGTCGGCCAGCTCCGCCCGCTGGCGGATGAGGCTGCGTCCCGCCTTGACGATGAATACCTTCAGGTGCAGCTCCATGCCGAAATCCACACCCCGCAAAAAGGATACCGTCATGTCCGTGGTGGTGGCCTCGTTGTCCCCGGCGGTGAAGTTGGCCACCACGCCGAAGGCGGTGTCGAACATCCCCGCGATGGCGCCGCCGTGGATGCCACCCTTCTCGTTGATCTGCCACGTCTGGGTAGGAAAGGCGTAGGTGACGGTCTGCGTCTCGTAATCGCAGTCCACCAGACGCGCCCGCATTTTCTCGTCAAAGCCGCCGTCGTGCAGGTTCAGATAGTGCTCCGACTTCTCCTGCACCAGCTGGAGCCACGCTTGCTTTTTATCCATGACGCGCCTTTACTCCTGTATCCCGGCGATATTCTTCGCCAACTTTTTCTTCTCCTGAATATTCCCCTGGCGGGCGATCATCACCCGCTGCGCCTGGGGCGAGCCTGCGCCGTGCATGGATTCCGTGCGATAGCCTACAGCGGCAGCGCCCAGGCACATGTTCTCCAGGAAGCGCATGATCCGTTGGCGATCCTCCGTGCTGACGCCCTCCCGGGCAGCGAAATACTTGTTGCAGATGTCGCCGATGGTCTCGCCGTTGTTGCCCACCACGGTCTCGGACTTGAAGTCCGTCTCGCTGGGCATGGTGACCATCAGGCCGCCCGCGATGTCCTCGGCAAGACGCACGATCTCATAGGGGAAACGGGTGACGTTCTGCTTGCACACGTTGGCCAGCAGCAGGTCGATCTGGTAGTTGCCCGCCTTGGTGGGGCAGCCCTCGCAGGAGCAGGCGATGCCGCAGGAGTACAGGGTCTCGTTGAGATGGGTCATCTCAATGAGCTTGTCCTTGACGGCGCTGGCCTTCTCCACGCCGTTGTACTCGGCAGCCAGCGCCGCCGCGCCGATGACCACGTCGCCCACGCCCACCTTGCAGCCGCCGTAGCTCTGGCGGTGATAGCCGGCGAAGCGCTCTACGATGGTACCGGCGAACTCATACTCGCCGTTGAGAAAGATGTACTCGTTGGGGATAAACACATGGTCGAGAACCACCAGTGCCTCCTGCCCGCCGAATTTGGCGTTGCCCACGTCGATGCAGCCCTCCTCCATCTTGCGGGTGTCGCAGGACTGGCGGCCGTAGATCATGTACAGACCCTCGGCGTCGGTGGGGCAGGCGAAGGACACGGCGTAGTCCTTATCCGCCTCGCCCATGGCGATGGTGGGCATGAAGATATGCCAGTGGGAGTTGATGGAGCCGGTCTGGTGGCATTTCGCGCCGCAGACCACAATGCCGTCATCGCGGCGCTCCACCACATGGACGTACATATCCGGGTCGGTCTGCTCATGGGGTGCCTTGGAGCGGTCGCCCTTGGGGTCGGTCATGGCGCCGTCCACTGTCAGGTCGTTGTCCTGGACGTAGACCAGAAACTTTTTGAAGTTCTCGTGATAGTGGGTGCCGTACTTCTCATCGATCTCATAGGTGGAGGAGAAAACGGCATTGAAAGCGTCCATGCCCACGCAGCGCTGGAAGCAGGAGGCAGTTTTCTGACCCAGCAGCCGCTGCATTTTCACCTTCTTCACCAGATCGTCTGCGGACTGGTGAAGATGGGTGAAGCGGTTGATCTTCCGGCCGGTGAGATTGGAGGTGGCCGTCATCAGATCCTCGTACTGAGGATCCTGCGCCAGCGCGTAGGTCATGGCCACGCAGTTGATGGAGGGCCGGATCATGGGGTGATCCACCCAGTTGTCGATCTTCTCACCGAACATATACACGCGGGTGTTCAGCTTACGCAGAGAGTCGATGTACTCTTTCGCGGTCATCAGTGCCATTGTCGGTTCCTCCTTATTTGTCGTCGGCCAGACCCATCTTCTCCTCGCGGAAGATGCGGCTGTCCATCAGCTTCAGGTCGGGGGCGATCTTGGGCATGAACTCCATCTGATCCAGCACCTGGGTCTGGAGGTCGATGCCGGGGGCGATCTCAATGAGGGTCACGCCGTCGGGCCGCAGCTCAAACACGGCGCGCTCGGTGATGTACAGCACAGGCTGGGCTGTCTCCACGGCGTACCTGCCGGAGAAGGTGATGTGCTCCACCTGCCGGACGAACTTCTTCTTCGCGCCCTCCTGGGTGATGACCAGCGCGCCGTCACGGCACTCGGTCTTCAGGCCCTTGGCGGTGAAGGTGCCGCAGTAGACCACCTTCTTGGCGTTCTGGGTGATGTCGATGAAGCCGCCCGCACCGGCAAGGCGGGTGCCGAACTTGGAGACGTTCAGGTCGCCGTTGGGGGCCGTTTCCGCCAGGCCCAGGAAGGCCACATCCAGGCCGCCGCCCTGATAGAAGTCGAACTGCACGTTGTGGGGGATGATGGCCATGGCGTTGGCGGACGCGCCGAACTGGGTGCCGCCCATGGGAACACCGGCAATGGAACCGGCCTCCACCGTCAGGGTCATCTTGTCGCTGATGCCCTCCTCGGCGGCCACGTTGGCGATCTTCTCCGGCGCGCCGGTGCCCAGATTGACGATGGCGTCCTGGGGCAGCTCCATGGCGGCACGGCGGGCGATGATCTTCTTGGCGTACAGCGGGATAGCGGGGATGGCGTCCATGGGGATACGGTACTCGCCGGTAAGGCTGCCGTCATAGGGAGTGCCCAGGCACTGCATATTGTCCTCGGCGGAGCCGATAACAATGGCGTCCACATAGATGCCGGGGATGGCCACCAGCTTGGGGTCCAGGGTGCCGCCCTGCACCACCTTTTCCACCTGCACGATGACCTTGCCGCCGGAGTTGCGGCAGGCCTGGGCCATGGCGGTGACGTCGATGGGCCCGATCTCGTGGTGGACGGTGCAGTTGCCATACTCGTCGGCGTAGCTGCCCCGGACGAACACCACATTGATGGGGAAGGACTTATACAGCAGCCGCTCCTGACCCTCAATATTGACGATCTTCACGATATCCTCGGTGGTGGCGCTGTTCAGCTTGCCGCCGCCGTTGCGGGGATCCACAAAGGTATACAGGCCCACATGGGTGATGGTGCCGATCTTGTGGGCGGCGATGTCCCTGTACATATGGGAGATGACGCCCTGGGGCAGGTTGTAGGCCTCGATCTTGTTCTCCAGCGCCAGCGCGCCCAGGGAGGCGGCGCGGTCCCAGTGTCCGCCGATGACGCGCTTGACCATACCCTCGTGGCCGTAGTGGTCGCCGCCGGTGCCGTCCCGGTGGCCCTGACCGGCCGCGAAGAACAACGTCAGGTCACGGGGGTGGCCGGTCTCCAGGAACCGCTTTTCCACCGCTTTGCTGAGCGCCTCCGGGCAGGCAGAGCTGACAAAGCCGCCGGTGGAGATGGTGTCGCCGTCGTTGACCAGCAGGGCGGCCTCCTCAGCGGAGATGATGCGTACTTTCTTCATCGGTAGGCCCCCTTACTTGTTCTGGAAGGCGGCGGGACGCTTCTCCAGGAACGCGCCCATGCCCTCCTTCTGGTCGGCGGTGGCGAAGCACATGGCAAACAGCTCATTCTCACAGACAATGCCATCATCGATGTCCATCTGCATGCCCCGGTCGATGCAGGCCTTGGCGTACTTCACGGCAATGGGGGCGTTCTTGGTGAAGGACTTGGCCATCTCCAGCGCGCCGTCCATGAGGGCCTCGGGGGCGTAGACGGCGTTGACAAGGCCGATCTTTTCCGCCTCGTCGGCCTTGATCATCCTGCCGGAGAAGATCAGCTCCTTGGCCTTGGCAACGCCCACGCGACGGGGCAGACGCTGGGTGCCGGAGAAGCCAGGGGTGATGCCCAAGCCCACCTCTGGCTGGCCGAACTTAGCCTTCTCGGAGGCCAGAATGATATCACAACTCATCGCCAGCTCGCAGCCGCCGCCCAGCGCAAAACCGTTGACCGCGGCGATGGTGGGAAATTCCAGCTTTTCGATGCGGCGCAGCAGTGCGCTGCCCCGCTGGCCCCAGCGGCGGCCGCCATCCAGATCCAGCGGGTACTGCTCGCCGATATCGGCGCCTGCCACAAAGGAGCGGCCCGCACCGGTGAGGATCATGCAGCGGACGTCGCGGTCGTTCTCAAGCGTCGCTACCACCTGCTCCAGCTCCGTGATGACGTCGCCGTTCAGCGCATTCAGCGCCTCGGCCCGGTCGATGGTCACGATGGCAATGTTATCTTGCTTTTCATATCGTACAGTGTTACCCATAATATTCTCCCGCCCTTATGACACATTTCATGCGTTTTCAATAACACTCGCGGTAAATAGCCTCCTCGGAAGCTAAGTCGAATGGATAGTAGGCGTTGGTCATCAGTCGCTGCTGGTTGGCCTCCACAGAGACAGGGAACGCCTTGAAGTCCGCTTCCGTAAAGCCGCAGTCCCGCAGGGGGCGCAGGGGCAGGATGCGCTGCAGAAGGTCGCACAGATAGCCGATGGCGTCCTCCGCCTTGCAGCCGGTGATATCTGCCACCAGACGCTTGAACTTCATGATCTCGCCGTTGGGGTCGTTGCGGTCATAATACCGCAAAATCGCGCCGAACAGCATATAGTTGCTCTCACCGTGGGGGACGTGGTATGTTCCGCCCAGCGGGAAGCTCATACCGTGGACAGGTCCGCAGCCCGCCTTTAGGAAGGCGATACCAGCGAAGAAGCTGGCCGTCACAAACTCATCCAGATACTCAAACCGGGCGTTCTGCCCCTTCTCGTCGATGAGCTTGAAGCCTTTCAGGATCATGTCCATGGCCTTCTCCGAGAACATCTCGCTGGTGATGGTCTTGCGGTGAGGGCTCAGGAAGGATTCGGTGGCGTGAACCAGCGCGTCGATGGCGGAGCAGGCAAAGGGCTTGTAGGGCAGCGTCTTGATGAGCTCCGGGATCAGGCACACCTTGTTAGGAATGATGTCATCGGACACAAGACCCAGCTTCGTCTCTCCGCCGGTGAGTTGACCGTCGATCTCCGTCTTCACGATAGCCACGGAGATGTTGGTGCACTCGCTGCCGGTGCCGCAGGTGGTGGGGATGGCGATGACGTCCTTCTCATGAACAACGGGGAAGCGCTTGTAGTACAGCTCGTGGACGCTGTCGGGCCGCTTGCAGCCCAGCAGCTTGCACAGGTCCATGATGGCGCCGCCGCCCACGGCGATGACGCGGTCATAGCTGTCGTAGGGGATGGCGTCGTACATGATCTGGATCATAGCCTCGGAGGGCTCGCCCGCGCCGAACTTCTCCTGGAACACAAAGCTGCACTTGAGGCCCAGCTCCTTCATGAAGGGGGTGTAGATGAACTCGTTGGTCAGCACCACGTCACGCTCGTTCAGCTGGAACTCCTCCGCCATCTGGGCGAAGGTCTGAAATTTATACACGGTGGGCGCGAAGATGATCTCGCGCTTGTCCGCCATCAGGCTGGCGGAAAATGAATCCATTGCCATTTTGTTCTCCTTTTCTTATTTCCTCTCGATGGCCTTTTTGACAGCGGCCACGATATTGGCGGCCCGCAGGCCGTATTCATCCATCAGGAATGCCTGAGGGCCCACCTGGCCGAACTGGTCGTTGACGCCCACGAACTCCTGCACGGTGGGCCGGTTCTTGGCCAGACAGTTGGCCACGGCGCTGCCCAGACCGCAGGTGACGTTGTGATTCTCGGCGGTGACGATGGCCCCGGTCTCGGCGGCGCACTTCACCACCAGCTCCTCGTCCAGCGGCTTCCAGGTGAACATATCCACCACACGGACGGCGATGCCCTCGGCCTGAAGCTGCTCGTAGGCCTTCAGCGTCTCGTCCACCATGATACCGGAGGTGATGATGGTGGCCTGGTCCTTGTCGCTCTCGTGGAGCACAACGCCCTTGCCCAGCTGGAACGCCGTGCCGTCGCCGTAGACCTGGATGATGTCCTTCCGGACGAAGCGGGTATAGGTGACGCACTGGCAGTCCGCCACCTGCTGGGTGACGGCCTTCAACTGGGCGTAGTCGCAGGGATCGGTGACCACCGCCTGGGGGATGGACAGGTACATGGCGGCGTCCTCCAGCGGCATGTGGGTGCCGCCGTTGAAGGCGGCGCACACGCCCGCGTCGGAGCCGAACACATGGACCGGCAGGTCCGCGTAGGCGGCGGACATGTAGATCTGGTCATAGATGCGGCGGCTGGCGAAGGTGCCGAAGGTGTGGAGATACACCTTCTTACCGGTGGCGGCCAGACCGGCGCAGACGCCGGCGGCGTTGGCCTCGGCGATGCCCGCCTCATAGGCCCGGTCGGGATAGGTGGCCATCAGCTGCTTGGTGTTGACGCAACCCATCAGGTCGCAGTCCACGTAGCACACGTTCTTGTCGACGGCCATCATGTCCTTCAGCGTCAGGGCGAAGGCGTCCCGGCAGGCGCGGCTGTCCTTTTCATGCTTGGCGATCAGTTCCCGTTTCATTTCCGCACCTCCTCCAATGCTTTCTCGGCGGCGGCGATGGCCTCCTGCCACGCCTCCTCGCTGGGCTGGGAGGAGTGCTCCCGCTTGGGCTCGGCGAAGGTCGCGCCCTTGCCCTTGATGGTGTCCAGCACGATGCAGCTGGGCACGCCCTTCTTGGCATAGGCGTTCTGGATGGCCTGATAGATGGCCTCCACGTCGTGGCCGTCGATCTCCTGGGTGTACAGGCCGAAGCCCGCTGCCTTTTTGGCGATGTCGCCGTGGTCCAGGATATCGGCGGTCTTGCCGTCCAGCTGGTAGCCGTTGTTGTCGATGATGTAGATGAGGTTGTCCAGCTTGTGGGCGTAGGCGAAGTGGAACGCCTCCCACACTTGGCCCTCGTCGGCCTCGCCGTCGCCGACGACGCAGAATACATGGTTGGTGCGGCCGTCGATCCTGTTGCCCAGGGCCGCGCCCGCGGCGGTGGAAGCCCCCTGGCCCAGAGAGCCGGTGGTCAGGTCCACGCCGGGTGTCAGCTTCCGGTCGGTATGGCTGGGGAACCTGGTATGGGGCTGGTTGAGGGTATAGGCATCCTCCATAGGATAGAAGCCCATCAATCCAAAGGTCGCATAGGCCACCGGGCCTGCGTGCCCCTTGCTGAGCACCAGCCAGTCACGGTCGGGATCACGAGGATTTTTTGGATCAAAGTGCATGACCTCGCCGTACAGCACGGCCATCAGGTCAGCCAGATCCATGGATCCGCCCACGTGGCCGAAGCCCCGGGAATGGATGACCTTCAGCGTCTCCAGCCGGATCTCCGCCGCTAATATCTCGATTTTTTTTACGTCCATTCTTCTTCCTTTCCATGGCGCGCTATCACCACTCCGCAATCGTTCCATCGTAGTTCCGCCAAACCGGATTTTTCCAATTGTGGCCCTTTTTGGCCATCTCCTCCACCAGTTCCTCGTTCACATCGATGCCCAGTCCGGGCCTCGTCAGTATATCGGTGAAACCGTCTTTATAGGTGAATACAGAACGGTCATTAAGATAGTCCAGCAGATCGCTGCCCTGATTATAGTGAATGCCAAGGCTCTGCTCCTGAATGAATACATTGGGAGTACAGGTATCCATCTGCACACAAGCCGCCAGCGCGATCGGTCCCAGGGGGCAGTGTGGTGCAACCGCCACGTCGTAGGCCTCCGCCATGGCGGAGATTTTTTTGCATTCACTAATACCGCCTGCGTGAGATAGATCAGGCTGAATGATGTCCACATAGCCATCCTGCAGCAGGTTCTTGAATTCCCAACGGCTGAACATCCGCTCTCCCGTGGCGATGGGGATGGAGCAGCTCCGTGCAATTTCCCGTAGCGCCTCATTATTCTGCGGCAAAACCGGTTCTTCGATGAACATAGGATGCAGAGGCTCCAACTCGCGGGCAAGCACCTTTGCCATGGTCTTATGTACTCTGCCGTGGAAATCCACTGCGATATCCATCTTCATACCCAGTGCCTCTCGGATGGCCGCCACACGTTCCACCACAGCCTCCACCTTGTCAAAAGTATCGATGTAGTGCATTTCTTCAGTGGCATTCATCTTTACAGCCCGATACCCCTGTTCGTATTTCTCCAATGCTTGACGACGAATATCATTAGGCCTGTCCCCGCCGATCCAGCAGTAGACCTTCAGCTTGTCTCGGCAAGCACCGCCCAGCATCTCATATACAGGCATCTGGTAATACTTCCCCTTGATGTCCCACAGCGCCTGATCGATACCCGCGATGGCGCTCATCATCACCGGCCCACCCCTGTAGAACCCGGTACGGTACATGGTTTGCCACAAATCCTCAATCTTACGGGGATCTTTCCCCAGCAAATAGCAGGACATCTCCTCCACGGCAGCTTTAACAGTGTGGGCATGACCCTCCACCACTGGTTCACCCCAGCCGCAGATTCCTTCATCCGTCTCGATTTTCAGAAACAGCCATCGGGGCTGTACTGGATATAGCTTCAACGCAGTGATTATCATATGCTTTTCTCCTATCTTTTCACGCGCCCGCTGGCATCTCCTCCCATCAGGCTCTCCACTTCCTTCACCGTCACCTGATTAAAATCAAAGGGGATGGAGTGCTTCAGGCAAGAAGCCGCTGTAGCAAATTCAATGGCATCCTGTGGCTCACGCCCGCTGAGCAGGGCGTAGATCAATCCGCCGCCGAAGGAGTCACCGCCTCCCACACGGTCTACGATATGCATGGCGTATGTCTTGGCGAAATATGCCTTACCGTCCTGATATAGCATCGCTGACCAGTTGTTATTGTCGGCGCTGAGACTCTGTCGCAGTGTGATGGCTACCTGCGTGCATCCGAACTGTCGGCAAATGCTCTGGGCCACCTCCCGGTACCCATCGGCATTGATTTTTCCCGCCTGCACATTGTTATCCTGCGGTTTGATGCCGAAAACCTTTTCCGCATCCTCCTCGTTGGCAATACAGACGTCCACATATGACATCAGGCCTCCCATGACTTGCCCAGCCTTTTCCGAGCTCCACAAATTTCCCCGGTAATTCAGGTCGCAGCTTACCTTCACGCCCCGCGCCTTTGCGGCACAACATGCCTCCAGGCACAGCTCCGCAGCGCCGTCCGAGAGCGCCGGCGTAATGCCGGTAAAGTGAAACCAGTCTGCACCGCTGAAAATGGCACCCCAATCAAAGTCTCCGGATGCGGCGGTGGCGATGGCGGAATATTTGCGGTCATAAATGACCTTTGATGGGCGCTGTGACGCGCCTTTTTCCACAAAATATGTACCCATTCTTTCTCCGCCCAGGCACACATGGGACACATCTACTCCGTACCCGCGCAGCGTCCGCAGCGCAGCCGTCGTCAAATCGTTATCCGGCAGACGGGTAACAAATGCCGCCTCCATCCCATAATTGGCCAGCGACACCGCCACATTGGCCTCTCCACCGGCGAAAGAAGCTTCAAAGCTGTTTGCCTGCTTGATACGGAGATATCCCGGCGGGTTCAGCCGCAGCATGATCTCTCCAAAACATACGATGCGCTTCATGTATTCCACCTCTCGATCTGCTCCGTATAGAGCCGTGCGTTGTATCCAATCGCCTCAAAGTCATTCTCTGCCAGCATATCCTTCTTCACAATATGCGAACCGATGCCAAAGCACACCACGCCCTCGCGGTAGAAGGACTCCATATTCACATGATCAATACCGCCCACGGCACTCAGCGGAACATGATTGATTGGTCCTTTCAAGCTTCGGAAATACGATGTACCCAGATCACCTGCCGGGAATACTTTCACAATACTGGCACCCCAGCGATAGGCATTGATGATTTCCGTAGGCGTCATTGCACCGGGCATGGATACCATCCCGTATTCCCGGGTTGCCCGGATGATCTCCCGATTACTGTCCGGCGAAATGATAAATGCAGCGCCTGCCGCAAAAGCGGCATCCAACTGCGCCTCCGTCAGTACCGTTCCTGCGCCCACAGCCATCTCGCTGCGGTGTTCCTTCAGCATCCGGATCGCTCGGGCTGTTGCCTCTACGCCATCTGGTCGTTTCTGATCAAATGTCACCTCGATGCACTGGACGCCCTGGGCATACAGCGCATCCTGCAGCGGAATCAGCTTACTCTCCTCCACATTGCGCAAGATCACAATCAGTTTCTTTTCCAAAATCAGGTCCAGCGTCTCGTTATACATATGATCCTCCTTATCTCCGTTACGGTTTTAGAACCACCTTGATAAGCCCCGGCTCCGCCTTGTGCAGACGGTCGAACCACTCTCCGCCGTCCTGCAGCGGCGCCACCTTGCTGATAATACTGTCCACATCCACCATGTGATTGGCAATCATATCCAGACAGATGTCATACTCTCCAGAGGATGCACAGCTCCCGTGAAGGCCGATCTGCTGTGTCACGCATTTTTGCAGCGGCAGCGATAATTCCTTTGTCACGTTGCCTACCATAACAACATTGCCGCCCAGCCGGACACTGTTCACCGCGCTGGAGAATGTAGATGGGATACCTACCGCCTCATACGCCAAGTCCGCGCCTCGACCATCTGTCAGGCCACGCACAAAGGCCTCCACATCCTGCTCTCTGGAATTCACCACGTGGGTCGCGCCAAACTTTTTCGCCATCTCCAGCTTGTTGTTATCAATATCCGCCACAATTAACGTCGTTGCTCCTGCTGCCTTTATCACCTGCGTGAGCAGCAGACCGATCGTCCCTGCACCGACGACCACCACCTTATCTCCCAGCTTGATGGGAGAAATGGATACGGCATGCACCGCTACGGACAACGGTTCTACTGCCGCGGCCTGTTCAAAGGAGACATTGTCCGGGATCTTATAGAGCGTGCGCTCCTTCACTGTTACATACTCCGCCATTGCCCCCTGCTGCCGATAGTCATCACACGCTACGCCCAGAACACGCCGGTCAGTGCACAGATTCACCATACCCTTGCGGCAGTAGTAGCACTTGCCGCAGTACACCGTAGAGTCAAATGTCACCCGGTCTCCCTTCTTAAAGGCGGTCACATTTTTACCCACCGCCGCAATCTCACCAGACGCCTCGTGACCCATGATAACAGGCGGCTGTCTGCGGCCGCTGCCGCCGTCATAGCCGTGCACATCGCTTCCGCAGATGGCGCAAGCGCCTACCTTCACCAGCACCTCGTCATCGCCATATTCCGGCACAGGAACATCTTTGTACTCGAATTTGAAGTAGTCGGTCAAAACCAGTGCTTTCATGCTTTCTTACCTGCTTTCTCTTATAATTCAGGCCTCTTCCCAAGTCTTTTTCACATCGTCATGCGCTTTTCGGATTCCTTGCAGACCGTGGCCGCTGGCTTCCTCGATACAGAGCCATTTGTTAAAGCCGGCCTTTTTCAGCATACGAAATACCTCTGCATTTGGCGTCACGCCTGTACCGATAACTGTGGGGGAGAATACGCCCCGTTGTGCCATATCCGTCACATGAATAGTTTCTACCCGTTCTAAGACCTCCGGCAGAATGTCCCTCGGATCCTCACCGTGAGCGGTAATATTGCCCGTGTCGAAGTTGATCCGAATGTCCGTATCCCCGATGCGGCGGCATATCGCCAAGAAGTTCTGTGGATCAAATGTAAAGTCCACCTTGTCCCAAGCGCCTGGCTTTCCGTGGTTTTCGAACAGTAGCCCCACGCCAAATTTCTTCCCATATTCGTCGATTTCATGAAAGGCATCGCTGACCCATTTGATGCAGTCCTCCCGGGAAACGTCAGCATGAGCCTGTCCGGCCAGGATGCGAAGATATCGGATCCCCAGTTCAGAGGCCAGCGCCACATCCGCCTTCAGATACAGCATCTCCCTCTCACGCTGCACCGAGTCGGGATGAGTAAAGTCCGGGTAGGTGGTCATCATGATAATGGGCATCCCGATCTCGTTCAGCTGTCGCTTTAGTGCTGCCAGATATGTCGGCGTGCGGTTCTTTAGAAACATAATGCTTATATCAATGCCGTCATACCCCATATCCTTAGCCTCTCTGGCCCAATCCGCCAGTTCCATTTTCCCGGAGCAAATGTCGCCAAAAAGCGATACCGGCAAACAGCTCATTTTCATGCCGCTGCCTCCTTTTCTGCTTTCTTGCGTGCGCTTCGTGCCTGCATTAGGATAACCGCCAGCAGCAGTATACCAGTGATAATAGACTGCCACCAGGAGTTCAGGCTTCCCTGCAGGTTGATCATATTCTTGATGATAGCGAGAATCAGTACGCCGAACACCGTTCCCAATACACCGCCTCGCCCGCCGCTCATAGAGGTGCCGCCGATGGCCACCGCTGCAATGGCATCCATTTCCCAGCCCTCACAGGTCACCGGCTGTCCAGAACCCAGGCGGGACGCTAGAATCACCCCGGACAATGCCGCCGCCAAGCCGGATATCCCATACACGATAAGCTTCACATTCTCCGGCTGTACGCCCATCATCTTCGCCGCATCTTCATTGCCGCCTACCGCGTAGACGCTACGTCCAAAACGCGTCTTTCGCGTGACATAAATACCCAGCGCCACCACGAGCATCCAAATCAAAATCAGCACCGGAAAGCCCAGGAGCTTTGCCTTGGCCAGCGACATGATCCATGCCTTGGAAATCTTGTCAAAGGGCACGGAGTTTCCGCTTGTAATGACCAGTCCAATACCTCGGGCGACCATCATCATGCCCAAGGATGAAATGAATGGTGCCACATTCATTCGAGAGATCACAAAGCCGTTGGCAAGTCCCAGCACAACACCCACCACGAGGGGCAGGCCGAAAATCAGCAGCGCATTGTTTGTCCCGCTGGCACTGGCCAGCAGCACACTGCTCAATGCCGTGACCGCGCCTACAGAAAGGTCAATGCCTCCGGTGATAATCACCAGCGTCATCGCCACAGCGATAATGCCGATCATACTGTTCTGCACCAGAATATTCAGCAAATTATCCACCTGCCGAAACACAGGGAACTTGATGAGCGCCACGATTACCAGTACAATAAGGGCCAGCAGCGCACCTTGTCTGCGGAAAAAATCCAAGATCTTTTTCTTGTCCATAGTGCCCTCCTTAGCGCTTCTTTTCACGCTGCACGTAAACAGCGATCACAATAATCAGGCCCTTTAGTATGCGGGCGTATGCATAGTGGATGTTGTTCATATTGATCGTCATAGTGATCAGCTGGATGATGAGTGCGCCGAATACCGTGCCCATAATGCGTGCCTTACCGCCGCTCATGGATGTGCCGCCGATGGCTACGGCCGCGATGGCATCCATTTCCGCCAGTGATCCCAGCGTATTGGGGTCAGCGCAACAAGCTCGGGCAGAAGTCATCAACCCGGCGCAGCCGGCCATGAAACCGCTGATGGCATACACAGCGATCAGCACCATCTTCGTCCGGATCCCGGAAAGGGTAGCGGCCTTCTCGTTTTCGCCGATGCCCTGTACATAGTAGCCGAACGTGGTCTTCTTCAACAGCAGCGCAAAAACCGCCACGAATATGATCTCCAGCAGCAGCTGCAGCGGCATCTGCCCAAACAGCCGCATTACGCCCAGATCGTTAAACGGCGTGTTATAAAACACCAAGGTCGTGCCATTGCTCATCAACTGTGCAACGCCGCGGCCGGCAATATACAGCACCAGCGTAACGATAATAGGCTGTATTTTGAATTGCGCGATTAGTGCGCCGTTCAATGCGCCCAGCAGTGTAGCAGCCAGCAGGCCCGCCAGCATCGCCAGCAAAATGCTGCCCCCGCCCAGCGTGATCTGCCCTGTAATAAACTTGGCACACAACACACCTGCTACAGCCATCAAGGAGCCTGTTGAAATATCGATCCCGCTGGTGGAGATCACCAGCAGCATTCCCAGAGCCGTCAGCAGGATGGGCAGTACCTGTATGGACAGATTCCACAGCGTATTAAGTGCCAAGAAGTTTTTATTCAGCATGGAGTCTACGATCACCAGAATGATAAATGCATACACCGCGCCAAATTTCCTCAGATGCTGGCCGAGGTAGATTTTCTCTTTTACCTTGATCGCCTCACCCATTGTTTTTCTCCTCCGTTTCGCTGTCCTGAGCCATTAGCGCCATAATGTTCTCCTCTGAAATCTGCTCACCCACCAGCTCACCTACGTCACGCCCATCATGCACCACCACCAAGCGGTGGCAGTTCCGTACCAGTTCCTCTAATTCAGAGGAAATTAGCAGCACGCCGATACCCTTACCGGAGATTTCCTGAATGAGCGCTTCGATCTCCGATTTTGCCCCCACATCTATACCGCGGGTCGGTTCGTCCAAAATGATGAGATCCGGTTCCATACATAGCCACCGGGCCAACAGCACCTTCTGCTGGTTGCCGCCGCTAAGGTTTCGGATCTGCTGTTCCGGGCTGGGCGTCTTGATGTTGATTGCTTTGATAAAGCGATCAACAATATCCTCCTGTTTTCGGGCATCCAAAATACCCCACTTGGATATTTTGGGCAAGATGGCCATTGTCATGTTTTCTCTCACAGACATATGGGGGAAAATGCCCTCAATCTTTCGATCCTCCGAGCAATAGGCCAACCCCCGCGCAATAGCGTCTCGGGGTGAGCGCATCTTTACCGGCATCCCATTGATCTCAATGTCCCCCGCGTAATCGATGTCCTGGCCGAAAGCTACCCGGGCGAATTCCGTTCGTCCCGAGCCCAACAGTCCTGCCAATCCCACGATCTCGCCGGCCCGGACGGCTACGTTCATCCCCCGCAGCTTTACCACGTTTGAAACATCCTTGGCCCGCAGAAGCTCCTGTTTTCCTGCCCCATCGTAGAGACCGTTCTTTTTTTTGAGCACTTCCGTAGCGTCGCGCCCGATCATTTTGGACACAAGCTCCAACTTGGTCAAACCAGCCACCGGCTCCTCATCCACCAGCTTGCCGTCCTTTAAAATCGTCACCGTGTCACAGATCTCGAATATCTCGTCCAGCCTGTGACTGATGAAGATAATAGCCATTCCCTTCGCTTTCAGCTTGCGCATCTGCTCGAATAGAACCGCCGTTTCTCCCTCGTCCAGAGAGGATGTGGGCTCGTCCATCACCACCAGCTTCGCGTTAGAAAAGATGGCTCGCGCGATAGCCACCATCTGTTGAACGGCCGTGCTGTAATGATTCAGCTCCTTTGTTACATCAATATGGATACCCATTTCTCCTAAAAGCTCCTCTGCGGAGCGGAACATAGCCTTCCAGTCGATACCTGTTCGGTTCATTGGCTCATGACCCAGGAAAATATTCTCCGCCACGCTCATATAGGGGATCAGGTTAATCTCTTGATAAATCGTGCTGATGCCCGCCTTCTGCGAGTCTAGTGGGCTGTTGAAGGAAACCTCTCGTCCGTCAAACAGGATACGCCCTCCATCCTTTGTATACAGCCCCGTCAGCACTTTAATGAGGGTGGATTTTCCCGCGCCGTTTTCACCCATCAGCGCGTGGATTTCCCCTTGCCGCACCTTGAAGTCCACATGATCCAGCGCGTGAACGCCCGGGAACCTCTTGTCGATCTGCCGCATTTCTAATAAAACTTGTTCGCTCATGCCCATGCACCTTTCACCTTTGCTCTGGAACGACGCAGAGGAGGAACACTTGCTCCTCCTCTGTGTCGCCATATTTTATGGAGCCGTTTTACCTAAATCTTTCGTCGCCGGAGATCAATATGCCTCGGGCAGATACTCCTGAATGTTCGCTGCATCAATCAGCTTACCGGGGTTCTGGATGTAAGACTCCACTGTGCCGCCGTTCTCCAGCGTGTTGATCACGCTCAGAACAGTCTCGCCGAAGAAGGGGCTGCACACCACGGTGCAAGCCATTTCGCCGTTGGCAATAGCCTCCGCGGCATCCTTCTGGCCGTCAATGCTGTAAATCTTGATGTCTACGCCGGGAGTCAGGCCAGCAGCCTTGATTGCCTGCAATGCGCCAATGGCATTGTCATCATTGTGCGCATACACCACATTGATCTGATCGCCATAAGCCTGAATGATATTCTCCATAGCGGTCTGAGAGGTGGTACGGGAGAAGTCACCCACCTGAGAAGCGATGACCTTGTAATTGCTGTGGGCAGCAATGGCATCCATAAAGCCTTTCTGACGCTCAATGGCGCAGGTGGAACCGGGCGTGCCTGTCAGTTCAACGATATTTACCTGCTGCTCAGTACCCCAGTCCGCGATCATCTTCTCGGCGCAAGTGGTAGACTCCCAAATAAAGTCCGCAGCGATGTAGGTGATATGCTCGCCTTTGCAATCACGGTCAACGGTAATGACGGTGATTCCCTTCTCAGCAGCCTTGGCCAGAACCTCCTCATATCCCTCCTCCTCTCGGGGCGCCAGAACGATATAGTCGGGATTCTGTGCAATGATGTCCTCCAGATCAGAAACCTGCTGGGCGGTGTCGTCACCGGCGTCTGTATAGATGTAGTTCCAGCCGGCGTTCTTGATGGTAGCTTCCATGTCATTGGTCTGCGTCACACGCCAGTTGTTCAGATTCGCATACTGGCAAAACGCGACAGTCAGCGTGCCCTCCTTATCGGAATCCTGCTGGACATCAGGGGTCTTCTCGGTACCGCAGGCAACCAGACTCATTGCCATGAGTAGTGCAAGGGTAAGTGCGAAAATCCTTTTCATTTCATTTCCTCCTAATTTGTTTTGTAGAGTGATCTGCCATGTCACCATTGTAATGAATGTACAGCAAAAAGGAAATTAACTATTTTTCTCATCTCTTCTATATTTTTTTGAACTCTCCTGCTCCGCCAGCTGCATGCGGTACTCCGTAGGTCCGATACCATAGCAGCGTTTGAACAGTGTACTGAAATATGTGGGGTTATCGTATCCTACTGCATAGCCGATTTCGTAAACCCGCCGGGAGGTGTGTTGAAGCAGATATTTCGACTGCTCCATGCGCAAATCGGTCAGGTAGCTGATAAATGAACGGCCCACCGTCTGCTTGAATACAATGCTGAAATAGCTGGGCGACATATGCACCGCCTGTGCCGTGCTTTGCAGCGTCAGATCTCCTCGTGTATAGTTTTCGTCGATATATTTCTGAGCCTGCCGAATCACCTCCATATGCGGGTTCATCCGTTTAGCGTGTACCGCATCGCACACCTCCTGTGCAATGTCGGTTATTTTCTGGATCTGGCTGCCGAGGCTGCTCTCCATAAGCACCCTCTTGTAATATTCCGTAAATGAACCGTACATCCCCTCAAAATCGACATTTACCTCCTTGGCAACCTTCACCAGTTCCAGCATGACCGATGTCACAAAAAGGCGGCTGAACATCATAGAGTTATGTCCGCCGCGCTGCAAATTCCCATATATCTCCTGCAGCATCTCTGCCACCGCATGCTTATCAAAGGTGCGCATACAGTTAGCAAAAGCCTCTACACTGGCCGAAATATCCTCCGTCTCGTCCATCTGCCTGCTGAAGTCCGCATAATTGATGATGCGGGTATCGTCGCATAAATACGCCGTGCGGATCACACTCTTACACTGACCATATAGCTCCGGCAGGGTTTCGACGCCTCGCCTCACCTCCGATACGGCGCACAACAATGGGTAATCATCCTTGAGTTGTGATGTGCTTTGCACTGCTCGAAGCATCATATCCATCTGGCGTTGCGTCTCCACTTGGTCGTACGCGGCGCAGACTATCAATATTCGCCCTTCATCCATCTGGTTCTCCTGCATCACTGCCGCTCCGGCGCATTCTCCCACCATATCCTGAAAGCCCTTCAGATAGTTCTGGATCTCCTGAGATGAGAAGACGCCCTGCGCATATTCAAATCCCAGCAAGCGGAACAACACGCAGCCATAAAAGGCGTTTTCGTTTATTTCCGGCAGCTCCGCACCTTGCGTCTGCGCCCGTCCATGCACAATATCTGCCAGTATTTCGCATACCCCGATCCGTTCCTGCACGTGAGCCGTATATTTCTCCTGCACGCGGCAGAGTACGCTGTCGAAGTCATCCAGATCCATCGGCTTGAGAATATAATCAAATGCCCCTAATTTCAGCGCTGTCTTGGCGTAGTCAAACTCCTCATAGCAGGTCAGCACGATGATCGTGGTATCCGGACGCTCCTCCAGAATTATCCGTGACATCTCTAATCCATCACCAAAAGGCATACAGATATCCGTAATCACCAGATCCGGCCGAAATTCCCGGGCGAGGGCCACACCCTCCTCCCCACTCTCGGCCGTGGCTACAACCTCCATATCGTGGCTGGCCCAATCGACGGCATTTTTCAGACCATCGCGGATAAGATATTCATCGTCCGCGATCATTACTTTTATCATTTCAGCCACCCTCCTTCTCCGGGATCACGATGTGGAAAGTCGTCCCCATCCCCTCTTCCGACTCAAATGTCAGTGTATACGCCTCACCGTACATGATCCGTATCCGCTCATTTACGTTTCGTACACCAAAGCCAACTCTTTCTGTGGCATCACGACTCCTGAGCGCCGTCCGCAGTTCTTCGGCCCGTTCATCGGTCATTCCCGCTCCATTGTCCGCAATGTCGATATGCAGCAATCCGTTCTCCTCCCACGCACGTATCGTCACGTGGGAGGGTTCACGCTTACGCTTTATGCCATGGTAGATGGCATTCTCCACCAAAGGCTGTACGATGAGCTTCGGCACGATACGTCCGTGCAGTGACGGATCGACCACTATATCGTATGTAAACCGATCCTTATAGCGAATGCTCTGGATATACAGATAGCTGGCCGTATGCTCGATTTCTTTCTCCAGGGGGATGATATCACTTCCCTTGTTTAAGCTGGTCTTTAAGTAGCTTGTCAATGCCAGCGTCATTTTGATGATCCCCTCATCGTTGCCGCCGCGGGCCATCCATACCACAGAATCCAGTGTGTTATACAGGAAATGCGGCTTGATCTGCTCATGGAGCATTGTCAGCTCCATGAGGCGCAGCTTATTCTGGTTTTCGACCTCCCTCTTCAGCAGTTCATCTACCTGTTCTACCATTTGGTTGAAGCGCAGCATGACCGTACCGATCTCGTTGTATTCCACTACCTGTGTCCGCGCCGTCATGTCGCCCGAACCCACACGGCCGATCATCTCGTTCAGTTCATCCAAAGGGCGCAGCAAACGGCGGATCATGCCGTATGTCGCCAGCGCCGCCAGAGCCAATACTAACCCGCAGGCGATCAGCACTGTTTTGATGATTGACGCCGAGCTGCGGGTCAAGTCAGAGCGCGGAACTACACCCACGACAGACCAGCCACAGTACCGCAGCTCTTGTGTCAGTGTCAACTGCTCCTTCTGACCGATATGCTGTAGCGCTGTTTCCTCATCCAACTTTTCCGGGAAAATGATGGGGGTCCCATTTTCGTCGCATATGTACATAAACCCGTTTTCACCGATGCCTGCGTTGAGGAACTCCTGTACGCGGCTCTCCTCCATCTCCAGGACGATCGCACCCTGATATGCGCCGCTGGATAACTCCTTCACCGGCACCATCGCCGTAATCAACGATTCACCTGTCGTAACAGAATACAGTGACCCTTTCCTGGGCTGGGCCCACACCGCCGCCTTCTCCTCACAGGCCTGCCGGTACAATGCGTCCCGTGTCAGATCCTCCAGCGTGATGCGATAATACTTTGATTCACACGAGGCACCCTGATCTGAAAAGAAATAAATGCAGAACAGCCTTGGGTAGAACTGGTTATACTCCGACAGCATAGCACTAACTTCAAATGTGTCAGAGAACATATCCCTCTGTTTTTCGTACTGGGTCCGCATTATACGTTGAACCCTTGTATCGCGTCCCAGAATTCTGGATATGTCCCACATATCGCCGAACAGACTGTTGATCTCCGCCGATGCTGTCTCTACCAGTTGCCTGCTGGTGTTCATCGACATCTCTCTGGCGTTCTCATAGGAAATGCGGCAGGTCAGATAAACAATGATCCCGGTCGCAGCCGCCAACATAGCCATTAAGAGCAAGTAAATCCTCATCTTCAGCGATGTTTTTCTCATTGAAAACCTCCTCTCTGCCGCCGTTTATAACAAGATGCCGCTTTGCAGAAAGCTCTGTAAAGCGGCATCTTGCTATTGTCAATGTTTTTTTGGAACAAGCGCAAAAGGCCGGATCGGTGAACCAGAGCCATTCTTGATTTTAAGTGGCGTCGCCACAAAATAGCAGACCGTTGGCAGCTTATCCAGATTTTTCAGTTCCTCAATCATCAGAATGTGGTTAGGCAGCCAGTGTACATGGTGTGCATAGGATTCCATCTCCTCCCCCGCGATCACAGGCGTCTCACAGGCAATGGTATCACTGCCCGCGGCGCGGATGCCCCGCTCGCGGAACATACGGACAGCATCCTCCGCCAAACCCGGCTCATTCTTGGCATAATACTTCCAGTCACCGTTCACCGTCCAGTATTGGAACCAGTTGTAGTTCATCAGCAGGATATCATCCTTCCCTGCTGCCACGCCCATCTCGGCCTCCAGATCCAATATCTGCTGCGCTGTGATGCGCTGTCCAGGCTTCGCGTTCAGTTTTCCGAAGTTGTATACCACCGCCCTGCCGCAGATACAATCGGGTGCGTAGATATCGATCGTGCTGTCCATCATAGCCGGCACCTGATGGGCCGGTGCGTCCACATGAGCGCCGGTATGCTCGCCCATAAAAACTGTCTGGCAGTAATACCCATCATGCGCATGCGTCACCGTCGGCTGAATGACCAGCGGCGGATGCGTCGGCCAGCGTGGAATATCATTTTCCAGCGTAGGAGAGAGATCGATCACGTCAAATTCGGACAAAAGCTCTACCAACTGCGTCAAAACATCGCTCATTGCTCCAGCTCCTTTTATTGTAGTGCTATTTATTTTACCTTGCCTGCGGCACAGGAACAATAAGAAATCTTTCGAGAGTCTTTCACTTTTTTATGCTCACAGATAGTTTCCATCAGCGCTCGCAGATATTGTAGCAATTTTCAAAGAAATGTGCAACACGAATAGGGAAATTTTTCCTTTTCCTCTCATCTGTTTTTATCTAATGAGACCCTGAGATCCATAACCATACTTGACCCCATAGAAATCTTTTCACGCTTATCATCCCACAGCAAAAAAGTACCGCACCCCAGTGGGGTGCGGTACTTTTTTGCTTATTTCCCGTAGAGCTGATAGATGAGCCAGTTCAAGAAGCGCGCCGGCAGCACCTTCGTCAGGAACACGAAGAATTTATAGTCGAAGCGGATGGCGTACAGCGGGTGGCGGTTGCCCTCCCGCAGGGCTACCTTGGCGATGTAGCCGCCGGCCTTGGCGGGGTCCATGCCCGTCTCCTCATCGTGCTCCATCCGAGCCACGGAACGGCCGATGCGTCCCTGATAGATGTCGTCCCCCTCCGCGATCTTCCGGCGCGCCGCCGTGAAGCCGGTGTGGATGTCACCGGGCATCACAGCACATACCGTCACGCCAAAGGGACGCAGCTCGTTGGCCAGCGCCATGGTGTAGGCGTTCACCGCCGCCTTGGTGGCGGAGTAATAGGTCTGGAATGGAATGGGTACCGGCGCCGCCACGGAGCTGAGGTTCACAATGCGCCCCCGCCCCGCCTCGCGCATGATGGGTACCACCACGCGGTTCATGGTGACCATACCGAAGAAGTTCACATCGAACAGCGCCTTGGCGTCCGCCGTGTCGGTGAATTCCACCGCGCCGGAGATGCCGAAGCCGGCGTTGTTCACCAGAATGTCGATGCGTCCCTCCCGCGCCATGATCTCCGCCACGGCGGCGCGGATGGTCTCCTCCTTCGTCACGTCGGCGGCGATGTGGTGCAGCCCCTCCACGCCCTGTGCGCGGCGGGACAACTCATACACCGTGCAGCCTGCCTCCTTCAGCGCCAGCGCCGTGGCGCGCCCGATGCCGGAGGTGCCGCCGGTGACGATGGCAACGCGGTTACTCATGGGCCATCACCTCACCGATAATATCCATAGCCTCGTCCAGCAGCGCCTCCGTATGGGTGGCCATATAGCTGGTACGCAGCAGCGCCTCGCCCTCCGGCGTGGCCGGCGGCAGCGTGGGGTTCACATACACGCCCCGGTCATAGATATCCGCCGCCACACGCAGGGTGCGGTACGTCTCGTAGGTGTAGATGGGGATGATGGGCGTGGGCGCCTCCAGCGCCGAGGGGCGGATGGTCAGCCCCCGCTCTGTCATGCCCTTCCGGGCGTAGATGCTCAGCTGGCGCAGCCGCTCCGGCAACTCCGGACGCCGCTCCAACTCGTGCAGCGCCGCCAGCGCCGTGGCGCAGTTGGCCGGCGGGATGGACGCCGAGAAGATGAAGGGCCGGGAGGCGTGGCGCACATACTCCGCCACCTCCGCGGACGCGGCCATGTAGCCGCCCAGCGACGCCAGCGACTTGGAGAACGTTCCCATGTACACATCCACCTTGTCCTCCAGACCGAAGTAGCTGGCGGTACCGCGGCCGCCCTCGCCCAGCACGCCCAGACCGTGGGCGTCGTCCACCATCACCCGTGCGCCGTACTGCTCCGCCAGCGCACAGATCTCCGGCAGCTTGGCGATGTCGCCGCCCATGGAGAATACGCCGTCGGTGACGATCAGCGCACCCGCCGTCTCCGGCACACGCTGGAGGCACTTCTCCAGCTCCGCCATGTCGCTGTGGCGATAGCGCAGCATCTTGCCGTAGGACATCTGGCATCCGGCATAGATGCTGGCGTGGTTCTCCCGGTCGCAGATCACATAGTCGTGGCGTCCCACCAGCGCGGAGATGATACCCACGTTGGACTGGAAACCGGTGCCGAAGGTGACCACGCCGGGCTTACGCAGGAACTTGGCCAGCGCGTCCTCCAGCTCCAGATGCATCTCCAGTGTGCCGTTGAGGAACCGGGAGCCGGAGCAGCCGGTGCCGTACTGCTCCAGCGCCTTGATGCCCGCCTCCACCACCACCGGATCGGTGGTCAGGCCCAGATAGTTGTTGGAGCCCAGCATGATGCGGCGCTTGCCCTCCATCATCACCTCCACGTCCTGCCGGGACTGGAGTGCGTGGAAGTAGGGGTACACCCCCTTCTCCTTCAGCTCACCGGCCAGCGAGGGCGCGTAACACTTCTCAAAAATATCCATAGACGATTTCCTTTCTCGTTCTAATATCGCATATTACATACCGAGCTTTAATTTTCGCGTATGTCATATTTTCTTATGAAAAATATTATATAGAACGAAAAAGCGGTTGTCAACGGACATTCAGCGCCCGATGTACTCAATTGCCTTCAGGATGCACTTGGACAGTGCGGCGGCGCCGCACATGGTGCAGATCACGGAAATAGCGGTCATGTGTTCCCCTCCTCTGTTGGGCCGCGTCCCGTCGAGGGTACACGGCTTTTTGCTTCGTTGTACCCAGCTTATCAGAGGATGTGTCCCGAAATCGGGACAGTGACCGCGATGGGCAAAAAAAGAGAGGCGCAAAGCGTCTCTCTTTTTTCACTGTGTAAGAAACTTACTTCAGCTCGACCTTGCCGCCGACCTCTTCGACCTGCTTCTTCATGGCCTCGGCGTCGTCCTTGGACAGAGCCTCCTTCAGGGTGTGGGGAGCGCCCTCGACAGCAGCCTTGGCCTCAGCCAGACCCAGACCGCAGATCTCGCGGACGACCTTGATGACCTTGATCTTCTGAGCGGCATCAAAGCCGGTCAGGACCACGTCGAACTCGGTCTTCTCCTCAGCAGCGGGAGCAGCAGCGCCGGCAGCGGGAGCAGCCATGGCGGCGGCGGAAACGCCGAACTCCTCCTCCAGAGCGTGTACCAGCTCGGACAGCTCCAGAACGGTCAAACCCTTGATCTCTTCGATCATAGCAGTAATCTTCTCAGACATTGTGATAGCCTCCTATTTGTGAGATTTTTGTAAAGTGTGTGCGGGCCTGCCGCCCGCGGGGGTCAGGGAGCCGATTTACTCGGCAGCAGCGCCGTTCTTCTCGGCGATCTGCTTCAGCACGCAAGCCAGGCCGGAAATGGGAGCCAGCATGGTACCCAGGACCTGCGCCTGCAGCACGGGCAGCGCGGGGATGGACGCGAGAGCGTTCACGGTGTCCATGGAGACGACCTTGCCTTCCATGAAGCCGCCCTTGATCTCGAACTTGTCCTTCAGCTTCTTAGCGTAGTCCGCCATCACGCGAGCGGGAGCGACGGGATCATCAGCGCAGATAGCCAGAGAAGTGGTACCGTTGAGCTGCTCATCCAGTTCGCTCATACCGCAGTTGTTGAAAGCGAAACGCAGCAGGGTGTTCTTGATGACAGCGTATTCCACGTTGTTGTTGCGGCACTCAGCGCGCAGAGCGGTATCCTCTGCCACGGTGATGCCCTTGTAATCAACGATGACGCCGGCGGCTGCGTTCTGCAGCTTTTCGGTCAGCGCCGCCACGATCGCCTGCTTTTCAGACAGAACCTTTGCGTTGGGCATTCTTTGTTTTCACCTCCGTCAGAATTGTCGGTGCGTTCGATAAAAAGGAAACCGTCCCCATGCCAAAGGACATGAGGACGGTAAAAGCAATCATAACGATGTGCCATCCTCGGCAGGATTTACGGCTTACGCCACCTGCTGTCTTTGGAACGCAACCAATATTATATCCAAGGCTTCACAGCTTGTCAAGCCTAAGATAACGGTTTTTTCAGCTTTTTTACAGCTGCTTGTTGGCGTTCATCTTCACGCCGGGGCCCATGGTGGAAGCAGCCACGCAGGACTTGATATACTGGCCCTTGGCAGCGGCGGGCTTGGCCTTGATGATGGCGCCGATGAGAGCGGAGTAGTTCTCAAACAGCTTGTCAGCACCGAAGGAAACCTTGCCGATGGGGCAGTGGATGATGTTGGTCTTGTCCAGACGGTACTCGACCTTACCGGCCTTCGCCTCCTGCACGGCCTTGGCGGCGTCGGGGGTCACGGTGCCGGACTTGGGGGAGGGCATCAGACCCTTGGGGCCCAGCACCTTACCCAGACGGCCAACGACACCCATCATGTCGGGGGTGGCGACGACGACGTCGAAGTCGAACCAATTCTCCTTCTGGATCTTCTCGACCAGATCCATCTCGCCCACATAGTCGGCGCCGGCGGCCTTGGCAGCCTCGGCCTTGTCGCCCTTGGCGAACACCAGCACGCGGACGGACTTACCGGTACCGTTGGGCAGCACGATGGCACCGCGGACCTGCTGGTCGGCGTGACGGGAGTCAACACCCAGCTTGACGTGGAGCTCGACGGTCTCATCGAACTTGGCGCTGGCAGTCTTGCAGATCAGCTCCAGACCCTCCTTGGGATCATACAGCGTGGCCTTATCGATCTGCTTGGCGCTTTCCTGATACTTCTTACCTCTAAACATCGTTACACCCTCCTTACTCGCCGACGACAACGCCCATGGAGCGGGCGGTACCGGCGATCATGCTCATGGCTGCCTCAAGAGACGCGGCGTTCAGGTCGCGCATCTTCAGCTCAGCGATCTTCTGGATGGAGGCCTTGGAGATGGTAGCGACCTTTTCCTTGTTGGGAACGCCGGAACCGGACTCAATGTTGCACTCCTTCTTGATCAGAACGGCAGCGGGAGGGGTCTTGGTGATGAAGCTGAAAGAGCGGTCGGCATAGACGGTGATGACCACGGGGATGATCAGGCCCATGTCGTTCTTGGTGCGCTCGTTAAACTCCTTGGTAAACGCGGCAATGTTGATGCCGTGCTGGCCCAGAGCGGGGCCAACGGGGGGTGCGGGAGTTGCTTTGCCCGCGGGGATCTGCAGTTTGACGTATCCAACTACTTTCTGTGCCATTTGTAGGCACCTCCTTCAATAAGATGTGGTAGCGGCCGGCCCATACCGGAACCGCTCTTGGCGAGATGGCGTGCATCTCTCCCACTTGCGCCGGAGTCGTACTGCTCCGGCCTGTACGGCTGCGCCGTACTCAGTTGCTGCTGACCTCCACCTGATCCAGCTCCAGATCCACCGGCGTCTCACGGCCGAACATGGAGACGACGACGCGGACACGATTCTTGTCCGGCTCGATCTCCTCCACCGTGCCGGTAAAGCTGGCAAGAGGACCTTCGGTGATGCGGACGGTGTCGCCCACATGGTACAGCACGACGATCTCGCGCTTCTCCATGCCCAGAGCGGCTACCTCGTCCTCCGTCAGGGGGATCGCCTTGTTGGCCTCGCCCACAAAGCCCGTGACGCCGCGGATATTGCGGATCAGGTGCCATGTGTCATCGGTCATGACCATTTTAATGAGAACATAGCCAGGGAAGATCTTACGCTGGATCTCCTTGGCGACGCCGGACTCGGTGATCTCGGTGACGGTCTCCATGGGGATCTCGATCTGGAGGACCATATCCTCCATGCACCGATTCACCACAGCCTTTTCAATGGCGATCTTCACCGCGTTCTCATAACCGGAATAGGTATGTGCCACATACCACTTCGCCTTATCAGCCATTTCCGTTTCCTCAGGCGAACAGACCGATCAGTGTGTCCACCGCCAGAAGGCTCACCGCATCAAAGATCCAGATGCAGGCGCCCACCAGCAGGGAGCACAGGATCACGGTGCCTGTGTTCTTCATGGTGGTCTTGCCGTCAGGCCATACGACCTTCTTCAGCTCGCTTCTCATTTCGCGGAACCACTTGCCGTGGTCCTTCTTGACCTTCTTTTCTTCAGCCATAACGACTCTCCTTCCGGTTACTTGGTCTCAGTGTGGACCGTGTGCTTTCTGCAGAAGGGGCAATACTTGTTCAGCTCAAGCTTGTCGGGGGTATTCTTCTTGTTCTTCATCGTGTTGTAGTTTCTCTGCTTGCACTCGTTGCATCTCAGGGTGATCTTCACGCGCATTAACGGCACCTCCTTATTAGATTAGGCTCCCCTGTGGGGACGCCCTTTTGCCTCCCTGCCGGCTGTCGTCTCTTCGCGCCCCCGAAGCGAAAAAGCGCGCAAAAAGAAAACACCCACTCACAGGTAATGCCCAGTATAGCACGGTTTTTCCGCGAGGTCAACTGATTTTTTGCAAAAAATACAGCTTTTTCGGGGGTTTTACAGCTTTTCCGGTTGCAGGCGGCGGCATTTTTGTGTATGATACCATCATTGAACAGAAAGTGCAGGTGCATTTGCATGAAGATCATGGCCATTGACTACGGCGACGCCCACACCGGCATCGCCATTTCAGACTATACCGAGACGCTGGCGGGGTACTCCGACGTGCTTCACAGCCGCAAGCAGGAGGAGGTGCTCTCCGGCGTCCGGCGGCTCATCGCCGAGCATGACGTAAAGCTGCTGGTGCTGGGCTATCCCCGGAACATGGACGGCACCGAGGGCCCCCGCGCCGAAAAGTGCGCCGCCTTCGGGGAGCTGCTGCGGCAGGAGACGGGGCTGGAGGTGATCCTCTGGGACGAGCGGCGCACCACCATCGACGCCCACAACATCCTGTTCCAGAACGGGCAGAACGCCAAGAAGCGGAAAAAGACGGTGGACGCGGTGGCGGCGGCGCTGATGCTGGAGGGCTATCTCCCCCGCCGCAGGCTGGAGGCGCAGAAATGAGCCGGGACGTCATCATCATCGGCGGCGGCGCCAGCGGCATGATGGCGGCGCTGGCCGCCGCGGAAAACGGCTGCCGCGTCACACTGCTGGAGCGGCAGAGCCGGGTGGGACGCAAGCTGCTGGCCACCGGCAACGGGCGATGCAACCTGACGAACCACAACGCCTCTCCCGCCCGCTATCACGGCGGCGACGGATTCTGCGCCTACGCGCTGGATGCCTTCGACGTGGGCGCGACGCTGCAATTTTTCGCCTCGCTGGGTCTTCTGACGGTCGCCGAGGACAGCGGGCGCGTCTATCCCATGAGCAACATGGCGGGCAGCGTGCTGGATGTGCTGCGCTACGCGCTGGAGCGACCCGGCATCGAGGTCGTCACCGGTCAGGCGGTCTCCTCCGTGAAAAAGACATCCGGCGGCTTCACCGTGCGGACGGAGACGGACACCTTCCACGCCGAAAAGCTCATTCTGGCAGCCGGCGGCTGCGCCGGCAGCAAGGTGGGCGGCGTCATGGACGGCTATCAGCTGGCCAAGAGTCTGGGACACCACAGGACACCGCTCTACCCCTCCCTTGTCCAGTTGAAGACCGACCCCACCTACCCCCGTGCGCTGAAGGGCATCAAGGCCGAGTGCGGCATCGCCATCCGGCGAGGCAGTGCGGTGGTGGCGGAGAACCGCGGCGAGGTGCTGTTCACTGAGTACGGTGTCAGCGGCCCTGCCATCTTCGACCTCTCCCGCGCCGTTTCCACCGGCGGAGAGGGGCTGTGCTGCGTGCTGAACTTCTTCCCCGACTGGGAGCCTGAGGAGGTGCTGCACTGGCTGCACCGGCGGCAGCAGACCATGGCCGCTCACGAGGCGTCCACCCTGCTGGTAGGCTCCTGCCACACCCGATTGGGGCAGATGCTCTGCAAGGCCGCCGGCTTCACCAACCAGCCGGCAGCTGACCTTACCAACGATGACCTGCGCCGCATCGCCGCGCAGGCCACGGGCTTCACCCTGCCCATCACCGGCACCTGCGGCTTCGATCAGGCGCAGGTAACGGCGGGCGGCTTGCAGACCGGCGAGTTCGATCCCCGGACCATGCAGAGCCGTCTGGTGCCGGGGCTGTACGCCTGCGGCGAGGTGCTGGACGTGGACGGCGACTGCGGCGGCTTCAATTTGCAGTGGGCGTGGTCCTCCGGCTGGCTGGCCGGACATCTCCGATAAAAAAGAAAACGAACCAACCCCTATTTCCGGCGGCAGCCGCCGGAAATAGGGGTTTTTGCCGTTTTTGGCAAAAGGCCGCCTCCGACCGTTTCCGCCGGAAACGGATGCTATAATCCTCCGCGAAAGGCAAAGACCTTGCCGCACTGACACAGGCAGGAGGATGGAGCATGAACGAATACAAAAGGATCGCAGGGCGGCTGCTGGGCGGCCTGCTGGTGCTGGCGCTGTGCGCCGCACTGCTGCCGGCAGGGGCCGTGTATGCCGCCGGAGACACTTACGCCGTGGAGGAGGACAGCACCTACGCCGTAGGTGCTGACACGCTGATGAGGCTGCGGCGTGCCGCGCCCCGGGGCGTACAGGACAACGTGACCATGCACCTGTTCGACTACGACGGCTCTCTGAACCGGTACGGCGGGCGGGTACTGACGTTCTGCAACAGTGCCGGGCAGAACTCCAAGGACGGCACGCTGCAAAAAAGTGACGACCGGCCGGTGATGGCCCCCACGCTGGAAAACGGCTGGCCCAAGGTGCTGGGCGTCAGCGGCCCCACGGCGGAGGACCGCAGCGGCAGCCTGCAATACCTCTTTGATCCGGGCATGGCGGTAGACGGTAAGGACGTCTACGCCGTGGGGCGCGGCGGCAGCACCGGCCTGTTCCAGCGGGACGGTGAGGGGTATCTCTACTACGACTCCCTGCAAAATGCCGCCAGCTACGACGCCGCCGACGGACGATTCCAATTGGGGAATTATCTGCTGCGCCCCCACTACACCACGTATGTGACCCCCAACGGCAAAACGGCGGAGCAGGACTACACCCAGGCGTTTAACGGCAACTTCTTCCCCTTCAACACGGTGGAGGGCGCGGAAGAGCTGCCCAAGGGCAACGCCCTGCCCACCTACCGGCTGCCGGACGGCGCGGTGGATCTGTGGTTCGGCATGACCATGGAATTTGACTTCTATATGCCCGCCGGCGGACAGATCGGCGGCGAGGATATGGTGTTCCAGTTTCTGGGCGACGACGACGTTTTCGTGTACATCGACGACGTGCTGGTGCTGGATATCGGCGGCACCCACGCCGCCAACAGCGGCTCCGTCAACTTCGCCACCGGCGCGGTGCGCCATCCCCGGGAGGATGTCATCGGCCCGGCGGGCGAGCAGTATACGGACACAACGCTGGCGGCGAAATTCGCCGCAGCCGGGGTAGGCGGCGCCTTCAACGGCAGCACCTTCAGTGATTACACCAAGCACACCCTGAAATTCTTCTATCTGGAGCGGGGCGGCTGCGTGTCCTACTGCTATCTGCGCTTCAATATGCCCACGCTGCCCAGCAACTCCCTGACAGTGGCCAAGGAGCTGTCCGGCGGCGGCGAGGCGCTGAACGGCTACCTCTCCAGCGCGCTGGATTACCGTTTCCGTGTGCTGCGCCCCGACGGAACACTGTATGTCCCGGCAGGCACGGCCTACCAGGTGCTGGAGGGTGCCTCCGCCGTGGGCAGCGGCACGGTGACGGACGACGGATACTTCACTCTGAAGGCGGGGCAGATGGCGCAGTTTACGGACATGATGGCGCTGGGCGGCGGGCAATACGCCTATGTGGTGGAGGAGACGATGCCATCCGGGCTCACCGGCCAGTATGAGCAGGTGCAGTACACCGTGGGCAGCGGCACCGGCACCGCCGCCACCCCCTCCGTCTCCACAGACTTCACCGGCTACCGCACCGACATCCTCACCGCCGCCGAGACGCAGCTGGTAACATACCGTAACGTGGTGGATACCCATGCGCTGGGCGAGCTGCGGGTGACAAAGCAGGTGGCCGAGGGCTCCGTCTGCCCCGACGGGCAGGTGTTCGACATCGCCGTATCGCTGGGCGGCAGCCCCGTTCCGGCAGGGACGCCCTACACGGTGAGTGGGCAGCGCCGGACGGTGGAGACGGCGGGTATTGTGCCGCTGGCCCATAGCGAGACAGCGGTGTTCACCGGTCTGCTGGCAGGCACGGCCTACGCGGTATCAGAGACGCCGCCGGAGGGCTTCCGCGCCAGCTATGCCGCCTCCGTCACGGCGGAGGGGCAGACCGTACCCGCCGCGACCGCCGGAGAAGTGCCGGTAGGCGGCAGCGTGGCCGTGACCGTGACCAACGCCACCTACGATTACGCCGTGGAGATCCCCCTGACCAAGACGCTGCTGGGCGGCGCGGCGGGACAGTCCGAGACGTTCCGCTTCCTGCTGGAGGAGACGGACAGCCGGGGCGAGATGCTGCGGCAGCTTCCGGGGACGGCTATCTCTGTGACGGGCGACGCCCCCGGCGGCGGCCGGGTGGTGCTGGGCTTCACCTCCGGCGACACCGCGCCCCACTACTACCGCATCCGGGAGGCGGACGCCGGTGGCTATTGGCAGGGCGGCGAGGTCTACCGCCTCACGGTGCTGCCCAACGGCACGGACAGCGCGGCGCATATCACCGTCAACGGCGGCGCATGGGACGATACGGCGCTGTCCTTTGTAAACCGGACGCAGCAGACGCTGACCGTCAGCAAGACGGTGCGCGGCGAGCTGGGCGACCGCGCCAAGGCGTTCCCCTTCACCGCCGCCATGACGCTGGACGGCGCAGCCGTCCCCTTCCCCGCCGGTACGGGCTATACCGTGGAGAATGGGCAGGCGGTGTTCTCCCTGCGCCACGGGGAGAGCCTGACCTTCACCGGTCTGCCCTACGGCGCGGTGGTGACGGTGACGGAGACGGCCCACGACGGCTATGCTGTCACCAACAGCAGCCGCGGCGGTGACAGCGGCGCGGTGGAGTTGACGGGCGCGGCCTCGCTGCAATTCGTCAACACCAAGCACGCCGTACCGGACATGGGGCTGCCCGCCCCCACCGCGCTGCCGGTATTCCTTCTGGCAGGGGCCTGCGGCGCGCTGGCGCTGCTCCGGCGGCGGAGGCATACCCTGTAAGCTCTGTGCTGCACCGCGAAACGCGGTTTTGATACAGCGGCAAAACACACTACTATTCAAGGAGGACTACGTATGAAAAAATGCTTTTCCCTGCTGCTGGCGCTGGTACTGGCACTGGGGCTGACCACCGCGGCGCTGGCCGCCGAGGTACGGCCCGCCGTCACAGTGGGCGACGCCGTCTATGAGGACATCACCGAGGTACCCATCGCCAAGCTGTACCAGTTGGTCAACGACGGCACTGTCAGCCCCGCCGAGACGTTCCACTTCCAGTTGGAGGCCGTGGGCGTCACCGACTCCACCGAGACGCTGACCACCATGCCCATGTTCGGCCCCGGCACCTCTGCCCAGCCCTACGCCTTCGACATCGGCTTTGCCGAGGGGGAGGCCACGGCGAACGGCGATGTCAACGAGGCGGTGCTGCCTTTGCCCACCTATACCACCGTGGGTATCTACACCTACAAGATCACCGAGATCGTCGAGGATACCGCGCGCACAGCGGGCGTCACCTACAACACCCAGCCCCTGTTCCTGAAGGTCACGGTGCTGCAGGCGGAGGACGGCATGGTCCGCGTGGCCGCCATCCATCTGGGTACGGAGGACGGCGACAAGCAGGCACACATCGTCAACACCTATTCCGCCGGTACGCTGGACGTGACCAAGACCGTGGCAGGTCATCTGGGCGACCGCACCAAGGACTTCCGCTTCACGGTGACCCTGACCAAGCAGGCGGACCTGTGCATGAACAGCGCCATCGGCCTGACCGTGGCCGGTGTGGAGCAGCGGGACTTCGCCCCCGACTGGGATGACAACGGCGTATGCACCGTGTCCTTCACGCTCAAGCACGGTCAGACCGCCTCCCTGACCAACCTGCCCTACGGCATGGCCTACACCGTCGCGGAGGATGACTACACCGCCGAGGGCTACACCACCGCCAAGACCGGCGACAGCGGCACCATCGCCGCCGATACCGTCACCGCCGCATTCACCAACACCAAGGGCGGCACGGTGGATACCGGCGTGCTGCTGGACAGCGCCCCCTATGTGGTGCTGCTGCTTCTGGCGGCGGGCGGCGCGGTGCTGTTTCTGCGGCGGCGCATCCATCGGAGCTGACGGCGCCATGAGCAGAAGGATACCGGCCGCAGCGGTGCTGCTGGCCCTGCTGACGGCCAGCGGCCAGATCGAGGAAGTCCCTTCTGACACCGCCTTTCTGGGCGAGCTGGCGCTGGACGGCACCCTGCGGCCGGTGTCCGGCGTGCTGCCCATGGCGCTGCCGGTGCGTATCACGGTCAGCGGCGACGCCCCCGCCGTGCCGGAGACGTTCACCCTGACGCTGCGGGCGGCGTCCGACAACGCGCCTCTGCCGGCGGGCGGACGGGACGGCGTGTACACCTGCACCGTCTCCGGCGGCGGCACGGTCACGCTGTCCATCCCCGCCGACCGGGAGGGCAAGCACCTCTACACGCTCCGTCAGGAGCCGGGGCGGCTGTCCCGCGGCGCATACGATGACCGGACGTATCATATCGCCGTGACCGTCGCGGCGGATGGCCGCTGCACCGCGGCGGTGTATGGCGACCCGGCGCTGGAGGGCGACAAGTACGACGCCATCGTCTTCGCCAACCGCTACCGCTCCCGCCCTGCGCCGGAGGAGCCATCCCGCCCCTCCCCCAAGACGGGTGACGGCGGTGTGATGCTGTACGCGGCGCTGGCTCTGGGCAGCATGGCGGGCATCGCGGTGCTGACCGGGCGGAAAGAAAGGTTCTGAATGAGGAGAGGGAGACGCAGAGCGCGTCTCCCTCTCCTCTTAATGGATTCTTAATCCGCCGCTTTCTTGTTTCTTAAGGGCTTTTTCTCTACCATGGAGGACACAGAGAAAGAAAGGAAGTGTTCTGTATGGAAACAGCCCTGCGCACTGTGAACGCGCTGATCTCCGCACTGTTTTTTATCTGCTACGCCTATCAGTTCCTATATATCCCGCTGGTGCTGGCCAAGAAGCAGCGCCCCCTCCCCTGCCCGCCGTCACCCCACCGCTATGCCGTGCTCATCGCGGCGCGGAACGAGTCCGCCGTCATCGGCGGGCTGCTGGACAGTCTCCGGCAGCAGACGTATGACCCCGCCCTGCTCACCGTTTTTGTGGCGGCGGACAACTGCACCGACGACACCGCCGCCATCGCACGGCGGCACGGGGCCGTGGTGTACGAGCGGTTCAACCATGTCAATGTGGGTAAGGGCTACGCCCTGGATTTCCTGACCCAGCACATCAAGGCCGACTATCCCGGCGGCTTTGACGGCTACTTCGTGTTCGACGCCGACAACATCCTTACCCCGGACTACATTGAGAAGATGAACGCCGTGTTCTCCAACGGCTACGAGATCGTCACCAGCTACCGCAACAGCAAGAACTACGCCGACAACTGGATCAGCGCCGGCTACGGCCTGTGGTTCCTGCGGGAGAGCCGCTACCTCAACGGCGCACGGATGCGGCTGGGCTCCAGCGCCGCCGTGGGCGGGACGGGCTTCCTGTTCTCCCAGCGCATTCTGGACAAGACCGGCGGCTGGCGGTTCTACCTGCTGACGGAGGATATCGAGTTCTCTGTCCGCCACATCACCGACGGCGAGACCATTGCCATCTGCGAGGACGCGGTGCTGTACGACGAGCAGCCCACCGGCTTCCGCCAGTCCTGCCGCCAGCGCCTGCGCTGGGCCAAGGGCTACATTCAGGTGTTCTGGTACTACGGCGGCCGGCTGCTGAAGGGCGCAGCCAAGGGCAGCTGGAGCTGCTTCGATATGGCCATGGCCATCATGCCCGCCTTTGTGCTGACGTGCATCAGCATCCTCGCCAACGTGACGCTGGCGGCCATCGGCCTTGCCGAGGGCGCGGGGCTGTGGTTCGCCATGCGCTCCCTGCTGGAGTGTCTGGGCAGCATCTATCTGACGCTGCTGGTCATCGGCGGCATCACCACCGCCACCGAGTGGCGGCAGATCCACGCCCCGGCGTGGCAGAAGGTGATGTACACCTTCAGCTTCCCCCTGTTCATGTTCACCTACATCCCCATCTCCTTCGCCGCCCTGTTCATGAAGGTGGAGTGGAAGCCCATCCGGCACGGCGCGCCCGCCCGGCTGCCGATACAGAGCGTAAACTTAATGAAAAACTAATACTTCCCCTATTGTGCCGCGCCTCTTTTTCCCGTATGATGTTCGGAGTAAGAAAAGGAGGTGCGGCATATGTACACCATTCTGGTCTGCGATGATGAGCGGGATATCGTTTCGGCGCTGGAGATCTACCTGACGGCGGAGGGCTACCGCGTCCTGAAGGCGTATAACGGCAAGGAGGCGCTGTCTGTCGCCGCGCGGGAGGATGTGCATCTCATCCTCATGGATATCATGATGCCGGTGATGGACGGTCTCACCGCCATGGCCCAGCTGCGGCAGACCAGCAATGTGCCGGTGATCCTGCTGACTGCCAAGAGCGAGGACACCGACAAGGTACTGGGCCTGAACGTAGGCGCGGACGACTACATCACCAAGCCCTTCAACCCGGTGGAGCTGCTGGCGCGGGTGCGCTCCCAGCTGCGGCGGTATTTGCAGCTGGGCGGCGGCACGGTGCAGCCCAGCACGCTGGTCATCGGCGGCATCCGGCTGGATGACAATGCCAAGACCGTCACCGTGGACGGTGAAAACGCCGCACTGACCCCCAAGGAGTACGATATTCTGCGCTTTCTCATGCAGAACGCGGGCACCGTCTTCTCTCCCAGCGAGATCTACCGCCGGGTGTGGGATGACGTGCCGCTCAACGCCGCCGGCGCCATTGCCGTCCACATCCGGCACCTGCGGGAAAAGATCGAGATCAACCCGTCCGAGCCCCGGTACATCAAGGTGGTCTGGGGTAAGGGCTATAAAATGGAGGGCAGCAAGTGAAAAGCTGGTTGGGAAAAATGTGGGCGAAGGCCGCCGCCTTTGCGCTGACGCTGGTGCTGGGCGGTCTGACCGTGCTGGGCGGCGCCGGCATCGGCGTGCTGGTCAGCTACGGCGTCTTTCTGGACGACGGCGCGTACCTGCGGCAGACCCTGTATCAGGAGCAGTGCTACGACAGCCTCAGCACGGCCAACGACTATCTCTGCGCCCAGCTGGACAGCGTGGGACTGCTGGACAGGTCGTATTACTTTGTCAACGATGAGCCCTACACCACCGTTGAATATGACCCGGAGGCCGCCAAGCAGCTTTTGTCGGAGCTGCCCCGGCTGTTTGCCGACGCGTTCTCCCGGGAGCTCTCCTCCTGCCAGCTTGTCGTGTCCGACCCGAATACCGGCGAGACGTATCTGGCCAACTTCGACCTGACGGAGGGCGACAAGCCGCTGTACGACACGCAGGAGCTGTATGTCTATCACCTGTCGGCAAGCACGGGCCTCTCCACCATTCAGGTCGCCATCACCGCCACCCTGCTGGAGAAAAGCGGACAAGCCCCCAGCTACTCCTATCTGGTCTGCTCGTGGCTGCTGGCCCACACCGGGCTGGCTGTCTTCCTCACGGTGCTGTGCGGCCTCCTGACGCTGTTTTGCTTCTGCTTCTCCATGGCGTCCGCCGGACATTGGCAGAATCACGAGGGCATCCACCTGACATGGCTGGACAAGATCCCCGCCGACGTGTGGATCATCGCGCTGCCAAGCGCCTTCTTCATCGGATGGGACACCTTCTATTCGGAGTGGGGGCAGGTCATTTTCTGTGCAGCGCTGATACCGGTCACGCTGCTGTTCCTGTGCGTCTTCGCCGCCCAGTGCAAGGCCGGCACCGTCATCCGTGGTTCCCTGACCGCCCGGGTGCTGCGGCTGCTGTGGCGCATCCTGCGAGGCGTGACCCTGTGGCTGTGGCGCATCACCACCGGCATCCCGCTGGTGTGGAAAACGGCGCTGGTCACGGCGGCGCTGGGTTTT
>ENA-OPDG01000425-OPDG01000425.1-human-gut-metagenome-genome-assembly--contig:-NODE-425-length-38448-cov-10.276925_pt1 | contig 38448 bp, 38 predicted proteins | sample MGYA00241259_ERZ501498 | MGnify/ENA primary metagenome ERZ501498 (study PRJEB25962, sample SAMEA2042582) | human gut metagenome | biome: human gut; feature: human-associated habitat; material: faeces... | reverse complement strand
CGACGGCCATCCTGTCCACCTATTTTTCCGCGCTGACCGCCTACGGCCTGCACGCCTATCATTTTAAGCTCAAGCGGCTCGCATTCCTGTTCATCCTGCTCGCCATCCTGCCGGTGCTGCTCGTGTACATCTTCCTTTCTCGCTATATCGTCAAGGGCGTGACCGCCGGCTCCGTCAAGGACTGAGCCGTCCTGCCTACAGGGCCGGAGTTTTCAGGCATCAACGGATAAAATGCTGTGTTTTCAAGGAATGTTCAGCTTTCGGCGAAAACGTCCGTCTTTTCTGAATTGTTGCGGAACCATTGACAACACTGGACAAACCGGCTTTTTCGGTTTTACAGGTGATAGTAGTCAAATCGTAGTCATGCAACTGCCTGTGGCAGAAAACTGTTTCAGAAGTGAATCACATGATGCGCAGCTTCTACAAAGCATGAAAAGTGATCTGCGTACAGCTGTAGAGGATAGCCGTCTGGCTTCTCATCTGTATGCGAGGCGGTCGCTATTTGACAAAAAGGGCTGTATTCGATACAATAAACGTAAAAAAGAACGCGCAGGAAAAAGGAGGTCGACTGATGAACTTATGGCACGATATCAGCCCAGAGCGGATGCAGCCGGAGGATTTTCTGGTGGTGATCGAAATTGAAAAGGGCTCAAAAAACAAATATGAGCTGGACAAGCGGACCGGTGCGCTGCGGTTGGACCGGATCCTCTACACCTCGACGCACTACCCGGCCAATTACGGCTTTATCCCGCGCACCTATGCCGATGACGGCGATCCGCTGGACGTGCTGGTTTTGTGCAGCGAGCCAATTCGCCCGATGAGCCTGGTGCGGGTCTATCCGGTCGGATATTTTACCATGCGCGACAACGGTGCGATGGACGACAAAATTCTCGCGATCCCGTTTGGCGATCCGATGTTCAACGGATATTCTTCCCTGTCCGATCTGCCGGCACATATCTCCAATGAGATCAGCCATTTTTTCAGCGTCTACAAGCATCTGGAGCCGGATACCAACGCGGAGGTCGACAGTGTCCATGGCCGTGCTGAGGCCGTCGCGGTGATCCGGGAGGCCTTTGCGGCCTACCGGCGAAAATTCAATCAATAGATTAAGAAAAAGGTTTCTGCAGTTTAGGCTGGCAGGAACCTTTTTTCTGGATTTGTCTTGCCAGAATCGCGGTTGTATGGTAAGCTCGAATTGTAAAAGAGGTGAAACAGAAGCGCAGAAAAGGAGGCGGTATCATGTTTTGTCCAAAGTGCGGAAAAGAACTCCGGGAATATGAGCGCAGCTGCCCGTATTGCGGCGCTGCCGCAGCCCATGGACGTGGAAACCGGCATAGAATCAAGCCTATGGAGCTGATTGCCATCGCAGCCGGTGTGCTGGCGCTGCTCCTGGCCTGCACGGTACTTGTGTATCAGATTGCACAGCGGAAAAAAGAAGCCCGGTGGAAGGAACTGACGGTGGACAGGCGGGAAGCAGCGGCAGTGGTTCCGGTGGAGCCGTTAACGCGGCCACAGTTTCTCAGGTTCACGGCCGCTGACGCGCAGACGGCTGCAGCTGTGCCGGACTACAGTGTATCCGGGGACTTGCATGAGATCACAAATCTGGAATGGATGGAGTGGAACGGGCTTTCCGACACGGCCAAAGCCATCCTTGCGCAGAATTTGTTTGTGGTCGAGCCGGATTTTTATTCCGAGTTTTTCGGCCGCTATGAATGGAATCGCTATCTGCAGATCCCGAATTTTGTAACGGTAGATTCCATGATGCACACCTATCATCTGTATTTCAGCCTGCTTCTGAACCGGACGGAAAAGCAGCAGCTTGCCGCGCAGCTGCAAACGCTGAGCAAAGACATGCTGCGCGCATCTGCCGCACAGCTGGACGTACTGACCGGAACAGCGTGGGAGAATGCGGCAAAGCGCAGCACAGCGTATTTCGCGGTGGGTGCTGCGCTCCAGGATCCGAAGATTCAGGTACCGGAGCAGGTGAAGGATGCTGCTGCGCAGGAGTTGTCTGCCATTTATGCAGCAGAGGGTATTGCCCCGTGTGCTGTAACGGAAGATCTTCTGGATTATTCCCAGTTCAAGCCGCGCGGCTACTATGAAGGCGACGAGACGCTGGAGACGTATTTCCGCGCGATGATGTGGTACGGGCAGATCAATTTCACGCAGAAGAAGGAGGATATGAACCGCACGGCGCTGCTGATCACACTGGCGCTGCACGACACAGCGTCGGACAGCTGGGAAAAGCTCTATGCCGTGACCTCGTTTTTTGCGGGTGTCAGCGACGATCTTGGCTATTATGAGTATCTGCCGGCAATCGAGGCTGCCTACGGCACCATTCCAGACACGGAACTGCTGCGCTTGGATGAGACTGCCTATCAACACTATACTGAACAGATCAGGACGCTTGCTGCGCCGCAGATCAACTCCATCCCGGTGGTCGACCCGGAGGGAACCGTCGATCTGGCGGAGGAGGGAAAGGGCTTCCGCTTCATGGGGCAGCGTTTTACGCTGGATGCCGCCGTGATGCAGCAGCTGGTGTTCAACAAGGTCCGGGAAAACGCACAGGGAGAACGGCGGATGCTGCCGGATGTGTTGGATATGCCGGCGGCGCTCGGCTCTGAGACGGCGCTGTCCATTCTGACGCAGCAGGGCGATACGGCTTACGCACGCTACCCGGAGCAGATGCAGATGCTCCGAAAAGCAGTAAAGGAAGCGCCGGAGGAGCTGTGGTCGGCGAGCCTTTACGCGGGATGGCTGTACACGCTCAATCCTCTTCTGGAGGAAAAGGGCGCCGGATACCCGTCGTTCATGACGACGGAGCAGTGGAAAAAGAAGGCGCTGGAAACCTACGCGGGCAGCTTTACGGAACTCAAGCACGACACGGTACTCTATGCCAAGCAGGTGATGGCGGAGATGGGCGGCGGCCCTCCGGAGGAGCTGGATGACCGTGGCTATGTGGAACCGGAGACGGAGGTCTATCGCCGGTTCGCGGAACTGGCGGAGCAGACGGCAGACGGGCTTCAGACATATGGAATTCTGGATCCTGCCGACCGCGAAAATCTGACACGCCTCGCTTCGCTCGCGCGGAGTCTTGAGACGATCAGCCGGAAGGAGCTGCAAAACGAAAGCCTGACGGATGCGGAATATGATCTTATCCGCGAATACGGCGGCACGCTGGAGCATTTCTGGATCGAAGCCGTCAAAGACCGGACAGATGCGGAGTATCTCGACGCACGGGAAATCCCGGCGTCCCTGGTGACGGATCTTGCCACAGACCCGAACGGAATGGTTTTGCAGGCCGCGAACGGCCGTCCGGCGCAGATCTATGTGATCGTACCGGTGGATGGGACGCTCCGCATCGCCTCCGGCGTCGTCTATAACTTCTATCAGTTCCGTCAGCCGCTGTCCGCGCGGCTGACAGACAGTGAATGGCGGCAGATGATCGGCGAATGGATGTCGCCGGACGGGCGCTTCCATCAGGATGAAACGCCGGAGAAGCCGTGGTGGACGCAAAGCTATTGGGTGCAGGGGTGAGAAAATGGCTCCTGCTTCCAGTGCTGGCGGCTGTCTGCGGCGCAGTCCTGCTCCTCTGGCGGCTGGGCTGTTTTCTGCCGCGCTGGATCGTCTGGCAGGAGGCAGACTGTTTCTGTATGGCGGAGGAAGGCCCGGAGCAGCTCAGTCTGCGCAGAAAAACGCTTCGTGCAGTCTCTGACGGAAGTGAGATCTGGCGCTCGGCGGCAGGACAGAAGGTGCAGAGCCTGCTCTGGTGCGATATCGACCATGACGGAGCGCCGGAGCTGCTGCTCCTCGTCTGGCGATGGGGGCGGTTCGGAAAAAGCCGGCCGTTCTGGAAAACCGGACCGGACTGGGGCTGGTCGCAGCATATAGATATTTACGACTGGACGGGAAAGAACTTTCGCCCGGCCTGGATGGCTTCGGATATCGGTCTGGATGCCGCCGCGTGGCAGTTTGACGAACAGCAGCGGCTTGTCATCACCGAACGGGGCGGACGGGAAAGTGCATGGGACTGGATCAGCTGGGGGCTTGTCAGAATTGCATAACGGCATTGGTGCAGAACAGGAGGAATGGACAATGGGGAAAATTACCATACAGAATTATACATGCAAGAACCCGATCACGATGATCGGGTTTGAGGCGGGGATCTGCTGGGGTGCGGACACCGCGGATGAAAAAAAGAACTATCGCAGAGGGCTGGACTGTCTGGAGAGCGGGCATGGAAGAACGTTTGAGTTTCCGGATGTCTATCTGACGCTGGAGGGATATTCGGCAAGGGTGATCCGGGAGTGGTACACGCACATCGGCGGCCAGCCGACGCGGCTGCAGGCCAGCACGCGCTATATCAACTATGAGCATGGCTTTGACTATGTGACGCCAGCCAGCATTGCGGAGCGTTCGGCCGCAAAGGCGGTCTACGATGAACTGATGATGGAAATTCAGAAGCATCTTGCTCGGCTGGACGAGCTCGGCGTCCCGCGCGAGGATTCCGCGATGGGGCTGCCGCTCGGCATGGAGACGAGGATCGTCTGCAAGCACAACCTGCGGAATCTCATGGATATGTCGCGCCAGAGGATGTGCAGCCGTGCATATCACGAATACCGCGCACTGTTCAGCGACCTCTGTCGGGAGCTGAGCGGTTACTCGGAGGAGTGGGACTACACAGTCAGCCATTACTTCATGCCAAAGTGCAGAGCCATCGGTTTTTGCCCGGAGAAGCATTCCTGCGGCAGAATGCCGCCCAGAGAATAGAGCGGAAATACCACACGGGAGAGAATCTGATTGCGATTCTCTCCCGTGTGGTATCCGCAGCTTATGACTCCGACGCAAGCTCTGCTTGACAGATTGGAGCTTCTATTACAGGACACAGATTTCATCCGTAATCTCCTGTACCGTCTGATTGCCTGTTTCAATCTTTATGGTGTCAAGTGCCTGATATGTATGGATTCTTGCTACGCTTCGGTCTACAGAATCGGCAGCCCGAAGCCCTTGTGGGATATCAGAAGATAACCGGCGTCCCCGGTCACTTATTATGCGCCGGTCAGCAGCTTGTTCGGCAGGTTTCTTTCCGGGTGTTTTTCCTCGGTCAGAATGTCATATAAATACCTGTTATCCAGAATCATATCATCCCGGATAAGCTGCCAGTTTGCCTTTTTCCTGAAAAACACCTTGAAGATCAGGAAGTTCATGATCGCCCCAATTACCGGCGTGGTCATGCCGAAAGCCTCGGTGTGAGAGAAATGGCATCCTGTTTTGGTTCTTTTCCCTTCAAAGGTGATGAACGCCGTTTTCTTGTCGCTCCGGAATACAATGCGGAAGTGGTTTTCATCCTGTTCGCATTCCGTAATTGTGCCGGTCACATCGTAGTCCAGCCCCATGACGATCTCGCGGAAGCGGATCTTGCTTCCTGCGTTATAGTTTCCGTTATAGAGATTGCATTCGATGTGGTAGGGACTCCATTTCACAAACTCTTCCTCAAAGTTAGCAGTCCATGCCTTTAATTTTTCATAGGAAGCCGGAATCTCTATCTGCTCTGTAAGAACAATCATTGTCAGTTTCTCCTATTCTGTCAAAGCGGCATCGGCGTCCGGGCAATCAGAATGACCGCCAGAATCGCGCCCACAAATGCAGCAGCCCCTATGACTGCCAACACCTTTTTGCCGAGTTTCTTCTTCGCTGCTTTGCAGATCAGAGCGGCGCAAGCCATGCAGACAGCCGCCGCTACAAGTGCAATGCCCAGCGTTTCCCATAGCCAAGATAGTTCATATAGGATTTTCACGCGATCATCATCTCCTGTTCGTTAAACTGGAATTTGTCTATTCGTTTGTTTCTCTATAAACTGTCATTCCGAGTATTTTAATTTCGAACCCATCAATATATGGTTTTACACCATCTACTTCTGGTGCAAGTCGGTGTATTTTTGTAACCTCATACACTAATGCTTTATACCTAACACTTCCGCCGTCTTTTAAGTTCATACGAACAGGGGTTAATAGGATTACTAAAACAACTATAATTGCAATTACCACAAAGAATTTCTTTCTCATACAATCACACTCCTTTGCCAAATTCCGATTAGTCTGTCCCTTAAAGTCCAAGTCATTCAACCCACGCCGCAAGCTCCTGATGCCCGACGCTGCCCTTGAAGATCTTGCCGTCCATCAGCTTTGCGCCTTTGCAGCTCGGCGCAAGGCGTCCAACACTTTCGAAGGGGCTGCGAGAGCGTGTTCTTCATCGGAATTTCTCGATAGTGGACATTCAGCTCCGGACATGCATATTCCTCAGATATCTCGATCCCGCGGAATCCGGCATCCCCTACAGGGCCTTCACCAGAAGCAGCAAAAGAACCGCAAAACGTGTCCCTGCACGACCCATATGCCTTTTCCGCGTGATTTGTAGAGCAACTCCAGACACAATCGCAGGTATAAACGTTAGACTGCTGTAGACTGCTATTGATGACATTGACACTCCAGTGAAGGAAGTTGGCGGCGAGCACTGCATGTCGTTGCGCGCCTTTTGCTTCTGAGTTTGCAGCTTGCATACCGTTTTCCTTTCAATTATAGGGGACAGCGGCGGAAAAAGCAATCACGGAGACACTGAAATATTTCAACATGATTGCTTGTGAACGGGCAATGTGATCAAACTCACGCTGCCCGTTTCCGTTTTTCAAACAGGGGAGAGTAAGAGCGAAGACCGGGCACATGCCTTTTAGCGAGCAGGAGGAATCAGATTCTGCTCCTGAAACCAGAGGATCATGCTCCGCAGTGTTTCTTTGAGCGGACGGGCGTGGAAGCCGAGCGCGCCCACTGCTTTTGCGTTTGAAAAATGCCCGTTAGAGCGAAGTACGGCGATGGAATAAGGTGTGAAAAAGGGGCGCTCGCCCCGGAGCTGGCCGATCTTCTCAAAAATGGGCGCAGCGCAGCTTGCCAGTGCGGCGGGCGCGCAGAGCCTTGGCACTTTCCGGCCAAGCAGGGAAGCTGTCAGGGCAAGCAAGTCCTGAATGCTCGCGTAGTGGCCGGAAAGAATGTAGCATTCCCCAGCCTTTCCGCGTTCCGTGCAGGCGAGAACACCGGCCGCGACATCCCGCACGTCAACGAAATCGTAGCCGCCTTTGACGCCGAGCGGCAGCCGGCCACGGCAGAAGGAAAGCAGCATCCGGGTCATATTTCCGCGCGCCAGATCGCCGGGGCCGAGGATGCCGGAGGGCAGGACGACACTGGCGTTCAGACCGCTTTGCGCCGCCTCCAGAACCAGAGCGGTTGCCATGGCCTTGCTTTTTCCGTAATCGCCGAGGATCTCGTCCGGCGCGAATCGGTCCGGTTCCGTGATCGTTTCCGGTGCGGGCTTCTCCGGGATCGCATGGACGGAGCTGACGTAGACCAGCCGGCTTGCGCCGAATTCCCGGCACAGGTCGACGATGTTCTGCGTGCCCTGCACGTTGACGGCATACAGAGCCTCATCCGGCTTTGAGGCAATGGATATGAGACCGGCACAGTGCAGTACGCAGAAATCATCGCCTCCTGCGGCAAAAAAGTCGCGCAGGGACTCCTTGTCCGTGAGATCGCCATAAAAGACGGCTACATGCTTCGGCAGAGTATAGATGAGCGGGTCACGGTCCTTGACGAGCGCAAGAACACGGCAGCCGTGTGCCAGAAGAAGCTGAACCACGGCGCTTCCGAGAAAGCCGGTGGCACCGGTGATCAGGTAATTTTGATACATCACACATCCTCCTTTGGTAATCCTACAGATGTTGATTATCTTTCATAATTATAATATAATATAAACAGCCGGAAACACCATAGACAGTTTGACGAAAGCTGAAAGAACGGCAACATATCCCGCCAAACTGTCGGCTTAATTTGTAAACTTTTTGTGGAGGCGCAATGAAGACGGATGCGAGAGTGAAATACACCAAGATGGTGCTGAAAAAAGCGCTGCTGGAGTTGATGCAGCACAAGCCGGTCAATAAGATCACGGTCAAGGAGATCTGCGAACGGGCAGAACTGAACCGCGCGACCTTTTACGCCCATTATTCCGACTGCTTTGACCTGCTGGAGAGCATCGAGGAGGAACTGTTTGGGCAGTTCGAACGATCCATGCAGAGCTATACACGCTCGTTTGATATTGCGGGGCTTGTGGATGGGCTTTACCGGATCGTTCAGGAAAACGAGGCGGTCTGCCGTGTCTTGCTGTTCGGGCGTCGCAGCACGGAGCTGATTCACCGGATGATCGCATATGCGCACGATCTGAGCATTTCCGCGTGGCGAAAGACCCTGAAAAATGCGTCCGCAGACGAGCTGGAAATGCTCTATCTCTGCCTGTCGAACGGACTTCTGAGCGTCGTGTTGGACGGGTATGACCGGTTTGACCAGCAGAGCGTGATCCGGTTCGTCGAGCAGATGTACCGGCAGGCGATTGCGCCGTTCATGTAAAGAAAAACAGGAGGACGGATCCATTGATGCAAATTCAGGGACTTCAAAAGCTGACGCTGCTGGATTATCCAGGGCGGACGGCCTGTACGGTGTTTTTGTCTGGCTGCAATTTTCGCTGCCCGTTCTGCCATAACGCGCCGCTGCTCACCGCAGCGGACGAAGACGGCATGGACGAAGACGAGCTGCTGGCGTTTTTGAAAAAACGGCGGGGGCTGCTGGATGGCGTCGCCGTCACCGGCGGTGAGCCGCTGCTGCGTCCAGACCTGCCGCAGCTGCTGGAAAAAATCAAGGCGCTGGGCTATGCGATCAAGCTGGACACAAACGGCGCGTTTCCGGAGCAGCTGAAGGCAGTCGTGTGCGCGGGGCTGGCAGATTACGTTGCCATGGATATCAAAAACAGCCCGGCGCGCTACGCGGAAACAGCTGGCGTTCCGGGGCTTGCCCTGACGCCCATTTTCAGGAGTGTTTCGTTTTTGCTGCGCGGCACGGTTGATTATGAGTTCCGGACGACCGCAGTTGCGGAGCTGCATGATGACGCGTCATTTGTACAGCTGGGAGACTGGCTCATGGGCGCAAGGCGGTACTATATCCAGCGCTTCCAGCCGCGCGATACGGTCCTGCGGGCAGGCCTCAGCGCCCCGACTGAAACGCAGCTGCGCCGCTGGGCGGAGCTGGTGCGGCCCAAGATCCCCACAGTCTGCGTTCGCGGGATATGAAAAACAATATATTGTTATCTATATCTAGAATAAACACAATATATTGTGCAAAACTATTGACAAACCACAAGCTTTCAGGTTAGAATGGGATGCAGCGCAAGGCGCGGCATCCCATTTTGTTTCATACGATGGCACACAGAGAACAGGAGGACCAGCTATGTACCGGGTAACAAAAAGAGACGGAAGCATCACAGAATTTCACATTGCCAAGATCGGCAATGCCATCACAAGAGCCTTTGAAGCCGTTGGCCGGCAGCAGCATCCGAGCGTGATCGAACTGCTGGCTCTGCGTGTCACGGCGGAGTTTGAGCCGAAGATCCGGAATGAGCTGATCTCAGTCGAAGATATTCAGGACTGCGTCGAGCGCGTTCTGAGCGAAGCGGGCTATTCGGATGTGGCAAAGGCCTACATTCTCTACCGCAAGCAGCGGGAAAAGCTGCGCAACGTCGGAAGCACACTGCTCAATTATAAGGAGCTGGTGGACAATTATCTCCGGATCAACGACTGGCGCGTGAAGGAAAACTCCACAGTCACCTATTCTGTTGGCGGTCTGATTTTGTCCAACTCCGGCGCGATCACGGCGAATTACTGGCTGAGCGAAATTTACGACGCGGAGATCGCACAGGCGCATCGGAATGCAGAGCTGCACCTGCACGACCTCAGTATGCTCACCGGCTACTGTGCTGGATGGAGTCTCAGGCAGCTCATCCAAGAGGGGCTTGGCGGCGTGCCGGGGAAAATCAGCTCCGCTCCCGCCTCCCATCTGTCCACGCTCTGCAACCAGATGGTAAACTTCCTCGGCATCATGCAGAATGAGTGGGCAGGCGCGCAGGCATTTTCCTCGTTTGACACCTATCTCGCGCCCTTCGTCCGCGTGGATAAACTGACGCAGCGTGAGGTCAAGCAGTGCGTGCAGTCGTTCGTCTACGGCGTCAATACGCCGTCGCGCTGGGGTACGCAGGCGCCGTTTTCCAACATCACGCTCGACTGGACGGTGCCGAAGGATATGGCAAACCTTCCTGCCATCGTCGGCGGGCAGGAGCAGCCGTTCACCTATGGCGAGTGCCAGAAGGAAATGGATATGGTCAACCGGGCGTTCATCGAGCTGATGATCGAGGGCGACGCAAACGGGCGCGGCTTCCAGTATCCCATCCCGACCTACTCCATCACCAAGGATTTCGACTGGGGCGAGACGGAAAACAACAAGCTCCTGTTTGAGATGACGGCCAAATACGGCACGCCGTATTTCTCCAACTATATCAACTCTGACATGGAGCCAAACGACGTGCGCTCGATGTGCTGCCGCCTGCGGCTTGATCTGCGGGAGCTGCGCAAAAAATCCGGCGGCTTCTTCGGCTCCGGCGAGTCGACCGGTTCGGTCGGCGTTGTGACGATCAACCTGCCGAGGATCGCGTATCTTGCCGAAGGCGAGGCGGATTTCTACAGGAGGCTCGACAGGCTGATGGACATCGCCGCGCGTTCGCTCAAGACGAAGCGCATGGTCATCACGAAGCTGATGGAGGGTGGGCTCTACCCCTATACCAGACGCTATCTCGGCACGTTTGAGAATCATTTTTCGACGATCGGCCTTGTCGGCATGAATGAGGCGGGGCTGAACGCGAAATGGCTCCGGAAAGATCTGACCCACCCGGAGACGCAGGCGTTTGCCAAAGACGTACTGAACCATATGCGGCAGCGGCTGAGCGACTATCAGGAGCAGTACGGAGATCTCTACAATCTGGAGGCTACTCCGGCAGAATCTACAGCCTACCGCCTTGCAAAGCACGACAAAATGCTCTACCCTGATATCATCACGGCGAATGAAAACGGCACGCCGTATTACACGAACTCCAGCCATCTGCCGGTCGGGTACACAGAGGATATCTTCTCTGCGCTCGACGTACAGGATGAACTGCAGACGCTCTATACCTCCGGCACGGTATTCCATGCCTTCCTCGGAGAAAAGCTGCCGGACTGGAAGGCGGCGGCAAGCCTCGTTCGGAAAATCGCAGAAAATTACCGCCTGCCGTATTACACGCTGTCGCCGACCTACTCCGTCTGTAGGAACCACGGCTATCTTGCAGGAGAGCAGCCGGTCTGCCCCTTCTGCGGCGAGAAAGCAGAGATCTACAGCCGCATCACCGGCTATTACCGCCCCGTGCAGAACTGGAACGACGGCAAGGCGCAGGAATTCAGGGATCGCAGAACGTATGACATCGGCGCGTCGAAGCTGACGCACTGCGGCGTAAAGGAGCAGGCGCAGACGCCGGAGCCGCCGGCGGAGCAGCCGTGCGAAGCGGTCGAACTGTTTGCAACAAAGACCTGCCCGAACTGCAAGCAGGCAGAGCAGCTGCTGGATGCGGCAGACATCCGCTATACGGTGCGGTTTGCAGAGGAAAACCGCGACACCGTCCGCGCCCTTGGCATCCGGCAGGCACCGACGCTGGTATCCGGCGGGCAGAAGTGGACCGGCGTGAGCGGTGTGCGGGAGTTTATTGCCGCAAAGGAGAACGCAAATGTATGAGATTTTGATCGTTGGCGGCGGCCCGGCCGGTCTGACGGCGGCAATTTATGCCGCCCGTGCCGGTAAGCATGTGGCTGTTCTGGAGAGAGGATCGACCGGCGGGCAGATCATATCCGCACCGCTGGTGGAAAACTATCCGGGCATTCCTTCGGTTTCCGGCACAGAACTTGCCCGGCAGATGACCGAACAGGCGTGCACATTCGGCGCGGAGATCGTTTATACAGAGGCGGTGGGGCTTGAGAAAACACCGGCGGGCTTCCGGGTCCTCTGCACAGACGGCGTCCGGGAGGCAAAAGCGGTCATCCTTGCGACTGGTGCGGCGCACCGGTCACTGGGGCTTGCGGCGGAAGATGCGCTTACCGGCTGCGGCGTATCCTACTGCGCTGTCTGCGACGGCACGTTTTATGAGGGACTGGACGTTGCGGTCGTGGGCGGCGGAGATACGGCAGTTCAGGATGCACTGCTCCTGGCAAACATCTGCCGCAGCGTGACGCTCATCCACCGGCGTGACGCCTTCCGCGCAAGCCCTCATCTGGTTAGCTGTGCGGAGCGGCAGGAGAATATCCGGATCCTTCGGAACTATACGGTACAGAAGCTTCTTCGGCTTGGAGATGTCCTGCAAGGTGTGGAGCTTCTGAATCTCAAAACCGGGGAGCCGGAGCGGCTGGATATGGACGGTTTGTTCATCGCAGTCGGTCAGACCCCGCAGAGTGCTCCTTTTCAGGAAGCCGTTGCGGTAGAGAACGGGTATTATCTGGCGGGCGAGGATACAAAAACAAGCCTGCCTGGCGTCTTTGCAGCCGGAGACGGACGCAAAAAGCAGGTGCGTCAGCTCACAACCGCTGTTTCGGATGGTGCAGCAGCCGCGCTTGCGGCGTGCCGCTATCTGGAGGAGCAGGGACAGTCAGAATGATGCAGCACACCGCAAAAAGGCCCGAACCATACTTCCAGACCTGCCGCGGCTCAGCCAGCGGGTCTGGAAGTCTTTTATGGGCAGTTTCTTGACAAGAACGGCGTTTGCTGGTAAAGTGGAAATATAAATAAGACAAAGACCTAATTATAAATTTGGGAAGAGGAGGATGCAGACGATGAAGAAGAGAATCATTCGCGGATGTTTGCGGATCGCAATTCTGGCGGTCGCGGGCGGTGTGCTTGGATGGCTGAGCAGCATCCTGTTCGGTGAACGTGCGCTCATTACAGAGCTCCCCGTTGTGGTGACCCTGGGCGCGAGCATTGGCATTTTGTCCGGTGTCGTATTGTTCCCGGAGAAAGCGTAGCTGCAGGCTGCAGAGCCCCAGGGAGCAGAAGATAGGAAGCAGACAGAAGAGCTGGCGCGAAACGCCGGGAAAGGAGCGGGATATGGCAATCAAGGCAATTACAACAGACAGTTTCCGGGATGATGTGTTGAAAACGAGAAAGCCGGTTCTGGTGAAGTTCTGGGCACCGTGGTGCGGGTATTGCCGCGCACTCGCACCGGCGCTGGAGTCAATTGAAAAGCAGTATGAGAATCTGCTTTCCGTTGGGCGTATCAATTTTGATACGGAAACAGCTGTGGCGCGCAGATATAACATTCATAAGCTGCCGACTCTGCTGCTGTTTATCAACGGAGCCGTGGCTGGATTCCTGATCGCTCCTTCTTCTGAGAAGGAGATCGACGCATTTTTAAAGAAAATGCTTGGACTGAATGTAGGAGGTCTGTATGGCAAATATGTATGATATTGTGATCATCGGCGGCGGCCCCGGCGGGTATTCGGCTGCATTATATGCCGCGAGAGCAGGGTTGCATGTGGCTGTGATCGAGAAGCGGGCCATTGGCGGGCAGGCAATCCGAAGTGAAAATATTGAGAACTATCCGGGCTTTGATGCCGGGATCGATGGGCTGCGTCTGAGTGAAAAAATGCAGCGCGGCGCGGAGCGGTTCGGTGCAGAAATGGTGACAGATGAGGTACGCCGTGTACAGCTGATGCAGATGGTCAAGGTAATTGAAGCGGCGAAGCAGACCTATCAGGCACCCACCGTCGTTCTGGCGACCGGTGCGCCGCCCAGAAAGCTCGGAGTTGAAGGCGAGGAGGAGATGCTGGGGCGCGGTGTTCACTATTATGCCGCTTGCCGCTCTATGATGTACAGGCGAAAAACAGTTGCAGTGATCGGAGATGGGGAGCAGGCTGCCGAGGCGGCGATGCTCCTTTCCCGTATCGCCAAGCGGGTCTGTCTGGTACATGGGGGCGAGCACATGGAGATCAGTCCGGCCTATGCGGGCAAGCTGAAAATGATGCGAAACATTGAACGCTATGCAGGAAGCGAGGTTCGGGCATTTTTACATGCAAATTGGGTCACCTGTATCCGTATTCGGGAACAGCGGAGCAGTGAACTCTGGAATCTGCCATGCGACGGTGCCTTTATCTGTCTCGGCGGCGTACCGGAAACAAACCTGCTTCATGGACAGATCGCGCTGGATAAACAGGGTTACATTCTCGCCAATGAAACGACCATAACCAATCTTCCGGGTGTTTTCGCGGCTGGTGACGTTCGGACGAAGCTGCTCCGGGGCATTCTGACTGCCGCAGCAGATGGCGCGGCGGCTGCACAGCAGGCGGAGCGGTATATTGTAGAAAACATCTGATCTGAAAAGCAGAGAACAGAATTTGATCTGCTGCACGGAAAGTTCCTGATGGTCACAGAGGGTCAGTGCGTTGAGAAAAAGGGGCGTGCGCGAAAGAAGGAAGTCTTTGCGCAGCTTGTAGAGGCGGCACAGCGGCTTGTCGCGGCTGCGATGGCCTGCAAGGAACAGTCCAATCAGCGGCTGCGGCGGTTCACGTCAGAGATCGAGCTTCTGATCGATGCATGGAAGGACTGAGAAAGACCGGCAGCCGCAAAACCATGCAGCTGCCGGTCTCTCTGAAAGAAGCAAACTTTACTTTTTGACGGCGTCTCCATTCGCTTCTGCGTCCGCGATGCGGCGGTACATATCCTGCATCTGCCGGTCAATTTCGGCAATCTTTTCCGCACAGGCAAACATTTCTTCATCGATGCCCGCCGGGAGTTTTGCCCGGTCCGCCTTGTAGTGGATGTCATGCTCCAGACTGGCCCAGAAATCCATTGCGATCGTGCGGATCTGGATCTCGGCGACGACGTGCTCCGTCCGGTCAGAAAGATACACGGGAACACGGACATCCAGATGCAGCGAACGGTAGCCGTTATAGTTCGGCGTTTTGATATAATCCTGCCGCTTGACGATCTCCAGATCCTCCTGCCGCTCCAGCATCCCAGCGACTCGGTAGACATCATCGATGTAATTGCAGACGACGCGGACGCCTGCAATATCGTTGATCTCCTGCATTGCCGCTTCGAGCGTAACCGGAAATCCCTTCCTCTGGAGTTTGGCGGCGATGCTTTCCGAGGATTTGACCCGGCTTTCAATATGATGGATGGGGTTTCGTGCATACAGCGTATTGAATTCACTGTTCAAAATCTCAAGCTTCAGCACAAGCTGTTTTACAGCGGACTCGTACAGATTCCGCATGACAAAGTAGCGGTGCGGGCTTTCATGAAACGGGAGAGACGAAGAGGCTGTCATATCGGCGTAACCATCCTTTGTGTCAGAATCAGCTTCCCGGCAAAATGAAACTGCAATCCGGTAAGCTCACTGCCATTTCAACACAAAAAGAAACATGTAACGTAAAAACTTTGTGTTGAGAATGACAGCCGGGGCAGAGCCGTCCGTGTTGCCAAAAAGTCAAAAGGGGGCCGCCCCTGTACGGGCACAGGGGCGGCGGAGGAAGGAGCACAGCAGGCATAGGGGAACCTGCCATAGGACAGGGATGACATACAGCAGATACTGACAGGGTAGCATCCGCCCGCAGCCAGTATCTTGTGCATTGGGAAAACCAGAAGATCAAAGCTATGAGATCGGAGGAGAAGGGATGTTCCCGCTGTCTCCAAAGGTGTTGCATTCGTGGTTCCCCTGTATCTATATTATACAGGAGAAAGCAGGCTTTGGCAAGACTTATTTGATATAAAGTCTTAATATTATTTCTGATAGAGACGAAAAAGTGGCAACGCAGGACAGAGAGTTCCCATGTAAACAACGAATATGGAAAGAACAGGATTGGAGGCGGATTATGAAAAGACGGATCATTACAACCGTAGCCTTTTGTGTATTTCTGGCGCTTGTGCTGGCGGTGCGGCTCTCCGACAGAGAAAAAATCGACAACAGCATTCCATCCAAAGAAACCGTGGCCGCGTATATTCTGGAAAAGGGTGAGCAGTACGCAGCGGAGCAGCTGCGGGCACAGGACAGAGACAGTCTCCGCCGCAGCTGGGGAGAGCCGGACGCCATGCCGTCCGGGATCTGGGCGGATGTGTGGGACCTTGATGCGGACACAACGATTCTTGTATTCTATGATGCAGAAAATGATGACAAGGTAGAGCGTGTTGTGATCGGGCAAAAGGGAGGATCGTAAATAAGCGGGTTCATTTTTGTAGAAAACCGCGTAAATTGATAATGATTTATTATGGTAAACATAAACGAGGAGGACGAACAATGACAAAACAAATGCTCTCCATCTGTCTTGCGTTTGTGCTGCTGCTCGGCACACTTGCCGGGTGCAGCAAAAACGAGACGAAGACAGACAATTCAGGCCAGAATACACAGCAGGAGACGATACCGGAGCTGGCGTCTCAATACGCCTATCAACCGCAGTATTTTGATCTGCCGGAACCGATCCAGTGGATCAGCCGGAGCTGCGTTTCGGGCAGCACACTTTATTTTACTGCCAGTATTCTCAGCGGACAGGATACCTACATTGACAAAGACGGCAATGAGGTTTCTTATGACACCTATTCCGAGGGCCTTTTCCGGTTTGACCCTGACAGCGGAGAATGCGTACAGCTTGTCAACTACGTTGACAAGCCTGATGTGGAAGATCTGGACGACGGTACACAGATTTTCCGCAGCAGCAACAGCAGCACCGAGATCCATGCCCTCGCGGCCGGCACAGACGGCACGCTCTGGATCTATCGCCGGACAGACCTTTACACGGATGACGGCGAGATGGGGCCCTCCCTTTCGGAGCTCATCCAGCTGGATGCGCATGGCACGCTGCTTCGCACCATCATCCCCGCAAACGAGGAAGATCCGAACAGCACAGGAGACTGGGGCTATTCGCACCTTGACACCCTGCTCTCCGATGATAAGGGCTACGTCTATACCTACGATTATCAGACAGTCAATGTTTACGGGCCGGATGGCAGCTTCGTTTTCAGCAAATCCGCTGACGAGCTTTCCGGCCATCTCTGCCAGCTCTCTGCCGGTGAAGTCGGCGCACTGACTACTTACAATGACGGGAAGATGGCCTTCAAACAGCTTGACCCTGAAACGAAGAACTGGGGAAAGGAAACACCGGTCTCTTCCCGCGCATGGGGCCTGCAGCCGGGCAATGATGTCTACCGGTATTTCTTTATAGACGGCGGTAATATCTTCGGCGAACGCAAGGACACCGGCGAGGTGGAAAAGGTCGTCGACTGGCTGGCATGTGATGTGGACAGCAATACCATCCGTTACAATCGCCTCGACTTTCTGGCTGACGGTCGCATTGCCACTGTGACCCTTGGGCACAGCTATGACGGAACGCGGGAGCGGCAGCGGATCCTGGTGCTGAACCGCATGGATGCTGCCGATGTGCAGCAGAAAACAGAGCTGACGCTGGCCTGCTTCAGCCTTGATTATAACCTCCGCAGCCAGATTGTCAAGTTCAACCAGACCAGCACCGACTGCCGCATCGTGGTCAGGGATTATGCGGAGTATGCAGACGGCGAGGATTACTATGCCGGTCTTACCGTGTTCAACACCGAAGTTCTCGCCGGCAAGATACCGGATCTGATCGTTGGCAATATGATGCTGCCGATCCGGCAGTATGCCGCCAGGGGCATGTTGGAGAACCTCTGGCCGTATCTTGACGCCGACCCCGGCTATTCGCGCGACAAACTCATGACCCGCCCGGTCGAGGCCGCGCAGGTGGATGGAAAGCTCTATCAGCTGCCCATCAATTTTGGCATCACCACGGCAGTCGGCCTCGGCAGGATCGTCGGTGATTACACGACATGGACGCTGGCTGACGTCAAGAACGCGCTCAGCAAGCTGCCCGAAGGCGCGATGGTATTCAACCAGTATTACACCCAGTCGGAGATGCTCATGTATTGCGTCGCCATGAACGCGAAGGACTTCATGGACTGGCAGAATGGCACCTGCAATTTCGATTCTGACGAGTTCCGCGCCCTTCTGGAGTTCGTCAAGCCGCTCCCGGCAGAGTTCAACTGGCAGAGCGACGGAGAATATGAAAGCGACTTTACCCGCATGAAAAGCGGCAAACAGCTGCTGTATCCTATGAACCTCAACGACTTTGACAACATCTACTATACCTTTGCCGCGCTCGATCACGATATCCGGTTTGTCGGTTTCCCGCGGGAAGATGGCTCCAGCGGCAGCGCCTTTACTGCCAGCGTAACGCTCTGCATCACCACGGCCTGCAAGGATAAGGCAGACGCCTGGGCGTTTATCCGTTCGACGCTCTCTGAGGAATACCAGAAAAACCTCTGGAATTTCCCGATCCTGAGGTCTGCCTTTGACGCCATGGCCGGGAAAGCCATGACGCAGGAATATCAGACCGACGCCAACGGCAGCCAGGTGCTTGACGAGAACGGTGATCCGATCCCCATTTCCTCCGGCGGCATGAGCTATGGCGACGAGCCAATGATCGAGCTCTATGCTGTCACGCAGGAGCAGTACGACACCGTCATGGAGCTGATCGAATCTACGACCAACTTTTTAGACTACGACCAGAGCGTCCTGAGCATCATTACCGAGGAAGCCGCAGGCTATCTTGCCGGTGACAGAAGCGTCGAGGAAACCAGCCGTCTCATCCAGAGCCGCGTAAGCCTCTATATTCAGGAGCAGAAGTGATGACCTGATAAGATTTCCCGCGCAGGCCGGTGTAGCTTGCGCGGGAGTTTGAACCGCAGAAAAGAACAGAAAGATGCCATGGCGGCGATCACTCATAAGCTGCGTTTGGTTCCGGAAGAGACGCCCACGCAGAAGTTCCTTTTACCAGCCCCAGCAGGGCTTCCACCGTCTTCATAAAGCAGGCAGCGTCCGCATCTGTCTGTGTATAAGCTGCCGCAGTCATATCGCCGCAGATCAGGTACTGCTCCGCATTCTTTGTGACACGGATCTCATACCAGCAATTTGGCATCACCGCGACCAACGTATCATCTGTTGTCAGCTCCTGCGAGATCATTGGCCGCCGAATATCCAGGAATCCATCCTCGCAAACAAGCGCATACAGCTCCTGCAAAAACGCTGTATCCGGTCGAAACTCCACAGAGGCGGTTCCCTCAGTGACAAGATCTCTTTGCAGCAGACCCTCCTGCGTGTCCATGATATTCTTTCGGTCGGTATCATACCACCATGTGAACCGGACTGCAAAATCCTCCGGCATGTTTTCCTGTACGACAGTCAACGGCGCATCCCTGCCGGAGTCCTCCGGCGTTTTCTGCATAGCTGCCGATGTGCAGCCGCTCAGCAGGGCCAAAAGCAGCAGCCCTGATACGATCCTCTTCATAACCAGACCCTCCTTTCTTGTTATCTATCAATATAGACGATAAAAAAGAAGAACGGTTGCACTGCGCCGGGAAATAGAGCTGCTCCGGCAAGCTTTTGTATCGCCGACGTTGGAACAGCGCCATGAATATGATAAAATAATAATAAACACGATGGCTTCATTTGTCCTAGTATGGAAACATGGAAAGAAAAGAACCTATGTTGGCACCAAGGTTAGGCGCCAACATAGGCTCTTCGTTTGCAGGGGATTGGAATCAGGAAAGAAGACGAAAACCATCCCGGTATTTTATAGAATGCTTTAGATCCCGCCCATACAGGCAGTGCGTCAGAGGTTCGCACACAATTTATTGCACCGGCAGCTCTACCGCGATGGTGGTGCCCTTCTCCGAGCTTTTCTCCACCCAAATATAGCCGCCATGGAGATTGGCGATCTCCCACGCCAAAGAAAGCCCCAAACCAGCGCCGCCGTACTCCCGGCTGCGGGACTTGTCCACGCGGAAGAATGGCTGGAAGATGCTCTGCTGATACTTCTCCGGGATGCCGCAGCCGGTGTCGGAGACACGGATCCGGAGCTTTTCCGGCTCCTGTGTGACGCAGACCCGCACCGAGCCGCCCGGGCGATTGTATTTGACGGCGTTTTCCGTCAGGTTGAAGAGCAGCCGGTAGATCAGCGCGTCGCTGCCGGTCATGACGCCGTCGCCATCCGCTGCCAGTGTGATGCCGCGCTTATCTGTCAGCGGCGCGAGGTCTGTGAAGATCTCCTCGACCATGGGCGCAAGCTGGATCCGTTCGTTCCGCGCCACCTGCTGCAGGCTGCTCAGTTCCAGCAGTGTTTTTGTCATCTGAGTCAGCCGCTCCGTCTGCTCCCGCAGCAAAGAAAGAAATGCTGCTGTTTCCGGCAGTACGTCGGGGTGCTCTGCGGAGAACAGCTCCAGCTGCGCCTGCATCAGCGCAAGCGGCGTGCGCAGCTCGTGGGCGGCGTTGCCAGTGAACTGCCGCTGGGCAGCAAAGGCGTTGTTCAGCCGTTCAAGCATTTGATTGAAGGAATGGCTGAACTGGCGGAACTCCGGCAATACGTCCTCGTTGATCTTCATGTCTGCCAGGTTGCTCATCTGCACCTGCTCGACCTGCGAGGCAAAGCTGCGCAGAGGCTTGAGGGCGTGTCCGCTGACAAAATAGGCGAGGATGCCGCTGAGCAGCGTTACCGCCGCCGTGATGTACCAGTTGGTGGTGCGGAAGCGTCCTTGCGCCCCATCGACAATGATTGTCAAATCCTCGTCAGGTGCTACGAGTTGCGGGTCAAAGCTCACTTCGCCTTCAACATCGATAAGAACAGTGCCACCCTGAATAGTGTTCGCAATCGTGTCCATATAGTACATACCGGAGGAACAGAGCAGCAGATTCATGGAAATACAGGTAACTCCGATGAGCAGGACGCTCATCAGCGTGATGCGCCACTGCAAAGAAAGGTGCTTCATGCTTCCTCGCCTCCCATCAGATAGCCTTCGCCGATGCGGTTGCGGATGGGGTCATAGCCCAGTGCGGCACGCAGTTTTTTGCGCAGAGCGGAGATATGTACCCGGATGGAGTTGCTAAAGCTGTCCACGCTGTTGTCCCAGACATGATCCATCAGCTCCTCCTGACTCACCGGTCGCCCCTGATGTACCATTAAATATTCCAATATCCCCGTTTCCTTGCGGGTCAGCGTCAGGGCCTGAGCATTGACGGAAGCGGTGCGGGAGCGCGTGTCGAAGGCTAAATCCCCGCAGGTCAGCAGCACGTCCTGCTGCGTGAACTGCCGCAGGGTCAGGCTGCGGATACGGGCCTCCAGCTCAGCCAGATGAAAGGGCTTTGCAAGATAGTCGTTGGCGCCTGCGTCCAGTCCCTCCACCTTGTCCTCTACCTCGCTGCGGGCGGAGAGAATCAGGACTCTCGTCTCCCGGTCTGTCTGCCGCAGGGTGCGCAGCACCGTCATGCCGTCCTTGCCCGGCAGGTTCAGATCCAGAAGCACCAGATCGTAGCGCTCCACGCCAAGAAGCTCCAGCGCCTTCTCCCCGTCGTAGCAGCAGTCTACACTGTATGCCAAACGCCGCAGGCTGCGGACGATGGTCTCGCACAGAGCGCGTTCGTCTTCAATAACCAAAAAATGCATGAAAGCCCTCCTTTATAAGCTTCATTCATTCGATTGTCTTCAGTATAGCAGAAACAAATAAAGTTTGTGTTAAGTTTCTGTTCTTAACAGGGACTTTAACTCTCCCGTGCTATGATGAAAGCACAAAACGGAAAGGGTGATGAAACTTGAGCCACGGAAAGAAGACGGCGGCGCAGATCACGCTTCTGCTCGCCGGAGGCGCCATGCTGTGCTTTGGCGTATGGCGGGGCGAGGCGGCGACGGTGCTGAGCAAAGCAATCAAATTATGTCTGGAGTGTGTGGGTATTGGGTAAAAAGTTTTCAGGCGTTTCACAGACCATGTCCCGCTTCCGGGGCTGGATCCAGGCGGGAGCGACGCTGCTGACCAACCTGCATCTGCCGAACTTTCTCAAGGGCGGACTGTATCAGGGCGCGGGGAAGACCGTCTGCGTGCCGGGGCTCAACTGCTACTCCTGCCCGGCGGCGTCCGGGGCCTGCCCCATCGGGGCGTTTCAGGCAGTGGTGGGCTCATCGAAGTTCAGCTTTTCCTACTATGTCACGGGCTTTCTTATTCTGCTGGGAGTCCTGCTTGGACGCTTCATCTGCGGCTTCCTCTGTCCCTTCGGCTGGTTTCAGGAGCTGCTGCACAAGATCCCCACCAAGAAACTCTCCACAAGAAAGCTCAAGCCCCTGCGATATCTGAAATATGCCGTTTTGCTGGTGATGGTATTCCTGCTGCCGGCATTCCTTGTGAACGATGTGGGTATGGGAGACCCGTTCTTCTGTAAATACCTCTGCCCCCAGGGCGTGCTGGAGGGGGCTATCCCGCTGTCCCTTGCCAATTCCGGCATCCGGGCGGCACTGGGCAGCCTGTTTACATGGAAATTCGGCATCCTGCTGGCGGTGATCGTACTGAGCGTGCTGTTCTACCGTCCCTTCTGCAAGTGGCTGTGCCCGCTGGGCGCATTCTATGCGCTATTCAACCGGGTATCCCTGGTTCAGATGAAGGTGGACAAGAACAAGTGCGTCTCCTGCGGGAAATGCGCCAAAGCCTGCAAGATGGACGTGGACGTGACGAAGACGCCAAACCACCCCGAATGCATCCGCTGTGGGATGTGTATCCGCGCCTGTCCCACAAACGCCGTGTGCTTCCGCTGCGGCTTTGGCAACGGGAAAGAAAATACAACAAAAATCAATACGGAGGAATCAAAATGAAGTTTAAAAAGTTTACTGCGCTGCTGCTGGCGGCCCTGCTGGTGCTGTCTTTGGCGGCCTGCGGCACAAAGGACAACGACAAAATGGCAGATATGAGCGGAGACAGCTCTGCCATGACCGGCGAGCCCAAAAATGCCGAGGAGGCACTTGCCCTGCACAAAAAGCTGATGGAACAGGAGAACACGATCCTGTCGCAGAATACTGCGCTCTGGGAAAAGGTCTTCATGGAGGCCGACAAGGGCATGGCCATGGTGGAGGATGGAAAAAACTATGGTGATTTCCTGCTGGATACCATCGAGAGCGCCAAAGACCAGTTCACCGACGAAGAGTATGAGATGCTGAAGGAATCGGCCACGGAGATCAGCAATATCGAAAACAAGCTGACCGAGCTGGAAAACAAGTACCCCGAGATCATGCAGGAATCCGTGGACGGCGATATGAGCGTGCCCGCAGGCAGCGATATGACCAATCCGCCCGACGACGGCAGCATGCAGAAGTTCCCTGCATTTGAGGGCAAAGACTTGGATGGGAATCCGGTGAAGAGCGACGATCTGTTCTCCGGCAATGCTGTCACCGTGGTGAATTTCTGGTTCACCACCTGCAATCCCTGCGTGGGTGAGCTTGCCGAGCTGGACGCACTGAACAAAGAGCTCGCAGAGAAGGGCGGGACGCTCATCGGCGTCAATACGTTTACGCTTGACGGCGACGAAACGGCAATCTCGGAGGCGAAGGATGTGCTGGCCAAGAAGGGCGCAACCTATCAGAACGTGTATTTCGCTTCCGACGGCGAGGCCGGAAAATTCACAACCAACATCTTCGCCTATCCCACCACCTATGTGGTGGACCGCAACGGCAACATCGTGGGTGACCCCATCGTAGGCGCCATCACGGAAAAAAAGCAGGCGGAGACGCTGCAGAAACTCATTGACCAGACCCTTGCCGCCGACAAGGGCTGACAAACGGTTTCGTCAGCGGTTTCGCAAAAGATGTTTTCTGATCATATAAACAGCGCACCCGGACACGAAGGCCGGGTGCGCTGCCCGTCTGAAGGATCATCGGAAGGTGGAAAGACCATAGCTGTTCGCCAGTGCGTCAATTCGCTGCCCGGCTTTGCACATCCGGCACTCGCCGGTTGGATAGGTTTCATAGCCCGGGATATCGGCAGGCGTGAACAGACTTAATACCGGGATGCCGTCCAGCTCTGGGATCGCGCTGAAAACCGCCGCAATGCCCTGCGTTTTGCCGCCATAATATTGGATACAATCAAGGGCGCGCCGCGCAGTTTTTCCGGAATTGACTGTCGAGATCAATAGAAGCATGTTTCTGCCATGGATCATGGAAACCAGATTTTCACGGAAAAGAAGCTGGCCGTTGGAGTCGTATTCCGGTGTGACGACACAGATGCTCTTGTTATTGTTGACAGAGAACAAAATTTTCTGCGTCAGCTGTCGGGCCAGGAATGCGCCGATGACCTCGCTGCCATCCATGCAGATGATGGTGTCGATCGACTTTTCGTAGATGTAATGGTTTGCGAGCGCAAGCGCAGTGTCGTGCGCCAGACTGTATTCGTGCTTCAGCCGTGTGATGTCAAGGTAATGACTGTTATGGGAATGCCGGGTTGCAAAATGACCATGGAATGCAATGAGTTCGAGATTAGGATTCTCTCTGGAACGGATGGCTTGTGTACGCATAGACAATACCTCCTTGCATATTCACGTCGGAATGGCGGCGGGTGCAGGCGGGGCAAAGCTGTTTTCATATGGGTTTCCTGCGGTGGTTATATTATAATAGATACTAAGTCCTGATAGCAAGCGATTTATAAAAAAAACAGTAGTCTTGCTCCGCCTGATCATGGTTCCTGCTCCTTTGCAGCAGCCTCGGCGGCAGCCTTTTTTGCTTTAGGAATAGTCCTCGGCGTAGGCAAAATCAGTGGCCGCAGGGGTCATGGACGCGTTTTTGCCCGCGGCACAGCTGGATAAAAAAATCAGAACCAGCAGGGCGGCAAGCAGAATTACAAGTTGGCGATCCTTTTTCATAGTGTAATCTCCTTTCGTTTGTCGCTCTGTTTATAGACAGGAAAACAGAGGCTCCGTTGCTGGATTTGTTCCGGAACTTCGGTTTCTCTCCTCTATTTTAAGTATATCTGATTCAGTTTCGTTTGACAAGAGGGGAAAACGATAGGAAATCCGCTGCCAAAAACCGCAATTACTGGAATGTTGACAGCCGATATATTTTGCGGTACAATTCATATATCTGCTCATGGATAAGGGCGGAAAGTCCGGATTTTTCATGGCAGACGATGAAATTGAATGATATGAGGGCAGGCGGAAGCAAGATGCAGTACCGAAACACACGGCAGCGTAAAATTGTTCTGGAAGCGGTACAGGAACACCATGACCATCCGAGCGCAGACCAGATCTATCTGGAGATCCGTGCAAAAGACCCGAGAATCAGCCGAGGAACGGTTTATCGGAATCTGAATATCCTTTCTGAGGAGGGGCAGATCACGCATGTAAAGGTTCCGGGAGCGGATCGGTATGACGGCAGGACAGACTTTCACTATCACCTGATCTGCACGGGCTGCGGCGCAGTCTGTGATGCCCCGTTTTCATACGACCCAACGCCGGACAAAACGATCGCAGCGGAATCCGGGTATCGGATCACGCGGCACAGAATGATTTTTGAAGGCGTTTGTCCGGCGTGCCAGAAGGCCGGGCACGAAAAGTAAGCACGGAACAGAAACCCGAAAGGTGCAGGATTTGAGCGGAGAATCGCCCGGATCCTGCGCTTTTTTATTGTGATACGCGAGCGACGGCCTGATGCATAAATTAAAAATGAGACTTTGTATTATTAGTGTTGCGGATCCGTCACTTTTCTTGTATGATAAAAATAGAAAAACACAGCACGACAGGAAAAGAATTTGATGAAAGGAGGCGCAGCATATGATTTTGGGAATTTTGCGTGAGACGAAGAAGGGCGAAAACCGAGTGATCTGTACGCCGAAAGAGGTGGAGACCATCACGAGCGCAGGACACACCGTTTATGCACAGCGCGGCTGCGGAGAACGAGCCGGTTTTTCGGATGAAGCGTATGAATCTGCGGGGGCGCTTCTGACAGACTCTGTGCAGGAGCTGTTCAAGGTCTGCGATATGGTCGCCAAGGTCAAGGAGTTTACGCCGGAGGAATGGCCGCTGATCCGGACAGGCCAGCTGCTTCTCGGCTGCCTGCATCCGGCGGCAAATCCGGAGGAGGTCGACGCGCTGATGAAAAGCGGCTGCATTGCATTTACGGCGGAGGATTCCCATCGATATGGCTCCCCGAACTGTGAGGCAGCGGGGAAGCAGGGGGCGCTGTTCGGGCTGGAATCGCTGCTGACCATCCACGGCGGAAAGGGAAAATATGTCGGCGGCTTTGCGGGGGAGCCGGGCATCCATGCGCTGATTCTCGGAAGCGGAAAAGTCGGCAGAGGCGCTCTGCAGGTCTTACAGGCGCTCGGCGCCAACTGTACGGTCATGGCCAGAAATATGCACAGGCTCCGTGCGCTCTCAGCACAGTATAATGGCCGCGTCCGCGTTAGGCGCTGCTCACGGGCGCATATTGCGGAAGAATTGCCGAAGATGGATATCGTCCTCAACTGTGTCAAATGGCAGAAGGAGAACAAAGAGTTCCTCATCACCCGAAACATGCTTTCTCTCATGGAAAAAGGCTCAGTGATCGTGGATATTTCCAACGACGAGCCTGGCGCGATCGAAACCAGCCGCGCGACCACGCATGAAGATCCGCGGTACATTGTAGACGGCATTGTGCATTACTGTGTTGCAAATATTCCGGGCGCGGTCGCACACTCTGCGTCTGTTGCCTACGCAGCACAGATGCTGCCGCTGATCCTGCACCTGCTGAATGACGGCGAGGAGGAGACCTGCATCCGCGACGGCTATTACCGGCGGGCACTGACGATCTACCGGGGGCTTCTGACACATGAGGAAACGAGCGCCATACAGGGAAAACCCTGGGTTCGCCCGGAAGAGGCGCTCGGGATCTCCGGCTTCCGCCTCGACCCTGCACCGCTGGCGTCGGATACGCACTCGACCCATTTTTATTCCTGGGCAGAAGACGGCGGAGCCCAAACTGAACACAGTTCATAAGGATGACACAAAGATCTATACCGAGCAAAACGTACAGGCTGAATAAACAAAACGAGCAGCGGCGCAAAACAACGCCGCTGCTCCGGCGCGTATTAGGGCTGCCTCCGGCTTTTGAAATGGGACATATCAAATTACGAATAGACGGTCCGCAAAAGAAGAATGAACGGTTTGATAAGAATTTATCGATAAGTATTGACCGGTATCCGGTGGATATGCTATGATTCTTTTGGATTAAAAAATGCTATTTATATCAAAAAATAGAATAAAAAGATCAGAAAAGCAGAAGGAGTGAGCCAGCCTTGAGCAGATTGGATATCAAAACCGCAAGCAAGGCCCAGACGGTCGTCGACCGCCTCTACAAGGACATGGAACGCAGGATCGCGTCCAGCCCCCCAGGCCTGTGTCCGATCGATATGTCGCTGACATTTTTGCAGCTGTGCCACGCGCAGTCGTGCGGCAAATGCGTGCCCTGCCGCATTGGACTCGACCAGCTTGCCGCGCTGATGGGGCAGGTGCTCGACGGTACTGGTACGATGCTGACCATCGACACCATCGAAAAAACGGCGCGGGCCATCGTCGCCTCTGCTGACTGCGCCATCGGACGCGACGCAGCGCAGCTGGTCCTGAGCGGCTTTGAGGGCTTCCGGGACGACTATGTGAACCATGTGCAGCACCACCGGTGCCTCGCCTCGCTTCAGAACCCCGTGCCCTGCGTGTCGCTCTGTCCTGCGGGCGTGGACGTGCCGGGCTATGTCGCGCTGGTGCGCGAGGGACGGTACGCCGACGCGGTGCGTCTGATCCGCAAGGATAACCCCATGCCGACCGCCTGCGCGTACATCTGCGAGCACCCGTGCGAGGCGCGCTGCCGCCGCAACATGGTCGACGCGCCCATCAATATCCGGGGCCTCAAGCGCTATGCAGTCGATCATGCGGGCAATGTCCCGAATCCTGCCTGCGGGGAGGCGACCGGCAAACGCGTCGCCATCATCGGCGGCGGCCCGAGCGGGCTTTCCTGCGCGTATTATCTGCGCCTTATGGGCTACAGCGTGACGATTTTTGAAGAAAAGAAGCGGCTCGGCGGCATGCTCCGCTACGGCATCCCGGCCTACCGCTTCCCGCGCGAAAAGCTGGACGCGGAAATTGCCTCCATTCTGTCCACCGGCGTGGAGGTACATACCGAAGTGACGGTCGGAAAAGACATCTCCTTTGAACAGCTGCACGAGGATTATGACTGCCTGTATGTCGCCATCGGCGCGCATACGGACAAGAAAACCGGCATTCCCGGCGAGGACAGCAAAAACGTCATGTCTGCCGTCGAAATGCTGCGCGCCATCGGCGACGACATCATGCCGGACTTCGCCGGCAAGCGCGTCGTGGTCATCGGCGGCGGCAACGTGGCGATGGACGTGACAAGAAGCTCCGTGCGTCTGGGCGCTGCCAGCGTCACCTGCGTCTATCGCCGCAGAATTGCGGACATGACTGCGCTTCCCGACGAGGTGCAGGGCGCAATTGCCGAGGGTGCGGAGATCCGCGAGCTTTCTGCGCCGGTGCGCATCGAGGCAAACGAAGCGGGCGAGGCTGCCGCCCTCTGGGTGCAGCCGCAGATCATCGGCCTTGCCGACAAGTCCGGCAGACCCCGCCCGGACGCGGCAGACCAGCCCAAAGAACGCATTCCGGCTGACATCATCGTCGTCGCCATCGGGCAGGGCGTGGAGATCGCGGGCTTTGAGCAGGCCGGTATCCCCATCAAAAGGGGAACGTTTATGGCTGAAAGCTCCAGCCAGATCGACAACATGGAAAACGTCTTTGCCGGCGGCGACTGCGTGACCGGCCCTGCTACCGCCATCCGTGCAATTGCAGCGGGCAAGGTCGCGGCAGCCAACATCGACGAACAGCTCGGCTTCCACCATGAAATTCGCACCGATGTGGAAATTCCAGCGCCGCATCTGGATGTCTGTCCCGCGCGCGGGCGCGTCAACACCAAAGAGCGCGAGGCAGCCCAGCGCAAATGCGATTTTGAAGACATCGAATGCGGCATGACGCATGAGGAGGCCTGCGCGGAAAGCGGCCGCTGCCTGCGCTGCGACCACTTCGGCTACGGCATCTTCAAGGGAGGGAGGATCGAACGATGGTAAGCTTGATCATTAACGGCAAACCCGTCTGCGTGCCGGAGGGGACCAGCATTCTGGAAGCGGCACGCGCGGCCAATATTGACATTCCAACGCTCTGCTATCTCAAGGACCTCAACGAGATCGGCGCCTGCCGCATCTGCATGGTCGAGGTCGAGGGACAGGATACGCTTGTTGCCGCGTGCGACAATGAGGTTCACGAGGGTATGGTCGTCCACACGAATTCTCAGAAGGTGCGCATGACGCGGCGCGTGAATCTCCAGCTTCTTCTCAGCCAGCACGAGGTAAACTGCGTCAAGTGTACGCGCAGCGGCAACTGCAAGCTGCAGAAGCTCGCCAACGACTATAATCTGCTCGGCGCGCCCTATCAGAAAAAGCTGCGTCCGGCGCCGGTCGACTACTCCGCGCCCATTTTGCGCTTTGAAAACCGCTGCGTCAAGTGCATGCGCTGCGTGCAGGTGTGCGATAAGGTGCAGGGCGTGCATATCTGGGATCTGGTCGGCACCGGCTCCCGGACGACCGTCGGTACGGCAAAGGCGGACAGCCTTTCCCAGTCCCTCTGCACCTATTGCGGCCAGTGTGTGACCCACTGTCCGGTCGGTGCATTGGAGGAGCGCGACGATACCGACCACGTCTACCGCATGCTCGCCGATCCCACCCTCACGACCGTCGTACAGGTTGCACCTGCTGTCCGCGCGGCGTGGACAGAATATTTTGGTCTCTCACCCGAACAGGCCGCACCGGGCGTTCTGGCCTCCGCGCTGCGGGAGCTGGGCTTTGATTATGTATTTGACACCAATTTCAGCGCCGACCTCACCATCATGGAAGAGGGCAGCGAGTTCATCGAGCGCTTTACGCATAAGGATGCATATTCCTGGCCGATGTTTACCTCCTGCTGTCCCGGCTGGGTGCGGTTCGTGAAGGGGCAGTTCCCGCAGTTTGCGAAGAATCTGTCCACAGCCAAATCGCCGCAGCAGATGTTCGGTGCGGTGGCAAAAAGCTATTTTGCAGAGAAGATCGGCGTCGACCCCAAGAACCTTCGTGTCATCTCCGTGATGCCGTGTACGTCCAAAAAGGCAGAAGCAGAGCTTCCGACGATGCGTGATGCCTGCGGCGATCCGGATGTGGACGTGGTCATTACCACGCGCGAGCTGGTTCGTATGCTCCGCTGCTCGATGATCGACCCGGCGGCCTTGGAGGAGAGCAGCTTCGATTCGCCGCTCGGCTCCGGTACGGGCGCGGCGGTGATTTTCGGCGCGACCGGCGGCGTCATGGATGCGGCGCTTCGCAGCGCGTACTATCTTGTGACCGGTGAAAATCCGGACCCCGATGCCTTTACTGCTGTGCGCGGTATGCAGGGCTGGAAGGAAGCGAGTTTCGACGTTCCCGGTGCAGGCACGGTCCGCACGGCGGTGGTCAGTGGACTCGGCAACACCAGGAAGCTCATGGAGGCGATTGCCTCCGGCCACGTGCAGTATGACTTCGTTGAGGTCATGGCCTGCCCCGGCGGCTGCGCAGGCGGCGGCGGCCAGCCGATTCACGACGGCGAGGAGTGCGCCGAGGCGCGCGGAAATGTCCTGTGGAGACTTGATCACAAGATGCTCCTTCGTTTCTCGCATGAAAACCCCGATGTGCAGGCGCTTTACAAAGAGTATCTCGGAAAGCCGCTGTCCGAACGTTCTCACCATCTGCTGCATACCGATATCGAAGCCTGGCAGATGCCGCAGGAGCTTTGATTGGCGCTGCTTTCAAGGGCACAGCACAAATACGAATATACGGGACAAGCTTGCCTTGTCCCGTATGTTTTATGTTGGTATTACCGCTTCAGCCACTGCACAAATTTCCTCTGTGAGATCTTGGCCGCTCTCGCACTTCTCTTTTTCCTTCTGCGCTTCCTTACTCCACCGACCTTCACATGGCGCTTCAAGAAAATCCTGAAAGCAAACGATCTGCCTACCGACCTAAACGTCCACAGCCTGCGCCACACGGCGGCAAGCCTGTTCATCGCCAGCGGCACGGACGTCGGCACAGTTGCTGGATTGCTCGGACACAGCCAACCGTCGACCACGCTGGATATCTACACCCACGCGTTTGATAAGAACAAGAAAGCGGCAAGCCATATTATGCAGAGCAGGCTGGAGACTAAGCTATCTTCCGAAAAGCTCTGTCCGGTTGCGCTACGCAGTAAAAACAGATAATTTGAACAATCCTATATAAAAATGCCGTGAAATCATACGATTTCACGGCATTTTGGTACGCCCGACACGATTCGAACGTGCGACCTACAGAGTCGGAGTTTTCAGGCATTAACTGATAAAATGCTGTGTTTTCAAGGGTTGTACGGTTTTTAACGAGAACAGCCAGCTTCTCTGAACTTTACGAAAACCATTGAAAACACTGGGAAAATTAGCTTTTTCGGTTTTGCGGATGGTAGTAGTCAAACAGTAGTCAGATGCAAATTATGGTTTTGGCTGAGTGATTCGCTTTTGCTGCAATTCTGCGCGGAGGAGGATACCGAGGGTCAGGCAGAAGTCCGGATCCTTGAGGTTGCAGCCGAGCAGCTGCGTGATGTGGGCGAGGCGATCCAGAAGGGTCGAGCGGTGCAGGTAGAGCGCCGCCGCTGTTTTGGTGACGGAGAGGTTATTATCGAGATAGACGCGCAGCGTCTCCAGATACGAGACCTGCGAGCTTTCGTCGTGCGCCTTCAGCTTTTTCAGGCCATCCGGGTAATAGACCCATGAGGGCCGCCCGGCCAGCGCGCCGGACAGGAGCTGCGGCAGCAGATAGTCCTGAAAGTAAAAGACCGTGGCGTTCCCGTCCTGCAAAAGTCCGTTTTGCAGCGCGCTGGACGCCTGAAACCACGCCTGATTGGCCTCATACAGATTGGAAAACGCGCCCGATACGCCGCAGATCAGGCCGAGCCTGTCCAGAAGCGGCAGAAGCTGCGCAGTGGTTTCGTGTTCAGCCTGCGCAGCGGGCAGAAACGCGGCGACGGTGCGCTCAAACTCAAATGCCATCGCACCGGGGTGCCGTTCCTCCAGTGCGGCGGACAGATACGCGCCAGGCAGGGGCGCCGCGCCTGATTTCGGCTGAAGGCGGACGCAGACCCAGTCCGTTTTTCCGTTTTCCTGACTGAGCGCCCGCCGCAGCTCAAAATCGACCGGCTGCCCGGCAATGACGCTGCGCAGTGCGCGGCGAACGGCAGACCGGGTGCTGGCGAGTACCGGATTCTGCTGGATCGCCTGCCGCAGGAGCTTGGCAAGGAAAACCGCGAGCGACCGGTCGGAATCCCGCAGCGGGCGGAACGCCTCGAACACCGTCAGGCAGCCGAGATATTCCTCCTGATCGAACACATTGACCGAAAGCGTCCGCGCGCCCTGCAGCTCCAATAAGAGCGGTTCATGGACATGGGTGGAAAGGTCGTGCAGGGACAGAAACGTCGCCATTTTCTCCGCATCAAACGTCTCGGTATCCAGCCGGATGCCGAGATTTTTTTGAAAATATCCCTCGTCTGTTACAGCAAGATACCGGAAGTCCGAACCGATCAGCAGCATGGGGTTTGAAAGAATGCTGCGGCTGACCTCCAGCATCTGCGGCAGGCTTGCGCCGTGGCGGAGAATGTGCCACAGCGTTTCTTCCCACACCTCGTATCGGTCAAAAATGCGCTGCACCAGATTGAACACCCGGAAAATATCCGTATCTGTCTCGACCACGATCACGCTGCACCGGTCATAGAACGCCGTCAGGTTCCAGTGCTGTCCGAGGCAGACAAGGCACACATTTTCGCGCAGCGACGGGCGCGTCGGCAGATGGTCGGCAGAGCAGACGTAGACACGATTTTTCTCAAACGTCTGCGTCCGGTCGAGATAAAACTCCGGGCGGCTCAGCGTCAGCTCCATGCTGCCCGCGCCGTGCAGCTCGACGGCCTTCAGCTCCTCCTTCAGTCTCCAATAGAGAATATCCGCGCACAGCTTCATAGGAGCTTCCTCCAATCGTTTTCTTGATTTTTATTATATTCCGGCAGAAAGCGGCTGTCAACGAAGTTACCATACAAATTGTATGGGTCGCATCTCTGGGCGGCGAAGAATCTGCTGTTTTACACAAAAATAGCACATACAAATTGTATGATTTGCTTCCATACAAACTGTACGGCACAGAGCGACAAAAACCGCGCAATTTGCAGCATTTCCGCGGCATGGGCTATTTTTTATAATAGAGTCAACTCAGAAAAGAGACAGGAGGAATACCATGCTAAAGGAAAAACTGGAGCAGCGGAAATGCTTCCCGACCGCGTGGGGCAAGCTCATCCCGGAGGAAGAAGCCTACCGGCAGCTCAACCGGCAGATCGCGGCCATGACCGCGAATCTGTTTCAGGTCATGCGCATCTTTGAGCCGAGCTGGGAAAAGCGCACCGAGGCCATCTGCGACATCGCCAACATGATGAATATGGCGGTCGCGGGCACACCGGAGGAGCAGAAGGACTATGTGAACGCGGCGCTCTACGAGGCGTTCAACATCCCGGAGCTGTGTGAAAAGTCGAGCTGGCTCGGCGGCATCACCGGCGACTCCGGCGACGAGTGGGAGAACATGGCGGGCCGCGTCGTGCAGTTCACGCGCAACCGTGTGGAAAAGGAGCTCGACACCTGTCCGTGGGACATCGTCGGCAGTGAGCTCTGCAACATGACGACCAGTATGTTCACGGCGAACTTCGACCTCGCGTCCTCCAAGGGCACGGAGAACGAGGTCGCGCTCAACATGTGTCAGGCCCGAGGCTGCGGCAACAAGCACTGCCGCGTCGTCGCGGAGCGCCGCGACGTGTACGGCCTTCCCAAGCAGGGATGGCTCGATCATATGCAGCAGCCTGTCGATCCCATCCACGACACGCCGCGTGAGCGCATGGTGAAGGAAGGCCAATGCCTGCGCAACGGCCAGTACACGCAGAACTTCGGCGAAGAAACGTCGCTCGAAAAAGCCTATCACTGGGTCGCACAGATGGGATGGGTCTGGGCCATCCAGTTCCCGATGATGGCGATCAAGGACATGGCCCCCGACGAGGACGAATTTATGCGCGTGTTCCGCATCGTCTTTGCAACCGCCGGCAAGAACCAGTTCATCGATCCGTTTGCCAAGGAGGGTCTGCGCAGCTACCTCGGCGTGCCGCACGAGATGGACGAGAACGACGGCCGGATCCTCGGCGGATATATCCGCTATATGCTCGACGTGCAGCAGGTGCCGTATGAGATGGTGCGCTGGACAAAAGACGAGACTTGGATCAAGGTCAAGAGCGAGGACTTCACCGCCCGCTATGAGATGGCCCCGCTCGACGAGCTGGTCGATGCCTACGAAGCGCAGTGGAACGGCGCGGCGAAGACGCTCGTCAGCCCCGAATGGTCGTGCGTGATTGAAGACCGCGACGAAGAAGACATGTACATCAAGGTTATCCGCAAGGAAGACCTGCGGATGCTGTAAGGAGGTGCGGGAATATGCTGTTTAAGGAAGACAAAGTTGCGCGCGCCGATGCCGAGGCCATCCGCAAGGGCGTAGGCTTCTACCGCTGGACGCATGATCTGGTGGAGATCACCGGCAAGGACGCACTGGAAGTCCTGCAAAAAATTTATATCAGCGACATTTCCAAGGTCGCCGTCGGGCGCTCGAAATACACCGCCTCGCTGGACGAGGCCGGCGAGATCATCGACGATATGATCGTCATGCACATGGCGGACGGCCTGTATTGGGTCTCCGACCTCTACGGTCCGCGCCTGCTGCCGTGGATCGAGCAGCACAAGGGCGGGGCGGACATTCATGCGAAGATCATCACCTATGACTGGGATATGTACGCCGTACAGGGCCCGGACAGCCTCAAGGCGATGAACGCCATGCTGGACGCGCCGGTTGACGATCTCAAGCGCTTCGGCATCTGCGAACGCAAGCTCGGCGGCATTCCCGTCTACATCCACCGCTCCGGCTTCACCGGCGAAAACGGCTATGAAATTTACTCCGCATTTGACAAGAGCGCGGAAGTTCACGACCTGGCGCTGAAGGCAGTCGCGTCCGTCGGCGGCCGCGAGCTGCAGACGCTCGAGGTCTACGTCCGCTCCATCCCGATGGAAAAGGGCTTCGCGCTCAAGCAGGATTTCAAGCACCTGAGCCCGTATGAGTGTGGTCTCGGCTGGGCTGTCGCCGCTGACAAGGACTTTATCGGCAAGGAAGCGGCGCTCGCACGCAGGGAGCACCCGAAATACCGCATGGTCGGTCTGGAATTCTCCCGCGAATCGACCGAAGACATCTCCATTTGGGAGCGCGTGTACTGGTACGGCGTGGAGGTCGGCCGCTGCGCGCAGACCATCTACGGCTATACCGTGGACAAGAACATTGGCTTCGCCACCGTCCGCGCGGATGTGCCAGACGGTGCGGAGTTGACCGTCGGCTGCAACGATTCGCCCGCTGTTGTCGTAAGCAAGGTTTTCTGCTGAGGAGGACATTATGGGAAGATTAGAGGGTAAAGTCTGCATCGTGACCGGCGCTTCCGCCGGGATCGGGCGCGCCACGGCGGAGCTGTTCTGCCGCGAGGGCGCGAAGGTCGTGGCGGTCGCCCGCCGCGAAGAACGCCTGAAGGAGTTGGCCGAGGAATGCAAGGACGCTCCCGGTGAAATGGTCTTGTACGCGGGCGATGTCGGTGACCCAGCGGTCGCCGTCGGCATGGTCAAAAAGGCAGTTGAGACATTCGGCAAGCTGAATGTCGCCGTCAACTGCGCGGGCGTGATGGACGACAACACGGCCATCGCCGATATGTCCGACGAAATGCTGGAAAAGACATTCCGCATCAATACGTTCGGCCTGATGTACGGCCTGCGCGAGGAATGTAAGCAGTATCTCGCGCAGGGTGATGGCGGCGTGATCGTCAACATCTGCTCCGTCGGCGCAACGCACCAGACCGCGGGCGCGGCCTACTGCGCGAGCAAGGGCGCGGTGCTGGCGGCGACGAAGAACACGGCGTTCATGTACATGGAGGAGGGCATCCGCTGCAACGCGCTCTCGCCCGGCGGCGTTGTGACCGATATTCCGCTGGTCATGCCGCCCTCCGACGAGTTCGGCTTCGGCAGGACGAGTAAGCTGCTGGAGTTCTCCGGCGAGCTTGCCATGCCGGAGGACTTGGCAGACGCGATCTTGTTCCTGGCCAGCGACCAGTCCCGCTATGTCAACGGCGAAGAGCTCAAGTGTGACGGCGGCTGGACGTGCTTCTGAGAAAATACAAATAACACAGCACAGGCGGCTCCGGACGGGCCGCCTGTGCCGTATCCAAATCAGGGAGGTCACACATGAAGAAAACAATTACGGTCGTGACAGGCGGTCACGGCGGCATGGGAAAAGGCGATCTGTAAGGAACTCGGAAAAACGTCCATGATCGTGCTGGCGGGGCGCAACCTCGCAAAGATGGAAGCGGCAAAAGCGGAGCTGGACGAGCTTGGCGTGGAGAGCTGTCTCTGCAAAACAGACATCGCGGACCGCGCACAGGTGCAGGCGTTGGCAGACGATGCTGCATCGCTCGGTGACGTGACACAGGTCATTCACACCTCCGGCGTTTCGCCAAGCGACACGGCAACGGAAACATCATTAAAATCAACGCGGTCGGCACGGTCAATATGGTCGAGGCATTCTATCCGGTGCTGGCCGATGGCGGCGTGATGATCAATTTCTCCTCCGTCGCTGCCTACACCATGTCCAAGAAGTTTGTGATCTACTTCACGCAGAAAAATGTGGCGCGCTTCGTGGAAAAGCACTGCCGCATCCTGTCCATCTCGCCCGGCTGCTATCTCACGCCCATGCACCAGAAGCTCATCGACAATCAGCCGGAAACGGCAGAAAACCAGCTCGAGCTGATCCCCGCCGGGCGCTGGGGTCATCCGTACGAAATGGGCGCACTGACGGCGTTCCTGTGCTCGTCCGGAGCTGGCTACATCAACGGCGTGGACATTCTCGCCGACGGCGGCCAGAACGCCGGGGTTTTTGTCCTGCAGATTTGACAGGCACATAAAACGGGCGGCGCTCCAATCGGAGTGCCGCCCATTTTGAAGGGATGAACCGGGCAAAATCAGTTGGACGCTGCGTCCAGCGCGTCTGTTTCCCAGACGCTGCTCATGCCGTAGTCAAAATAAATGATCTGACCACTCATATAGGAGAAGATCCGGCTGCCGATCGCAACCAGCGGATATCCCATTTCCTCCGCCGTTGCCCAACGACCGTTCCAACTGTCCAGAAAAATTGCCTCAATGACAGCTTTCCCCTCGGCAGCGTCGCCGTTCGGCGAGGTGTTCCGGTTAAAATCATCGGTCAGTCCCGTGATCGTATTGCCGGGATTGATGGCATTCAGGCGAATTTTGCGGTCGATGTATTCCGGCGCGTGAACTTTCATTTTGACATACGCGCACAGGCACTGCTTGGAGAAGACATAGCCGTTCTGAATGACATCAGGGTGCGCGGCATACCAGTCGAGCGCAGCCTCATAGCTCGGGGCATTTACGACTGCTGCGCAGTCTGCAAAGGCATCCTGCCAGCCAAAGCCGCCGGTCGAGGCGATGATATTGACAGAGCCGTTGTCCGCAATTTTGGGCAGCGCCTTTTCCAGCAGATATTTGTGACCGAGGAAATTGGCCTTCTGCACCTCCAGCGCATTGGAGGCATCCGCTTTCAGTGCGATGCCGTGGCAGAGGAACATGGCATCGATCGTTTCCGGCAGTGCATCTGCAAGCGCATCCAGATCCGCCTTGACGCCGAAGTCGGCGTACAGCTCGCCTGCGACCGGAAAATCCAGCTTACTGTGCCGCCCGTTGCGGCGGCAGATCGTATAAACGTTTGCCCCGAGCTCCTGCAGCAGCCGTGCCGCAGCCAGTCCCATGCCGGAGTATGCTCCGGAAACGACGACCGTTTTCCCCTCGTATCCAAACAGTTTTTTCAGATCCATATTGTTTTCCTTTCATGCAGCATGCAAAAAGGAGCCTGTGGTCAGGCTCCTTTTTGGCTTCGGTAATTACTCGATCGCCTGAAGCTCCTTGTCCAGCTCCTCCAGATGGGGCTGCAGGAACGCCGACTGCGGGAAGCTGGCGAGCTTGCGCAGCGTCAGACCGCCGACGAGCTTCATCTGCGGGTTCTTGGAAGCATCGGGGCTGTACTTGTCCAGTACGGCTGCCGCTGCCGGATTCTTCAGAATGTCCTTTACCTTGCTGTCGAGAGAAAATGCCATGAGAGTAACCTCCTCTTTCTTTGATTCTCTGCTATTATTTTAGAGAATCCTGCGAAAAAAGGAAATCCTGCAAACTGGCGGATATCCCACGCCGTCATCCGTTTGAATTGCGGGGCGGGCGTATTCCTTCTTCAGCGGATATTTCCGATATAGTCACTGCATAAACTCATCCTTCGAGATCTTATCGCCGCGGCTGCAAGCACGCGGGGCTTGCGGCAATCCCTATAGGATAAAACACTCACATACCCCGCCGACTATGCGGGAAAAACCTTGAAATAT
>ENA-OPDG01000412-OPDG01000412.1-human-gut-metagenome-genome-assembly--contig:-NODE-412-length-39017-cov-3.948899_pt1 | contig 39017 bp, 30 predicted proteins | sample MGYA00241259_ERZ501498 | MGnify/ENA primary metagenome ERZ501498 (study PRJEB25962, sample SAMEA2042582) | human gut metagenome | biome: human gut; feature: human-associated habitat; material: faeces... | reverse complement strand
TTTGGCTTCAGTACCGGAGTAATCCGGCCTTAAATACTCTGAGCATGGCGTAAAGGTGTGCAAAGGTGCGAAATAATATCTAATAAAAGACTTCCCCTATATTTAGCGGGTGAGTCCCTTTTCGTTTTTATTTCTTGAAAAGCAGAAGCCTTTGCAGCTTCCTTTACACTTATTCGTAGTTTCTTTTACCGTTTAGAAGATTCTTCCTGTGAGAGTGAATTTCAGTACTGGATAGACGGTAAACTTATCGACAATCTTCGAAATATCATCGTCAACATCTGCCAAATCATCGGTCAAAACTTCCGAACCTCCTTGATAAACTTTCATCTTTCCATGTATCTGAAGACCTAATTCGGTGCGGAAACCGATGCGCTTCTTAGGTACAAGGCGACCGTAACCGATACCGAAATACGGGCGGAAAGCATTTACTTTGATTTCACCCGAGGCATCTCCGTTATCGTCAAAGCTCAACTGATACTTATCTATCTGCGCATAGATAAGGTCGGAATATTGCGGATTATCAGCGATGAAGCGCTGCAACTCTGAACTATGTCCTCTTAACTTAGCTATCTTAGAGCCTCCAAAAGAGAAGCCTGCGGCCACGAACAAAGCGTTCTTATCTCCAAACGGATAGCAACTAACTTTGAAATCTGCAGTTGTACGTGCAAACTTACCCTCGATATTCACTTGGTCGACAGGAATCTGAACTGTCGTTCCACCAACATTAATATCGTTAAAGTCTACATCCACATCCCCATCAACCTTAAAGCCGGGCATAAAATTAACACCAGCACTTACCTCAAGATATTTGGTAACAGGAGCGGCAACATTAATTCCGATACCTTCCGTACCAAGACTGAAACCTGCACCAACATGATTAAAGATTCCATAGAACTCCTCTTCTTGTGCTGACACTTTGGTAAATCCTAACAAAACTAAAGCAATTAGTAATAATTTTCTCTTCATAGTTCTTATTTTACGTTAATAATGTTTTATCATCGCAAATATATACAAATATTCTTTAACTTCCAAAATAATTAGTAATTTATGTTACATTTTTTTATTTATGTTCTTATTCTTATATTATATGTCATTAAATTAAGGTAGTCTCTATAAATTAGCTTAAAGAAAGACAAAAAGAAAAAGCACAATCTGCATCCCGGAATCAGGATTCAGATTGTGCTTTTGGCACACTATTTTATTCTATTTCAGTCTATCTTAAGACTAAAAACACGTTATGTAGCAGCCGTATTGCATCTGCCAGCGTGCTTTTCGCTTTTAGAATTCAGCCGTTTTAGGCGTTCTCGGGAACGGAATGACGTCACGGATGTTCTGCATACCGGTAACGAAGAGTATCAGACGCTCAAAACCGAGACCGAAACCGCCGTGCGGGCAGCTTCCATACTTACGTGTGTCGAGATACCACCACATATCCTTCATCGGAATATTGCGGCGCTCTATCTCGCCCATCAGCTTGTCATAGCTTTCCTCACGCACTGAACCACCGATGATTTCGCCAATCTGCGGGAACAGCACATCAGTGCCCTGAACGGTCTTGCCGTCCTCATTTATCTTCATATAGAAGGCCTTGATGTCCTTCGGATAGTCGCACATGATGACCGGCTTCTTGAAATAATGCTCCACGAGGAAACGCTCATGCTCGCTGGCGAGGTCCATTCCCCATGAAACGGGATTCTCAAACTTATGTCCGTTAGCTACAGCCTCCTCCAAAATCTTGATTCCTTCGGTGTAAGGCAGACGCACGAAGCTGTCTTTAAGTACTCCCTCCAGACGCTCTATCAGAGTCTTGTCAATCATCTGATTGAGGAAAGCGAGGTCGTCCTTGCAGTTATCGAGTGCCCAACGCACGCAATATTTGATAAAGTCTTCCTCCAAATCCATCAAGTCGTTCATGTCGATGAACGCCACTTCCGGCTCAATCATCCAAAATTCGGCAAGATGGCGCGGTGTGTTGGAGTTCTCTGCACGGAAAGTCGGACCAAATGTATATATCGCTCCAAGTGCCGTAGCACCGAGTTCGCCTTCGAGCTGACCGCTGACTGTGAGCGAGGTCATCTTACCGAAGAAGTCATCGTCATACTTTATCTTTCCTTCCGCGTCTTTTTTAAGGTCGTAGAGGTTCTTGGTCGTTACCTGGAACATCTCGCCCGCGCCCTCACAGTCGCTCGCCGTGATAATTGGTGAGTGGAAATAGAAGAATCCGTGGCTGTGGAAATAGTTGTGTATGGCAATCGCCATATTATGACGGATGCGCATCACAGCTCCGAAAGTATTGGTGCGCAAACGCAAATGTGCGTACTGACGCATATATTCGAAGCTCTGTCCCTTCTTCTGCATAGGATAGTCGTTGCCACAAAGACCGTAAACCTCAATGCTTTCACATTGTATTTCCACGGTCTGGCCTTTGCCCTGACTTTTCACGAGAGTACCTACGGCACTGATACAAGCTCCGGTAGTGATGGTCTTCAATACCTCCGCATCGACCTTTGTAGGGTCTACGACAATCTGTATATTCTTTATTGTAGAGCCGTCATTCAGCGCAATGAAGTCAACAGCCTTACTACTACGATGGGTGCGCACCCATCCTTTTACGTTAATCTGTTTTCCAAAGTCGGTGCTTGCAAGCGCATCGACAACTTTTACTCTTTTCATAATTCACTCAGTTGATTACTCAAATGCTCCCATGCGAAGCATATCCACTTCCTTCTCTGTGAGGAAGCGCCAATCGCCACGACGGAGATTCTTCTTTGTCAGTCCGGCAAACTGCACACGGTCAAGTTTCACGACACGGTAGCCGAGGCTCTCGAAGATACGGCGAACGATGCGGTTCTTGCCACTGTGAATCTCTATTCCAACCTGGCTCTTATCCGTTTCGCTGGCATATTCGATTGCGTCTGCATGGATTTCGCCGTCCTCAAGGGTTATTCCCTCAGAGATTTGCTGCAAGTCATGAGCCGTAACATTCTTGTCGAGATATACGTGATATACCTTCTTCTTAAGGAATTTCGGGTGCGTAAGTTTACTTGCGAGGTCGCCGTCATTGGTAAAGAGCAGTACACCTGTTGTATTACGGTCGAGCCGGCCAACAGGATAGATACGCTCACGGCACGCATTCTTCACGAGGTCCATAACGGTCTTGCGTTGTTGTGGGTCATCGCTGGTGGTTACATAGTCCTTCGGCTTATTGAGAAGCACATACACTTTCTTCTCCAGTACAACCGGGTCATCATGAAACTTCACCTCATCGGTGCGCATTACCTTCGTTCCAAGTTCTGTAACGACCTCACCATTAACGGTAACAACGCCTGCCTGGATGAACTCGTCAGCCTCACGACGGCTGCAAACGCCGGCATTAGCAAGGAATTTATTTAAACGAATCGGCTCATTCGGGTCTATATGGTCTTCCTTATACTCGATGCGTTTCTTCATGCTGTACTTCGCATTCGGATTATATCCTGGCGTGTATTGGCGATAACCGCCCTGCTGATAGCCACCGCGCTGGTTGTAACCGCCACGCTGCTGATAGCCGCCACGCTGGTTGTTATAGCCACCTTGACGTGGCTGATAACTTCCACGAGGCTGATAGCCGCCCTGACGAGGCTGGAATCCACTTTCTTCTCCCTCCTGATTATTGTTGTAACGAGGGCGATAGCCGTTGTTAGGACGCTGCTGATAGCCACCCGGACGAGACTGATAACCGCCCTGACGTGGCTGATAGCCACCGGCATTGTAACGTGGACGGTATCCGGTCTGCTGATGTGTGCTGCCGGTTCCACTCTGGAGACCTGCTCCAAAGCCCTCCGGCCGGAATCCGCCTTCGTCATTACTGTTTGTTTTTTCACTACTGTAAGCGCGCTGATTGTGTATGCGCGGACGCTGTGGGCGACTTCCCACACGGTAATCTTTCTGATAGCCTGACTGTCCTACAGGCGAGTAGCCCTCACGACTATTCCCGTTCTGCTCAACGGACTGATTTTGGTCTTTTTCCATTTCTTCTGACATAGTTTCCTAAAATATTTAAGCCTCACGACCCGGTTAATAATTATTTGATTTAATTTATATATTTCTTATACATTATATTATATACCCGTATAGTTATGAGGAGTGATTGCCATAAGCTCTGCCTTAACATTATCGCTGACATTAAGGCCACGGATAAACTCATGTATTGTCTCCTCCGTCATCTTGGTATTCGTTCTTGTCAATGCTTTCAAGGCTTCGTATGGATGCGGATAAGCCTCACGACGCAAGATTGTCTGTATGGCTTCGGCCACCACAGCCCATGTATTGTCCAAATCCTCGGCTATCTTATCACCGTTAAGTATGAGCTTGCGCAAGCCTTTCAGCGTACTCTGTATAGCTATCACGCCATGTCCGAGGGGCACACCGATATTGCGAAGAACCGTAGAATCGGTCAAATCGCGCTGCAAACGGCTCACCGGCAACTTCTGAGCGAGGAACTGCAAGACGGCATTGGCTATACCAAGATTGCCCTCGCTGTTCTCGAAGTCAATCGGATTCACCTTGTGCGGCATAGCACTTGAGCCTACTTCGCCCGCCTTAATCTTCTGTTTGAAGTATTCCATAGATATATACATCCAGAAATCGCGGTCGAGGTCGATGATGATTGTATTGATACGACGAAGTGCATCGAACACGCTTCCGAGGTTGTCGTAGTTGCTTATCTGCGTAGTAAACTGCTCGCGCTCCAATCCGAGCTTCTCGCTCACGAAGCGATTGCCGAACTCTTTCCAGTCATACTGCGGATAAGCCACATGATGCGCGTTGTAGTTGCCTGTCGCTCCACCGAACTTAGCGCTCATCTTGCAAGCTTTCAACTGTGCAAGCTGCTCTTTCAAGCGATAGACAAACACCATCACCTCTTTGCCGAGCCGTGTCGGCGACGCAGGCTGACCGTGCGTCTTGGCAAGCATCGGAACGTCCTTCCATTCGCAGGCATACTCCTCAAGTTGCGCAATAAGTTCCTCTATCTGCGGGCAGTACACGTTTTCGAGTGCTTCTTTAATAGACAACGGCACACTTGTATTATTGATATCCTGCGATGTCAGACCGAAGTGTATAAACTCCTTATACTCATCCAGTCCGCCTATTTTATCAAGTTCCTCCTTGATAAAATACTCTACTGCTTTCACATCGTGGTTTGTCGTCTTTTCAATCTCCTTTACGCGAGCCGCACATTTCTCATCAAAATTCTTGTAGATGTCGCGCAACTTGCCAAACAAAGCATGGTCAAAGCCTGCCAACTGTGGCAGGGGAAGCTCGCAAAGGGTTATGAAATACTCTATCTCTACCCGAACACGGTAGCGGATTAACGCATATTCTGAGAAATAATCCGCAAGACTCTCTGTTTTACCTCTATAACGACCGTCAATTGGTGATATGGCGGTCAGCAAATCTAATTCCATTACTTTAATACGTATTATTTAGGCGCAAAAATACAAATTTATATCGATAAGAGCGTCATTATTTCGCTAAAAGTTACTAAATAGCCAATAAAAAAAGTCCCGCAACATAAATATGTCGCAGGACTTTATCGTGGGCGTTGACGGATTCGAACCGCCGACCCTCTGCTTGTAAGGCAGATGCTCTAAACCAGCTGAGCTAAACGCCCTTACTTCCTAAAAGCGATGCAAAGGTAAGACTAATATTCCAAACCGCCAAATTTTATCACACTTTTTTTCAACATTTCGCTCAATTCCTTGTAAAAGCCACCGAAGCAACACTGATTTTCACATCTCCGGCGCGCAATATCTGCCGCGCGCAGGCTGTTACCGTGGCTCCTGTCGTTACCACATCGTCTACTATCAGCACGTGTTTACCGGTCAGGCAGCGGGCATCGACAAGCTCAAAAGCGCCTTCCACATTCTCCATACGCTCACGAAATTCCAAATGCGTCTGACTTTCAGAGAACGACAGTCTCCTCACGGCCTTGCGCTCAATGGGCAGACGCGTCATGGAACGTATTCCACGGGCAATCTTCTCGCTCTGATTATAGCCTCTCTGACGCTCACGGACACGTGCGAGTGGCAGCGGAACTATCACATCCACGTTTTCAAAGAAACCGCATCGCTCCAGTTCCTCGGCCAATAACCGGCCTAAAGTCTCCCCCACATCCGGCGAACCGTAGTATTTCAGTTTGTAAATAAGATTATTGGCTTGCGACCGACTTTCGTAAAAGGCAAGCGCGGCGCATCGTTCTATCGGTATTTTTCCATAGAAAAGGCGTGCCATCTCGTTGTCCGTCGGATTCTCATAATGACCGGTGCGTGGCAGATGATAGTTGCACACGGCACACAAATCTTCCTCCATAACACACAAACGGCCTCCACAAATGGGACATTGGCGCGGCGAAATAAAGTCGGCCAGACGCGAGATTATGCTAATCTTCGGCATATTCGATGTCGGTATTGAGACATTGCTTTATCACATCCATCGTAAAACCGCGTCCCATAGCATATTTTATCAGTTTCATATCCCTTTCATAATCCGACGCGGCCTTTACGCTTTTGCGTTTTGCTTTCAGCATCGGCATCAATATTTCTGCGTATTCTTCAATGCTCACCTCATCAAGGAACGGTCTGTAAACGCTCTCGTCTATGCGTTTTGTCCATAGGGCCTGCTCTATCTTACGGCGTCCCCACTTATTGAATTTCAGTTTGTCGCGCACGAACATACGGCAGAATCGGCTGTCGTCCACATACCGTCCTTTAACGAGTTCTGCCATCACACGTGCCTGAGCCGTTTCCGGAAGTCCCCAACGACGCATTTTCGCCGTCATGTCATACGAGCAATATTCGCCGCGCGAGCACAATCCGGCAAGCCGTTGCAATGCTTGTTCCTCAGTTATCTCTCTTTTTTCCATCCTGTTTTCCTCATCTTTTAATAGCCGCACGCATCAGCCTGTTCTCATATCCGCAGTCTGTGTTCACGGTAACATCAACAAATCCGAGCCCCGAAAGCATAGCTTTCATATCGTCAACAAACAGCGGATTGATTTCAAAATACAGTCTACCACCATCCGTCAGGGCTTGGGTTGCATATCGGGCGATGGCTGTATAGAATTTTATCGGGTCTTCATCGGGTACAAACAGGGCCGTCGGCGGCTCATAATCGAGTACGTTCCGGCGCATTCCCGCCCTCTCATGGTCGCACACGTAGGGCGGATTGCTCACGATAACATCATACTTTTCCGTTGCCGGCGCAGGGTTCAGGGCATCCATAGCAAACACGTTGATGTCGCGCCCAAGCAGTCTTGCATTCTCCCGGCTCACTTCTATCGCCACGTCGGATATATCGTAGGCCGACACCTGCATCGCCGGAAACGCGCCTTTCATTTCCAAAGCTACACACCCGCTACCGCAACAGCAGTCTAACAATCGCTTTTCATCGGTCATATCCGCCACCATCCAAGCCACGAGCGCGGCGGTTTCCGGTCGAGGAATGAGCACTCTTGGCTTCACGACATACCTGCTTTCGCCGAAATAAGCATATCCGAGGACATACTGCACAGGCTCGTTCCGCAACAACCTTCCGAGAATCCTCTCCGCCTCTCCGTTCTGTTCCTCGCTCATACGCGCATCTTCGCCCATACAGATGTCCGTCCTATTCAGTCCGAACCGTTCCTCATACACGAGCGAAGCTATTGCACGCGCCTCTTGTTCGTCATATATAGCCGTCAACTTGCGCCAAAAATCTCTATACATCATAGCCGTGCAAAGTTACGGAAAATCATCGGAACTGTAATGAAAAAGACAAGAAATACCTTCAGAAAGGGTAAAAGTTCTTTCTCTACAGTCCTTTAAGATACAGACAGAAACTCGTTACACTATGAATGTTTTACCCCATAATGCCTCAAACTCTTTTGCAGAAACAGATACAGGATTAAAACTTCTGTAATCCTCAAGCGTAAGATCATTGTCTACCCAGTAGCCTAAATTATCTTCGTAAGGAGCTTTAAATACAACATTTCCATCTGCATCCATACCGATTTCCCTATTGGTGTAGTTGTCCGATGTGTCATATTCTACATACCAAACAAAGACCTTATCGATATTATCTTCCAATGCCGGATTAGCTTTCGGCACAACCCAATCCAATATTTTAAACAAGACTTTCATCAAAAAGGAATTTATTTTCTATTGTGTCCGATTTCTTTATATAATAGACACTCTCCGATTTCGTCTGAGTAAGATTCTTTACTTCCAAGCCTTTTTTGTTGACCTGGTTACAAGAAACAAATACAAATAATGTATAGATAATCACGAAAAATAGATTGGATTTCTTCATAATGTTTGTCAATTTATAAATTTTAAAATACAAGCCGTTGAGGTAGCGTAACCCATTTCATTTTGGCAACGTATCATTGCACATAGCTATTTCATATATACGCCTTGCAATTTGTCTCAATTCTATATCTTCATAATCTGAAAATTCCATATCCATAGAGTCTTTCAATATTTTCTTTAAACAAGAATAGACACTGTTTGGGTTTTGAGTATGCTTCAATATCATAGGAAAATATGTAGAATACTCATCTTCTGCTATCTCGAGTGGAACGTCCAAAGGATTCCAATTCTTCAAAATATCATTTATCAAAATGTTAACTTTTTCCATCATCAATGAATCATCGACATGTTGCCTTTCTCAGTCCTATATACACTTCAACGTCCATAATGCTATCAGGGACATTCTGTTTTTCAGATATGTTATGCGTCTTCATAAAATGGTCTTTTGAAATTAAATACACACATTCTTGGGTTTCAATATTGTCAACTTCCAGACCATATTTCCGAAGAATCCCGTTCATATCATTTCTAAAACTCGTCATTTCCAGTGCCTTGGCGATATTCGAATGTTTATATATTTCTCCATCCGCAACAGAGAAGTGAGCATTGAGATTGTTTGTTGTCATAGCTGCCACATCACCAAGATGTGATAAAAACGTACTAAAAGAACGCAACGTACGCATGTCCAATTTCTTTGATACAGACGCAAAACACAAATCTATCTCATTCAACATATCCTTATAACATGGTATACGGAATTTTTTTGCTGAGACACGCCTTCTTCCTGCCGGTTCACATACAGTAGTGTCATTTTCATTACTATAATTTCTGTAGAAATAATATTTTTCGTTCAAAGCAAATTCTAAATCCGCTCTTCCCCATTTATTATTCTCCGAAATTATTATACATGAGTATGCAGACGTGTCTTGTCCTATTACTACAAAATATTCCGTTTCATCAAATGGGAAATTTGAGTCATTTAATATTTTCTTTGAACATACAATCGTATCACAAGAACCATTCTGCACAACCTCGTTTCTCGAAAAAAATGAGCAACATCCCAACATAAGACAAAAAGATGCCGTTATAAATAATAATATTTTCATAAATTTACCTCCCATATTTCCAGATTTCAGTTTTGATATTTTTATGATCGTTGTCTCCATTCCAATAATACAAATATGCTGCGCCACCAGAAGTTTCATTAAAAAACACATCAACATGGCCTGTAACACCATTAAATCCACTTTGATAAACTATACCATTTTTTATATGATATTTAGAAGCAGAATACGTTCTTGGCTTTCCCCATATTCGCAAAAAGAATCCTTTCATATCTATAGCTCTGAGAAAATAATTTTTACCATCAGAACCTTTCATAGTCTGTCCTGGTATATAAGGTATAGATATTCCATTTTCGTTTAATGCATAACTAAGACGGGCTGCACAGGCATTTTCAAACCACGTCGGATGAGCCTGCGCTTCTACAGCTATTTCCCCACCTAAACTCGCATAAAAAGAACTTGGTCCTTTATATTTTCCCTTCGATTGCCGATAAGTATCCATTATTTTTTTTAATTGACGATAACGTGGACCTCGATGCATCATATCGTTAAACAAGATTGAGAAGGCTCCAGTTATCGCCCCATTGGCAAACTTTCCACCGCCGATTTCATCTATTGTTCCGCTCAATATAGAATTGGCGACAATCTCCCCATATTCACCTAATGACCTGATATTGGAGTCTATGAGAGACCCTCCAGCCTTGGAAACAGCTCCCATCATGAAACCGTGGAACATATTGCCACCCTGTATTCCTTCCAACCAGCCCTGCGAGAAGGTATGCTTAAACATCGACTCGAGGAAAGTGCCACCGCCGGAAGCGTAATTCAGGAAACCACTTGCACCGCCCCATAATGCTCCTGTGAATGTTGTCTTCGCTATCTGACCGAGATTGGAGCCGTTGAGCAACGCGCCCGTCAATGCACCGGCTGCGCCTCCAGCCACACCGGCAATGATTGCAGCACCGATACTACTGCCGGAACCGAGAGTAACTACACTCACGGCTATACCGACAACTGACGCGGTAATGGCTTTCCAGTTCTTGCTGAACCAGCTGTACCCGGACGGATCTATCAATGACAGCGGATTGTTCACGCAATAGGCATACCTGTTCAGGCTCTGAGTGAAGTCAGGCATCTGCACGTATGGGTCGGGGGACAGGAACCTGCCGACAACGGGATCGTACATCCTGCCGTCCATATTTATCATCTCAAACTCGTCGATATGCTCATGACCACCGAAACCACGTTCCTGCCATGCCTGCGCGTCAGTCGCAGTATCATACACCGTCCAGTTGTCTGGATTACGCCTGCGGCCCCATGCGTCATAGCTCAGTTCCTGCAACAATGAACCATTCTCATCAGAATACGCCTGTATGGAGCCGAGGTGGTCGTGGTGGACATACCGTGTCGCCGTAACGCCTTTACCGGGCTTGTCCTCGACAATGGCTACGACCTTGCCGGAAGCAAACACATAATTGATGTTGGTGACATCGCGTTTGTCTATGGTCTCCTCGAAAAGACAGCCCACATAATACCGGCTCTTGTCGCCAATGGTTTGCTTCTTGCGAGTTCCGTCCCATCTGTATTCAAGCATCATGGAACTGCTGCCGGAACAGACGTATGAAATCTTGCCGAATGAATTATATTTGATTTCATCCCACACCTTTGGCTGACATACGCAGCCGGAAATGGAGGAAAGTCTGTTGGTGCCATCTTCGTAATTATAGTGTCCAACGTCTGACTTATAAGTGATGTTTCCGGCATTGTCGTATAAAACCGTCTGCGTAACCTGACCGTTCCTACGCACACCGGTAAGCCTGTAAAGTCCGTCATATTCAAAGCTCTCGCTAAGGTTACGGCTGACGTCCCTGCGTGTGGTAAGGTTGCCCACCGCATCAAAGCTATATGCCCAGTTTTGGACACCCGGGGTAGAGATACCGGATATAAGCCCCCTCTTGTCGTCGTATGTGTTTGTAGTAGCAAGCCCGTTGCCGTAAAGTTCTTTCTCTATCTGCCCGCGGGCGTTCAAGGTCTTCAGTTCCCAGTACACTTTCCCTGTAGTGGCGTTGGATACGGATGTCAGGATGCCGTTGGATGCATAGTTGTTCCTGACCTTCAGACCTGTGGGATAAGTTATCATATCTACAAGCCCGAGGGCGTTGTATGATGTCTCCGTGATAAAGTTTATCCTGTCTATAACCTCCGTTTCCTTTACTACACGCCCGTAACCGTCATAAGTCCAATTCTTTCCACCGCCGAAGGCACCGGAGAGCCTTACTGAAGACGGCTTACCCTTGAAACCTTCATCATAAGCCGTATTTACGGTCATGTCCGGGCGTTCCTCCTTTATCACCCTGCCGCCCGCATCGTATGTGTATGTGGTCTTGCCATGAGCATCCTCATGGGTAACAAGCTCACCGTAAGCATTATATGTGTCTTCCGACACTCCCAAGTCAGGGTCGTCCAGTTTGGTACGGTTGCCTGCCGCATCATACTCCATGCGTATGGTTGTGCGCGGACCGATGACTTCCACGCATCTCCCGCCTGCGTCATACTTATAGACGACTTCTGCCCCCTCGCTATCAATGCTTTTCACGATGTTGCCGTTCTGGTCAACGGTCTTTGTCGTTGTATTGCCAAGCGGGTCTGTGGTGACCGTGGCCAGCCCGTTGTATTGAATGGTATGCGAACTGCCGTCGGGTGCGGTCTGACGGACAGTCCTGCCTGTCGCATCGTATTCGTTGGTATTCCAATATATATTTCCACCGGGAAAATACGGCTCGGAAGTCTTCTCTACTTCTCCTTTCGCATTATATACACAATCGATATAGACCTTGCGGTTATCCAATGTCTCAGTGACTTTGCGCAGACTCCTGCCGAGACAGTCAAAGAACTCTATCGTGTATGGAGTTCCCGTTGTCTGTGAATACTCAAAGTATAATGCCCCTGAAGGAGCGTCCGCCATGCCGTTACTCCACCCTGTCGTATGAACAGATTTTGCTATAGGAGTGGCGGATTGCTGCAGCCTGCCAAACTTGTCGTATGTGTTTGTGGTGACGATGCCGTTCTCATCCGTTGTCTGTGTTACAAGCCCAAGCTCTTCGTCAACAGTATTTGTCTTCGTAAAGCCAAGACTGTTGGTGGCGGAGACAAGAAATCTGCCATTGCCGCTGTAGCTTGTAGCCGCAGTACGCTGAGCGGAACCGTCATTCGGAATCACACAGCTTTGAATAATGTTCCCGTAGGTGTCATGCACGTAGGTTTTCTTGTATCCCAAAACCGCATTGTCAGGCTCGGAATATTCTGCGGAAAGCATTCCTGAGGCAGCATCATAGTCAAACTCTGCCGTTCTCGTAATGCTCCCGTTGCCATCGGTCTTTGTCACAACGGAGGCCAAGAGTCGTCCTATATGCCATTTCGACTCATCATTAGTGTATGTGTTTGACGTGACAGTAGTAACACCTCCGCTCCTCACCGTTGTTTTCACAGGATTGCCGTAGCTGTCGTATTCCGTTGCCGTCGTAACATCGGAAACCAATACGCCCGAGTTGTATTCGTATGACCTTTCACGTACCTCGGTGGGAACAAACGTATATATACGCCTGACTATACTGTAATTCGTATTATAGTTGGTTGATAGCGAATTCACATAGTCACACTGTGAAACTAATGTACTGCCGACATACGTCTGTGTGCTTTTCAGGCCTACGACATACTTTATCTTGTTAACCTCAAACTTGCTTACGGTTGTGGTATTGGCCACTTCATCCTTGACTGTAAATGTCTCAAAGCACAGAAAGCCACGCCCACGCTTATGAAAAAGCGCATTGCCGTATTTATAGTTCATGACCGACTTTCCGCCTATGCCATCCGGTGTCGTGACGGATGCGACCACAGGCCATGAACTGCCGCACGCAATAAGCGGATATCCTTTTGTGTAATCTCTGGTACATACTGACTTGTCGGAAAGGTATTTGTATGTTATGGAAGTCTCGTTACCAAGTCCGTCAGTTATCTTGCCCAAGAGATTATTGTTGTCTTCAGGCATCAGATAAAGTTGATAGCCGTCCCAATTGGTTCTGTTCCAGTCCGATGTACAAACGAAATCGGTCTTGCCGTCACCATTGAAGTCTCCCGGATAGAAATGCCATTTGTCCAAAGCATACACGCTGCCCCCCTTTATCTGTCTGTAGAAGTTTCCCCTTCCGTCATTCAGATATACCTGCGGCTGTGTCATTGACGTCCCGGAGGATTTCTTGTCTACCGCATGGAAATCATCAAAACCGTCGCCGTTGATATCCGCAATGAACATCTGCTTGTCACGGGAATCAAATACCCGAGTCTTATATTCCCTCTCAAAAGTTCCGTCTCCTTTTGAGTAAAGGAAGCACCAATCATCCCAGCCGTCAGCATTCGGGTCTTCTTCCCATCCAGTAAGGAGCATATCAGTCTTGCCATCACCGTTGAAATCACCAAAGTCAATGTAATGGCGTTTTTCCGGCCATGACCTTGTCAGCACTTCGGACATTGTCCCGTATCCGTCGCTCTGTAGCAGATAGTGTCCGTTATTGTCCATATTAAGGACATCTGTCAGTCCGTCACCGTTGAAGTCACCGAATTCCACACGGTTCCACTTGACGCTGCAACGGCGTGACGCCGTATAACTCAATGGTAAAAACTCAGCTTGTCCTGTCTCGGAACGGATAATCCTACATTCCCTTGAGTCGTTGAGCCATAGAAACAGATCTGTTGCCCCGTCACCGTTCACCTCTACCGGCTGTATGTCATAATCTTGAGTAAGTGAAATAATACATTTATTATAGTTCAGCTTAACATTGTCTCCGGAACAGGAAGCAAGATACAGATCACAATTATAATATCCAGTGCTAACCTTTCTTTTGACAACGACATCGGCATATCCGTCTCCGTTGAAGTCTCCGCATACAATCGTGCGGAACTCATCGTCAGCCCTCTGCCAGTTTCCCGTTGCTGCCTGCGTGAAATACTTGCCATGACTGATAAACAGCTTCCACCCTTTCCATCCTGCGTCATCGTTTTCCGGGGTTGCGATGAAGTCTGCCATACCGTCACCGTTGAAGTCTCCTACCGTCAGTTTGGCTTTGTGGATTAATGAGGTCTTGGAATAGTCTATGTTGGTGACACTGAAATCATTAAGATTGTTCCATGTAAATCGTGTCGGGTTCTTGTGAGTACCGTCAGAAGCATACTCTGTTATGCTCGAAAGCTGGTATTTCCTGTTCACCGTCTGATAACCAATCGAAAAATGTCTCACTCTCTTACCGTTGGAGTATATCTCTATCAAGGAAACAATCCTACTTCTCCTAACTTTCTGCCCATGTATATAAGTCACGGGGGCATAGCTGTTGGTGGAATAAGTAAAGCGTATGGATGCATACGGAGACAGCCCCGCATCGCTGTTGCCCGTATAGTCAATCCTCGTAACCCAAAAGTCATTCGTCTCCGCATCTCCCTCGTATGAAACCTTATAATAGTTGCCTTTGGTATCAGAAACCTTTGTCACCAACCAGAATATGGCGTTCGCAGAACTTCCGTTCAATATGGAAACATTGGACGAATATTCATATATCAGACCTGATTTTGTATATACCGTGAAAGAAGAGGGATTCTTTTCTTCCCCATAAGACACAATCTTTGCAAAGCTGTTATTCTCGGTTCTGTATTCAATACCCCTCGAATCCACATTTCCACATTTTATCAGGCGCATTCCGTCTAAGGCGAAATGGTCACTATACGTAAAGTCCACAGCCGTAGCCATGCCGTCTAAAAAATAGTTGGATGGTGTCCTGTTTATTATGGACAGTCCTGTCAAATCAAATCCATAACCGAAAAGACCGTCTTTTGTGGAACTGCTGTAACTGACAGACAATTGCGGTTTTATACCTCCCGTACCGGATACCGCTGGAATAGGAATACTGTAAGACACCTGCCCCGTAGGCGTTACATTGAATTCATCATCTGTCTTGCCTACTATCCCGTTATTGCTTCCACCAAGTTCCTTGTCTGCGAACGGTCTCTCCTGTGATATACAAGGCAGGCACAATAGTACAAAGAAAAGCGTTGACAATATGTTCCTCATGTTCCTACCTCCTTACAAGTTTATAAGTCTCTACGTTGTCACCTTCTCCCACCTTAAGTATATATATGCCTTGCGGTAAATCAGGGACATGGATTGTATTGTTTCCGTTTGTCAGGAGTCCTTCCGAGAATACCTGTCCTGAGACATTTGACAATACATAAGGAATATCCTGTTTTCCGTCAAGAAAACTCGCAGCGAATGTAATATCGCCGTTTATAGAAGGTGCAGGAGCTATATCCACCTTGAACGATTGCCCGTCTGTGTCATAACCTGCCGGAGTCCTTGACTTTGCACGTGCCTGCGGTTCGGCAAACGCCCTGGACGTGCATCCTCCGGCAGCATCGTAAGTGTACACTACCGTCTGACCCTGTATTTTTCCAAAACTTAATATTGCCAAGATGGCAACAAGTGTTTTCCTTCTCATAAGCAATGAATACTTTTCATGGAACTTTATCTTGCATCCATCAAGGATGGTCCAATTGAAAACGCCAACGGACTAACAACGATACAAATATATATAAAAGAAGCATAACTTATGCTGCTTTATCTAAAGAATCATACCGTTCTTAACTATATTTACACATTCAAGATTGGTTTAACTGTCCGAAAACCTACACCTCAACAGCGTTGAGTCTATACTCCGGCAACAGCGTGCGGAAAGACTACCACCGCATATATAAATAAAAAGTGCCCACCGAAAGGGCGGGCACTGATATTATATTCAACAAAATTGCTGTATTACTCTACAATCTGTACAGTAGCACGACGGTCGAAATCCAATGGAAGGTCTACACCGAGGAGCTTAACACCACCGTTGTGAGTAGTGGAAATCTTCTCAGCAGGTACACCCATCTTAATGAGCTCGCCCTTAACAGTCTCTGCACGGTTCATAGACAACTTCTCGTTGATAGCCGGAGTACCTGTTGCGCTGTCTGCATAACCTGTTACGAGGATGTTCTTGTTGTTGTCAACAGCGTACTTAGCAAGTGCGCGAACGTTTACGAGGTCCTTCGGGTTAGCAACGTTTGTCTTTGCGAGGTTGAAGAATACAGATACCGGAGTTGTGATGAATTCCTTGATTGACTCAGAAACAACTTCCTTCTCTACCTTCGGCTTCTCAGCAAGGAGCTTCTGGAGGCGAGCCTTCTCGTTCTCTGCGTCGCGGAGCTTACCGTTGAGAGCGTCGATGCTTGACTGATAACCAGCCTTGATAGCGTCTACATCAGGAACAGCATCCCAAGATGCCTTACCAAGATTATAAGTTACGCCAACCTCTGCATAGAGATAGTTAGCGTGGCTGTCCCATCCGCGCTCACCGTTGTTTGTCATACCGCCAGATACTGTAAAGTCGTTCTCAAGACGGTTATAACCAAGTTCAAGGTTGATGGCAAACTTCTTGTTGATCTTGAATTCGTTCAACAAACCAACGCTAAGACCCATAGAATACAGGTTGGTTGAGCAGTTGCGGGCGATACCGGCACCTGCGAAAGGAATAGCATCCCAAAGGCGGTTAGGGTTGTAACCCCAAATCATGTTGCTGATGTTGAACAAAGCCTGTCCCTGAGCGTTCCAGTACTTGAAGCTGTTGCCAAGTTCCTTACCCCAAAGACCAGAAGCCTTTACACGGAGACCCATACCAGGAGTGAACCACTTACCAATAGCCACAGCAGCCTGCGGGTTTGAGCGGAAACTCTTGAACGGGCTCTTTGAGAGTCCTTCACCGTGTTCCTCTGAAGCATAAAAAGATGTCCACTGTACACCTCCCTGGATAAACCAGTTACTCCAGAATGAGTTTGTTGCCACGCTGTTCTTCAATGTAGGCTCTTCCTGTGCAAAAGAAGCAGTTGAAAGACCAACGAAAGCCAATGCAATTAATAATTTTTTCATAACTTTAATTTATTAAACAATTAGTATATCTGTCTATATTTAGCTAACTTACCAAACTCTTTGGGTGCAAAGGTAGTAATATTTTTTTATAAACAACACTCTTTATGTAATTTTTATTGATGCTATTATAAATATATATTTTGATTCGTTCGATATTTGAGGGAGTTGACAGGTTAGCGAGTTGACACTTCTTTTATGTATTTTGGTCGCAAGATTAGGGTATTTCGGGTGCAGTACTCGAGTAATCGGGCTTCAGTACTCAAGTAATCGGGCTTCAGTACTCAAGTAATTCGGGTCTGATTACTGGAGTATTTAGGCCTCAGTACCCGAGTATTTCGGGTGCAGTACTGAGGAGAAGGGCTGTGAGGGTAATGTCATCGCATAGGAAACGCAGCGTAAAAGGCCTACTATCGCGCTCTATCCAAGCAAGTGCTCAATCTCCTGCTGGCGCAAAATGGCGAGTATCGACTTGCCGTCGGGGGTGTAGTTGACGTTATTGCAGGCAAAAAGAGAGTTGACAAGTTCCTCCATTTCATCGTTGCTGAGTACCTGACCGTATGGGATAGCGGCGTTGCGGGCAAGGCTGAGAGCCAGTGCGCGGTTTATGTCCTCGCAGACACTTGAGCCTTTCTCGACCGCCGATGTTACCATGTCGGTGATGAGCGACACGAAGTCGATGCCTTCGATGCCCGCAGGTACGGAATTTATGGCGTAGCTGCCACTGCCGAGAGAGGTCAGCTCAAAGCCCAATTCGGACATCTCGTCCATAATCTTTTCAAGTATTACAGAGTCGGAAACGGTGAGATGCACAACCTCGGGGAACAGCACTTTCTGCGAATTGTGCTTGCGGGCTGCACCACGCTCAAGATACCTTTCATATAATATACGCACGTGCGCGCGATGCTGATCGATAATCATCAGGCCCGACTTCACGGAGTTCATGATGTAGCGGCCCTTGTATTGATAGTGCGAAGGCGACTTGTCGGCTATCAAATCTGAAGTCTGACTTTCTTCCTGCGGCACCGAGGCAAAAAGTTCAGCCGTCTGCTCCACTTCCTGACTGGTGGATTTCGACTCATAAAGCTGCTCCCAATCCGTGGGAACGGATGGCTGCCGGGTAGGCATAGCTGCCTGTGTCTCCCTGAACGGGTTATATTGCGGGTTGTAACTGATTTTCGGTGCGTCGGCCTGGTTATCCGGATTGAACACGGGAATATCGGGGCAGCCCTGCGTGTCGAAGTCGATTGACGGCACATCGTTGAAGCGGCCCACGGTCTCCTTGACTGCGGCCATGAGAATCTGCCATATAGCCTGCTCATTCTCGAACTTAATCTCGGTCTTCGTAGGATGGATATTCACATCGATATCCGACGGATTGACTTCAAAATAGATAAAATAAGGCACTTGCTCGCCCATAGGGACAAGGCGCTCGAAGGCTCCGGCAATAGCCTTATTGAAATATGGATGGCGCATATAACGGCCGTTGACGAAGAAATACTGATGCACTCCTTTCTTCTTTGCCGACTCGGGTTTGCCCACATAACCGGTAATTTTACACATCGAAGTGTCTACGTCTATCGGCAGCAAGTCCTGATTTATCCTCTTGCCGAAGATGTCGACAATGCGCTGGCGCAGATTGCAGGCACGGAGATTGAACAGCTCGGTGTCGTTGCTGTGCAGGGTGAAGGCGACTTGCGAATATACGAGTGCGATGCGCTGGAAAGCGGTGATGATATTGTTCAGCTCGGTTGTGTTCGACTTCAAGAACTTCCTGCGGGCTGGAACGTTGAAGAAAAGGTTTTCCACCTTGAAGTTGCTGCCCGCCGAACAGGCGCAAGGTTCCTGCACGATATGCTTGCTTCCGGAGATGGTGAGCATCGTTCCGACCTCGTCTTCGGGACGTCTGGTCGTCAGTTCTATCTGCGCCACGGCTGCGATAGAGGCGAGTGCTTCTCCGCGGAAGCCCATCGTGGTGAGGGCAAAGAGGTCTTCGGCATTGCGGATTTTCGACGTGGAATGACGCTCAAAGGCTATGCGCGCATCGGTGTCAGACATTCCTTTACCGTCATCGGCAACCTGAATCAGTGTGCGTCCGGCGTCTATCACAAGAACATTCACGGTTTTCGCCCCCGCATCGACGGCGTTCTCCACAAGTTCTTTTATTACAGAAGCCGGCCGTTGGATTACTTCTCCGGCGGCTATCTGATTGGCTACGTTGTCGGGTAAAAGTTGTATTATATCGCTCATTGCTTGTTCTCCTCTCCTTTTCTCACACGCCGATAAAGGTCGTGCTTGTCCTTCGGACGCACATAATCATACCAGGCAAAACCTAAAAGCCGGTCTTTACCGGGCGGAACCTGCGTCAACGGATACATCATCGCATTGGGATTGGCTCCCCAAATCTTCTCTGTCTTGCGTTCGGCAGATATATACATTCTCATCGTGTCGCACTCCATGTAGTTCAGATAGAGCAGAGAACTGTCTTTCTCTTCCATGATATAATACAGGGAAAGTACGTTGCCGATGGCCTCGTTCCTGCGCAACTTGCCGTCGGTGAAGTATGCCCGCATCTCTTTCGAGGATATCTGATTGTAGTGTTTGCCGTCGAACATTAGTTCAATACCGAGCGCATTGCCGAGAACGTATGCCTCGCGAACGGTGGAATCGTTCATATAGGCCTTGATAGAGTCGCCGAGCAACTGGCGGTTGCCTGTCCACACAATCGGGTCGCGATACATCGTCATGCACGAATCCTTGCTGTTGAAGATGAGAAGGTCGCACACCGCCTGCACATCCGTCCTATACGCGCGTACATTATTATAACAATATACCTTGCGATATACGGAGTCGGTATTGAGATGGAAGGCTTCCATACGAATCGTGTCGGATGCCATGAAAAGCGTGTCGCCCTGTGAATAGTCTTTCACTAACGGACTGCCGTGGGCTATCGCAGCCGAATCGGTATAGAAAACTTGGTCGGCAATGAGCGAGTTCCGGTTCTTGTTGTCTACATAAATGACATTTCCCGAGCCTCTGCCTTCGCGTGTCTTATCGTTATAAAAGAGGTTGTCGCCGGTAACGACACGGTCGCCTATCTTGTCGACATAGCGCACATTACCATGCCCTTCGCTCTCACCGGTAGAGCTGTTGTATTTCAGATTGTCGCCTTCCACATCGCGTTCTTTCGATGTGATAGTGGAATATCCGGTCAGTTCCATGCGGTCGTACTTGCTGTAATAGTAACCGTCGTTGGTCTTTATGACCTCGCCGTTGCGGCCTCTGATTGTCGACGGACCGGTAACATGGGCTATATCGGAACTTGTATTATAGTTCAGATTGTCCGTATTTATCGTGTATTTCGGACTGCGCATCACCACATTCTCATAAAAATTGGCCTCATGCGTATCGAAATAATATTCTCCCCGGCGTGAGTCGATGGTCGCCTTCTCGGTCCGCAGATGTCCTCCGTTGCCCCCGAAGAAGTTGGCATACTCCGTGGCAGTGTTGTAATCGAGGCTGTCGCAACGCAAAGAGCGTCCCGGCTGGGTAAGGACGACATTCTGACGGGCCTGCACAAGTTGCGCGTTTCCATCGTAATAAGCCCGCACACAAGTGAGGTTTATGCCGCCTCTCTTGCGCATATGGACATGGCCGAAGGCCTGAAAGGTGTTGCGCACTTGGTTAAAATAAGCACTGTCGCACGTCAGTTGCGTGTCGTTATAGCGGAAACGCACATTTCCCTTAGCCACCTGGACATCGGGTTTGACGAATTGGTCGGCCGAAAGGATATCCGCATGGTCGAGATAGACCTTACCGTCGCCCTTCGTTTTCTTGCGCTGCGCCCCGGCGGGCAGAGCCAAAGAAAACACAAAAAGGCACAGAACCATCTTAAAGATGATTCCGTGCCTTCTGTCAAAATATCTTATTGTATTACTAAGAAACGTCATTTAATCCAACCTTCGTATTCAAAATCACATCCCTCATAGCGAGGATTCATACGCACATAGATGTCTTTTATCTTGTCGACAACCCACTGATGAAGCACTTCCTGCCTGCGTTGGGCGAGCACCACGTCTTTCATCACTTGGAAATCCTCGGTAATAGTCGCCTTGTGAGCGTCTATGCGGCTCTTCAACTTCACGATAGCGCAGACGGTCTTGCCGCGGCTGTTCTCCATCTTGAACGCTCTCGACACCTCGCCCACCTTCATCGTGTCTATCACATGGACTATTTCGGAAGGCAAATCCTGCATACGGAAACGTGAAGTACGGGCACTTTCCGATGTATTTGCCATCAGTCCCTTATTGTTCTTGGTGTCTTTGTCGTCCGATATATATACGGTGGCATCGTCAAACGAGAACTTTCCGGCGCGTATATCGTCTGCTATGGAATCCAGACGCACGCGGGCATTCTCTACCGCCGTATCCGAAACACGCGGTTTCAGCAATATATGACGGCAGTTTATCTTGTCGCCGCGCTTGTCAATCAACTGTATGATGTGATAACCGAACTCACTTTCAACGATTTTCGATATCTTACTCGGATCTGTAAGGTTGAATGCAACGGCAGCAAATGCCGGGTCTAACTGTCCGCGGCCTATGTAACCGAGCTCTCCTCCCTGTCTTGCCGAACCCGGGTCTTCTGAATGGAATCGTGCGAGAGTGGCGAAAGAAATCTCTCCGTTGGTAACGCGCTCGGTGTAATTACGCAATTCATCCTTCACGCGGTTGGTCTCCTCGACCTCTATTTTCGGTGTATTGGTGATTATCTGAACCTCTACCGTAGTCGGCACTTGCGGTATACTGTCGGCCGGCAGCTTGTTGAAGAAAGCGCGGACCTCGGCCGGAGAAACCTTAATGTCTTCCACTATCTTTGCCTGCATCTTCTGAACAAGCATCATGTTCTTGTACTCATCGCGCATCTCCTGACGCATTTGAGTAACCGATTTGTTCTGAGCGGCCTCGAGCTGCTCTTTCGAACCGAATCTCTGGATGAAGTAATTGATACGTTCCTCCACTCCTTGCGAAATCTCAGACTCCGACACTTCCAAACTGTCAAGCTCGGCCTGATGAAGGAAAAGTTTCTGAACAGCAAGCTGTTCCGGTATCCGACAGTCGGGGTATCCGCCCCAGTTGGTTCCTGTCGGGTCGCCATCGAGACGCGTAACCTCTATATCCGACTTCAATATCGGCTCGTCGCCGACCACCCATACGACCTCGTCGATAATGTTTTTATCGCCCGCAGCACTTTGTTCCGCTACCTGAGCAGATTCCGAAACAGCCTGCGTTGCGTCTGCCGCAGCACTTGAGACGGCCTGCACAGTATCACCGTCAGCCGACAATGAACCAGCGAGGATTCGTTGACCGGTTCCTGCAATGCGTGCTGCATTAACGCCCACTGCCAGCATAGCGGCAGTAACGACAGCCACACATATCTTATATATATACGTCTTCATAAACGAATTATTTTCCTAATGTTTGTTCACCGTAGCGAGAACATCACGATTCACGGTGACGGTGTATTTCTTTCTGAGCTGCTCCACCCATGCTTTCTCCAGCTCATCCTGGTAGTCGGCGGTAACAAGACCGCGCACATCCTCGTATGACTGAGGCGCCGAGAGCTTCTTTCCGTATGTCGCGTCGATGGGATAGTTGGCCGTCGGCTTCACCTCCACATTCTTCTTGAACACCATCTTGTCGACAACAGCATTGTCGCCCGGCTTGAAGATGCCTTTCTCAACACGTATACGAATCACAGAATCGTTATTGAATGTAGTGCGGAGCTTATCTGCCCACTCATCGAAAGGCACTTTCTTGATACAATCACGCACAGCCTTGACATCTTTCTGGTCCTTCACATGATATGCAATACCCTTGAAGCGTGGTGTCTCCCACTTATATTTCTTTTTGTTCTTCTTAAAGTATTGAGCCAGTCCTGCCTCGTCTTTAGATGCTTTATCCCATACCTCGCGGTTGCTGATTTCAAACAACAGCAGTCCATCGTGATACTCACGGATAAGATTTTTCAGGTCGGAATCGCCGGCCTGCATCTCTTCCGCACGGCGGTCGAGCATCTGCTCTGCCGTAAGCGAAGCCGCATCAGCCTCTTTCGCAATCTTGTCGGTTGCGATTTTCTCTCTCAGTCCGCGCGCCTCAAGGAACTTCGTGATATTGGTTTTCATCGAATCTAACGGCGGAACCTGCGAGCGTTCCTTCATCAGAATGATATGATAGCCGAACGGAGAAGAGAACGGTACACTCAGCTCGCCGTCTTTCAGACTGTAAGCCACATCCTCAAACTCCTTCACGGTCTGTCCCGGTGCTATCGTCGGAAGCATTCCTCCATTGCGGGCCGAGCCGGGATCTTGCGAATATTTCTTTGCCATCTCGGCAAAATCCGCACCACCTTTGATTGCGTTATATATGGAATCGATACGCACTTTGGCTGCGTCCAAAGCTGTCTTCTCTGCTTTCTGCGGTACAGAAAGGAGGATATGAGAAGCTGTGAACAGTCCCTTCGGGCCTATCTTAGCCACCAAATTGTTATAATAAGTAACAACTTCGTTCTCCACATCGGCGTCAGAGACGAACGACGGGCGTATCTGCTGGTCGCGATAACTGAGGAATTCCTTCTTGAACGAGCTTAGCGTGTCGAACTTCTCATCCAACGCCGCCTGCACTTTCAGTTTGTAATTCACGAACAAATCAACATATTCGTCTACCGTTTTCTTGTCGATTACGCCCTCGGAATTGTTTTTATTATAAGAATACTCGAACTCCGAACGGCTCACGGGCTGTCCGTTTATTGTCATGATTGTGGGATCGTCCTGAGCCTGGACCATGCTTCCACACATCAGCATTCCGACTAATAACGCTTTTAATTTCATATACTGTTTGTTTAGGTGGTTCTTGAATATCACACAATGTGAATATTAATCTTACTATTGCAATCGGTTTATATAATTCTCTTTTTCTCTCTCCGGTCAGCGCTAACTGCCAAAAAGCACAATTATGGCAACGAAGCAACGCCCCGTTGCCATAACACTTAACTCTATTTTGCTGTTTTAATCATTACGCTCACGTTTTTTTAATCACTACGCTCGCACGCCCCGACATTACTCAGGTCTTGAGTAGTTAGGCGCCTCACTTGTGATTGAGATATTGTGAGGATGGCTCTCAAGCACTCCGGCGTTGGTGATGCGTGTGAACTTAGCTCCATGCAATGCCTCGATAGAACCGGCACCGCAATAGCCCATGCCCGAACGCAGACCTCCAGTGAGCTGATAGATAACCTCCTGAACAGTTCCCTTGTAAGGCACACGACCTGCGATTCCTTCCGGAACGAGCTTCTTCACGTCCTTTGTATCGCTCTGGAAATAACGGTCCTTAGAGCCGTTCTTCTGCTCCATAGCCTCGAGCGAGCCCATGCCGCGATAGCTCTTGAACTTACGTCCGTTGAAGATGATAGTGTCGCCGGGGCTCTCCTCGGTTCCGGCAACGAGCGAACCAATCATCACGCTCGAGCCACCGGCTGCGATAGCCTTGACAATATCACCGGAATAGCGAAGTCCGCCATCGGCGATAAGTGGCACACCCGTACTCTTCAACGCGCTATATACATCGTAAACGGCACTCAACTGAGGCACGCCGACACCAGCCACGACACGGGTAGTACAGATAGAACCCGGACCGATACCCACCTTAACGGCATCGGCACCGTTCTCGGCAAGCATTTTGGCTGCCGCGCCTGTAGCCACGTTACCCACAACGATATCTACGCCGGGGAACGCTTTCTTAGCCTCAACGAGCTTTTCTATCACATATTTAGAATGTCCATGAGCCGTATCTATCACGATAGCGTCAGCACCGGCATCCACAAGAGCCTGCATACGGTCGAGCGTATCGACTGTAACACCCACACCGGCAGCAACGCGCAGACGACCTTTCTCGTCCTTGCAAGCCATTGGTTTGTCTTTGGCCTTAGTAATATCCTTATATGTAATGAGTCCAACAATGCAGTTGTCCTTATCCACAACCGGCAATTTCTCAATCTTGTTCTGCTGCAAAATCTTGGCAGCGGCAATCAAATCGGTCTGCTGATGTGTCGTTACGAGATTCTCACTGGTCATCACCTCATCGATTTTCTTGTCGAGTCGGCTCTCGAAACGAAGGTCGCGGTTGGTAACGATACCCACAAGATGGTTCTCCTCGTCTACCACGGGCACACCACCAATGTGATATTCTTTCATGATAGCGAGCGCATCGCCCACAGTCTTGCCTCTGAGAATAGTCACCGGATCATAAATCATACCGTTCTCAGCGCGCTTCACAATGGCCACCTGACGAGCCTGCTCATCTATCGGCATATTCTTGTGAATCACACCGATACCGCCTTCGCGGGCGATAGCGATAGCCATAGACGATTCTGTCACCGTATCCATAGCGGCTGTGACGAATGGTACGTTCAGCTCGATGTTACGAGAGAATTTTGTTTTCAACTCTACCGTTTTCGGCAGCACCTCAGAATAAGCTGGGACAAGAAGGACGTCATCGTAGGTCAGACCGTCCATTATAATTTTATCTGCAACAAATGATGACATATTATTAAAAAATTTATTGCGTGCAAAATTAGCAAAAAAAATCCATTTGGTAAAACATTCAACCGTCTCTTTCTCCTTATTAATTCTATTTAACGCAGTAGTAGCCTCCCTCTAATCCCCCTAAGGGGGGAGGAATGAGACATAAAGCTGGACTCCGGGAGTTCTGACAACTCATAGTTCTCAACTATTTCGGGCGCAGTACTTGAGTATTTCGGGCATAGTACTGGAGTATTTCGGGTGCAGTACTCGAGTATTTCGGGTCTGATTACTCGAGTATTTTAGGTGTAGTACTGGAGTATTTCGGGTGCAGTACTGAGACTAAACGGCCCTTTTTGCAGCCGATTTTGTATCTTATTGTAAATCAAGGAGATAGAGGGTGCATAAAAATATAGCTAAAATTTGTTCCAAAAGAGCTACTTTCAGAATAAATTTTAGCTATATTTTATGAAAGAGATATATTGAATCAGCGGATAACGACCTTAGATGTGCTTACCGTTCCGTCTGTGTTTTGGGTCTTACAGATATATATGCCATACTCAGGAGCTGCGACTTTCATGCCGTTGAGGGTGTAATAAACTGTCGTGGCAACCCCACCGGCAGAGACATTGGATATTCCTGTCTCTACTTTGGTTATCATATTTCCATTTTCATCGTATGTATTTCCCGTGAGTTTGTTGGCCACTGCATTGGCATATTCGCTGATGTTCTCGACCGGAATAGTCTCGGTGTAAGTCTTATAGATTTCAATCTTGCCTGCACCTGAGTATTTTTTAGCAAGTTCCGGCACGTCAACGGTTTTGTCGAGATGGTTCACCGTGTAGGAAGAGGCGGTCTGGGTGGGTATCCAATTCGTAGAAGTAACCGCCCAACTCTTGCTAATCTTAGCCCCGTCTATGTTTGTATATCCTTCCATCAAGTTGTTACAGCCCTTATAAATGACGTTATAGCCTTCGCTTTTGTTGATGTTCAGCGAACCGCCACGGTCGGAACGAACTGGTGATTTGGTATTTTCTAAATAGCAAGCCTCAACATATCCTATAGCTCCGGGACGTATATCCCATCCGTCTGCACACCCAAGCTGATAGTTATTATAGTAATGCAGATGCCCCCCGCGTTGCAAAGGCAAACGCGAACCGTCTATGTTTTCAAAGAAATTGTGATGGAATGAGATTGTACGACAGCCGTCGTAAACATCTGTGTCGCCCTTGCCAAAGAGGCAAGACTTATCATGATTGTGGAAATAGTTATAGCTGATAGTCATCCACTGCACATTGTTCTTGCAGTCGAGCAAGCCGTCGTAACGGTCTTTATTGGCCGCGTTGCCATTGAAAAACTCGCAATGGTCTACCCAAATATGCGCTCCCCAGTCTGTCTTAGCACTTGTTTTGTCAGCCTGTATGCCAATGCAGTCGGGGTCGCCCACCTCAACCTGTGTACCGTCACGCCACGCTACGATCTTGTTTTCGCCGCTCTTCAATATCGGAGCACCGTTCATGGTAAACCGACAGTTGCGGATAATGACGTTATCGGGGCATTGCATGACAAAGGTTATGCGCGAGAATAATGGAGCTTTGCCTGTTTCCGGATTGACAACGCCGATGAGTGTCTTGTTCGGGGCTACCATTATGCGCTCGCCGTAGGTTGTCTCCACGCCTTGTGAGCCATCCTGCTTGTCGCACAGATGTCCCGTATCCAAGCCGTCGACATAGCATTTTATGCCCGTGGTAATGTCCTTATCTACGATAATCACGTATGGGTCGGAGGCTTGGAGATACGCCTGAAGCTGCGAGAAGTTTGCAGCATACACGACTTTGCCCCCCGCACCACCGGTTGTTCCGCCTGCGCGATAATGATTAGTACCCTGTGTTCCTTCTACAGCCGCAAATCCGTCGATTCCAAAATTGCGTCCATCTACTGTTTGTGCGGATGCCGTTGACACACACATTGCCAATAACGCACCCGCAACCAATCTGTTTTTGATTGCCATAATGTTTTAAGTAATTTGTTTGTTTATATTAGTTTTATCTGTCTACAACTGTCTCAGTTAGCCATTTCCGACAGGAATTTTATTCTTATCAGTCTTATTTCATCCTCGCTGTAATCGTTGCCGAGCTCCTCTTGGGCAGTGTCCAGATCGTCGGTTTCGCTCTCGGCGAAGTAGTCGTAGATATCGTCTATGTGGTCTTCGTCCATCACATCCTCGATGAAATAGTCGATATTCAACTTCATTCCGCTATATACGATGTCCTCGACATTATCCAGCAGCTCCTCGAAATCGAGTCCTTCGGCCGTTGCTATGTCGTCGAGCGGAATCTTGCGGTCGATACTTTGAATGATTTTCACTTTCTTCATCGACTTGTTCGGCACGGTGCGCACGCGCAGTTCCTCCGGCCGCTCTATCTCGTTCTCCTCGCAATAGCGCTTTATCAGTTCGCAGAACTCCTTGCCATAGCGTTTTGCCTTGCCTGCTCCAACGCCCTGGATGTTCTGCAATTCCTTTTCGTTGACGGGATACATCGTAGCCATCTGCTCCAACGACACATCTTGGAAGATTACGTATGGTGGCACTTCAAGCTTGCCGGCCATGCTCCGCCGCAAGTCTTTCAGCATCTTGAAGAGAGTGTCATCAAGTGCCGAACCGATATTTTCCATTGAGTCTTTGTCCTCGTCATCGCTAAATTCGTTGTCAAGGACTATCATAAACGGCTTCGGATTGCTAATAAACGCCTTGCCGAAAGCTGTAAGTTTCAAGAGACCGTAGTTCTCTACGTCTTTCTTCAGGTAACCGGCTATCAGTGCCTGACGTATCACCGGATTCCAAATCACGGGGTCTTCATCCTCGCCCAATCCGAACACTTCGAGCCGATCGTGCTTATGCGACACAATGTCGTCGGTGTTTCTGCCCTTCACAAAGTCGATGATATATTCCTGACGGAAGTTCTCTTTCACCGCCTTGACAGATTTCAGCACCGTCAACAAGGCCTCCGTAGCCTCGATTTTGGTCTTCGGATGCAGACAGTTGTCGCAGTTATGGCAGTTCTCCTCGGTGTATTCCTCGCCGAAATAATGCAGCAACATCTTCCTGCGGCACACGGATGACTCAGCATACGCGGCCGTTTCCTGCAACAGTTGCTTGCCAATATCCTGCTCGGCAACGGGTTTCCCGTCCATGAATTTCTCAAGTTTGCGAAGGTCTTTCTCTGAATAGAAAGCGATGCAGCGACCTTCTTCGCCATCGCGTCCGGCCCTTCCGGTTTCCTGATAGTAGCCTTCGAGGCTCTTAGGAATGTCATAATGAATCACGAAACGCACGTCGGGCTTGTCAATTCCCATACCGAAAGCTATCGTAGCCACAATGACATCGATTTTCTCCATAAGGAAATCGTCCTGTGTCTTCGACCTCGTTTCCGAGTCCATACCTGCATGATAGGGTGCCGCCTTTATGTCATTGGCCTGCAATACGGCCGCAAGTTCCTCCACCTTCTTCCTCGACAGACAATAAACAATGCCGCTCTTACCCTCATTCTGGCGTATGAACATTATGATGTTCTTGTCTATATCCTTTGTCTTCTGCCTTACCTCATAATACAGGTTCGGGCGGTTGAACGAACTTTTGAACTCTTTGGCGTCCTCAATGCCCAGACTCCGCTTTATGTCGGTACGCACCTTGTCGGTCGCCGTAGCCGTAAGGGCAATTATCGGAGCGTTGCCTATCTCATCGATGGCAGTTCTGATCTTTCTGTATTCGGGTCTGAAATCATGTCCCCACTCTGATATACAGTGGGCCTCATCAATGGCATAGAATGATATTTTAACCGATTTGAAGAACTCGACGTTCTCCTCTTTGTTCAGCGACTCGGGGGCGACATAAAGCAATTTGGTCAGTCCCGATGTAACATCACTTTTCACCTTGTCGATGGCAGACTTCTTAAGCGACGAGTTCAGATAGTGGGCCACGCCGTCGCTCTCGCTCATTCCGTTTATCACATCCACCTGATTTTTCATCAGCGCGATAAGCGGCGACACGACGATAGCCGTGCCTTCCATAAGCAACGAGGGCAACTGATAGCACAAACTCTTGCCGCCGCCCGTCGGCATCAGCACAAAAGTGTCGTGTCCATCAAGTACATTGCTTATAATAGCCTCTTGGTCGCCTTTGAACGAGTCAAAGCCGAAGTAATGTTTAAGTCTTTCGGTAAGATTATATTTTCCTGCCATAGCATCAAAAGGTTTTATATCACCCTGGTAGAGTTTGTCTTTATATTTGCGGCAGGGAAAGAAACAAGGTCTCCCCTGCCGTGTTTATCATATAGGATGAGTCTTTAAGCAGACTCCAACTTATTCAAATGTGCTTTTTCAAGTTCCGTTTTAGCATAGTCGAGCGTAACCTTGAACTTCTTTTTCTTAGTAGACGGAATCTCATACATAGCATTCATCATCATGCTTTCTACGATGGAGCGCAGTCCGCGGGCACCGAGTTTGTACTCAACGGCCTTATCTACGACGTATTCGAGGGCTTCCTTGTCGAACTCCAGCTTTATGCCGTCCATCTCAAACAGCTTCTCATACTGCTTGATAATCGAGTTCTTCGGCTCTACGAGTATCTTGCGCAGTGCCTCCTTGTCGAGCGGATTCAGATACGTAAGCACCGGCAGACGACCGATAATCTCAGGTATCAGTCCGAAAGACTTGAGGTCTTGCGGGAGAACATACTGCATAAGGTTGTTCTTGTCTATCTTGCGCACGTTCTGAACAGAGTTATATCCCACTACGTGGGTGTTCATGCGCTGGGCTATCTTGCGTTCGATACCATCGAAAGCACCACCGCAAACGAAGAGGATATTCCTTGTATCTACGTGTATGTAGTCCTGATCGGGATGCTTGCGGCCACCCTTCGGCGGAACGTTCACCATAGTTCCTTCGAGCAGTTTCAGCAGTCCCTGCTGCACGCCTTCGCCACTCACGTCGCGCGTAATGCTCGGATTGTCGCTCTTGCGTGCTATCTTGTCAATCTCGTCAATGAACACGATGCCACGCTCGGCAGCCTCAAGGTCGTAGTCGGCCACCTGCAACAGACGCGAGAGAATGCTCTCCACGTCCTCGCCCACATAGCCGGCCTCGGTGAATACCGTAGCATCGACTATCGTGAACGGCACTTCGAGCAACTTGGCTATTGTACGGGCAATAAGCGTTTTGCCCGTACCCGTCGAGCCTACCATGATGATATTGCTCTTCTCTATCTCCACACCGGTGTCGTCCTTAGGCTGTTGCAGTCGTTTATAGTGGTTATACACCGCCACAGAAAGGAACTTCTTAGCCTCATCCTGACCAATGACATACTGGTCGAGATATTCCTTTATCTCTACCGGCTTCGGCACTTTTTTCAGTACAAATGGCTTGCCGCCGTTCTTACGGACGCTGTCATACATCCCGGCCGACTCGGCAATATTGTATGCCTGCTGCGCACAATCCTCGCAGATATGGCCGTTCAGTCCCGATATAAGAATCTTTACCTCTGTCTCGCTTCTACCGCAGAAGCTGCATACTTTCTTTGGCATTACTTAGTTTCTGTTGCGTTAGTTACTTTCTTAGCCAGAACCTCATCCACCATTCCGTATTCTTTGGCCTCGGCCGCGGTCATCCAGTAGTTGCGGTCGCTGTCCTGCCAAACCTTATCGAACGGAGTATGAGAATGTTCTGATATGATTGTGTAGAGTTCTTTCTTGAATTTCTGTATCTCGCGAGCCTCTATCTCAATATCAGAAGCCTGTCCCTGCACCCCGCCTAACGGCTGGTGAATCATCACGCGGCTGTGGGTGAGGGCTGTGCGCTTGCCTTCCTTGCCGGCAACGAGCAACACGGCGGCCATCGAAGCGGCCATACCGGTACACATCGTGCTTACGTCCGACGAAATAAACTGCATGGTATCGTAAATACCCAAGCCCGCCGTCACGCTACCGCCGGGGCTGTTTATATATATGGAAATGTCCTTGTCGGGGTCTACGGAGTCGAGATAGAGCAACTGCGCCTGTATCGTATTGGCCGTATAGTCGTCTATCGGTGTTCCGAGAAAGATGATACGTTCCATCATCAAACGCGAGAACACGTCCATCTGAGTAACGTTCAACTGACGCTCCTCAAGGATATACGGGTTGAGATACTGCGACTGAGCCCTTATCACGCCGTCGAGAACCATACTGTTTATACCAAGATGCCCTACGGCATATTTCCTAAAATCATTCATATCTGCTGTTGTTACAATCTTAAACAAAAAAGAGGTCATCGACCTTTTTATTCTTTCTTCGTTCTACAAAGTTAGAAAAAAAAGTCGATAACCTCTATCTAATATAGAAGTTTTTTCAAAAAAATCTTGTTTTTATTCGCTCATCATCTTGTTGAAGTCATCAAGGCTCACAGTTTTCTTGTTGAGCTTAACGACATTCTTCAATGCTTCGGTCAGCTTGCGGTCGATAGCGCGCTCTACGAGATTGTCCACAGTCTCACGCTTTTTCATCATCTCAGAAGCATAGTTCTCGATATATTCGTCAGGTACATTGTTCATGCCGTACTGTGCGAACTGTGCGCGTGCCATTTCCTTAGCTGCGTTCTTCACGTCGGCGTCTTCCACCTTAACACCCTGAGCCTCTGCAATCTGCTCACGAATAAGGTGCCACTTCAGTTCTTTGATGCTTGCGTCGAAGTTCTTCTCCACGAAGTCTGCGCCACGGTCCTTATTATTCTCAAGCATGATGCGCTTCAAAGTAGCCTCCGGGAATGTGAGTTCACCCACCTTCTCCTCTGCATATTTGCGTACATCCAGCAAGAACTTGTAGTCGCTGTCGTTCACGAGCTGCTTGCTCACACCCTCTGCGATGGCTGCGCGGAAAGCCTTCTCGTCCTTGATGCCTGCCTCTTTGCCGTAAACGCTCTCGAAGAGTTCCTCATTAACCTCAGCCTTAACGAAGCGTGAGATTTCCGTAATCTGATAGCTGAAATCACCTGAGTGCTCTGCAATCTGGTCTTTCTCTATCTTCAAGAGAGATGTCATTTCCGCATCGTTCTCAGGATAAGCCTTGCGAGGATTGAATGTAATGATGTCGCCGAGCTTTGCGCCCTCGAAGAGTTTCTGCTGGTCTTCCACCTTAATATATTGTGGCATCATCACCGCTCCCTCTACGGTTACACCGCCTTCGAGTGTGTTTCCGTCAGCGTCGAGCTCGCGGAGGTCGCCCTTCAGCATATCGCGCTGCTCTGCGTCATAGCTATCTACGGTCTCGTGGTGGCCTGCACGGCTTGCGAACATATCCACCTGCTGGTCAATGAGCTTGTCGTCAACCTCGATTTCGTAGTAGTCAACAGTATCTTTATCTGTCAGTTCGGCCTTGAACTCTGGAGCCACAGCGATGTCAAACTTGAACACGTAAGGTGCCTCACCGTTTTCTATATCCACCGGTTCCTGTGCCTCGTTAGGCATAGGCTGTCCGAGCATCTGAATCTTATTGTCTACGATGTATTTCTGGAGGTTTTCGCCGATGACTTTGTTGATTGCATCCATCTTCACAGATGCACCAATCTGGCGTTTAATCATTCCCATCGGAGCCTGTCCCGGACGGAATCCCGGAATGTTTGCCTTCTTGCGATAATTCTTGAGTGTCTTCTCTACTTCTTCTTTGTAATCTGCCTCTTCAACAGTCAGAGTCATCAGACCGTTGATTTTGTCGGGATTTTCAAATGAAATATTCATCTCTGAAATTTTATTATGTTATTATTCTATTTATTCTAATATATAATGTGTATTACGACATTTATCCAAAATAGGCTGCAAAAGTACTCATATTTTGCGTAATCACCTAATATATAAGCAGAAAATTAGTTTTTTTAACCGATAACACTTTATAAATTATACAGCTACAGCTATCTTCAATTCTCTATCTACGAAAAACTCTCCCAAGTCTCAAATCTCAGTCTCAGTTTGAAAAAATGCCACAACCATCATCGAAGCCGCCCTTCCGATTATACCGTAACTATCTAATAATCAGATATATAAATATAATATTATATATATATATTAAATGATATGGACATGATAAAAAACAACTGAGACTCTGAGACTGAGATTTAATAATCGTTAAAAAAACATCAGACAATAATCTAAAACCCTATGTATCAACATTTTCCTCTACATGGCGACATCTTGGCGGCACGGCATTTTCTGTATTACAGTCTCATTTTACCCCCGACGAAACTTTAAAAAAGAGTGGAAAATTGGGGACGAAAAGAGGTAAAAAACAATATTCCCCTCAAAAATCTCCAAATTACGGAAACCTCAAGACTGCATAATTGTCACGAATAACGCATTTACACGTGCCAAGCAATATGTTTAGACGCGAAAAGTACTCGTTTATGAGCTAAAAAGTATTCTCCTGCGCCCCACGCGCACGGCGTTCCTCATCAAGGAGCTGGAAATCCTTCTTGCGCAGCACGAACGAGTTGGAGAGGTATTTCTCACGCACAATCTTGTTCTCCGCAAGTTCCTCGGGCTTGCCCTGAAAGAGTATCTTACCCTCGAAAAGCAGGTATGCGCGGTCGGTGATGGTGAGCGTCTCCTGCACGTTGTGGTCGGTGATGAGGATGCCGATGTTGCGGTCTTTCAGTTTCCATACGATGTGCTGGATGTCCTCAACGGCAATAGGGTCGACTCCGGCAAAGGGCTCGTCGAGCATGATGAACTTCGGGTTGATGGCGAGGCAGCGCGCTATCTCGGTGCGTCGGCGCTCTCCTCCCGACAGGCGGTCGCCGGTATTCTTGCGCACTTTGCCCAAACGGAACTCGGCTATCAGGCTCTCCAACTTCTCAAGCTGTTCCTTGCGCGAGAGCTTTGTCATCTCAAGCACAGACAGAATGTTGTCCTCGACCGTCATCTTGCGGAACACGCTCGCCTCCTGAGCGAGGTATCCGATGCCCACACGGGCGCGTTTATATACGGGATAGGTGGTAATGTCCTCATCGTTCAGATACACATGGCCGCCATTCGGCACGATGAGTCCGGTCGTCATATAGAATGATGTGGTCTTGCCGGCACCGTTCGGGCCGAGCAGTCCCACTATCTCACCCTGTCTCACATTGATACTGACGCCGTTCACAACGGTGCGTTTGCCGTAGCGCTTCACGAGATTTTCCGTGCGCAACACCATCGAATCCTCGCTCCAGATGGGGTGCTGCACAGGTATGTTGCTGTCTGTTTCTGCCATTATAGTATTCCTTTTGCGTGCAAAAATAAGAAAATAATGCCTAATAAACCGTGTTTTATCCAAAAACTATTGTCGTTATTGCAGTTTTTATGGGATTTTCGCTACTTTTGCATGGTATTAAGCATATAACAATAAAAGGTCAAACAGGAATGATAATACATAATTGGCTTGTTACGTTCGGCAAGTATCTGCTTCTCATGGGGCGTTCGTTCTCCCGTCCCGAGCGTTTCCGTATGTTCTGGAAGCGTTACGTCACGGAGATGGCCCAGCTTGGCATCAACTCCATCGGCATTGTCCTGCTCATCTCGTTCTTCATCGGTGCGGTCATCTGCATACAGATGAAGCTGAACATCCAAAGCCCGTGGATGCCGCGTTGGGTATCGGGTTACACCACACGTGAGATTCTTCTGCTTGAGTTCTCAAGCTCCATCATGTGCCTTATCCTTGCAGGAAAGGTAGGTTCGAACATTGCATCGGAGCTTGGCACGATGCGTGTTACGCAACAGATAGACGCTCTTGAGATTATGGGTGTGAACTCGGCGGCTTATCTCATACTGCCGAAGGTGCTGGGATTCATCACCATCATGCCGTTTCTTGTAATATTCTCGTCGGCCACCGGTATCTTGGGGGCATACGCCACGGCTTATATCGGGCAGGTGCTGACGCCGGAGGATCTCACCGCGGGTTTGCAGCACTCATTTAATCCGTGGTTTATGTGGATGAGTATCATCAAGAGTCTGTTCTTCGCCTACATCATCTCGAGTGTCTCGTCATACTTCGGCTATTCCGTCGAGGGCGGATCTGTCGAGGTGGGCAAGGCTTCGACGGCGGCTGTTGTAAACTCCAGCGTGCTGATACTGTTCTCGGATGTGTTTCTCACGCAGTTGCTATCGTAATCAAGCCCCCCTCTAATCCCCCCAAGGGGGGAAGAACTAAATTGCAAATTATGAGTTTGAGAGTGGTAAATACAAGTTTTGGAGTTATGATTACGGATTTTGAAAATTATGAGTTTAGAGTTACTAATTATGCCTCTCTGGGGCTTTAACATTAATATATAACAAATAAAAATACCTCTTCATCCAGTCAGGTCTCTCCCCCTTGGGGGAGTCGGAGGGGGCTTATTATTATGATTGAATTACGACACATATACAAATCCTTTGGTGAAAAGGAAGTCCTCAAAGACATCAATACGGTGTTCGAGGACGGAAAGACAAACCTCATAATAGGTCAGAGCGGCGCGGGAAAGACCGTGCTGATGAAGACGCTCGTGGGACTCCTCGACCCGACGAGCGGAGAAGTGCTTTACGACGGACGCGACTTCGTACAGATGACGAAGAAGGAACGGGTCATGATGCGGCGCGAGATGGGAATGATTTTCCAGAGCGCGGCTCTCTTCGACTCGCTCTCCGTACTCGAAAACGTGATGTTCCCGCTCGATATGTTCTCCTCTATGACCTACCGCGAGCGTGTGAAACGGGCGCAGGAATGTCTCGACAGGGTGAACCTGACGGGGGCGGAGAACAAATATCCGGGTGAGATCTCGGGCGGTATGCAGAAGCGTGTGGCCATAGCGAGAGCCGTTGTTATGAACCCGAAGTATCTATTTTGCGATGAGCCCAACTCTGGTCTCGACCCCAAGACATCGCTCGTCATCGACAAACTGCTGCACAGCATAACCCAAGAATACAACACCACGACCATCATCAACACTCACGACATGAACTCGGTGCTCGGCATCGGCGAGAACATCTTCTTCATCGCCGATGGAAAGAGGGAATGGCAGGGGACCAAGGATGAGGGCATGACCTCAAGAAACCAGAAGCTCGACGACCTTGTTTTCGCCAGCGAATTATTCAAGAAGGTAAAGGAAGTGGAAGAAAGGAAGGCGACTTTATAATGAGACCGCAGACTGTAGTTCTTGACATTGTCTTAACTACTGTCTGATGTTTATTGTCTCCTAAAAGGCTATTGTCTGAACTACTGAACTACTGACTACTGTCTCCTAAAAGGCTATTGTCTGAACTACCGACTACTGTCTCCTAAGATAAAAGGCTTCCCTTTTTGGGGAAGCCTTTTATCTCATATACCATATTGAATCGCGTTTCACCAACGGCACAATCACCTGCTCCACCGACTTATCGCCATAATGCAACATAAGGAACACGCTCGCCCCGCGACCCGTTGAGTCGATGACCGCACGACGCACCTTCACAGAATCGATGCCGTTATGCTCCTCGCGCATCTGCGCCATAAACATCTTGGCATTGTCGGTGAGCTGCGAACGATAGCTGTCGGGAACGCGAGGGGGCAGGTTCATGCCGCATACGAAGCTGTCGTACTTGCCCACACGCAAATAGTCGTAATACTTCTTGGCCACATTTCCCACCGCCACGGTAGGGTCAGCCTCTTCCTTGCACGCCACCACGCCCACAAGGATAAAGGCAAAAAACACATAAATGAGTTTACGCATCAGTCCGTTCCCCCGTTACTTCTGACGAATGAAGATGTTTATCGGACAACCGTGCATAGGCCAGTTCTCACGAATCTTGTTCTCGAGGAAGCGTCGGTAAGGCTCCTTGATATACTGCGGCAGATTGGCGTAGAACACAAACGACGGAATCTGAGTGTTCGGAATCTGCGACACATATTTTATCTTTATATACTTGCCCTTTATCGATGGCGGCGGATAGGCCTCTATCAGCGGCAGCATAACCTCGTTCAGCTTCGACGTGCCCACCTTAGACGTGCGGTTCTGATAAACCTCCTTTGCCGTCTCCAGCACCTTAAAGATGCGCTGCTTTGTGAGCGCGGAGGCGAAGATTATAGGGAAATCCACAAACGGAGCCATCCTCTCGCGGATGGCGTTCTCGAATGTCTTTATCGCCACCTGGCTCTTGTCCTCCACGAGGTCCCACTTGTTCACCACCACTACGAGCGACTTATTGTTCTTCTGAATAAGCTGGAAGATATTCATATCCTGTGCCTCAATGCCTCGTGTGGCATCTATCATGAGGATACACACATCCGAGTTCTCTATCGCGCGGATGGAACGCATCACGCTGTAGAACTCCAAATCCTCCGTGACCTTATTCTTCCGTCGTATTCCGGCCGTGTCCACAAGGTAGAAGTCGAACCCGAACTTGTCGTAACGCGTATATATACTGTCGCGCGTCGTACCGGCAATCTCTGTCACGATGTTACGGTCTTCGCCGATGAAAGCGTTGATGATGCTCGACTTTCCTGCATTCGGACGGCCTACAACGGCAAAGCGCGGGATGTCCTCCTCCACGCCGTCGCCCTCGTCTGTCTTCATCTTTTCAAGCAAAAGGTCGAGCAGGTCGCCCGTGCCACCGCCCGTAGCGGCGCTTATACATTGCGGGTCGCCCAAGCCTAAGCGATAGAAATCGGCCGCCTGATAATACTCGGAGCTGTTGTCCACCTTGTTTGCCACTAATATCACGGGCAGCTTCGTGCGACGCAATATCAGCGCCACATCCTCGTCCCAATCGGTCACGCCGGTACTCACGTCCACTACGAAAAGCACCACATCGGCCTCCTCCGTAGCCACAATCACCTGACGCCGGATGGCATCCTCGAATATATCATCAGAATGTGGCCCACATCCGCTCGGTGTCGAACATCAGGCCGTCCATATCAAAAATCACGCCGTTGATCATGGTAGAACTCCTTTTATTATAACCCTCTCCGTCATTGCTTCGCAATGCCACCTCTCCCGAAGGGAGAGGCTGTTCTGCCTCTTGGGGAAGGGTT
>ENA-OPDG01000380-OPDG01000380.1-human-gut-metagenome-genome-assembly--contig:-NODE-380-length-40649-cov-7.705572_pt1 | contig 40649 bp, 30 predicted proteins | sample MGYA00241259_ERZ501498 | MGnify/ENA primary metagenome ERZ501498 (study PRJEB25962, sample SAMEA2042582) | human gut metagenome | biome: human gut; feature: human-associated habitat; material: faeces... | reverse complement strand
CACTCATGCGATTGAACCGCCGTGTACCGGTCGGTACGCACGGTGGTGTGAGAGGTCGGCTCTCCTATTTATTTAGGGGAGTCTCCTACTCGATTGCCTTGTTTTCCGATATTCCCCCGGCGTCAGCCCGGTAATCTGCTTAAACCGGCGGATAAAGCTGTTCAAATTGTAGTACCCCACCGACTCGGACACCATTTGCAGCGGCATCGTCGTGCTTTCCAGCAGGGAGCACGCTTTGCGGATGCGCAGGTCAGCGACGTAGCTGGTCAGCGTGTCGCCGGTCTGCTGCTTGAAGTACTGGCTTAAGTAGCCGGAGGAAAGGTCGAGCTTGGCGGCAACGTCCTGCAGGGAGAAGCTGCAGTCGTCGTAGCTGTCCGCGATGCAGGTGTAGATGCGCTGGAGCAGCTCCGTCACCGGCGCGCCGCTCTCGGCGGTGTCTGGCACAAGCGCCTTCGGGTCGGGCTCCAGCAGGTGGAGCATGAAGGCAAGGTAATCATCCACCGTGCGCAGATAGGTGATGGTGAACAGGTCGTCCATGTTCACCTGCCGCGCGCCGCCCGCCATCAGCAGCTGCACGGCGGAGTTGCAGTAGCTTTTCGCCAGCAGGGAGGGCACGCAGTCCGCCTTCAGCCCGTCGATGAAGCGGCGGATGGTCTGCATCTGCTGCTGCGGGGTCTGGGCGGGCAGGTCGTTCAGGAGGGCGAGGCGGTCGGAGGACGGCACATCAAGGGTGCGCGTCAGCTCGTGATACGGAATCAGCTGATGCTGTCCGCGGATGAAGTGCTCCTTGACGGCTTGCGTGGCTTCAAAACAGGCGGTGGAGAGGTGCGCCACGTCGGTGTAGCAGTTGGACATGCCGATGGAGAACACGAGATTGTATTTTTCGCTGCTGATGTCCAGCAATCGGCGGCAGCAATCCGCCAGCTTCGATTCCTCGTCCGCCTCCATGCCAACCAGACAGACGAACATGGAGTGCTCGAACAGCTCGCGGAACTGCCACGTGAAGTCATCCCCGAAGCACTCCGCAAAGATGGCGGACAGCGTCTGCCGGGGGATGGCGGTATCCTGATTGAAGGCGCGCAGCATCAGCACCTGATAGCACGGCTTGGTGAAGGACATGCCCAGCGCTTCCGCCTCAATATTATAGGAAGCGAAAGAGTCGAATTTGCCCTTGAGCAGCGAAAACAGCAGCGAATCCTTCAGCGCCTGCCCGTCGGGGGAGGTCATCAGCTGACTGCGCATGTGGTTGTTCTGCTCGGCGAGGGAGGCAATCGCATCCTTCAGCGACTCCAGATCATCCGCATCCGACCGCCCCAGCGATTCGGTCAACTCCTGTATCGGGCGGTAATTCACCTTCATCGCATAGTGGATGACCAGCGTGCCCGCCGCCAGCACCACCAGCAGGAACAGCGCCAGCATCGCCTGTGCGCGGTAGAGCGGCGCAAGCGTCTCGCTCGCGGGGAGGAAGAAGTAGTACGTCCAGTTCAGGACGGAGGACGGCTCGCGGTAGATGAGGTAATTCGTGCCGTGCAGGCGGATGGTGCTGATGCCGTCGGTCAGCGGCGCATCCAGTGCCATCGTCGATACGACGACCTGCCCGCTGCTGTCCAGTATCGCGCCCTGCTGGCTGGAGGCGCTCTCCGGCGAGAGGAAGGACAGGAAGTGCCGCTCCTGCACGAAGAAAATCAGGACGCTGTTTTGCAGGCGCGAAAAGACCGACGGCGTGTTGATGAACGCCAGATAGCGTTCCGCGCTGCCGCTCCGCTGTGCCGTGCGGATGATGCGGCGGCTGCTGTCGGCAAGGCTGCTCGCCACGGGGTCGCCTTCCGGGAAGGAGAAGATGCGGTCGAAGAACAGCGCGGCGGAGTACACGGCAGTGGAGGTGTACACCATCTTGGCGTCCGCGTCCGCCAGCGCCATTTCGGAAATCAGGGTGGAGGGGGCAAGCAGATTCTTGAACTCGTTCACCAGCCGCAGGTCGCGCACGGGGCTGGGCGCTTCTAAATAATAGGAAAAGAAATTCTGATTGACTGTCGAAATCTGGTACTCGATGTCGTAAATCTGCTGGAGGTCGCTGTCCATCTCCTGCACGCTCTGCTGCACGAGCGCGCGGTGGTTGTCCTCCAGATTCGTCCGCAGCTGCCGGATGAAGAACACCTGCGACACGAAAACGAGGGCGATGATGGCGGTCAGCAGCAGCGCGCCATAGGATGCCAGATACTTATAGTACGTCTTGGAATGATGCCCGAACATGTTCCCTTCTCCTCCCAGTCACATGGGTTTATTCTATCACAAATCCACCATTTTTTCAAGGAAAGAGGGGGCAAAACGCAAATACTGCATATAAAAAGGGGGCATCTACAATTTTTTAGGTGGTGATTTTGTGTCCTTCATGGGAAAATGACGACCGAAAAACACAAAAAACCATCATTTTGAAGATTGAAAACCGCCGCCGCCTGTGAGAGAATACGCTTGAAACAAGTCCCCCCGAAAATGACGGCGGTGTGCAGCGGGGCACGCCGAAGAGGAGGAAAAACCAAGTGAAGCGTAGCATCGTGCTGTCTCTGATTCTGGCGATTTGCTGCTTATTGCCATTCACCGCGTCGGCAGAGGAATGGTCGGATTTCTTCGCGCTGAACGAGGAAACCGCTATCGGCTATGACGAGGCGCTGGCATCGTATCAGGATACCCCGAACGCGCCGGCAGGTACGCGGATTGAACTGCTGCCCAGCGCGGCGATTTTGTCGGGGGATGCGGTGCTTGCGCAGGAGGCCATCATCACCGGCGACGGCGAAAGCACGGCGGTCTGGACGGTGGATGTGCCCGTGACTGGACTGTACGAATTGGAAATCACCTACTTCGCGCAGGACGGCAACGAGGCGAAAGTGCAGCGCCGCTTGACCATCGACGGCATCGTGCCGTATGAGGAAGCGAACAACATCTGCTTATACCGCCGCTTTGTGGAGCGGGCGAGCGAAATCGGCCGCAAGAACTCCATCGACGATGAAGTGTGGGCGCGGCAGGATGAAATCCACCTCTGGCAGACCGTCCGCGCGGCGGATGGGCAGGGCGTGTATGTTGACCCGCTCAAATTCTGCCTGACGGCGGGCCGCCCCGAGATTTCCCTATTATGTAGACCAGCCGGTGACACTGGGCACGCTGGCGCTGGTCGCCCCGGCGGTTCATCCGACTTACGCGGAAGCGGCGGCGGGCTACGCGGCGCAGGGACTGAAAGCGGCGGACAAGGACGTGCAAATCAAGTTTCAGGCGGAAAACAGCGCGTGGCGCAGTGAGAACGTCATCCGCCGCGAATCCGATGCCGACCCGATGACCGAGCCGCGTTCCGGCGCGAACCGCGTGCTGAATGTGATGGGCGGCTGGCGCTGGCGGCTGGGGAATGCGGCGGTCGCGTGGGATTTCGACGTGCCGGAGGACGGGCTGTACGCCATCACCCTGAAGGTACAGCAGAACAACGACGCGGGGATGCCCTCCTATCGGCAGATTATGGTGGACGGCGAAATTCCCTTCGACGAGCTGCGGCTGTACTCCTTCCCGTACAGCGACCAGTGGTATGCCGAGACGCTGCACGGCGCGGACGGCGAACCGTACCTCTTCCACCTGACGAAGGGCACGCACACGCTGACGATGACCGTGAAGCTGGGGGCGATTGGCGAAATCATGACGCGCACGGAGGCGGACACCGCGTATCTCAGCGAGATTCACCGCGAAATCGTCAAAATCACGGGAACTGACCCTGACTACAACTACGAATACGACCTCTACCGCACGATGCCGGGGCTGTCCGATCAGCTGCTGCATCTCGTCGACCGCTTGCAGGAAAGCGCCGACTTGCTGGCTTCCATCTCCAACGAAACGACCTCGATGGAGAGCAACTATCGCCAAATCATCGACCAAATGCGCTTCTTCGCGGAGGATGTTGACCGCATCCCGCGCGCGCTCAGCGACATGGACAACGCGCAGTCCAACCTCGGCACGTACATTTCGTCCATTGAGAAGTGCCCGCTGGCGGTGGACTACATCGTCGTGCACGCGCCGGAAGCAAAGGTGGAAATCACCACGTCGAACTTCTTCCAGCGCATGGGCGTGACGGTGGAAAACTTCCTCGCGTCCTTCTACAAGGATTACGATTCCGTCGGGCTGATTGTGGATGAAAACGCGCCGGATGAGGCGGAAAAAACGGTGCTGGATGTGTGGATTGGCCGCGGCACGGAGTGGGGCGAAATTCTGAAGGAATTGGCAGACGAGGACTTCACGCCAAAGACGGGCATCGTCGTCAACCTGCATGTGCTGCCGTCCGGGCAGCTGGCGACGGGGTCAGTCAACACCATTCTGCTCAGCGTGACCTCCGGCACAGCGCCGGACGTGGCGCTCTCGGTGGACTACAACCTGCCCGGCGAGTTCGCCTTCCGCGAAGCCGTGGTGGATTTGACCCAATTCGACGATTTTGAGGAGGTCGCGAGCCAGTTCTACGAATCGAGCCTCGTGCCCTACACCTACCGCGGCGGCGTGTACGCCCTGCCGGAGACGATGGACTTCACCGTCATGATTTATCGGCAGGACGTGATGCGCGAGCTGGGCATCGACCTGCCCGAAACGTGGACGGATTTGTACCAGCGCGTGCTGCCCCGGCTGTACGAGAACAACATGAGCTTCTCCCTGCCGGTGGACACGTCGGTATCTTCCAACTCGCCCGGTGCGCTGCGCGGCTTCACGATGCTGCTGCTGCAAATGGGCGGCGAATACTACAACGGCGACGGCGAATCCTCCGCGCTGGACACGCCTGAAGCCTACAAGGCGTTCAAATTCTGGACGGACATGTACGCCAACTACGGCATTGACGCGGAAAGCAACTTCTTCACCCGCATCCGCACGGGCACGATGCCCATCGGCATCAGCAACTACACGGGCTACTTGCAGCTGCTCACGAGCGCGCCGGAGCTCTACGGCCGCTGGTCGATTGCGCCCGTCCCCGGCACGGTGCAGGCGGACGGCACAGTCAGCCACGCGGTGGGCACAACGGCATCCACGGCGGGGGTCATCCTCAGCCAGTCGGACAAGCAGGAGGCGGCGTGGACATTCCTGAAGTGGTGGATGAGCGCGGAAACGCAGACGCGCTACGGGCGTGAATTGGAAGCAATCCTCGGCACGGGCGCGCGCTGGAACACCGCGAACGTTGAATCCTTCTTCTCGCTCCCGTGGGATGCCCGCCATGCGCAGATTATCAAGGCGCAGATGGAGAGCGCCCGCGAGCAGATGATTGTGCCCGGCGGCTACTTCACGGGCCGGCACATCATCAACGCATGGAACAGCGTGGTGGTGAACAACAAGGATGCCCGCGACATGCTGGAGAAGGCGGTCAAGGACATCAACAAGGAACTGAACAACAAGCGCAAGGAATTTGGATTGGATAATTAAGGAGGATAGCCCGTGACTGCCATCTGCCAGAAGAAAAACAAAGGGATGCGTGCGTGGCTGCGCAAAAATGCGGTCGGCTACGCCTTCCTGATGCCGTTCCTCGTTCTGTTTGCGATTTTCGTCATCGTGCCGGTCGGCGTGGCGATGTACTACTCGCTGACGAACTACAACATGATTCAAGCGCCCAAGTTCGTGGGCTTAAGCAACTACGCACAGCTGATTCTGGACGACGACGTGTTCCTGATTTCGCTCAAGAACACGCTGCTGCTGGCGGTCGTCACCGGGCCGCTGGGGTACTTCGCCTCCTTCCTCATGGCGTGGATTATCACGCTGGTGAAGAAGGGGCGCGGCTTCTTCTCGATGGCGTTCTACGCGCCGTCGCTCACCTCCGGCGTGGCAATGTCCACCATTTGGCTGATTCTCTTCTCCGGCGACCGCTACGGCTACATCAACAACCTGCTCCTGCGCTTCGGCATCATCATGGAGCCGATTCTGTGGACGAAGGATGCGGATTACGTCCTGCCGGTCATCATGATTATCACCATTTGGATGAGCATGGGCAACGGCTTCCTGTCCTTCCTCGCGGGCTTCCAGAACATTGACCCGTCGATGTACGAGGCGGGGCGCGTGGACGGCATCAAGAACAAGTTTCAGGAGCTGCGGCTGATTACTATTCCGCTGATGAAGCCGCAGATGCTCTTCGGTGCCATCAACTCCATCGTGGGCGCGTTCGCCGTGTTTGACGTGGCGACGGCGGTGGCGGGTATGCCCAGCCCAAACTACGCCGCGCACACCATCGTCGCCCACCTGTACGATTACGCCTTCACCCGCTTCAACATGGGCTATGCATCCTCCGTGGCAATGGTGCTGTTCCTCATCACCTTCTTCCTCGGTCGGCTGTGCATGCGCCTGTTCCACGACGAAACGTAAGAAAGGAGGGCTGGCAACATGTCGACGGTATCCCTCAAAATCAGCAGAAAGCGCATTCGGCTGCATCGGCCTTCCTTCTCGCGGGTGATGCTGTACATCTTCCTCTGCCTGATGGTGGTGGTCTGCGCGCTGCCGCTGTTCGCAATGGTCTGCCGCGCGCTGATGCCGCTGGATGAACTCTACCTCTATCCGCCGCGCCTCATCGTGCAGAAGCCGACGCTGCGCAATTTCTCGGATTTGCTGACTTCGCTTTCCTCCTCCACCGTGCCGTTTACGCGCTACATCTTCAACAGCCTGTTCACCACTGTTGCGACGGTGCTCGCGTCGATTCTGGTGTGCTGTCTGGGTGCATACGGGCTGGTGAAGCACCGTCCGGCGGGGTCGAACATCATCTTCGGCATCGTGGTGGCGGCGCTGTCCTTCTCCACCCACGTCACGACGATTCCCAACTACTTGGTCGTCAACAAACTGGGGCTCGTGAACACCTGCTGGGCGCTGATTATCCCCAAAATCGCCGTGGCGTACAACTTCTTTCTGGTCAAGCAGTTCTGCGAGCAGCTGCCGGACTCCATTCTGGAAGCGGCGCGCATCGACGGCGCACGCGAGCTGCACATCTTCTGGAAGATTGCCATGCCGCTGCTCAAGCCCGCATGGACGACCTTGGCGGTGTTCTCCTTCGTCAGCAACTGGAATGACTATTTCTCGCCCCTCATCTTCATTCAGTCCAACGCGCTGAAGACGATGCCGCTGGCGCTGCAAACCATGTCGGGCGGCGCGGGCGTGGTGGCGCGCGCGGGCACGGTGGGCGCGGCGACGTTCCTGACCACGCTGCCGTCGATTCTCGTGTTCGCCATCATGCGCGGCAAGGTGATGGAAACCATGTCCTATTCGGGCATCAAGTCGTAAGGGAGGCAAACGATGATGAAACGATTCTGCGCATGTCTCCTGACGGCACTGCTGATGATGTCAAACGCCTTTGCGGCGGTTGGGGTCGATGCCTTCGTCGCCGACAAGGACGAGAATTATATCCCGATTCCGGCAGCGTACGAGGTGTACACGACGTTCAAGAACCTTGATGACTACGGCTTCATGAATCACCCGGAGGACATTTTCATCGGCAAGGACAACCTGCTCTACGTCGCGGACACGGAGAACAACCGCGTGCTGGTGATGAACCGCGAAGGCGTGGTGCTGGAGGAAATCACCGAAGCGTGCGGCAAGAAGCTCTCCAAGCCGCGCGGCGTGTACGTCGGCGACGACCTGTCCATCTGGATTGCCGACACGGGCAATCTGCGCTTGGCGACGCTGAACGCCGACCGCACCGACCGCAAGGCGTATGGCAAGCCTGATTCGGCGCTGCTGGAAAACAGCTTCACCTTCGACGTGCAGAAGCTGTTCGTCGCCAACACGGGGTACATCTACGTCCTCAAGGGCGCGAACCTGATTGCCATCGACGAGGCGAACAACTTCCGCGGCTACCTCGGCGCGGACGACGTGGGCTTCTCGCTCTCGCGCACGCTCATCCGCATGTTCGGCTCAAAATCGCAGATTGAGCGCACGGTGAAGCAGGAGCCTGCGAGCTACTCCAACTTCTACATCGGCGCGGACAACATGATTTACGGCATCCTGTCCAACAAGGAAACCGCGCAGATTCGCAAGCTGAACTCCGTCGGCAACAACACCTACGAGACGAAGAAATACGGCTTCACCTTGGAGGACAAGGAAGGAAAGCTGCTCCACCCGACGATGGCGGACATCACGGTGGAGGACAACGGCATCATCACCGTGGTTGACCGCATCACGGGGCTGATTTACCAGTACGACCAAGAAGGCAACCTGCTGTGCACCTTCGGCGGCATCGGCACGGTTGGCGGGCTGTTCCAGATTCCCGTGTCCATCGACCATGACAGCGAGGGCTTCCTGTATGTGCTGGACTACAACACGGGGTCTATCACCGTGTTCAAACCGACGCACTTCATCAAGCTCATCCATCAGGCGGTGACGCTGCACGGCGAAGGCCGCTATGCCGAGGCGCTGGACTACTGGCAGCAGGCGCTGGAAATCGACAGCAACTACGCGCTGGCGCATCAGGGCGTGGCGAAGGTGATGGGCAAGCAGGAGAACTGGGAGGACGCGCTGGCATCCTACTATCTGGCGGATGACAAGGAGGGCTACTCCGAGGCGTTCGCGGAATACCGGCACGAGACGTTCCGGCAGCACTTTGTGCCGATTGTGCTGGGCATTGCCGTGGGCGCGCTGCTGCTGGTGAAGCTGCTTGGCTTCCTCAAGAAGAAAGCCGACCAGTGGGCGGACGATGTGCAGATGGGAAGGGGGCTGTGAACCATGAAGAGCCTGAAGCTGTGCCTGATGACCCTCTACCACCCCATTGTTGTGACGGAGCACATCAAGCGCCACCGCGGCGAAAAGAAAAACTGGCTGCCGGTGATTGTCCTGCTCGTGCTGACGCTGGCGGTGCGCATCCTGTCCATCTACGGCACGCACTATCCGCTGGCATCGGTGTCCGTGCGCAAGGCGAACCTGCTGCTGGAGTGCGGCAAGCTGTTTGTGCCCGTGCTGACGTGGGTGCTGGCAAGCTACATGATGACCACGATTTTGGACGGCGAAACGCTGCTTTCCGAAACGCTGCTGTTTTCCGCCTACGCGCTCACACCCTACATCGTCTTTACGCCGATATTGACGCTTTTATCCCGCATCATGGACGGCAGCCAAATAGGGCTGTTCGCGACGCTGGAGGTCGGCGTGCTGGCGTGGGTCGTGCTGCTGATGATACTCGCGCTCAAGGAAATGAACGGCTACTCCGTCGGCAAAACAGTGCTGATGATTTTCCTCTCCCTCTTCACGATGGTGATGATTTGGGCGATGGTGGTGCTGCTGTTCACCATTGCATCCCAGTTTGTGGGGATGATTCGCGAAATGTTCTACGAAGTGATTTACAGAATTGACTGAATCAGGAGGCAGAAAATGAAAAAACGGATGCTTGTATGCCTGCTGATGATGCTGCTGGCAGTATTCAGCGTCGCGGCGGCGGAAGAGACGCGCATCCCCGTGGCGGAAAACGACCGCTTGGCGCTGTCCCTCTCGGTGGATTTGTGCGGCTTTGAGGTGCTGGATAAGCAGACGGGGGTCACATGGTCATCCAGCATGAATGACCCGACGTTCACCGGCAAGCTGGCGGGGCTGAACCAGAAGAAAGCGAACTCGCTGCTGACGGTCAACGTCACGAACCTCGCCAAGGGCGCAGGCTCGATTACCAACGCTGTGCTGCTGAACGAATCGCAGCTGGGCGCAAGCTACGACCTTGTGGAGAACGGTGTCATCCTCCACTACGATTTGGCGACGACGGGCGTTGCGCTGGATGTGGAGGTGCTGCTGGAGGACGAAAGCGTGCTGGTGCGCGTGCCGTACGAGAGAATCAACTGCTATGCGGATTTCTCCATCGTCTCCATCGACATGATGCCGTACCTCTGCGCCGGTTCGGACAACGCGGACGGCTTCCTGTTCTACCCGGACGGATGCGGCGCAATCCTGAAATTCGACGACTACGCGCATTTCAAGGAGCTGTCGCAGTACTTCAGCATCTACGGAAACGTCGAAAAATCGCAGCAGATGCTGGATTTCTACGATCAGGAGCAGCCGACGGTCATGATGCCCGTCTACGGCATTTCCATCGGCGGAAACGCGATGCTGGCGGTGGTGGAGGAGGGCGCGGAGAGTACCCGAATTTCCGTCAGCCCGTCCACCAAGATTGTGGCGGTCAATACCGTGTGCGCGAACTTCCAGTACCGCCGCGGATTTGATGACATGCGCGTGACGAGCCGCTCCATCAAGACCTACGACAAGAACGCGATGCCGGTGGATTACGCCGTGCGCCTACTGTTCCTGCCGGAAGGGAAGGACACCTACTCGGATATGGCGGTCACCTACCGCGATTACCTAATGCAGCGCGGCCTGACCGCCGACGTGGGCGAGCAGACCATCGCGATTGACCTGTTCCTCTCCGCGCCGGAAAAAGGGCTGCTGTTTGACACCCAGCGCACCGTGACCACCTTGGCGCAGGTGGGCGAAATCATCGATATTTTCGCGGAAGCTGGCGTGAAGCAGGTCAAGTATGCCCTGAAGGGCTGGACGAAGGGCGGCTACGGGCACTGGCCGGACGCGCTGCCAGTGGAACGCAGTGTTGGCAAGAACAGCGACCTGACCGCGCTGGCGCAGAAAGCGGCGGAATTGGGGTCGACGCTCTCGCTGACGGCGAATTTCGTCGAGGCGGACACGGACACCCGCAGCTATTCCAAGCGCAACGACGTGGTGTACCTCTCCAACTACGCCATCCTGACCGACCCGGACGAGAAAACGTTCATCCTCAGCCCGGAGGTCATTCGCGAAAAGTACGAAGCCTTTGCCAAGGAAGCCGAAAAGCTGTTCGTCAGCGGGCTTCGGCTGGAGCGCGTGGGGCAGTACATTCCGTTCAACTACAACCGCGGGCATGTGTGGACGACCGAGCAGACGCTTGAAGCCTATCAGCAGATGCTGGCGGACGCAAGGGCGAGTCTGGGCGAGGTGAGCGTGCAGGGAGGGGCGATTTGGGCAGCGCCGTATGCGGATTTGCTGACCGAAGTGCCCTACAAGGACAGCGGCTTCCAGTTCACGACCGAGGCCGTGCCGTTCTACCAGCTGGTGATGCACGGCGTGCGCGCGTACACCGCCACACCCGGCAACCTCTCCAGCGACTTAGACCGCGAGATGCTCCGCTGGGTGGAAATGGGCTACATGCCGTATTTCGAGCTGACGTGGAGCAGCACCGAAGAGCTGATGTACACGGACTATCAGAGCCTGTTCACAGCGCAGTACAGCGCGTGGCTGGACAAGGTATCCGCAATTGCCGCGGATTTTGCGGATGGCGACCTGCACAACCTGCGCACCGCGCTGATGATGGAGCACACGAAGATTTCCAGCGACCTCATCCGCGTGCGGTACGACAACGGGATGCAGGTGTACGTCAATTACGCTGACCACGACCAGCAGGCGGACGGCTTGACCATCCCCGCAATGGGCTATCTGGTGACGAAGGAGGGAGCGCAGTGAATCACGGTGCAAAAGCAGGCGGGTGGCAGCGCGCCGGACGGGTGGCATTGACGCTGCTCATCCTCGCGGGTATCGTGTTTGTCGCCTATCACGACTGGGTGATGGCGGTGGCGGCGCTGCTGCTGATTGGCGTGTTCGTCTACACGGATTTGCCGCGCTGGATTTCGGAATCCGCCATCGGCAAGGCGCTTCAGCCGGTAGGGAAGGTGCTTGCACCCATCCGCCGGGGGATTCGGAAAGGCCTTCTGCCGATTGAAAACTTCCTGAAGCGCATCGGAAAAGCGCTGGGCAAGCCCTTCCGCAAGGCAGGCGGCAGAATGACGATGGAGCGCAAACGTTCCTTCGAGGCGCTGATTTTCCTCGCGCCGTGGCTGGTGGGGTTCTGCCTGTTCTTCTTAGGGCCGATTACCACGTCCATCCGCCTGTCCTTCTCGGAAATTGTGAAGATGAAGGGCTTCCAAATGGGCTTTGTGGGGCTGGAGAACTACCGCCATATCTTCTTCTACGATTTGAACTTTGTGCCTATGTTCCTGCAAACGGTGTCGGACACGCTGCTGAATACGCCGATTTGCCTCGTGTTCTCGCTGGCGATTGCCATCCTGATTAACCGCCCGATGAAGGGACGCGGGTTCTTCCGCGCGGCGTTCTTCATTCCGGTGCTGCTCGGCGCGGGCTATGTCATGAAGCAGATGCTCGGCATGGGCGCGGACGGCACGACCATCACCACGGGCATCGTTGTGCCGCAGCTGATTGCCGATTTGCTGGGGCACAGCCTGACGGAGTTCCTGCAGGGGGTGCTCGACCGCATCACGGTGGTGCTGTGGAAGTCCGGCGTGCAGATTGTGCTGTTTCTGGCGGGCTTGCAGGGCATTTCCTCCTCGCTCTACGAGGCAGCGCGCGTTGACGGCGCGACGGAGTGGGAGATGTTCTGGAAAATCACCCTGCCGATGATTTCTCCGGTTATCCTGATGAACCTCGTCTACACCATCGTCGCCTTCTTCACCGATGCGACGAACCCGGTGATTGACTACATCTACAAGCAGTCGTTCACGAATCAGCAGTTCGGCTACGGCGCGGCAATGAGCTGGGTGTACTTCGCCTTTGCGCTGCTGCTGTGCGGCATCAGCATGGGCGTGATGGGCAAATTCGTGTTCGTATCCGGCGGGAAGGAGTGAGAATGATGGCGAAAAACAACCATGTGAGCCTGCGCCGGAGCAGCAGCCATTGGTCACGCCTCGTCCGCGGCGGCGTGATTCGCTTCGGCTTCTACTTCCTGCTCTGCGCGCTCAGCTTCGTGTTCCTGTACCCGTTCATCAAGATGATTACGCAGTCGCTGATGACGGATGACGACCTGATCAACATTACGGTCAAGTGGCTGCCTTCAAAACTCACGTGGAGCAACTACGCCGTGGCGTACCGCAAGCTGATGTTCAAGAGCTACGTCTGGAACAGCGCGCGGGTGGCGATTATCTGCACGCTGGGGCATGTGCTCTCCTGCGCGATGACGGGGTACGCCTTCGCGCGGTACAAATTCCGCTTCAAGGGTGCGCTCTTCGCGATGGTCATCCTGACGATGCTCGTGCCCGTGCAGACGGTCATCATCCCGCAGTACATGCAGTTCTCCAACTGGGGCTGGCTCAACAGCGAGTACTATCTGCCGCTGGTGGTACCGTCGTTCTTGGGCTTCGGGCTCAACGGCGCGTTCTTCATCTTCCTCTTCCGGCAGTTCTTCTCCGGGATGCCCTACGAGATGGAGGAGGCCGCCCGCGTGGACGGCTGCGGGCCAATCCGCACCTTCCTGCACATTATGCTGCCGATGAGCCAATCGTCGCTGTTAGTATGCACGGTGCTCTCCATCGTCTGGCACTGGAACGACTACTTCGAGCCGGGGGTCTACTTCAACTCTGTCTGGCTGAAGATGCTGCCCAACAGCCTGCCGAACCTTTACGCGGAGCTGAACAAGGAGCAGCACACCATGATTCAGACCAACGACATTGAGGGCGTCATCTTCAACGAAGCGATGCTGATGGCGGCGACGTTCCTGTGCATCCTGCCGATTCTGATTCTCTACCTGATCCTTCAGAAGCGGTTCATGGAGGGCGTGGAACGCAGCGGCTTGACGGGCATCTAATACTATTTCCAGATTCAACTGCGCCATCTGCTTGCGCCTTTTCCCTTCTGGCGTCCGCTCATTCCACTTAGCGTAGCGCTGCTACGCTGCATTTCACTCCCGTTAGCCAGAATGAAAAATTCGCGGCGCATCTTGGCACATTCTCATTTGGAAATAGTATAACCATCATCATCATGCATGAATATACCGATTCTGTTTCCTTATGCAAAAAGGAGACGGGTGTGTTTACTATACGCATTTTAACCGATTATAATAGGAAGAAAAATTTTGCGAAAGGGCTTTACAAACCGTCGGAGCTGGTGTATAATCATGCCATCGACGCAAGACATGTGTTTTTCATCCAACTGGTTTCCCATTTCCATCGGTTTCAATGGCGCACGCCGTTGAGCATACAGTTATTCCAATAAAAAAGGAGGTTTCCCCATGAAGAAGTTCCTGTCTACCCTGCTCGCGCTGACGATGCTGCTGGCACTCGCCGCTCCCGCGCTGGCGGAGAACCCCACCGTGACGTACTACGTCCGCGGCGGCACGGCACAGTACGAACCGTATCTCTACGAAACCCTCGTTGGTCTCCAGAAGATTCAGGAGATGGCGGGCGTTGACATTGACTGGACGGTCGTGTGCGGCAATGGCGACGAAATCAAGGCGCAGTATGTGGCGATGATGGCATCCGGCAACTACCCGGATATCATCCAGTGGCAGCACAACAACAGTCTGGGCTACGTCGGCGGCGTGGCGCAGATGTACGCCGACGGCATCATCATCGAGCTGAACGATGTCATCGACCAGTACATGCCCAACTACAAGAAGCTGCTGGAGGAAAATCCGCAGGTCGCCAAGACGCTGATGGATGACGAAGGCCGCTACCTGTACTTCACGCCCATCAACCCGCTGGTGACTGACCTCGAAAAGGCGTCCGTCACATGGTGGGGCTTGATGATGCGCAAGGACTGGCTGGAGAACGTGGGCATGGAAGCGCCGACGACCATCGACGAGTGGTACGACGTGCTGACCGCGTTCAAGGAAGGCGACCCGAACGGCAACAGCGAACAGGATGAAATTCCCTTCGACGCCGGCTCTGGCGGACTGCTGCTGTTCATGCCCGCGTTCGGCATCACCAATGGATGGTATGTGAACCCCGAAACCGGCAAGGTCGGCTACGGCCAGTACTCCGAAGAATACAAGGCATATCTGGAAACGATGGCGAAGTGGTACGCCGAGGGTCTGGTGCAGAACGTGTATGCGGACGAAAACGGCACGCTCGCCGATTCCGCTGACCCGAACCTGTACGCTGACCTCGCGGGCTCTTGGAAGGGCCTGGCGAACTACTGGGAGCAGCGCCTGCCGCAGGTGAAGGAAAAGAACCCCAATGCGGATTTCGTCGCCGTGCAGTGGCCGGCGTGCGTGGATGGCAGCGGCGTGTCCTATGCGGACAACTACGGCATGAGCTACGGCGACCGCGTGTCCACCGTCATCTCCACCGACTGCAAGAACGTGGAAGCGGCTGCGCGCCTGATTGACGCCATGTACTCCGAGGAAGGCACCAACTGCACGACGTGGGGCACGGAAGATTCTGACCCCATCAACGCCAAGCAGGACTGGACGAACGGCCACGGCACCTACACCATCGACCCCGAAACCGGCAAGAAGGTGGAAACCGAATGGGCGAACACCATCTGCGAAAACTTCTACGATGGCGCGTTCCCCGTCAAGTTCCGCTATGCAATGTCCCACGTGAGCTTCCCCCGCTGGGGCGCGGCTGACTACACGATGGCGACCCGCGAAGAGAAGTATGTGGCATCCTCCTGCCTGTGGGCGCAGGCCTCCAACGCGCTGGAATATCCGGCGGCGATTAACCTGACCACCGACGCGCAGAAGGCGGTTGCGGAAATCGACAACATCAGCAACTACATCAACGAAATGACCTACAAGTTCATCACCGGCGCTGAACCGCTGACGAACTTCGACACCTACATGGACAACCTGCAGAAGATGGGCATCGAGAACCTGATTCAGCTGCATCAGGAAGCATACGACAGCTTCATGAGCCGCGGCAAATAAGCAATCTGACGGACTCAAGGGGGTCGCCGGGCGGCCGGTGATCCCCGCTTTCTATATAAAATCAGCAGAATTTTACCACAAAACGCTTTATATATATCTGTGTTCATGGTATGATAGACATAAACGTGAGTACACATATGTACAAGGGGAAAGGGGATAGCACCATGCGGAAATGGACTGCACTGCTCTGCCTGATTCTGGCGCTCTGTCTGCTCGGCGGCTGCACGACGCAGCAGGAGAAGGCGAAAGTGCCGATTTCGTGGTATCTGCGGACGGATGATGTCGACCTCTACAATTCGCTCAAAGGCATTCAGGTGATTGAGGATGCCACAGGGGTGGATGTGACGTTCCAGTCGCCGCCGAACAACTCGGAGGATGCGTATAAGATGATGGTGATTTCGGGCAATCTGCCGGATGTCATCATGTGGAATCACGACGTGAGCATGGACAGGATGTACGCCGAAGGGCTGATTATCGACCTGACCGACCTGATTGCTCAGTACGCGCCCAACCTGACCCGCATCTACACCGAGCGCCCGGAATTGCGCAAGCAGGTGGAGACGGCGGACGGCAAGATGTACTACTTCCCATCCATCAACCCGATGCAGACGGTGGAGGAAATCTGCCGCAAGTGCTACAACGGGCTGATTATCCGCGACGACTGGCTGAAGAAGCTGGGGCTGACTGCGCCGATGACCATCGACGAGTGGTACGAGGTGCTGACGGCGTTCAAGACGCAAGACCCCAACGGCAACGGCTTCCCGGACGAGATTCCCTTTGACGGCTGGGGACTGCCGTACTTCCTGCCCGCATTCGGCGTGATGAACACCTTCTGCATCAAGCGAGACGGCACGGTGGCGTACGGCCCGATGGAGCCGGAATACAAGGCGTATCTGGAAACGATGCACAAGTGGTACGAAGAGGGTCTGCTGGGCAGCAACTGCCTGATTCACTCCGACGCATGGAAAACGGAGAACATCGTCAACGACCTGACGGGCGCGTTCGTGGGGCTGGACAATGCGTGGCGGTACTATCTGCCGCTGCTTCAGGAGCGCGCGAATGCATCCGCGAGCTTTCAGGCGATGCCGTGGCTGAAGGCAGACGATGGCATCCGCTACACCGCGTGCGCCGAGGCGGCGGGCAACATGTCATCCACCGTGACCGTCATCACCTCCGCCTGCAAAGACCCCGTGGCGGCGGTGCGATTCATTGACTACATGTACTCCCCGGAGGGCAGCGATTTGCTGACGTGGGGGATTGAGGGCGAAACGTACCGCATCGTCGACGGCAAGAAGGAGCTGACCGAAAAGGCGCTGACCGTGGACGAGGAAAACGGCTGGCTGACGCTGTACACCTACGCCATCGGGCACACCGCCTTCCCGAAGTATGACGGCGAGACGGTGGTGCTGGCGAGCTACCCCGAAGAGCAGCTTGTTGCCGAGCGGACATGGGCGGATGCGTCCACCGCGCTGATTTACCCGCCCTACATCAATTTCAGCATGGAACAGCAAGCCTATTGCGACAGCCTGATGGACGAGATGGAGACCTACATCACCGAAATGAGCATCAAGTTCATCACCGGCGAAGAGCCCCTGACCAATTTTGATGCCTACGTCGCCCAGCTGACCAAAATGGGCATCGACAACGTGCTTGCCATCTACCGCGACGCGTATGTGCGGTATATGGAGAAATAACGGCATGTTTCGGAGAAATAAGCCAAAAGCAGCAATCGAGACCAAGCCGCATGGGAGGGGCGAAGGTTTCCAAAGGGCGAGCGCAAAGCCCTTTGGTCGCTCCCGCAGGAGCGAAACCCCTGCGCCACAAAGCAATACTATTATAGTAGAAGAAACATCAACAAAAACCGGAGGAAAACCAATGAACATTCTCGACTACGCTGCCAGCGTCCCCACCCCCGCCGACTGGACAGCTGCCTTCCAGCAAGCCATTGCTGACCTCCGCACCCGCGGTGGCGGCACGCTGATTGTCCCCGCGGGCGACTACCCCACGGGCGCAATCCGCCTGTACGATAACATGACGCTGCACATCGAGTCCGGCGCGGTGCTGCGCTTCCATCAGGACGCATCCGCCTTCCCGCTGATTGACCTGGAGTTCGAGGGCATCGCAGGACTGGCGCATCAGCCGTGCATCTACGCCGAACACGCCAAGAACGTGACCATCACCGGCTATGGCACGCTGGATGGACAGGGCAGCTACTGGTGGACGCGCCAGCGGGCAGGGCAGAATGCACATCCGCGACCCTACCTCGTGTGCTTCAACCACTGCGAGCATGTGACGCTGGAGAACGTGACGCTCACCAACTCCCCGGCGTGGACGGTGCATCCGCTCTATTGCCGGAATGTGGTCATTCGCGGGCTGAATATCAAAAATCCGGCGGATTCCCCCAACACCGACGGCATCGACCCCGACGGCTGTCAGGATGTGCGCATCCACGACTGCACGATTGATGTCGGCGACGATTGCATTGCCATCAAGTCCGGCACGGAGGATACGCCGAATCGGCAGGTGTGCGAGCGCATCATCATCAGCAACTGCCACTTCCTGCATGGGCACGGCGGCGTGGTGCTGGGCAGCGAAATGTCCGGCGGCATCCGCAACGTCGTGGTGTCCTCCTGCGTGTTCTACGAGACAGACCGCGGCATCCGCCTCAAAACCCGGCGCGGGCGCGGCGGCACGGTGGAGGGAATCCAGCTGAATAACCTCGTGATGGAAAAGGTGATGTGCCCCTTCGTGTTCAACATGTACTACTTCTGCGGCGCGAACGGCAAGATGAAGCATGTGTGGGACAAAGCGCCCTACCCGGTGACGGATGCCACCCCCTGCCTGCGCGACGTGGTGATTTCCGACGTACGCGCGCGCCAGTGCACCGCCTGTGCGGGCTTCTTCTACGGCTTGGCGGAAATGCCGGTGGAGGGGGTCAAGATGCAGAACGTGGTGGTGGAGATGGTGGACGGCGCGCCCGGCCGCCCCGCCATGATGGACGGCTGCCCCGAAATGCAGCGCGCAGGCTTCTACCTGCGCAATGCGGCGGATGTGGATTTGCGCGGCGTGGCGGTGCGCGGCGTGCAGGGCGACTGGCTGGACGCGGATGACAGCGTGCAGCTTACCGCGTCCGCAGACACGAATTCTTTGCAGCAATAAAAATCAACTATGAGCGTGTGAACTGCGAAAGGGTCAAGGGGGCGACCGCAGACGTTCGTCTGCTTTCATGCCCCCTTGTCGCTCCCGCAGGAGCGAAATCCCCCTGCGAGAATAAAAATCAATCTGCTCATATCAGAAATACCTGATGCGAGGAACACGATGATGAAGCAATATCAATTGTGGTACGATGCCCCCGCCAAGGACTGGAACATCGCCCTGCCGCTGGGCAACGGTCGCATGGGCGCAATGGTTTTCGGCGGCACGGTGCTGGAGCGAATCAGCCTGAACGAGGATTCCTGCTGGTACGGCGGCTTCCGCGACCGCGTGAATCCCGATGCGAAAAAGTACCTGCCCGTGGTGCGCCAGCTGCTCAAGGCGGACAGAATCGCCGAAGCGCAGCAGCTTGCCGAGGAAGCGCTGACCGCCACGCCCGACGGCGAGCGCCACTACGAGGTGCTTTGCGACCTGATTCTCCAGCAGCTGGACGGCGAAACGCCCGAAGGACTGCACGGAATGCGCAATCTGCGCGGGCAGGACATGTCGCGCCACGAGCGCCCCGTCAGCGGTTATCGGCGGGCGCTGGATATTACGGACGGCGTGCATCAGGTGTCATATGTCCGCAAGGAGAAGCAAATCCGCCGCGAGTGCTTCCTGTCTGTGCCGCATCAGGTGTTTGCGATGCACCACGAGGGGTTCTCCAGCCGCGTTCTGCTCCGGCGCGGCGCGTATGTCAACCGCATCGACAAGGTGGATGAGCATACCATCCTGCTGAGCGGGCAGGCGGGCGACGGGGGCGTACAGTATATGGCAATGTGCCGCGCGGTGGGCGAGGGCGTGCACGTCATCGGCAATACGCTGCACATCGGCGAAACGGCGGATATCTACCTTGCGTCGGCGACCTCCTACCGCTTTGCGGATTTGCGCGCGGCGTGCCTGTCCCGGCTGGAGACGGCGACGGCGGATGGCTACGCGGCGGTGAAGGCAGCGCATGTAGCGGAGCACCGGGCAGTGATGGCGCGGTGCACGCTCGCCCTGCACGGGGAGGATGCGCTGGACAATCTGCCGACCGACCAGCGCCTTGCCCGCTATGCGCAAGGCAATGCAGATAACGGCTTGGAGGAATTGTATTTTGCCTTCGGACGCTATCTGCTCGCGGGATGCTCGCGTCCCGGCACGCTGCCGGCGAATCTGCAGGGCATTTGGAACGACGATTTCCACCCGGCGTGGGACGGCAAGTACACCATCAACATCAACACGGAAATGAACTACTGGTGCGCGGAGGTGTGCAACCTGTCCGAGATGCACCTGCCGCTTTTCGACCACTTGCGCCGGATGCAGCCGCACGGGGCGCAGGTGGCGCTGGGCATGTACGGCGCGAACGGCTGGGTGGCGCACCACAACACCGACCTGTGGGGCGACTGTGCGCCGCAGGACACCTACTGCCCCGCGACATACTGGCCGATGGGCGCGGCGTGGCTGTGCCTGCACATCGCGGAGCACTACCGCTACACGCTGGATGCGGATTTCCTGCGTGCGAACTACGACCTGATGACCGGCGCGGCGGATTTTTTCCTCGACACCGCGATTCTGCGGGAGGATGGCATGTATACCGTCAGTCCGTCGTCCTCGCCGGAGAACGTGTATATCACCCCGTCGGGCGAAAGCGGGACGCTGACCGACGCGGCGGCGATGGACGGGCAGATTCTCCACGCACTGATGTCCGCCATCGAGGAATGCGGCGCGGTGCTGGGGGCGGATACGGCGCGCTACACCGCCTTCAAGCAGAAACTTGACCCCGTGCAGGTGGAAGGCGGCCGCATCAAGGAGTGGCTGCGGGACTGCGAGGACGCCTGTCCGGGGCATCGGCACATCAGCCACCTGTTCGCGCTGTATCCCGGTCGGCAGATTACGCCGGATACGCCGGAATGGTTCGCGGCTGCCCGCGCGACGCTGGAAAAGCGGCTGTCCTGCGGCGGCGGTCACACCGGGTGGAGTCGCGCGTGGATTCTGTGCCTGTGGGCGCGCTTGCTCGATGGCGCGAAGGCGGGGGAGAACATCCGCCTGCTGCTGGAGCGCTCGACGCTGCCGAACCTGCTGGACAATCACCCGCCGTTCCAGATTGACGGCAACTTCGGCGCGACGGCGGCAATGGCGGAAATGCTGGTGCAGAGCCACGAGGGCTTCCTGCGCCTGCTGCCTGCCGTCCCGGCGCAGTGGCAGAAGGGCGAAGCCGTCGGCATCCGCGCGCGCGGCGGCTACACGGTGGATATTGCATGGGACGGCGCGGAGTATCAGGCGGAGATCACCGCGTCGTTCCGCGGCACGCTGATTCTCTCCGACGGCAGGAGCTTCCCGCATGAAGCAGGGCAGGTGCTGCACATCACGGCGGAATAATCGCTGTATCCAAAGAAAAAAACAACAATAACCATCAATTATGAGAGTGTGCGCTGCGAAGGGGTCAAGGGGGCGACCGCAGACGTTCGTCTGTTTTCATGCCCCCTCGTCACTCCCGCAGGAGCGAAACCCCTGCGCAACACAAAAAATCTACAATGCAGAAAGCAAAACTTCTGCAACCAGACACCATCATCAGGAGAAAGAAAATGACCATCTACATCTGCGGCGACTCCACCGCCGCCACCTACCCGCCCGAAAACGCACCCATCACCGGCTGGGGTCAGCTGCTCGGCGACTACCTGCCGAACGTGAACGTCGTCAACAAAGCCGTTGGCGGCCGCAGCACCAAGTCTTTTCTGGCGGAAGGGCGCTTGACGGACATTGAGCGCACCATCCAGCCCGGCGATTTGCTGCTCATCCAGTTCACCCACAACGACACCAGCGATTTGGTCTGGCGGCATACCGACCCGAACACGTCTTTCTCGGCGAATCTGGAGATTTATGTGGATACGGCGCGGCTGCACGGCGCAATCCCGGTGCTCGTCACGCCGATTCCACGCCGATACTGGCGGGATGGCGAGCTCGTGGACGCGCACGGGGCGTATCCCGATGCCATCCGCCGCTTGGCGAAGAAGCGCAACATCCATCTTCTGGACGTGACGGCGGAGAGCATGGCAAAATTCCGCCAAATGGGCGAGGAAGCGACGTATCCGCTGTACATGAACGTTGAACCGGGGCTGTACCCCGCCTATCCCGACGGGTCGAAGGACGACACGCATACCCAGCGCGCCGGGGCGGAGTTTTTCGCGAAAATGACGGCGGATATGCTAATACTATTTTCAAATTCACCTGCGCCATCTGCTTGCGCCTTTTCCGCACTGGCGTCCGGTCGTTCCATTTAGCGTAGCGCTGCTACGCTGCATTTCACTCCCGTTAGCCAGAGCGAAAAATTCGCGGCGCATCTTGGCGCATTTTCATTTGAAAATAGTATGAAAAAACATGGAATGATAGGAGAATAACGATGTATATCATTGCCAAGGACGGTTCGGGGGATTTCACCTCCCTTCAAGCGGCGATTGATGCCGTGCCCATGAGCAGCCGGATGCCCACCATCCTCCTGCTGCGGATGGACGAGTACCACGAAAAGGTGATTGTGAACAAGGACAACATCCGCATCATCGGCGAAGCGCGCGACCGCACCGTCATCACCAACTCCGGCTGTGCCAAGGATTTGGACGCGGACGGAAAGGAGAAGGGGACGTTCCTCAGCTACACGTTTCTGGTCACGGGGAATAACGTGGAGGTGGAGAACCTGACCATCCGCAACGACGCGGGCGACGGTTCGCTGGTCGGGCAGGCGGTGGCGGTGTATGCGGCGGGCGACCGCGGCGTGTGGCGGAATGTGCGGATGATTGCGCATCAGGACACGCTGTTCTGCGGCCCGACGATGCCGAAAGTGGCGCGGGATGCTCTGCCGCGGCTGATTCCGGAGGGGGTCACGTCCGTAGGGGACTGCCCGCTGACGCTGAACCGCCAGTATTTTGAGGACTGCTATATTCAGGGCGACGTGGACTTCATCTTCGGGCCGTACCGCTGCTGGTTTGAGCGCTGCACGCTGTTCATGAACAAGCGCGGCGGGCTGTACACGGCGGCGAATACCCCGGAGCAGTCGCCGTACGGGCTGGTGTTCCACAATTGCAAATTGACGGGCGAGTGCGCGCCGGGTCAGGCGTATCTGGGCCGCCCGTGGCGTGCCTTTGCGCGCACCGTGTTCCTGCACTGCGAGATGGACGAGCATGTCAGTCCGCAGGGGTTTCAGGACTGGCAGGGCGGCGCACCCGTTACCGAGCGGTACGCGGAGTACGGCACGACCGGCGCGCGCGCAGACCAGTCCACCCGCCATCCCAAGCAGAAGCGCATGACCGAGGCGGACGCGGCGGCGTACACCATTCGCGAGGTGATTGGCGGATACGACAACTGGCATCCGCAGCACTGCACGCCGACGTGGTTCCTCTGCGGCGACTCGACGATGGCGGATTATCCGGCAAATGCCGCGCCGATGACGGGCTGGGGACAGGCACTGAAACGCTTGGTTCCGGAAAACGTGTTTGTGGAGAACTGCGCGGTCTGCGGGCGCTCCAGCAAGTCGTTCGTGGCGGAAAAGCGGCTGAATTTTGTGGAGCTGTGCCTGCGCAAGGGCGACAAGCTGTTCATCCAGTTCGGGCACAACGACGAGAAGCCGGATGTCGACCGCGCGACGGATGCGCATGTCACCTATCCGGAGTATCTGGGCATGTACATCGACGCGGCGCGGCGGCAGGGCGCAGAGCCGATTCTGCTGACGCCCATCGCGCGGCGGCGGTTTGACGAGAACGGCAAATTGCAGCACACGCACGGGGAATATCCGGCGGTGATGCGCGATTTGGCGGATTACCGCGGCGTGCGTCTGCTGGACATGGAGCGCGCGAGCGAAAAGCTGCTGACGGCGCTGGGCAGCGAGGGCTCGAAGGTGCTGTTCAACTGGCAGGAGCATCACCTGAACTACCCCGACGGCGTGCAGGACAACACGCACCTGAGCGACACCGGCGCGGTGCGGATGGCGCAGATTGCCTTGACATTGTTGGAGGAAGCGCAATGAAGGAGTTTCTGCCGAAATCCGCCGCGAAAATGGCGGATTGCCTGATGAAGCGTTATGGCCTGCTGACCAGTCGCTGGAGCTATGACTACGGCGTGGCGTGGCGCGGCATGGAGGCGCTGTACGCCATGACGGGCGAAAAGAAGTATTTCGATTACATCAAGGACGCGATGGACACGTTCGTGACCGACGAAAGCGGCGCGATTCGCGACTACACGCTCGATGAGTTCAATCTGGATTACATCTGCAACGGGCGGCAGCTGCTGTATCTCTACAAGGCGACGGGGGATGAAAAGTACCTGCGGGCGGCAGACGTGCTGCGCGACCAGCTGCGCCGTCAGCCGCGCACATCCGACGGGGGATTCTGGCACAAAAAGTGCTACCCCTACCAAATGTGGCTGGATGGGCTGCACATGTCCGCGCCGTTCTATGTGGAATACTGCCTGATGGCGGAGGACGATGCGGCGGGTATCCGCGATGCAGCGAAACAGCTGCAATTGGCGTATGAACACACCTATGAGCCGAAAACGCGGCTGAATCACCACGGGTGGGACGAATCCCGCGCGCAGCAGTGGTCAGACCCGGAGACGGGGCGCTCGGCGCACGCGTGGGGGCGCGCTGTCGGCTGGTATATGCTGGGGCTGACGGATGTGCTGGCGCTGCTGCCGGAAAATCACGAATGCTTCGAGCCGCTGCGGGCGCTGATGGAGAAAATCAGCGCGCGAATGCTGGAAATCCGCGTGGATGGCGCGTGGCTGCAAGTGCTGGACTGCCCCGGTCGTGAGGGGAACTACCTCGAATCCTCCGGCTCGTGCCTGATGACGGCGGCGATTTTGAAGGCGGCGGCGAATCATCAGCTGCCTGACTGGATGCTGACGGCGGCGCAGGAGAGCTTCCGGGCGATTCAGCGGCATTTCGTCGGGCAGCTGCGGGATGGCACGCTGTTTCTGGCGAAAACGTGCTACGGCGCGGGGCTGGGCGGAAAAACGGACGCGTACCGCGACGGGTCGTATGACTACTATATTTCGGAAACCGTAGGCAGCTACGACATCAAGGGGACGGGCGCGTACATTCAGGCGGCCTGTGCCTACGAAGGGAGTGAACCCCATGCTTGACCAGCGTTTGGCAACCCGCGTGGAGAATTTTGTGAGCCGCCTGAAGCGCGAAAGTGTGTGTATGCACGGCTTCATCCTTGACGTGCAGGGCGAAGTGAAGGCGACGGCGTACTATCCGCCCTTTGAGGAGGGGAAGGCACACCGGATGTACTCGGTGTCCAAATCCATGACGGCGCTTGCCATCGGCCTCCTGCTGGACGAAGGGAAAATTTCGCTGGATGACTGCATTGCCGACTACTTCCGCGACTATCTGCCCGAAAAGCCGGATGCGCGCCTGATGCGCCTGAAAATCCGCGATATGCTGCGGATGACGACGTGCTACCGCGCCACCGTCTACCGCGAAACCGACGACGACTGGACGAAGCCGTTCTTCACCGCCGAACCCACCCACGAACCGGGCACGGTGTTCCACTACGATACGGGCTGTTCGCAGGTGCTGGCGGCGCTGGTGGCGCGGCTGACCGGGCAGCAGGTGATGGACTACCTGACCGCGCGGGTGTTCACGCCCCTTGGCGCAAACGACGAGAAGCATTGGCTGCGCGACCCCGCGGGCACCTGTCAGGGCGGCACGGGGCTGTGCATGTCCCTGCGCGATTTGCACAAGGTGACGCGGCTGGTGATGGACGGCGGGCGCGGAATTCTGCCGGAATGGTTCTGCCGGGAGATGACGAAAAAGCACATCGACAATTGCCTTTGCACGAACGAGGAAGAGCGCTACGGCTACGGCTGGCAGGTGTGGATGACGCGCGCGGGCTGGGCGATGTACGGCTTGGGCGGGCAGCTTGCCGTGGTGTGCCCGGAGAAGGATGTCTGCCTGTGCACGATTGCCGACACGCGCCTTGACCCCATCGGCGTGCAGCGCATCTACAACGCCTTCTTCGACGAAATCTACCCCTACTGCGGCATGGAGGATATGTCGCCTGTTCGCCTGTCGCCCGAAATTCAGCCGCTGGGGAACAATCCCGCGTGCGCGCTGGATGCGTCGCCTGTGTACCATTTCGCCGCGCCGAATCTGCTGGGGCTGGCGTGCGTGGAACTGCGGGGAAACACGCTGATTTGGGAGAACGCGCGCGGGCGGCATCCGCTGCAATTCGGGCTGGGGGAGAACCTCGCAAGTGAATTTCCCGGATGGCCGGGGCGCACAATGCTATCCTCCGGCGGCTGGGTGTCGGCGGATGAAAACGGAAATCTGCTGCGCGTCCGCTGCCAAATCATCGACGATGCCCCCTGCGGCGTGGACATGCTGCTGCACTTCACGGGCACTTGCCTGACGGTGCAGGCGCGCAAATCCTTCGACCCGGCAACGAATGCGTATGAGGGCGTGGCGACAGGGTATGTGGAGTGAAGGGACACGAACCAGAGGCTCACCTGAAAGGGGAGCTGTCAGCGCAATCTGACTGAGGGGTTAGAGCGGCAGGGGACAACCCCTCCGGCGCTGATGCGCCACCTCCCCTTGCAGGGGAGGCTTGGGTTCTTTTCCGCACAGGAAAAATCCATATAAATAGGAAACTTTTCGTTTAGAACGACTTCAGGAGGAAAGGCGCAATGACGGACGAACTGTACCTCCCCGACCAAGGCGACGGCAGCTACCGCAATCCCGTGCTGTGCTGCGACTACTCCGACCCCGACGTGATTCGCGTCGGCGACACCTACTACATGACGGCATCCTCGTTCAACTATGTGCCGGGGCTGCCGATTCTGACCTCGGCGGATTTGGTCAACTGGCGGCTGGTGAACTACGCGCTGCCCAACATCCCCGAACCGGGCTACGAAATCCCCCGCCACGCGTGCGGCGTGTGGGCGCCTGCTATCCGCTGGCACGATGGTTTTTTCTACATCTATTACGGGATGCCGGACGAGGGCATCTACATGGTGCGCGCGGCGGATGCCTGCGGGCAGTGGGACGCGCCGAAGCTCGTGCGGGCGGGCAAAGGGCTGATTGACCCCTGCCCTTTCTGGGACGACGACGGTAGGGCGTACGTCATCCACGCCTACGCGAACAGCCGCATCGGGTTCAAGAGCCGAATCGGTATCTTCCCGATGAGCGCGGACGGCACGCACGCCATCGGCGAGGACAAATTCCTGTTCGACGGCACGGCAAATCACCCGACGATTGAAGGCCCGAAGGTCTACAAGCGGGATGGCTGGTACTACATCTTTGCTCCCGCGGGCGGCGTGGCGACAGGCTGGCAGACGGTGCTGCGCAGTCGGCGGATTGACGGCGAGTACGAGGACAGAATCGTCCTGCGGCAGGGGAACAGCCGCGTCAACGGGCCGCATCAGGGCGCGTGGGTGACGGCGGCGGATGGCAGCGACTGGTTCATCCACTTCCAGAGCCGCGGGCTGTACGGGCGCGTCACCCACCTGCAGCCGATGGCGTGGCAGGCGGACGGCTGGCCGATTATCGGCGAACCCGTGGCGGGCGAAACGTACGGCACGCCGGTGGAAACGTGGCGCAAGCCGTCACAAACGCATCAGCCGCCGCTTTCGCTGCAATGCAGTGATGATTTTGCGGATTCGCTGGGGCTGCAATGGCAGTTTATGGGCAATTGGCGCGCGGATTTCTATGCTGTGGACGGCGGATTGACGCTTGCCGCCCTGCTCGCGCCGAACGGGATTTTGTGGAACTGCCCGCATGTGCTGACGCAGAAAATCGCCGCGCCCGCCTTCACGGCGGAGGTGACACTGGATGCCCGCGCGCTGCAAATCAGCGAGCAGGCGGGCTTCGGGCTCATCGGCGGGCAGTACGCGTACATCGCCCTGCGGCGGACGGCGGCGGGGATGCGACTGGTTTTCGTGCAGTCGGACGGCGAGGCGCATCAGGAGCGGGTGTGCGAGGAAATCGACGCGCCAGCGGAGCAGCTTGCCCTGCGGATGGTGCTTCAGCCGACGGGGGACGACACGGCGCGCGCGGCGTTTGCGTATCAGCATCAGGGGAATTGGCGGCGCTTCGGCGAGCCGTTCAGCCCTGCGCGGCACACATGGGTCGGCGCGCGGATGGCGCTGTTTGCGATGTCGCTGGACGGCGAGAACCACGGCGGCGCGGGAAAATTCGGGCCGTTCCGGGTGACGAAAGCGTGACGATGTAACCTCTTGCCGCAACTTGGCGCGGCGGATGCAACGGGGAAAATCCGGCGCACGGGCGAAAAGAGAGCCTCAGGGGCGGGGAGGGGCGAATCCGGCAGCCCCTGAGGCTTCTGCAAGTGCGTTTTTCCGGCGAAAATCCGGCGCATCCGCCCCATTTTCATCATAACAACAGAAAATTTCAACCCACGCTCCCCGCACGGCACGGAAATCAATTTTCAAATTGCGGAAAATGTGCTATACTGTACGCATGGACAGAACAACACTGATCGACTTCTTTGAGGAAGTCGAGACGACCGAGGAGTACAACGGGTACTTTTGCAGCATCGCGGAAGCCTCGGAATTGTGGTGCTGGGCAGCCTGTGCGGGTTCAGGAACGTGAGCCAGATCCATCATTGGGCGGAAAATGCGCGCGTGAAGGAGAAATTCCAAATAGAGCATATTCCGTGCTACTTTGGGCTGTTGACACTCTTGAAAATGGTAAAGCATGACACGCTGAACCAATGCATGATGAAATGGGCTTCACAATTCTTGCCAGAGAATAGAAGTGGAACAATCATTTCGCTGGATGGGAAGACGATTCGTTCTACCGTTGGCAAGAAAAACATGGATAGCCCACTGCACATTATTAGTGCGCAAATCTGTGAAATTGGCGTTACGCTGGCTTCCGAAGCCGTCGAAGACAAGAGCAACGAAATCCCGGCGGTGCAGGAGCTGCTGAAAAAAATGGACATTGAGGGCTGCCTGATTGTCGCGGATGCACTGAATTGTCATCAGAAAGCGGCAGAAGCTGTCGTAGCGGGAAAAGCGGATTATCTGCTGGATGTCAAGGCAAATCAGCGCAATTTGGAAGAAAAAATTGCCGAATACGTCAAGAATGATGACCTCCGCGGTCGCATGGACAAGAAGCGGACGGTGGAAAAGAACCGCGAGCGGATTGAAATTCGGACGGCGTACACGACCGATGATGCTGAATGGCTATGCGGGAAGGAAAAAATGGAAGGGGCTGTGCTGCATCGGCGCAATCCGAAAGGAAGTCGAAGTTGACGGCAAGCGCACCGAAGAGTGGCACTACTACATTTCCAGCCGCAAACTGTCGGCGGAAGAACTGCTTCATCATGCACGGATGGAGTGGGCGGTCGAGTCGATGCACTGGCTGTTAGATGTTCATTACGGTGAAGATTACTGCCGGATTGCAAACAAGACAGCACAGCAGAATCTAAATGCGCTGCGCAAATTTGCGCTGTCGCTTATCAAGCGCTACAAAGCGCAGACAAATTCCAAACGTCCGTTGTCACAAATTATGCTGGATTGCCTGCTGAAACTTGACCTTTTGTGTGCGGTCTTGGAAAATTGATTTCCGTGCCCCGCACGGGGAGCGACGATTTACAAATATCCAGGGCAATCCCGCACAAAGAAAGAACAGCCAAAAGGTCGGGAAAGAGGTATAATAAAGAGGTGAAGAAGCAATTGACGATGAGCCTGATCAGCGACGAGCTGGGGCAGGCATCAACGAAGAAGAAAGAGTTTCTGGGAATCATGGAGAAACTGATTCCGTGGTCGCAATGGGTCGGGATCGTGCAGCCGCACTATTACAAAGGAGAGCGCGGCAATAAGCCCTACGACTTGGAATTGATGCTCCGAATCTATGTGCTGCAGCACCTCTACAACCTCGCGGATGACGCGGCGCGCAATGAAATCATCGACAGCCGTGCGTTCTCGCAGTTCTGCGGTGTGGACTCCAGCAATCAGGTGCCGGATGGCGATACCATCGGGCGTTTTCGGCATATCCTTGAGCAAAACCAGCTCGGCGAGGCTTTTTTCACGAATGTGGTCGAAAGTTTGCAGAAGTGCAATCTGATGCTGAAAAAGGGAACGATTGTGGATTCGACGCTGATAGCCGCGCCTTCATCGACGAAAAACAAGGAAAAGCAGCGTGATCCGGAAGCTCATTCCGTCAAAAAGGGCAACCAGTGCGCTTGAATTGCGCTTTTTCTCGAAATTTTGGTCAGCGGGGATGATGTGGATGGTTTGGGCGCAATTATGAGGGGTATCCTTAAATAAAATCGAGTCTCATCAACGCACGAAAAATACCTTACACGCCTGGAAGTTCCCTGCTGTACGCTGTGCAGCAAAAAGTTTTATGCTGGATATTCTCGGCTTACTGTGCTATACTCTTGTTATCTGACAAGCAAAAGATCCTGGCTATATGGAGGTGAAGGCTGTGATCAATGTGGCAATTGTGGAAGATGAGCAGGAGGCCGTTGAATATCTTTCGGACTGCCTCCACCGGTATGGAGAGAAAACAGGGGAGACATTCAGCTTCACGCACTTCCCGGAGCCTATCACATTTCTGGAGAAATATAAACCGGTTTATGATCTGGTGTTCATGGATATCAGGATGCCGATGATGGACGGCATGCAGGCTGCGAAGAAGCTGCGGGAGGCAGATACCTCGGTGCTGCTGGTTTTTGTGACCAGAATGGGCGATTATGCCATTCAGGGCTACGATGTAGGCGCGACCGCTTTCATCAAGAAGCCCATCAGTTACTTCGATTTTGAGATGAAGATGAAGCGGATCATCTTCGCCATTCGGCAGCGGGACAGCCAAGTCATCACAATTGTCAGTGGCACCGCTGTTCACCGCTTTCATGTGCGGGATCTGATGTATATCGAGGTATCAGGGCATCGCTGTACCTATCACACCTGCGACCATCTTGTCGAGGCGCGGAACTCTCTGTCCAGGCTGTCCGAGGAGCTGGCACCCTATCATTTTATGATGTGCAACAGCTGTTATCTGGTGAATCCGCACTATATCCGCTCCATCAAGGGCCATACTGTGACAGTGGGGCCGGATGAGCTGACCATCAGTCAGCCGAAGAAAAAGGCCTTTATGCTACAGTTCAACGAGTGGATTTCCAGAGGAGGTGCGTGAAGCGATGATCGGATTTCAGTTCTATGCCGCCGGCACCTTTCAGTTTTTGATCATTCTGGTGCAGGGCGCGATCTTGTTTGCAAAAGGTGCGAACAGGTCGGAGCATTTTGCGCGTCGTTTGACGTTGAACCTGCTGGGGCTATTCCTGATCAGCCTCCCGCTTACCCTGGGGTACTGGCGCATCGATCAGGCTGCCGGGAGCGCTGTGCTCAGCAACTCGGCCATTGTGGTGCTTTATCTCACGCTGTATCTGTTGACCGCCGCGATGCTGAAGCGATGCTTTCAGCTATCCTGCCGATCTTGTTTGATGGCGGCTGCGACCGGCTACGTCTGCCAACACATTTTTTACGAGATCCGTTTGATCGTGAATGTGTTCCTCAAGCTGGATGTCGCTCTCTATGCTGCCGTGGGCTGGCCCGCGGGATTCTGGGTTTCATTTTTTCTGGAGCTTGCCATGGCTGAAGGCGTCCTGTTCCTTCTCCACCGCCTCTTCGGGCAGCGTGCAGCAGCGTTCAGCCTGGATGATGCCAGCAGTTCCGACGTGACGCTGATGATCGTTGCCACGCTGGGGTTGGTACTCATTGTCAACGCTTTTTTGAACATCTATGCTTCCGAGAGCCAGGCGCTGGCTATGCTGGTACGGGCTCTGCTGACGATCGCCTGCCTGTTCATTCTGCTGCTCAGGGCGGGCTTCCTAAAATCCGGCCATCTGCAAAGTGAACTGGAGGTCCTCTCCCGGCTTCACGAGCAGGAGAGACGGCATTATGAGCACTTGAAAGAAAATATGGAGGCCATCTCCATCAAATGTCATGACATTAAGCATTTCATCAGCAGCCGCATGGCCCGGGCGAGGATCGACAACGAAGAGCTCAGCGAGCTGGTGAGAATCTATGACACACGCATCAAAACCGGCAATGATACGATTGATGTGCTACTGTCGGAGCAAAGTCTCGTCTGTCAGCGCCGAAACATCCGGGTGACCGTGCTGGCGGATGCCTCCGGCCTCAGCTTTATCGGGACGACGGATATATGCTCACTCTTCGGCAATCTTCTGGAAAACGCTGTGGAAGCGGAGGAGAAGATCGAGGATGAGCGCAAGCGGGTCATCAACGTGGAGATCCGCCCTGTTGCGGATCAGATCTTCCTCTGCGTCGAAAATTACTGCGCCGCTACGCCGGAAATGCGGCAGGGTCTGCCGGTCACCAGCAAGGGGGATGCTCAGCGGCACGGTTTCGGCATGAAGAGCATCCAGGCGATCACAGAAAAATATGGCGGAGTCCTCTCCTGCACGCTGGATCAGGATATTTTCAGGGTCAGCATCCTGTTTCCGGCACAATAACACCGCTCTATAGGACAGCTTTGACCAATAACACTTAGTTTAGGACAGGATTCCTGAACTTAGGTCAAAGCTGTTTTTTTGCTGCGCTGAAAAGACTATCATGATACCATCAACCGCATCATGGGCTGAAGCCGTTTGAGAAGCTGAAGCAAGCACGATCGTTGACATATACACCCCCTGGCATAAACTTCACAGGGCCTGCGCGGAATGGGCCGCGAAGGAGCCTGCTGTGAAGGTGCAAAATAAAAGGAGGAAAATACCATGATGAAGTCCTGCAAGATCCTGAACGTTGCCCGTCTGCTGGCACTGGCGCTGGTCGCTGTGCTGCTCATCCCCGCCTGTTTGCCGGTGGCTCATGCAGCCACTGCCACCAAGCTGGCTCTGCTGATGGAGGCTGAGAAGTATCAGTACATCGAAGGCGATATGTTCGATCCCGAGGGCCTTGTGCTTCGTGTCACCTATGATGACGGCACCACCCAGAACATCACGGAAGGCTTCACCTTTGACGAACGTCCCCTGACCTTGGAGGACGAGGAGGTGAAAATCACCTATGAAGGCATGACTGTCGTGCAGGAGATCCAAGTGGCGTCCGCGGCTGACGCCCTGATCATCCGCTTCGGCTCCGGTGACTGCATCCGCTGCTACGGCAACGGCACTGCGATTGCCGGCGGTACCCAGATGAACAGCTACATCTGGGTGGATGGCGACGATACCAGCTTGGCCAACCTCGTCGAGGGAGGTATGGCTATTGCCTATTCCGCCTGCAATGTCGGTACATGGAGCTGGGATGGCGAGACCTTCACCCTGGTCATCAATAACCACACCGTGGATGTGGTCTGCCACGTGACGGTGGATCAGGCAACCCACACCTGCGTGCTGGATGAGCCTTATCCCTTTGTGGACTACGAGAATCGAGTGTACAATTTCGGCGGTTCTGCCGATCCTGCTGCTGTGGAAGCCTATCTGACCCCCGACCGTGTGTGGCCTGTCGTTCGTGTGGATGAGGTGGCGGAATGAAAGCTGCAAAAGCGTTCCGTGGGTTGACATGCATCCTTTCGCTTCTGCTGGCCATTTCCATTGGACTGACGTCTGGCATGTTCTCCGCAGAGGGACACATCAACCGTTTCCTCGGCATTGAGACCACTGTGCTTGTGCCGAAGGCAGAGGGGGTGGGTCAAGCCTCCTCTGCCCGCTATCCCAGCAGCTTTTCTGCGGATATCGCCCATTACACGGCCGAGGAGGAGGACGCCAAATCCAAAGCCGCCGATGAATTCATCGAGTGGGAGATCGAGGAAAGTGCTGTTCTGCTGCGCAACAACAACCATGCCCTGCCCCTGACAAAGGAAGAGATGGGTCGCGTAAGCCTGTTCGGCCGCGCTACCGTTGACCCCTATTTCAAGTCTCAGTCCGGTGGCGGTGAGGGTGGTGCCGGCGAACATGTGGATTACCTTGCTGCGCTAGGCGAGCGGGGATTCACGGTGAATGAGACCCTGCTGAACGCGTACCGGGCGGATCAATCGCCCAAAACCACCTATGAGCATCTGGGTGAATCCCCTGCCTCCGTGTATACGGACGACGTGCTGGCTTCCTTTAAGGATACCGAAGTGGCCATCGTCATGTTCTCCCGTATGGCTGGCGAGTCCCACGACCTACTGCCTGAATACAAGGACAGCGACGGCGCCATCATTGGTATGCTGGAGCTCTCCGCCAATGAGCGCGACATGATGACTCTGGTGAAAAAGTACAAGGACAGCGGCTGCTTCAAGAAGATCATCGTTCTGCTGAACACCAGCAATGCCATGGAGGTTGACTGGCTGGATACTTACGGTGTGGACGCCTGCATGTGGATCGGCGGTCCTGGCAACGGCTGCGGCTTCCGCGGTGTTGCTGACCTGCTCACCGGCGCATCCAATCCTTCCGGCCGCCTGACGGATACCTATGCCACCAGCGCCATGTCTGCCCCTGCCATGATGAACTTCGGGGATATCTCTTACACCAACGGCGGTAACTATGTGGTGTACGCTGAAGATATCTATGTGGGCTACCGTTACTACGAGACCCGCTATGAGGACGCGGTTCTGGGGCAGGGCAACGCCGTTTCCAAGGCTGGCGTGTGGGCTTCCGCCGACGGATGGAATTACGCAGATGAGGTAGTCTATCCCTTTGGCTATGGTCTCAGCTACACCACCTTTACCCAGAAACTGGACAAGGTGGAGGAAACAGACGGCAAGCTCCTGGCAACCGTGACCGTCACCAACACCGGCGACACGGCCGGCAAGTCTGTCATCGAGCTGTATGCCCAGACCCCCTACGGCGACTACGAGAAGACCAATCTGGTGGAAAAGTCCGCCATACAGCTGGTGGCCTTTGATAAAACAAAGCTGCTCGCTCCTGGTGCCTCCGAGACCCGTCAGCTGGAAGTGGACAAGTACTTCCTGACCGCCTACGACAGCCACGGTGCCAAGGGTTACATCCTCAGTGAAGGCACTTACTATCTGTCTCTGGGCGACGATGCCCATGACGCTCTGAACAATGTGCTGGCCTGCAAGAACGCTTCCGGGCTCACTGCCCCGGATGGCAGCGCCGTTGCCGGCGATCCCGCGAAGGTCTATACCTGGACGGAAAAGTTCGACGATGAGAGCTACCGCCATTCCGTCACCGGGCAGGAAGTCACGAATCGTTTTGACGACGCCGATATCAACTATTGGCAAAGCGGCGCTATGACCTACCTTTCCCGTCAGGACTGGGAGGGCACCTACCCCAAGAGCCTTCGCGGAGAGAATGCACTCACCAGGACCGAGAATATGGTGGAGCCGGGCTATGTGAAGCCCGCCGATGCGCCGTCCGTTGACGCTGTGGTCACCGAGAAGGTCACCGGTCTCAAGCTCCAGGACATGTGGGGCATGGAATGGGAGAGCAACTACTGGGATGAGCTCGTGGACGAACTCAGCGTGGATGAGCTCATCAGCCTCACCCAGGATTCCCGCTATCTGCGTCCTGTGGAAACCATTGGCTTTCCCCAGGGCAATGCCGCGGACGGCCCGGACGGCGTTCCCAACGGCAATGCCTACGCCAATTTCAACCTCTCCTGCTCCAGCTGGAACACCGAAGTGCTGGCAAAGCGCGGCGATTTCATCGCTGAAGACTGCATGTTCCAGAATGTGCAGTTTCTGTGGGGTCCGGGCTTCAACGTCCACCGCACGCCCTACAGCGGCCGTAACTTCGAGTATGTTTCCGAGGATAGCTGCCTGGCCTACAAGCTGGGTGCAGCGAACATTGCCGCCATGCAGGCCAAGGGACTGAACGTGGGCATCAAACATTTCTTTGCCAACGATCAGGAGACGCACCGTTCCGGCCTGGATACCTTTGCGACAGAGCAGACCCTGCGCGAGATCTGCATGCGGATGTTTGAGGGAGCCTTCGTGGAGGGACACACCCTTTCCACCATGCTGGGTACGAACAACATCGGAATCACTAGCGCCAGCCAGCACAAAGGCTCATTGCTCGATGTGCTGCGCGGGGAATGGGGATTCAAGGGACTGGTTATCACCGATGCCTGCGGCGGTAGCGAAGGCAACGTCAAGACGGTAGAAACGATCGCCTTTGGTGCCAATGTCTTCTGCTTCAGCGATGCCAAAGCCCGCTCACGTAAGATCAAAAACGCCATCATCGTTGAAGACGACGGCGCTCTGCTGAACACGCTCAAGGAACGAGTGAAGGAAACGCTCTACGCCTACGCGAATTCCAATATGATGAACTGCCTGACCTCGGACTATGAGATTGTCACCGTGACTCCCTGGTGGAAGACGACAGTTTTGGGTATTGACGCCGGGATTGCCCTGCTGACCATTGCCTCCTTCCTGTCCTTCCTGCTCTCATGGAAAAAACTGCGCAAGAAGGAGCGGAATGCGTGATGAAAATGCAGAAGAATCAGCCGATTGGTTTCCCCTGCGGATCGATTGCCCTCCTTGTGGGCGTCGTCAATGCCGCGATTTACCTGATTTACAGCACCTCCGTGCATCATTTCTCACCGCTGGTTTTCGCGGCTTTGGTTGCTGCGGCTATCAGCTGCCTGCTGATCATGTTCACCCGCCTGAAGCTGGCCACTCTGATCTCTGCCGCCCTGTTCGCCACTGCATTCGGCTTGTATGTCAATGACCGTCTGATCATGTTCGAGGAGATGATCAACAAGATCTACGGCATGACAGAACAAGGCGCTATCCTCTGGGTCGTCCTGATGGTCTTTGGGCTGATGCTAGTCGGCTTTGCCGCCGTTACCTACGCGGCCTTCCGGGACGATCTGTCTACAGCGATAAAGAGCTGACCGATCGACCGTTCATATCGTATCACGGCACATCCTCCGTCTGTCTGGGGCGGAGGATGGATTCATACGGAAGGTAGTTTGGGACGATAAGGCTTAGTTTGGGACGCGATTCCTGAACTTAGGCCAAAGCTGTTTTTTTGCTGCGCCGGATGGATTATTATATAAACATCAGCAGCAAGAACGTTGCAGAAGTTGAAAGCGTATATGAAGGAGGAACAGTATCAATGAAGAAAAAGATGTCCAATCGCCGCTTCATGTCAATCTGGATCCCCATCGTCTCCGTCATGGTCGTTCTGGCCATCGGAGCGAACATCGCCGGGAGTGTTTTCGGAGGAATCCTGGATACGTCCCTCGGTCGCGGCGAGCGCCATGTCCTCCACCTGGAGAATGTGGCCAACTGGGATACGGAGTACTATCCTCAGCAGTACACCACACTCGCCCAAGCGCGGGAGGCCGCTGAACGCAAGATGTATGAGGTTGTGAGCGAAGGAATGGTGCTGCTCAAAAATGACGGCGTCCTCCCTCTGGAAAAGGGAAGCCTCGTCACGCCCTTTGGCCGTGGCTATGCGCATCCCATTTACAACGGCAATGCGATCGGCGGCTCCATCAAGTATACCTCCCCGGAGGATGGCATCACCCCCCGGCAGGCACTGGAGCGTCAGTTTACGCTGATCAGCGCTGCTGCGGATAAGCAGCCTGCACAGCTGGGCCGAGAAAAGGGCATGTGGACGCAGAACAATGGCAGCTGGTTCCAGCCCATCACTTACAGCGGCTATCCGGATGTCCCGGTCGCGCTGGAAGGCACTACCCGCCACGACGTGGATGCCTTCGGCGGTGACAATTACATCCTGGAACTGGATGTCTCCGCCTACGATGACATTGGAGCGGAGGAGCTGGACAGGATGAGCGGATCAACCGGCATCCTCTTCATCTCCAGAAGCGGCAATGAGAATGCCGACAAGAAGAGCGACGGCTACACAGACGGTACCCCGCATTACCTGGCGCTCTCAAAGAACGAGCGGGACATGATCGCCTGGGCGAAAGCGCACTGCCAGAGCGTGGTGCTGGTCGTCAACTCTTCCAACCCGGTGGAGCTGATGCCCGTCATGCAGGGAGAGCTGGAGGTGAACGCCATCGTTTGGGCCGGACATCCCGGCGATGTGGGCTTTGATCCGCTGGCGGACATTCTCTGCGGCGAGGTTAACCCCTCCGGCCGCCTTGTGGATCTGTTCGCTACCAACTTCCTGAAGACCCCCTCCTTCGCCAACTGGGGCAACTTCCACTACACCAACAGCGAGAGCGGTGCGGGTAACGAACCCTATGTGGAATACGCAGAAGGCATGTACAACGGCTACCGCTACTATGAAACGGCCTACGATTTGAAGGCAGCAGGCTTTAGCTACGGCGAACTGAACAGCCAGGGCGCGGCCACGGCCGTGGGCGAAGTAGCCTACCCCTTTGGCTACGGCCTGAGCTATACCACTTTTGATCAGAAGATCCTCTCTGTTCAGGGCAAGGAAGAACTAGAAGTGACTGTCTCGGTGACCAATACAGGTGACCGGGCAGGCAAGGAAGTGGTACAGCTTTATCTGAATCCTTCCTACACGGATCTGGATCGGGAGATGAAGATCGAAAAGCCCACCGCTACGCTGATCGCCTTTGCCAAGACCGGTCTCCTGAAGCCCGGCGAGAGCACCCAGCTGGTGCTGCGCTTTGGGCGGGATGAGATGGCATCCTACTGCTACACCCGCGACAATGGCGACGGAACGACGGGCTGCTACATACTGGAGGAAGGTCAGTACGTCCTGTCCCTGCGCCGGAACAGCCATGAAGTAATCGAAACCACCAACTGGCACAACAGCCAAACCATCTGGTATGATCAGAGCAACCCGCGCCCCTCGGAGATCAAAATGCAGGCTGCAATGGATGACGATGGTACGCTGCTTGACGTGCCTGAGCGGGCAGAAGCTGACACCGAGGCAGGCTTCATCGCTGCGACCAATCTCTTCCCCTATATGAATGAGTACATGAACGATGAGGTGGTTATGCTCACCCGTGCCAACTGGGAAGCAACCCTGCCCTTCGGTGAGAAGATCTCCGGCAAGTCGATCAACCAGAAGTATATTGATATGTTCGGACAGGAGAACGCCTTCAACGCCGCTTCGGACCCGAGGCTGGGCAATGTCCAGGGCAGCGATGTCTACGCGGCAGATCCTGTGCAGGAAAAGCAGAAGAACGATCTGACACTTATCAGTCTTCGAGGCAAGGACTTCTACGATGAAGCATGGGATCTGCTGCTGGATCAGCTGGATTATACCGCAGATCATGATGACATCCGTCAGATCCTGACCGGCACCAGCTATTCCACCAATGCCATCGCTTCTATCGGATTGCCACAGAGTCTGCACTGTGAAGGTGCCAACGGTGTCCGCCTGGACAATGGCGACGGCATTGGATCCGACCACAGCCGCGATACATCTTCCTGGTGCATGGCGCCCGAAATGGCAGCGACATGGAATACCGAGCTGATGCGCGAGATGGGCGAAGCAATGGGACAGGAAGCGCTGCTGGGTGGCCGTCAGGGTCGAATGGCTCCGGCGATGAACCTGCACCGCAGTCCCTTCCAGGGCCGCGTGTTTGAATATTACAGCGAGGATCCCGTCCTTTCCGGCAAGGTCGCGGCGGCGGTTGTGACAGGTACGTCCTCCTCGGGCATGTTCGACTTCATCAAGCATTTTGGCCTGAATGACCAGGAGACGAACCGTGCCTCGTTCCTGCACACCTGGGCAACAGAGCAGGTGGTCCGAGAACTCTACAACAAGCCTTTTGAGATCTGCATCCGTGAGGCCCGCAAGACGATTCGCTATACAGCGGATGAAAACGGAACGGTGGCCACCAAGGTGATGCGTGGCTGCAGCGCGATGATGGGCGCACAGAACTGCTTCGGCCCTGTCGTGGCCTTTGCGAATGCCGATCTGATGACCAGTCTGGTGCGTGATGAGTGGAACTTCCATGGCTACATCATCACGGATATGTACAATGGCTCGAACGAATTCGTGGAGATGACCATCCGTGCGGGTACCGACGGCTGGCTGGTCTGGAATACCCTCAACAACATGAACGACTTTGACAGCCCCACTGCGAAGGCTGTGATCCGGAACGCTCTCCACCATGTAGCCTTCACGATCGCCAACTCTGCCGTCCTCCAGCATACCGCGCCCGGTTCTGTCGTGTACTATGACGAGGCACCCTGGCGGATCGCTGTAAGGTGGACGACCATCGGCATCACGGTGCTGGCCGCGTTCATGATCGTCTGGACGCTGCTCCGGGCTGCTGACAGTAAAAAGCATCCTGATCAGTACAATGTCAGCAAGCGAAAGGCTGCCAAAGTGAAGTAAGTACTGAGCAACGGTTTCCTCTGGCGCTGATGACCAGCCCGTACTGTTTGCTGCTTGCTTCACCATTAAACAAACGAATCCTTAACACTGCAGCACCGGCCTGATACATGTGATCAGACGGTGCTGCATCTTTTACTTTGTTTTGCAGTCAGAGAGGAGCCTTCCCATGAAAGATCGGGTTTTCAATCCCTATCTCCCCCGGTGGGAGTACATCCCCGACGGTGAACCTCACGCCTTCGGCGATCGGGTCTATGTCTACGGTAGCCATGACCGCTTCAACGGTGCGCTGAAATACCTGTGATAACAAACGGCCAGCAGGCTATGTTCACCGCACCACTGACTGTTCCGGACGGCAGGCAAGCCCTGTACTTCCGTTTTTCCGGGCAAGGCGCGATCGCCTTCTATGCGTTTGAACTGGTGGGATGAACCGACAACAGCGGTTCCGACAAATCATCTGTAAGGTTTTCTGAACCTCCGCTTGAAGCGGGGGTTTTCGTTTAAGGCAGTCCCGCACAAAGAAAGAACAGCAAAAAGGTCGGGAAAGGGAACAATTGTGGATTCGACGCTGATAGCCGCGCCTTCATCGACGAAAAACAAGGAAAAGC
>ENA-OPDG01000377-OPDG01000377.1-human-gut-metagenome-genome-assembly--contig:-NODE-377-length-40780-cov-6.409306_pt1 | contig 40780 bp, 59 predicted proteins | sample MGYA00241259_ERZ501498 | MGnify/ENA primary metagenome ERZ501498 (study PRJEB25962, sample SAMEA2042582) | human gut metagenome | biome: human gut; feature: human-associated habitat; material: faeces... | reverse complement strand
TTGTGGAGTCCAGAGGCAAAGCCTCTGGCGGGGCAAGGGCAGAGCCCTTGGGTCACCTCATTTCCCGTAACCTTTCGACAATCTCCTCCGCGTGCAGCGCGTCGATGATTTCGTCTAAGTCGCCGTCGATGATGTCTTGGATGCGGTAGAGGGTCAGACCAATGCGGTGGTCGGTCACGCGGCCTTCGCGGAAGTTGTAGGTGCGGATGCGCTCGCTGCGGTCGCCTGTGCCGACTTGTACGCGGCGGTTCTCCGCGTAGGCAGCGTCCTTCTCCGCGCGCATCTTTGCCAATAAGCGGCTGCGAAGCACCTGCATCGCCGTATCGCGGTTCTTCAGCTGGCTTTTCTGGTCTTGGCACGTCACCACCAGCCCAGTCGGCAGGTGCGTAATCCGCACGGCGCTGTCCGTCGTGTTCACGCACTGCCCGCCGTGACCCGTCGAGCGGTACACGTCAATCCGCAAATCCTTCGGGTTAATCTGCAATTCGACGTCCTCCGCTTCCGGCAGCACCGCCACCGTGCAGGTGGAGGACTGGATTTTGCCGTTGGACTCCGTAATCGGCACACGCTGCACCCGGTGGACACCGCTCTCGTACTTCATGCGCGCGAAAACGCCGCTGCCCGCAATGCTGAACACGGCTTCCTTGATGCCGCCCAACTCCGTCTCCGTCGTCGAAATCGGCTCGACGCGGAAGTGATGCCGCTCGGCATAGCGGATGTACATGCGCATCAGCTCCGCCGCGAACAGGCACGATTCCTCGCCGCCCGCGCCGCCGCGAATCTCCATGATGACGGCGTGGTCGTCGTCCGGGTCGCGCGGCAGGAGCAGAATCCGCAATTGCTGCTCCGCCTCGGCGATTTGCGCCGCCAGCGACTGCAATTCCTCCGCCGCCATCTCGTGCAGATCCGGGTCGGACAGCATCTCCTGCGCTTGCTCACGGTGGCGCAAGAGCGACTGGTATGCCTGCCACGCCGTCACCTGCTCCTCCAGCGCCGCCCGTTCCTTCAGGTACGCCTGATAGCGCGCCGTGTCCGCAATGATGTCCGGCTGGACAATCGCTTCGCTCAGTTCCTCATAGCGGCTGACAATCAACGGGTATTTCTCAAACATGCTTCCTTGCCTCAATCATTCGGGGAATGTGCTGATAATCCTCGTGCGCCTGCACATCCGCAAAATCCGCCAGCAGCGCCATGACCGCTTCGGCCTGGTCAAAACCGACTTCCAGCAGCAGTACGCCGCCGGGACGCAAGAAATGAGGGGCGCTCCGCGCAATTTGGCGGTAGAAATCCAACCCGTCCGCGCCGCCGTCCAACGCCATCATCGGCTCACGGCGGACTTCTTCCTGCAAGGTCAGACAATCCGCAGAGGGAATGTAGGGCGGGTTGCTGACAATCACGTCAAACGCGATTTCCGGCACGGCGGCGAATAAATCCCCCTGATGCAGGGTGACGGAAGCGCCAAGCAGTTCCGCGTTCTTCGCCGTGACCGCCAGTGCATCGGGGGATAAATCCGCAGCGTGTACCTGCGCGCCGGGCACTTCCAGCGCCATTGACACCGCCAGCGCACCGCTGCCGCAGCATAAGTCCAGCGCGACCGGATGCAGATGTTCCCGCAGCGCTGCAATCGCACGTTCCGCCAGCAGCTCCGTCTCCGGGCGCGGAATCAGCACCCGTTCATCCACATAGAAATCACGCCCTAAAAAAGGCTGCGTGTGGAGCAGATATTGCAGGGGCTGACGGGTCAGGCGGCGGGAAACAAGGACGCCGAAGCGGGTCAGCACGTCATCAGGCAACGCGGTCGTCATATCCAGACGCAGGGACAAAGGCGGCTGACCCGTCACATGGGACAGCAGCAGCGCCGCGTCCACCTCCGGATCGGGAATCCCGGCATTCCGGAAAGCGGACGCGGTCGCTTTCAGCAAAGCGCGCGGATTCACTGCTTGTCCTCGTCCTTCTGCGGGAAAACGTAGTCCGGCTCGCTCTGCTCGTAGGAGGTCAGAATCGCCCAGCCTTCTTCCGTGCGCGGCGCGTCCTTCGGCAGCCCATACAGCGCGACGTTCATGGAAATGATGGCGCATTCGAGCATTCCGTCGTCCGGCTGACGGGTGGTCAGACGCTGCAGCTGCAAGCCCGGCCAGCGCAGAATCTTCGCGATTTTGCTCTCCGAGTGCGCCAGCCCCTTCAATACCTCGTAGCTCACGCCCGCCACGACCGGCAGCAGGCACAGGTGCACCAGCATCCGCAGGGCGGCATTAGTGATGTCACGCCCGACGAAGAGGAACAGAACGATGGAAATCAGCATGACAATCAGCAGGAACGCCGTGCCGCAGCGCGGGTGCAGGGTCGTGAACTGCTGGGCGTTCTTGGGCGTCAGGGGAAGGTTGTGCTCATGGCAGTAGACGGTCTTATGTTCCGCGCCGTGGTACTGGAACGTGCGGCGCACATCCGGCACCATGCCGCAGAAAATCATGTACGCAATCAGAATCAGCACTTTCGTCAAGCCGCCGATGAGCGTCGCGACCGTGCCGGACGCGCCCAGCGACAGAATCCCTTTTTCCGCCAGCGACGGCAGGACGATGAACAGCCCGACGCTCAGCAGCACTGCCAGCACCATCGCCACGCCCATGACGACTTTGTCAATGCTCTTGCCGAGCTTCGCCGCGAGCCACTTCTCAAATTTCGTTGGCTCTTCCTCTTCCGTGCCGAGCATCTTCGCGGACGTTTCCAGCGTCGTCATGCCCATCGCGAGCATGTTGACCATGTTGACCGCGCCGCGGATGATGGGCAGCCCCATCCACTTGTGCTTCTTGCTGAGCGGCTCGGACTTCTTGTAGTCCACCACCATCGTCTTGTCTGGGCGGCGCACCGTGATGGCAATTGCGTCCGGCCCCTTCATCATGACGCCTTCGAGAACAGCCTGTCCGCCAATATCGACGGGCTTTTGGGATTGATTCGGCATAATAATACCTCTTTCTGCGCGTGTGCGCGAACAATGCAGTCATCAAGGCGGAAAGCAGAGAATCCGCCACCTTCCTATATTCGCGATAAAAGGGCGAGATTCCTGCAAAGGCAGCGGGAAAAGCGAAATAAAGAGGGGATTGACATGAAGAGGAAAGATGTGGTATCATACAAGCAAGGAAATTGTAAGAAAAAGAGGGACAAAAGCATGAACGATTTGCAAGTTGTGGAACAAGAATTGAGCGACGCAATCATGCGCGAAATGCGGCAAGCAATGCAGACAAAGAACATTAGCCTGACGCTGCTGGCGGACATGAGCGGTGTTCCACTGGAAACGGTTGAACGGCTGGAAAGCGGCAGACTGGATGTGAAGCTGGATGAGGCAATGCGCGTGCTGGGGAAGCTGGAGCTGACGCTGAAGGTGGCGCCGCTCTAACTTACAAAAAGTGCGCAAAAAAACCGCAAAAAATTCCGAAAATCCTCTTGACAATCTGCCGATTCTCTGCTATACTATCAAACGTTGACAGCGCTTCTTCTTAAAGCACTGACAGCAAGCAGATGGGGTTATAGCTCAGTTGGTTAGAGCGTCACGTTGACATCGTGAAGGTCGATGGTTCGAGCCCATTTAACCCCACTTTCCCCGGAAGCCTTGATTTGCAAGGGCTTCCGGGTTTTTCGTTGTGATGAAAATAGAAGTGTTTTTCGGGGCAAAAATGCGTTTTTGCCGATTTCCCCCTACTTTTTCCCCTACTTCAGCAGGCTAAAGCAGACGTAAAAGGTAAATTTCAGGGGATCTAAGAAACAAAAGGGGATGTGCTGAACGCTATATTTGGACATGCAGAAAAACTCGCCGCCAGCACCTTCGTCTGACGGCGAACCTCCCTTACTCCTGCGCACTTTCCTGCATGACCTGCTCCACAAAGCGCATGTCAATCAAAGCGTCTACGTCATACGTCCCGTCGAAAATGCCGGAGGAAATCACAACCTCCATCAACGTATCCACCGCTTGACGCGAAATGATGCCGTCCGCGCTCCAAAGGTTGTCAGCGTATGCACGCTCCAGCGCCGCCTGCCGCCCGGCTTCCGTCAGCGTCGGAAATTCCAGTTCCAGCACACGCGCCGCCAGTTCGTGATCATCCTGCACCGCCTTGAGCGCCTTCATCATCGCCCGCACGAACCGCAGGCACGTCTCAGGCTGCTGCTCCATCGTCGAGCGCTTCACGCCGATGACCGAATAGGCGTAGTCCCCCAAATCGGGGAAGGCGACGAATGGCTCCTCGAAGATACCCGCCGTCACGCCCTCGGAAATCTGCGGTTCGCCGCCGTTGCCAATGTCGCCCTGTCCGTATTGCAGCATAGCGGTGACGGTCGCGGCGTCGGCATTTTCCAGCAAGGTAACGTCCGTGTCCGGGTCAAGTCCGACGCGCTTGACGAGGTAGCGCGTCAGCACGTTCGGCGAACCGCCGTAACGCCCTGCAATGATGATTTTGCCGCGGAGGAAATCTGCCATATCCTCGTCGCTGTCGGATGCGGGGGAGAGCCCCGTGCGCGCGAACAGGTAGACGTTGGCGCGGTTGACGCAGTTGACGATGGCGACGATGGGATCAGCATTTCCCTGATTGGCAAAATTGTTGCTGTCTACGCCGCCGATGACCGCAAATGCGTCGCCGGAGACGACCGCAGTCACATGCGCGCCGCCCGTCGCCTGCACGACCGTCACGTCCAGCCCCTCATCCGCAAAATAGCCCTCGTGAATCGCGACATACAGGGGCAGATAGCCGATGAGGTGCACCGGCTCGGCGACGACGAGCTTCTGCGGTGCGTCCTCTGCCAGCGCAAGGCAGGGGAGCAGCGCTAATGCCGTTAGGAAGCAGAGCAATCGGGTTTTCATGGAAATTCCCCCTTCTTATTCGGATACTGTGCCGCGCCAGTGCCGCATCAGCACCTTTTCCAGCAGGACGACCGATGCGTACATCAGCACGGACAGGATGGACAGCACCGTCACGCCGACCCACACCAGTTTGAGATCGAACGTCGTGCCGGCATAAACAATCATACGCCCCAGCCCGCGGTCTGATGCAATAAACTCGCCGACAATCGACCCCGCCATCGCCAGCGCGATATTTACCCGCAGGCCGGTGATGATGCTCGGCATGGCGGATGGCACAATCAGGCGGGCGAAAATCTGCATCCGCCGCGCGCCGAGGGAAACCATCAGCGTTTCCAGCGCCGGATCAGCCGTGCGGACGCCGCTGTATGCGGACATGGCGGCGACGACGACCGTCATCAGGAATGCCAGAATCACCTTTGACAGGAAACCGATGCCGAACCAGATGACCAGCACGGGCGCGAGTGCGAGTTTCGGCAGTGCGTTCAGCACAATCAGCCACGGTTCAGCGACCTGCGCCACGGGGCGCGAGAACCAGAACAGCAGCCCGACGATCGACCCGATGACCGTTCCCAGCACGAAGCCGAGGAGCGTTGATGCGCCCGTATAGGCAATGTCGCGCCAGAGCGTGCCGCCCTGCCACTTAATGACGGCGGTTCGGGCGATTTCCAAAGGGCTGGAAAAGAAAAACGGGTCAATCCACTTGAGCCGCGCGCCGATTTCCCAGAGAACGAGCAGCAGAATCAGCAGCCCCCAGCGCCAGACGTTGATGGCGAATGGATGCTTCTTCCCCTCACGCATCGGCAGTCACCTCCTTGTCCAGCAGTGTCAGAATTTCGCCCTTGACGCGGATGAACTCTGGCTGCGAAAGCACCCGCATCGTACGCGGCCGCGGTTCTTCCAGCGTGTACTGCCGCAGGATTCGCCCCGGCGCAGTGCCCATGACCAGAATCGCGTCCGACAACAGCAACGCCTCATCCACGTCGTGCGTGACAAAGAGAATCGTCAGGCGCTTCTTCGTTGCGACTTCGGTCAACAGGGCTTGCAGGTGCAGCCGGGTGATGGCGTCGAGCGCACCGAACGGCTCCCCAATCACCCCGCAGCAGCAACCCTGCCTCCGCAGCGCACTTTCTTGTTCGCAAAAATTCATAAAATGTTCATAGAAAGTTCATGGAATATCCCGAATGCCTATGCTACAATGCAAATAGGAAGGAGGAATTGCGATGCAGACGAGAATAGATATTTCCGATGCGGTTCTTCAATGGGTTGTGCGGAAAACACAGTTTGCGGCGCTTCCTCCCAAAGCAGCCGCTCATTTGACAAAGTGGGTTAGCGGAGAGAAGAAGCCTACTTTTAACCAGCTTGAAGAGGTCAGCAAAGCAACCGGCATACCTCTGGGATATTTCTTCTTGCAGCAGCCGCCGCACGAGGATGTTCCGCTTATGGAATATCGCACGGTCAACAGTGTGTCCTTCAGTCAGCCAAGCCGCAACCTGATTGCAACCATCCACGAGATGGAAATGGTTCAGGACTGGACGCGGGAATACATGATTGCAGAGGGAATTACGCCCCCTGCTTGTGTCGGCGCGTTCAAGAGCCACGATGATGCTGCGGTATGCGCTGCAAAAGTGCGTGAAATATTGGGACTATCTGAAAACTGGTTTGAAAAGCATCCGAATGCCGCTGCTTCTTATCGTTTCATGCGCAATGCAATCAGCAATGCGGGCGTGCTTGTTATGGCGAACGGGATTGTGGGCGATAATACGCACAAGCCGCTCGATATAGCAGAATTTCGTGCCTTTGCAATGGTTGATGCGTATGCGCCTTTGATTTTTATCAATACCAATGATTCTGAAAGCGGCAAGCTCTTTTCCTTAATCCATGAATTTGCGCACGTCTGCGTGGGCGAAAGCGACTTTTTTAATGACAGAAGCAGCGGTGCGGAAACCGTTCGCCCTGTTGAAGTGCTGTGTAATGCGGTTACGGCAGAAATTCTTGTTCCGCAAAACTTGTTTCTTGCAAAATGGAATGAATATATACAGAATTACGACAAGGAGATAGCGATTCGCGTGCTGTCCGGCTTCTTCAGGTGTGGCACTACTGTCATTGCAAGGCGAGCGCTGGACAATAGGAAAATTAGCCGTGAAGTTTACCGCAAAATCGCGAAAGCAGCGATTGAACAGTACAATAAAGAAAAGCAGCGCAACAAAGAAAAAGGTAGCGGCGGTGACTTCTACCGTACAAAGCTCAGCAAAATGGACAAGAGATTTTTTGCGATGCTTACGAATAGCGTCTTAGAAGGACGAACGCAGTACACAGACGCATTCCGCTTGACCAGCACAAATCGCGCTACATATGAAAAACTGGTGGGCGTTCAGAAAGGCGGCGTGTGATAAATGTCGGAGCAAAAGTTCTTGATTGATACCAATTCATTTATCGCACCATACCGCCAATATTATGCTTTCGATTTTACTCGCGCATTCTGGAAGCAATTAGAGCAAAACATCAATGATGGGAAAATCGTCATGCTGGATATGGTGCTGGATGAAATCCTTTGTGTAAACGACGAGTTGAAAGACTGGGGCAAGAAGCTGCACCGTGAGCAGTGCATTGACCACAGAGAGCCGCAGATTCTATTGCACTACCGCGAAATCATGCAGTACCTTCAAGACTGCCCTTATTATAAGCAAACCGCGCTGAATGAATGGGCAATAGAAACAGTTGCTGACCCGTGGCTGATAGCGGCGGCCAAGGCGCATAACTGCGCGATTGTTACGTTTGAAATGCCAAATACCAACCCGAATGCGAGACAGCCGTGGAAAATGCCGAAAATTCCGAATGTCGCGAATGAGTTCGGCGTGCAGACGGTGAACCTGTTTTCCATGATGCGCACGCTGCAATTTAGACTGTGAAGAAATAAAAACTCGCCGGGACAGCCGCAGAGGATTCCTCCCTCCGCCGCCATCCCGGCTTTTTTCATGTCTCCTGATGCTCGTGCAGCGCTTCCCGAATCTCGTCAATCCGGCTGAACGCGGTCTGCACGTTGTTCTCCAACTGGAACGTCCGCTCGACGACGGAGTTGTGCTTCTCCACCTTGCGCTCCAGCTGCTCCAAGCGGTAGGACAGCAGGGCGATCGTCTTGCTGTTGGCGAAGTAGCTGCCTGCCAGCGTGCCCAGCAGGGAAATCACGGCGACGATGATGGTGTCAAGGCTCATGCGTGTCCCCCCATGATTGTTCATTAGATTCCCTTGAAACGCTGGACAATCTCGTCCTGCGTCATGCAGCCAGACCACAGCTCAAACACAGGCATGTCCACCTGTCCGGTGCGGAACACGCCGCCGATGCCATCCCACTGTGCGCCAAGAAGTAGCGTTTCAGTGATTGCAGACGGCACGTCGATTGCGCCTGTACCGACACGCAAACCATTGATATAGACGTAGTATGTGTCGATTTTCTTCACAATGCCTACTTCAATGTATCCGTTTGCGTTCGTGATCTCCGAAACCTTATAGCCGACGGCACCCGTGCTGCTGGTATCCTTAGCAGGTGTCATCGAAGTTGTATCGCCAGAAATCTGAATTTGGAGAATATCTCCAACCTGCCGACACAGCAAGCCTTTATATCCCGGATCGGGATAACGCTCGGAGAAATCGGAAAAGAACACTGTGCCATCCACGCTCGGCTTGAATCGCGCAAGCAGCGTTGCCGTCCGCCACTTTCCGGCGAAAAGCGCCTGCTCGGTGTCCTTGTAGTTATTGCCATTGGACACGAAATCTGCGACGCTCAGGGCCAGAGACGGCGCGCCAGTAGCAGCGTCGTATTTTTCCTTGAATACTTCGTCGCAATATGCGGCACGTTCAGTCACCCAATTCTTGGACTGCTCCAAAGTCCGGCGCATTCGGCGGATGCCAAGCCAGCGTCTTGCGTCGTATTTGTAGAGCGATTCCGGAATTTGAGCAACAAATTCATCCCAGCGCCGTGTAATGTTTCCAAGCGAAAGTGCGCCATTTCGCAATGCAAAATAGCGTTCGCAGAGTTCAGCCGGGAAGTGTTCCTCAATCTTCGCCCACAGCAAGGAAGTTCTGCACTGATACGCGCTGGGACATGGGCTGTCGGATGCGAAAAGCTGGATGCCGTCCCACTGCACACCGAACAGCGAATCCAAATCGTACAGCGACGGCGCCCAGACAGCACCGTCGCGCGTAGTCATGAGCATGTTCTTGCCGAGGTTGTCTGTCGCGCCTGTCAGGTAGGCGAAGCAGTAATAATTCAGGCAGGCGTCCAAATCGAGATGCTGCGAGAAGTTGCTGCGGAACTCCGCCTCCGATTCGGTGTCCTTCACGAAACTGACCATCTGATTGAATTTCGTGAAGATAGTCGCCTGCTCGTCGCTGCCAACCTCAATGCTCCATCCGGTTTCGGTCGCCGTCGCACGGAACGCGCCTTCCGTCAACTGGTCTTCTGCACACATGACAATGTTGTTGACGTCGCTTTCATCCATCCCGAACATCCACGCCTCTTTCGGGATGTTCATTGTATACAGTCCGGTGCAATCATCGTCGAACCATGCCAGCGTAGGATAACCGTCAATCAAGCCGTGGCAAGGCGCAGCCGCATTTGCCGGATAGCCCTCCATCATGTCGCAAGCAATGCGCGCAGAGACGACGTTGCAGGCTTGCGTGGGGTCAATCCAGTTTGCCTTCATGCAATACTTGCTTTGTGCCTTCCAGTCTTTGACGAAAAGTGCTTCGGCGGAGACGCTCTTTTCCGCGTCCTCATAAAGGGATAGGCTGAAATTCTTCTTCGGATAAGCAAGAGAAGAAGTTCCCTGCGGTTTCAACTGCGCGTATCCGACCCAGTGGCGCTTTTCCTTGTTGTTGAAGAAATCAACCTTCGCGACGCACTTGTCGGTTTTGTCTCCCCAGTTCTGCAAATTCCCGCCGTTAATGGAAGAGAAGCGCACTTCGCACATACCTGCCAAAGCCGCCTGTGCGCCAAGGCTCAAAGTTTCTTTCTTGATTCCCTGTGTCGCAACAATCTTGATGATGCCAGTCTCCGAGCGGACTTCGCGCCCCTGCTTAAACAGCACCGTGACGAAGATTCCCATAGACCCGCTTTTGCATGTGTCCGCCGCGCTCGGCTCATAGTAGATCACGCCGCTTTCATCCGGGATGACACCGACAACCCCGCCGTTTCTATCGCTGCCAGAAATCGTAGTCACCGAAGCAAAAAGCACATCCTGCTGGTAGTTCTCAACGAACGCAGAGATATTGATTGCAAATCTCGTGACACGATGCTCGTACTGCATCAGAGCAATGCCCTGAATGCCTTCAATCTTGCCAGAATTGGAGATAGTCAAAACGTATTCTTTCATGTGAATATTCACTCCATTTCTTTCGCTTGTGGTTTTCCTGCTGCGAATTTACAGTGCCAGCATTTCGGCGTTGATTTGTGCCACCTTGCTGTCATCCATGGCGGAATTGTATACCCTCGCATCTTTCAGCGTGAAACTTGTCCGATGGTCGATTGTCGAGATGGTGCTGGTATGCCTTGCCGCGATAATCAAGGATACATCCGTCGGGATGTATGCCGACGTGTCCAGTGCATATCCAAGCGCGGAATTGTAAGCCTTGTATCCGTTCAAGTAGAAGGAATAATTCGTTCCTTCCTTGGACAGGATAAAGACGTTCGTTCCGTCCGCATTGATGATTTCCGACCATGCTTTGCCTGTATTCTCCATTGCCAAGTCCATGCGAAACGCGCCGCTGCCGCCGAAAACCGTCCAGCCTTCATTCGCTCCGTTCTGCATCACACGGAAGCTCTGCGTTTCGCCGTCCTTGCCGCAGTCCGCCAGAATATACGGCAAACCCTCCGTCGAACTCGGCGTTCCGCTGTATGCGATGCACACGCACCAATCATCCGCGTCACCGTTTTCGTACAGCTTTACGCCCGTGTCAAGGTAATTTCCGCCGTTGAATGTAATCGGCTTTTGGAGTTTGAAAAGGAATGTGCCGTATTTGTCCTTCTGCGGTTTCGCCCCGCTGATTTCATAGAGCCATTCCAGCGCGTCATGAATCGCCCCTCTGATGTCCTTGCCATACACGCCTGACGCAATGGTGTCCAGCAGCGTCTGGAAGTCCTTCGTGCTTTCGCTCATGCTTTCGCCTCCTGCGGCTGATTCACCGCCTTTTGCAGCACCTGAATGCACGCCAAAAGCGCGTTCAGGTTGCTTGCGCCGCGCACCTCCACCGTGGACAGCGCGTCAATGACGGCTTGCACGGTTTTCTTGTCGATGGTGATGGTTTCGACCATGTGGGGCACTCCTTCCTTATTCCGACGCGCCCGCGCCAAGATAGTTGATTTCCTTCGTGCTGTAATGCCCGCCCGCGAAAACCTGCACGTTCGTCAGCACGTTGATGGTGTTTTCACCGCCCTCCGGCGTTGCGTAGGTGATGGTCTGCGACGTTTTGGAGACGCGCAGAGCGTCGCTGATGCCCGTCACGACGGTCTGCTTCTGCCAGCCGACGCCCGTTCCTCCGATGGTTAGCGGGCCTGTAATGGACGTTTCCGAGAGATTCGCTTGTCCTGCGTCCAAGTGATCAAGTTCGCACCGTGCCGCTGAAATAAAATCGCCATTGAAAGTGTCCACCCAGCCGCTCACCGTCTCAAATTCCTTCGCCGTCACATACCCTTCCAAATCAATGCAGTTCGCGCTAATCTTGACCGCGCCCGCCGTCTGGTTGATGGTGGAGACAAGGTCGCCTTTGCTGACTTTCGAGGTCAGTTCCCCGATAACGCTATTCAATGTGAGCTGCACGGTGTTGATGGCTTTTGTGTTGTCGTCCACCTTCGTCGTGTAGGCATCAATCACGCCGTCAAACAGCAGCAGGTGCGTGTTTTGGTCGCTGACAATCTGCCGCAGGTACTCCACCGACGTGTCCACCACTTCGACTGCTTTGCTCGTCGCGGCGGTGGTGCTTGCCATGCCCGTTTCCGGCGTGCCGAATGTGTATTCGGACTGGTCAGGGTTCACGAGGTCAAGCGAAATCGCCGTGCAGGTGTATTCCGCGTCAATCCCGTGGGGCGGGGAGACGACGCGCACCTTGTCGCCGACGCGGAACGATTCCGCATTCACATCCAGCAGGTGCAAATCCACCGCGCTGATGGTGATGGTGATTGTCTCTTTCAGGCGCTTTTGCAGGTTCTCCTTCGCCATTTCCAGCAGGGTACTTGCGTCCTTCGTGTCGAACTCCGTCACGCCCCAGATGCGCCCGTAGAGGGCAATTCCGGCGGCGTCCTCGATGTAGTCCTTGCCGCCGTTGACGCTCGCGATGGTGATCTGGCTGTCGCCCTGCCCGGCGCAGGGAATCAGGCACGTCACAACCTCCGACGCGGAGACGTACTCGGACAAGTCCAGCAGATTCTCCCCAAAGCGGATGACTTGCCCGCACGATGTGCCGCTCTCCTTCGTCCAGTCCAGATAGCGTGCGCCATCTTCGTGGCGGACGCGCAGGAAGCCGCCGTGAATGTCTAAGAGGTTGCCGCTGATTTCGTCCCAGGTGTTGCCGTAGCCCGTGTTTTCCACGCTGGATAGCGTCTCAATGTCCACATTGCCGATTTGGAACTGCTGCGCCTCGCTGACGGCCTCGTTGTGCCGCGTCAGGTACAGGCGGAACAGCCCTGCCGCCGTGCCGTCGTAATCCGCCAATTTGTACGGATGCAGAACGCTGTCCACCAAGTAGGTGAGTTCGCCCTCGCAGGTGACAGTCTTCTGGCGGTAGAAGTCGGTTTCCGTTTCCAGCACGCGCCCGCGCCAGAGGATTTCGTCGTCCTGCATCACGCGGATGCGGGTTTTGAGCTTTTGCAGCTTGTCGTAGAGCGGGTGCGCGGGAAGCAGCACAAACGTCAGCGTTCCGGCGGCGTTGCAGCTTGTTTCCAGAACAGGGGAGAGGACGGAAAGTTCCTCGTCCCCCGGAGAATACAGCAATGCGTCGTCCGCATAGATGGTGTACATTACAGCCTCCCTCCTCGGTAGTCGATGGATACCGTGCCATTCCCGGCGAAGGTCAGCACGTTGTCGCCCTCGGTGATGCAAATGCCGCTGATGCGGTTGTCGCCCGCCGTCAGCGCGTACTCCTTGCCGTCGAATGTCGCCGTCATCGCGCTGCTTGCCGTGATGGTCGGGATGCACGGCCGCCTTGTGCCGGGAATCGTCAGCGTCAGCGTGCCATCCACCGGCAGCGCCTTGTAGTCGCGGATGATGCCCGTCTCGAAGTTGAAGGTGTCCCACAGCCAGTCATCCAGCGAACCCGTGATTTCCAGCTTGTACGGGTCGCAGACGGCTTTCAGGCTGATGGTGGCGGTCTTGCGGTCGCTCTCCAGCGCGTTCACGGTCACGCGCCCAGTGTAGGAGTAGTCGGGATCTTCGTCGAGGATGATTTGCACCCGCTGCCCGTGCAGGGTGTCCAGTATTTCGGAATAGAGCGCATCCCAGCGGTTCCGCGCGTCAATGACGATGAACTCCGCCGAGAAATCCCGTGTCTGATAGCCCACGCGCCCGGTCAGCGCTTCGGACAGGTCAAGCGCGCCGTCCAGCCCCGGCACATCCACATAGTTTGTGCGCACCTTCGGCGGCGCGATGGTCGGGCGCGTTTTCGGCAGCAAGCCCCAATCGCGGTAGGTGTGCTTGCCGCCCAGCGTTACCCCGTAAATCATGCGTTCCGCCCCTTTCGCAGTGCCATCCGCCCCAGACGCTTGTCCATCTTGCCCGCCGTTGCGCCGACAAGCACGCCCGTATCCAGCACAATCTGCTGCTGATTCATGCCGCTGAAGCCGTTTTGCAGGGCGGCAAGCATCTGGTCGAGCTTGCGCTCCATGCTCGCGCCCACGACCTCACCCACCGCGCTTTTGACGTACCCTTGCAGCACGCCGATGGGTGCGACCGCCTCTGCTCCGGCTTCGCCGACGAGGTGATAGCCGCTGTGCGTGTCAAAGAGGGTGGGCTTTGAGAAGATGGCGCCGTCAGCGTGGGCGGAAGGTGCGCCGATGTAGGTGTTGGAGTACTTTGGCTGACCGAGTGGCGTTGCGCCGTTCAAGGTGAGCCATGCGTTCGTGTTGTTCCGCAGGTTTTCCTGCCCCAACTTGTTCACCATATCAACGGTAGCTTGGTCGGCAGGCGTGCCGTCAAGGTTGGTCACGCCATTCGTGCGGTCGTCAAGCATGTCTTTGAGGCTGCCTTGAAGCGTGTTTTTTATCCCGTTGCTTGTGAAGGAGAACCCGACCGTTAGGTGCAAGCCTTTGATGACGTTGTTCCACCATGTCTGCACATCTCTGCGCATTTGGCTGAATTGCCGTCCGATGGCAAAAAAGTCGATACAGCAGAAGTTGCCGACCGCCTCCACAACGCCTGTCCACCAATTCTGGACGTTCTCTTTTGCCTTGGAAAGCTCCTCTTCCGTCGGCTTTTCGCTGCTTGTCCCGAACACAAGCCGCAGGAATACTCCGGCAGTTGACACGAAGGTATTCCACGAATCCTTGAGGGTCTTCGCTACGTCCGGCCAGTCCGGCAGGTCAACGCCGAACACGCCCTTGAAAATGCCCTGAATCAGCGGATAGGCGCTTTTCTCCCACGCCCACTTAATCGCGCTGCCGATGCTGCTCATAATGTCCGGCAGATTCGTCACAATCGACCGCAAACCGCTGCCGATCGCCGTTCCCAGCCCCTTGAAGTCAATCTTGCCGATGAGGCTCTTGAACGTCTTCAGCAGCGACGGGAACAGCTTCTTGAGCGCGCCGCCGATTTGCTTGACGACGTTGGGCAGTACGTCGATGATGCTGCCCAGCAAGTCCGGCAGCACGTCCGCCAGCCCGGTAATGAGCGTCGTTGCCGTCTCCACCATGCCTGGCAGGATGCTGTTGATGATGCCCGGCAGCTGCGGGCCAAGCGTGGAGACAAGCGTCTGCACCGCCTGCACGAGGTGCGGCGACATCGTCTGCAAGCGCGGGACGATGTTGTCCACCGCGGTCATTACGCTGTCGGACAGATTGCCGACAAGCTGGTCAATGTCCTGATTGCCGTCCGCTAAGCCGGAGAGCAGGTTCGCCCACGCCGCCTTGACCGAGCCGATAGAGCCGGAGATGGTCGTCGAGGCTTCCTTCGCCGTCGTCCCGGCAATATTCTGGCTTTCCTGGATGACGTGGATGGCTTCGATAATGTCCGCGAAGCTGCTGATGTCGTACTTCACGCCGGAGAGCTTCTCTGCATCCGCCAGCAGCCGCTCCATTTCCTTTTGTGTGCCGCCGTAGCCGAGCTTCAAGTTGTCCAGCATCGTGTAGTTCTGCTTGCTGAACCCCTTATACGCGTTCTGAATATCCTCCATGTTGGCACCGAAGGTATTCGCGTTGTCCGCCATGTCGGTGATGGCAAGGTCGGCATACGCGGCGGCGGCGACGGTATCTTTGCCCAAGGACGAAATCAGGCTCGCGGAGAAGCTCGTCACCGTGTCCATGTACTCGTTGGCGGACAGACCCGCCGTGCGGTAGGCGTTGCGCGCGTATTCCATCACGAGGTTCTGCGCATCGTCGCCGAAGAGCTTCTGCACGCCGCCTTCCAGCTGCTCATAGCTGGCGTAGGCGCTCATGGCGCTGCTGACGAGCTTGCCCATCGCAGCTGTGCCTGCCGCAACGCCCGTGCCGATGACCTTGCCCATTTGCAGCGCTGCTTGCCCTGCCAGCTTGAAGCCCTTACCCAGTGCGCCGCCAACCTTCTGTCCGGCTTTGCTGACCTTGGCAAGCGCTTTTTCTGCCCCACTTGTATCCAGCACGATAGAGCCGAACAGTTCAAAGATACTGCTCATGTCGTTTCCCTCCCTTCTCCCGGCGGCGTGAAGCCGTCGAGCAGATTCCAGCTGTGCCGGATGTCCTCTGCCGTGATGTCCGGCGCATCCACCGGCGCAAGGGTACGGTATTCGTTCAGAAAATCGCCGAAGCCCTTGTCAAAGCACTTGTGCAGCCACACTTCCCACAGCAGCTTCTCTTCCGTCTCTTCGTTGTACATCCGCACACACTGCTGGATGAAGTCCGCCAGTCTCCCGCGCCGCAGCATCCCGGTCAGCAGCGCCATCGGGTCGCTATAGCGGCGGTAAAGCATGTCGAACAGCTTTACTTCGTCTGCCCCAAGCGCTTCATCAGCCGCGTAAAAAAATCGCGGAAATCCTCGCTTACCATCAGGGTGAATACCGCCTCAGCGAACACACCCATGTCCAGCGCGGCGATTTCGGCGGGCGTTTTGCCGCTCAAATCCGCCAGCAGGGTGTAGATTTCCGCCTTGCAGTCCGGCAGGCGCGCCAGCAGCTTGTCCGCAAGCATCAGCGCGACGGTCACGCCGAGGCTCTCCGCGCTCTCGCTGCCCTCGCGCACCCGCTGGACAGCGGTCTTGGTCGGCATGGCGCTGCGCAGGTCGTTCACGCCGATTTTGGACAGGATGCGCATCATCGTGAAGAGGTCGTCCGCGCACAGGCGGCGCATGGTTAAGGCTTCATTTTCCATCGTGATTCCTCCTTTTGATAGAAAAGGGGAGAAAAGCGATGTGCCTTTCTCCCTGTGGTTGATTATTCTGCTGATTTGCGCCGTCACCACGGCGGTGTTGGCGTCGGTCTGCGCTTACGCAGCGTAGGTGTCGTTCGGATAGTAGATGTGCCACGGCAGCGTCTCGCCGTCGCCGTCCAAACCGGCATAGCACTCGAACGTGTACGTCCCGACCGTGCCTTCCTTGCTCTTGTTGTCGTTCTCAAAGCCGGACGTGCACAGCGCATTGTCCAGAATCGCGATGATGTTGCGCCCATCCAGTGTTTTGCCGACAAAGGCGATGTTCTCCCAGTAATCGCCCACGGCGATGTCCGCCTTGTCCTCGATGAGGTTGAAGCGCGTGTCGGTCGTCGCTGCTGCACTCTTGCCCAGCGTCGCCGCCGTCAAGACGTCCTCCGTCAGCTCAATGAAGCTAACTTCCATCGTCGCCGTGCCGCCGGTCTTGATGGAAAGCTCCTTCGTGTTCACATACACGCCGTCCACTTCGACCTTCGTGATTTCCGGCTTAATCGACACCTTCGAGCCGCCGGACGTAGCGCCGACAAGCGAATCGGCGAAATTCCACGCCGCGCCCTCGTACTTCAGCCCCCGGTGAATCGTACCAGCGCCGAACAGAATGTTTTTCGGCGTGTTTGCGCTCACGCCGGACTTGCCTTCCTTAGCCATTATTCCACTCTCCATTCTTTGACTTGCAAATTCACTTGGATGCGCTTGAACTCTGCGTCACCCGTCGGAATTACAAGCGTATTCGCGTACATGATAGCCACCCCCGAACCGCTGGGGGTGATGGTTGTCAGCCCGTAGCGGCTGAAATGCCGCTCGATTTCTTCTCTTGCATCGAAAAGCTCAATGCACGACCCGCGAGAATACCCGGTCAGCATGACCGTTGCTTCCTGCAAGCCGTCCTCGGTGAACCCTTGAATTTCGGAATACTCTCCGACAAAATACATGGTCGGGAGGGGCTTTTTGTTGTACACGCCGAAGGCGTAGGGGATGCCGAGCGTTTTCATGGCGTCCCCGATGATTTTTAGCACTTCTTTCGACACGTCAGCCCATCCCCTTCAAAATGTTTTCTGCCATCCGGATAATGGCGTTTTTCTTTGCGGCGAATGCGTTTTCCAGCGTTCGCTGTGGCGGTTCGCCGTTGGACACAACCGCAGGCAAGCCCTTCACCTTCCGCAGGAATTCGGCGGCTTCCTCTGCCTCCTGCTGGCTGTTATATACCTTGGAATTTTTCGCCCCTCGGCTTTGTCCCTCGATATACACCCACCAGCCTTTGCGCCCGTCGCCGTGGATGGCATACGAACCCGTTCCGAACTCATTCCAGAAGGATTCTTCCAAAGGACTACCAATTTGTGCGACCTTCGCGTCTGTGTTTACGTCAGAAGCCCACGAACCTTTGAGCTGCGTTTTCTTTGTCGGCGTGGTGCGTTTGGTTTGTGCCTCCACCTCGAAGGCGGCTTCCCGCAGGAAACGCTCTGCCGCCCCGTCAAGCGCATCCGTGACCCTGATGCTGTAATCCTCAAAGCGCACAGACATGTCATTGTCCCCCCGTGAACTTCAGATAGATTTCGAGTTGCGACCCATTCTGCATTTCCATCGGGTTGTCAATCAGCAGCACGTCATAGCGCTTGCCGTTGCAGATCAGTCGGCTGTTTTCCGTCGTGATGTCCGCCGGAAGCGCCTGATAGTCTGCCACAAAGACATGGGTGCTTTCCTGCACCTTGGCATTGTAGACGGTATATTTGGAATCGCCGCCGGATAGGTCGAGCCATCCGTTCAGCGTCGCCGCGTCCATCCATGCCTGCACCTGTTCGCCGATTTCGGTTGTCGTTGTCGCGCTGGTCTGGATGATGGCTGTCACGTTGCCGCCGATGCCCTTCATACCTTGTCCACCCCTTGCCCGAATCGCGCCTTCATGTAAGGCGTGAGGAAGCCCATGAGCGCCCTGGGGAAGCCCATGACGGCGTTCTCGCCCGTCAGGTCGAAGTAGGTGACGGCGTGGCGGGAAATCGTCTCCGATGCCACGCCGACCTTGTTTCGATTGTCCAGTTCCCACTTCAGCAGGTTCACGACGCCCATCTTCACATCGTCCGGATAGCGCACGAGCGTCGCCGTCACGTCGATTTCGTCCTTCAATCCACGCTCTGAGACCGTGAAGGCGAGTTCATCCGCGCTTTCGACGGTATACAGCCCGTCATTATACAGGGAGAATGTCACCTGCACCGTATCGCCGACGGAGAAGGGGACAAGCGCTTCCCCCATAAAGGTGCGTCCCACGACGTCACCCGTCCAGCGTTCGCTCCTGCGCTGGAAGTTGTTGTTCGTGTAGGCGCGAATCAGCAGCTCAAAGCCGCGCAGTTTCGCCGCCAGCAGCGCGTCATCTGCATCTGTGGTGATTTGCTTCCGCAGCTCCTCCACCGTCATCAGCATGACACTTGCCCCCTCCTTTCATCACTTCTTGAACTTCGCCAGCACGACCTTCGCGCTGTTGGTCAGCGCCACGCCGTAATACTTCGCCGCCGTCACGTCGGTCTGTTGCTTCTTCGGCAGCCATTCCGCGTCCACCTGAATGTCCTTTTTGAGGAAGATGGTCACGGCGGGCAGCTCGTCCTCGGTGTACTCGGTTTCGGGGGAATCGGGCTCCAGCTTGATAATCGGGCAGAGGTAGTACTGGGAAGCCGCCGCCAGCGCCTTCACCTTGTCGCCCGCCGCCAGTTCCACCGACGGGTCAACCTTCGCCTGATATTCGGCAAGGTTCGCCGCGTCGATGGTCACGTCGCCGGATTCGTTCTTCTCGTGGGTCACAAGGCGCACCTTCTTCGACTTCTTCACCCACGCGCCCGCAATCTTGCCAATCGCGCCGTTCACCGCCACGCCCGCCGTGAACTTGTCCGCGGAGAGGAAGTCGCTGTCCTTGAGCAGCGTCGCCTCCTGCGCCGGGTGAATGAACAGCACCTTGTCCACGCCGTCCTCTTCGTCCTCGAACTTGGCAATCGCGTCCACCAGTCCGCCATAGGCAATTGCCGCGAGGGTGGAAGCCGCGTAGACGTTCTTGCCCGTGTACACCGCGTCCAGCACGTCGTTGTCCACCTTGCCCGCAATCGCCTTGGCGAGCTGGGTTTCCGCCTGCGCAATCGGGTTGCCCAGACCGGAATTGACGGCTTCCTGCGTGATGCCCACCGCCTTCATCGCCTTCTTGATGGTGAAGGTCGTCGAGGACGCCGTCAGGGTAGTCAGCCCCACTTCCGCGCCTTCCGCCACGTCCTCCGCGTCGCCGATGTAGTTCCAGCTCGGCACGGTCTTGGTGTCGCCCGGAACGCCCACCAGCGTCGTGTCCACTTTCGCATAGGGGGTCAGCTTCAGCTGCGCGTCAATCTTCGCGCCAATCATCGCGCCCATTACTTCGGGGTTAATCAGGCTGTTCAGCTTGGTAACTGCCATTTATTTTTTCCTCCTCATTATCATTTTCGTGACCTCACGAAAATGGTCTGTGCCCATTTTGTTGATGCCAACAAAATGGTGTCATTTCTCCGCCGCCATCGCCGCGCGGAAGGCTTCGGGGTTCTCCTCGAAAATTTCCCGCCGTTCTGCGTATGGCTTCTTGAGAATCTCGCTCCGGCTGAGCGGCGCGTGTCCCTCCTGATCCGGCAGACGGTTCTCGATGATGTTCTTCTTGCCGCCGGCTTCAAACTGGTTCGGGTACTTTTTCTTCAAACTGGCAAGGGTGTTCTCCCATCCGTCGATGTTCCCCTTGTCGTCCAGTGTCAGGGCGTCCCCTTTTTGCTGGAGTACCCACGTCATGTAGTCGATGTCGCTTGCGCCACCGCGCATGAGGGCAATGTGGATAGCAGCATCCATGCGGCTCTTTTGCAGGGCCGCCTGCGCCGCTTCAAGCTGCCTGTGCATCTCGTCCATCTTCTCTTGGCTGCCGCTGTGTTCTGCCTTGTCGGTTTCGAGGGCGGCAATCTTCTGCTGCGCCGCTTCAAGCTGCTGGCGAACGCTTTCGTGTTCTCCTTTGAGCTTTCCGAGGCGAATATCTGCGTTCTCCTCGCCGGTGGTGAAGAGCTTGGCGGTCTTCATGTCGTTCTGGATGGTGCGAATGGTGTCCTCCGCAACGCCGTTCTGTTTGAGAATCTCTGCAAGCGTCATGTGTTTCTCCTTCCACCGCCCTACGCTTATCTACGGGGTCGCATCCCGTGGGCGGTCGGTGTTTTACGTCGCCTCCGACGAGAGAATTGCAAAGGCGCACCCGCTCTTGCGTCAGGTGCGCCTGATTGCCGTTATTGGAGCAGCTTCGCCCACGTCTTCGCGCCGACGATGCCATCCGCGGTCAAACTGTGCGCGGTCTGGAATGCCTTGACGGCGGCGATGGTGTTCCTGCCGACGATGCCGTCCACCTTGCCGCAGTCGAATCCTGCGTCAATCAGCAGGTATTGCAGAACTTTGACCTGCGTCCCTCTGCTGCCGTTCCTGAGGACGAGAAGGGGGCTTGCGCCGTCTCCGGCATCCGCCGGGTTCTCGGTCGTGCTGGGCGCGGCAGGCGTGTCAGCGGGCGAATCAGGCGCATCAGCGGCGTAAGACGTGCCGGTCAGCTCCGCCCACTCGTTCCAGCGGGTGATTTTGCTCTCGACCACGCCGTAAGCCGTGCCTTTCGCCTCGATGACCTTGCCATCGCCGACGTACAGCCCGACGTGGTGGCGGTCGCTGCCCTTGGTGAGGAACACCGCCGTGCCGGGCTTGAGCGGCTGACCATCGGTGCGCTTGCCGCCCTGCAATGCGCCCTTGGCGGCGGCGTACTTGCGCCACATGGTGTTGCTGCCGTGGTACATATACCCGCCCAGCTGCTTATATGCCCAGTAGAACAGCCCGGAGCAGTCCGCAACGCGCCGCCCGACCCACTGCTGCCCGTAGCGTATCGTCTGCGCGCGGGTGGCGCTGTCCTGCGCACGCTGCGTGTGAATCTGCCCCGTGCCGCCCCAGATGTACCCCCATTTTTCCGCCAGCGCGCGGCGGAAGAGGGCGACAACCTCCGCCGCGCTGACCGTTTTTGATGCCATCGTCAATCACCACCGGGGTCAATTTCCGCTTTGCCGAGCTGTTTATACACCTGATTCACGCCCGTCGAGGCGAGCCCCGACACGATGCCGACCGCGAGCGCATTCAGCACGTCCTTCGCCGGGAAATCCGGGATGACGTACATGCCCACGATGCCCAGCACGCCGCCGACTGCGCCCACAATGACGGGAATCAGTTCGTCCTTGATGGCGCTGATGGTCTTGCAGAGCAGTCCGATCAGGTAGGTGATGACGACAATCGCCAGCACCGTGCCCATGGTAGAGATGTCCATGATACCACTCCTTTTTGGATGTATTAAAAAACAGCCTGCACGGGTGTGCGGCTGCTTTTCGCGAATTAAGTTGATTGCAAGTTGCAATTTCTCTTTGCAACTTGCAATTTTTAGTTTCAAACAAGGTTCAAAGATGGTTCAAAGCCGGTTACTGGATATGCCCACCATTGCGTTCCAGCATGATGTCGCTGAAAAACTCCCGATTCACGGTGATGTTCGGCAGCTCATTCGCCTTCATAGTAATGACCACCTGCAAGTTCGTCGGGCAGGCATAATCCCCGTAGATGCTTTCTGCCTTCTCGGTGATGGTCTGCCCGCAGTCCCTGATTTGCTGGATTCGTTCTTCTCTGGTCATGGTCACGTTTACGCACTCCTTTCAACGTATCAAAAAAGCACCTTGCGGGGGGGCAGGGTGCTTTGCAAACTTTACAGCGGAATGATCTCGTTAGACAGTCCCCCAGACTTCGTTCAGCAAGTTACCGTTCTTGTCACATTCTCTGATGACACACCGGGTTGCTTCTTCTTCATCAGCCGGGTTCCCGTCGTCGTCAAAATAATAAATCTCGGAATATGCGCCACCGCTTGGCGTTTCCTCGTCATTGCGTTTGTAGGTTGCCAATGAAAAAACCTCCTCATTTCAAAATAGTATCCAGAAGTCTTGTGCGATTAGGAAACAGTTTCGCGAACTTGTCATGCTCCAATGTGTAGTAGGCGACGCTGTCGGCAAAATCTTCAAGAGGACTGTTTTCACCGTAAGCTCGCCATGACTTCATGCCGGATGCTTTTAGGTCATCTGCCATGGCATTTTGCCAATCCAATTGTATACTATATCGATTCGCACGATTTGTTCCGGGCAATGTGTAATCAATATAGTGACCACCTTCATGGCAATAGGTTGCCGCCAAATAATCAAGGTCATGATAATTTGACCTGAAAAACGTGATAGTGTCTCCGCCAACAGCGTAAGAATGTGTAAAGTTCTTATAGCGTTTCCGCCATATCGCATCTTGCGGGTTGTAGTAATCTACGACTTCCACAACTTTCTGTATTTTTCGTCTGAGGTTATCTGGAACGCGATTCCATGTTGAAATTGCGATATCAGGAGAAAGCGTCTGTTTTTTCTTGTCATAGGACTTGGGAAAGACGAATCGCGTCCCATCTTGCAAAGTGTAGACGGTAGCTTTGGAGTTTTTCTTCACGCCATTTGTCGTGCCATCCGAAAACCCATAGTCCTGTTCCGATATAGCGCAATCAGCGCCCCCGACTTTTAGCACTTTGCTGCCGGAATTGACAGCATCAACGTAAATCTGGCTGATTTGCGCCGTTGGGGCGGCACTGCTCCTAACCCCAATTATACCACTTTCCCCTTGCTTTTTCAAGGTGTCCGCCGCATTCAGGTACTTTTCTTCAAACTCCTTGAAGTTCTCCGTCTTGTCCAGTCCAAAGAACTTTGCCCTGTCCTTCATCGTCTGCAATTCGGCTTCATCCAGCCCCCACCGCGCCCGCGTCAGCGCGACGCACCGGCAGTTGCAGTCCTCTTCGGGGCGCCCGAATGCGCCGGGGTACTCCGCTTTCTTGCCGTCTATCTCGAACGGCTCGCCGACTTCGCGAATCTGCCCGTCAAGGATGCGGTGATCCGTGCGCGTGTTGCCGTCCAGCACTGCATCCCATTGCTTGACGACTTGGCAGCCTTGCCCCTTGGCGGCGTTGCGCGCGTCGTCAGCGGATTGCTGCTGAATGCGGTGTCCCTCGGTGCGGACGATGGTTTTCGCGCGTTTGAGCGGAATGCCGGAAGAAATCTGCACCTGACGGGCAATCATGTTGTAGTCGCTGCCGATGGAGATGCCGATGGAAATCTCCCGGCGGATGGTCTTCTTCAGCTTCTGCATATCCACGCCAAGTTCACCGTACAGCCGCCCGCTGAGCTTGCTGTCCGTGCGGACGGCGCGGGTGACGGCACGCTGGTCAATCGGCGCAAGGATGGGCATCCCTTGCTTGTGCAGGCTGTACATTGTGCCGACGTAGCCGTGCTGGTAGCTGCGCGTCAGGTATTCTTCGATGGTCTGATTGCTTTTCTTGTGCAGTTCGTCCAGCGCGGCGCTGATTTGGGCTTTCATCGCCTCCTGATAGCGCTTCTGGTAGATTTTCGATTGCGTCATTTCGTCGCTTTCGAGGATGCGAATGTGGTTGTCGATGCGCCGGAGCGCCCGCTGGTACGCCTTTTCCAGTGCCTTGATGGTCTCCTGCTCATCATCCAGCATGGCTTGCAGGGCTTCCTTCTCGCTCTTGCGCATTCACATCACCCCGCGTCATCCTCTTCCGCCGGAACGTCATCCAGCGCCACGTCCGCCGTGTCGTCGTCTGATTTCGTCCGCCCGCGAATCGTCTTGTAGTCCAGTTCCAGCACGTCGCAGATGTTTTCCAGCAGCGTTTCGTCATCCAGCACGTCGGTGAGCGCCAGCAGCGTGTTCACTTGCGCCTGCTGCTTCTGCGCCTCCGTCAGCTCAATCTGCGCGTTGTCCAGCGCATTCGCCATCACCTCGCGCTGGAAGTCGAAATACACGTCCTGCATCTGGTAGTCCGTGCCGCCGGATTCGTTGATTTCCGCCAAAACGATTTTCAGCAGCTTGCGCATGAACTGCTTCAAGCGGATTTCCAGCTTGTTGCACTTGAGGTCAAGCAGCGCATAGCGGCTCTTGATGACCACGTTCGTCACGTTGCCGTCGCCGACCTGCGCGGCGTTGAAGCCCATGCCGAAGCGGTAGATGTTCTTTTCGTCCAGTTCCAGCTTCGTCTGGCGCGCCTGATAGGGAATGTCAATCGTGCGAATCTCAACGTCGCCGCCGGAATCCGGGATGCCGATGTGCTTTTTCGCCCGGATGTTGGTCATCAGCTCATCGAGGTTGTCGCCCTCAAAGCCCTTGACGACGTAGAGAACTTCGTTCGCGTCCTGAATGTTGTTGGATAGCCCGCAGGACATGAGGTCGTAGTCGTCAATCAGCCCCTTGATGGTTTTGAGGCCGGAAAACTGCTTCTGCCCGTTGTCCAGGCGGAAGAAGGGGATGAAGCCGAAGCCGTCAAAGTAGGTGCTTTCGTCGCCGGGCTTGCGCCAGATGGTGTGCGGGCGCGGGTTCAGCGGTGCGGATTCATCCGGCACAATCTCGCCCTCGTTCACCTGGCAGAAGAAGTGCGTCTGCTTTTTGTCCCACACCTGAATGCGCTTGATGGCTTTGTTGTCCTTGCCGATGCGGTCGATGTACCAGTAGATGACGTACTCGCAGCCGTCGTCCGTATCCTTCGCCCGCACTTCCACCACGCCGAGGCCGTCCGCCGCCTGAAAGCGCGTGCGGCCGTCCGCATCCTTGTAGGCGTACATGTACTCGAAGCCCTTCGCCACCGCGCCCGTGATGACCTCGTAGAGTTCAGCGGTGAAATCCTCGTCGAAATAATCCTCCAGCGCCGCTTGAAGCTCCGGAATGTCCGACCGCACGAACGCTTCCTGCCCGGACAGCATGTACTGCGCCTCTTGGTCTACCAGCTCGGTGAAGAATGGGTGACTGATTTTGATGTTCGAGCGGTTCTTGTCCTCCTGCGGCGTGCCGTCGGCGTTGATGAAGAACAGGCGGTAATTGCGGATGTCGTGGTCGCCCTCGTAGTAACGCTGACCCTGCCGCGCAAGCTGCTTGCGGGTGGATGCGCTGTCACTGTCGATGAATGTGCGGATTTCCGCGGGGGATAACATAGGGATACGCCTCCTCGGTGGTGAATTTGGGGTTCAAAAAAAGCACCGGGCGGAACGCTGTCATTTTGCCGCTTTCCGGCGCCTGTAGGTTGCCGCCAGCCCCGCGCCGCCGCTCACGCTGATGACGGTCGTCGGGGCATAGGTAGTCAGCGCCTTGTAGGCTGCGACTTCGTCCGCAGAAATGTCGGTTTCCACCGGTGTAGCAAGCGCAGCCCAAATAAAAACGTCATTCTCGTCCAAAAACTGCTTAAAGTCATCGAGGGTCGTCGTGCCTTTTTCGGCGAATGCAAAGCCGACAAGGTTATTATGATTGGTAATCGCCCCGCCGACCGTTTCAGAGCCAAGAGCGGTGGAAAAGTGTGTGCAGAGCACGTTCGACGTGTATGTGCCGTTGAACCAAGCGAAGTAGCGGTCAACCTCGCGCCCTGCCGTCTGCCAATTGAGCGACGATGTTACCTTGATTTTCCGGATACGCTGCACGCGCACCCCACGCGCCAAATCCACCTCATCGCAAACCCACTGCTGCCCGTTCTCATCCGTGTAATTGCCGCTGGATGCAACCGGGATGCCCGGCAGCGCGTTCGGCGTTTGCAGCGTCAGCGTCTGCGATTCGTTCGCGCCGTCCGACACCGTGACCAACACCGTTCCGCCGTCACCCGCGCTGACAATCGGCACGGGCACAGTCGGGAGCGGCACGCCGTTCTGCGTGCTTTTGCCGTACACATGCAGTGCGCCAAACGGTTTCCCACCGATGCACTCCGTCAGCGTCAGCGGATTGCCGGAAAGCGTTGCGTCCTCGCCGCTGGTCACGTCCTCGTACAGCTTGCGGATGAACGCGCCATAGAGCCGGTCGTCGCGCTCCACGCCCGTCTTGGCGGCAATGTCATCCAGCACGTCGCCCATCAGCCGCCCTTGCGTCTGGATGCCCAGCCCTGCCGCCAGCGCGTCCAGCTTGCCGTGGAAGCTGACCTTCTCGCACGGGATTGCGTACTGCGCAAGAATCGCCGTCAGTCTTTCTCCGTCTGTCATTCGTGTCATCCTCTCGTTAGTACGTCCATTTCTTGTTGATGATGTATTTTTCCAGCGCATAGCGCATGGCGTCCATCAGGTGGTTGAAGTCGTCAATGGGGCCATCGAGCATCTTGCCGAACTTGTCCTTGTCCCATGTGTAGTTGCTGATTTCCGTCAGGAAGTTTATGCAGCGCGGGTGGATGATGATTTCGAGATTTTGAATCCACTGGATGCCGCTGCGGATGCTGTCCGCGCCTTTCGCCGCGCTGTGTACGCGCAAGCCCATGCCGCGCAGCTCAGCAATGGATTTCGGCTCTGCGCCGTCGGCGGTGATGTTCACTTTGCCGTAGCCCATCGCCGTCACGCGCTTGGCAATCATGTCGTTCGTCAGCCCCCGTTCGTACAGCTCGTCAAAGACGTACAGGCGGCGCGCTGGAATGTCCAGCAATCCGCAGAAGAATGCCGTCGGGTCGTTGGTGAAGCCGAAGTCCAAGCCGAACACGGATTCCAGCTTGCCCGTTCGGCTGATTTCCGCCGGGTCGAACGGGGATTCCCGCCACTGCTCGTAGATGAGCCCCTCGACAATGCCCCAGTTCCCTAAGCCAGCCACGGCGTAGCGGCGCGGGTTCGTCGCTTTCATCCGCTCAAATAGGCGTAAATCCTGCTTGTCCAGCCACTCGTTGCACTGGTAGTTCGTTGTGATGGCGAGGATGTCCGGGTCTTCTACGTCGAAAAAGCGCGCTTTCAGCCAGTGCTTCTGATTCCACGGGTTGAACGTCAGCGTGATTTGCTTGAACAGCGGCGGTGCGCATTCGCCGCGAATGGATTCATCCAGCGTGTTGAAGTCGCTCTCGTTCATGATTTCGTAGGCTTCTTCAATCCACACCCAGCACAGCACGCCGCTCTGCGCGGTGATGGAGGTCAATTTCAATGGATCATCCATGCCGCGAAAGTAGATTTTCTGCCCCGTCGGCTTGTAGGTGATTTCCAGCGGGCTTTCCTTCCAGCTCCAGAACGCCTCCACTTGCAGGCGGTGAATCGCCCAGAGAAGCTGTGTGAAGCAGCTGTCGCGCAAGGTGCGGTACGTTTTGCGGATGACCAGCAGGTTTGCGCCGGGGTACTTCATCATGCGGTAGATGAAATTCAGCGCCGTCGTGGTGCTTTTCTTGCTTGCGCGGCTGCCTTTGCACACGCGGTAGCGCCCCGTGAAGCGCCAGAACGCGCCGTAGCCACGCCCGACGACATCCGGCAGGTAGATTCGCGGCTGATTAGTCGTCAAGCGCATCCTCTCCCGCCAAAATCACCGGCAGGCTGCCCGACACATCCACCCTGTCCGTGAACAGCCCGTAGCGCTTGCCCAGCAGCTCCGCCGCCTTGTTCGCGTCGCACAGCCGCGCCGGAATCTCGACGACCTTCGGTTCTTCCTTCTTCGTCGTGCGCCGGGTGGGCTTGCTGCCGCCCTCGCCAGGGATGACTTCCGTCTTCTCCTCCATGCAGGTCACGACGACAAATTCCTTCATCTCACGGCGCATCACTGCCGTCAGGTATTTCAGCACTTCGTCCTGCTTGGCAATCAGCGCATCTTCCTTTTCGTTCATGCGCTTTTTGATGTTTTCAGCAACCTTAGGTTTTGTGAGGTTTTCTGCCGCAATCGCCGCTGCCGTTTTCGGGGAATATCCGGCGCGGATGGCGGCTTGCGTCGCGTTCAGGTCGATGAGGTATTCGTCGCAGAAGCGGCGCTGTTTCTCGGTCAGTCCAGCCAAGTCCACCATCCTTTCTGGAATGCGGAATGAGGAATTGCGCCTCCACACGCGGGGCACAGCGAATTTGGGGCACAAAAATACCCGGCGGAGACTGGCGCGTCCGTCGGGTGAGGTGATTGGAGGTTTCCATGTGCAGTATAGCATGAGTGGGGTATGAAATACTATGATATTCTATGCACACATCTGCAGTAATGGCAAGAAAAAAAACGCCGCAAGCTGGAACTTGCAGCAACTGTGAAGCTCTTCAGTGGCATCGCGTTGCTGGTTAGCGCCCTCGCAGCGTTGATTATTTCAATCCACATTCTCCGTGAAGAGAACGGCAGCGAACATTTATATGCTTCACCCTTCGATTGTACCATACGGCAGGGCAGGAAGTCAAGCAAGCGACAAGCGTTCGCTGTTTCGTTTCATGCAGATTGGGAGGAAAAAAGCGAAAATCTCTGTTTTGTCTCTTGACACAATATGTTGATTGCGGCACAATAGCACATGAAAGGAGTGTCATCATCATGTGCTACAACCCGTCGAATCCCCCTGTCGAAAGCATCCCCGCCCTTATCAAAAGCAAGCGCAAGGAGCGCGGACTGACCCAACGCGCCCTTGGCGAAATGTGCGGCTATACCGGCGCAAGTGCTGAACGCGTCGTGCAGCTGTGGGAGTACGGCAAGCAGTCCGTGCCGCTGGAGCGGATGCGCACCGTTGCCGCCGCGCTGGAAATCCCGGTGGATTTGCTCGTGCCGTGAGCCTCCACCGGGGAGATTTCGGTATTGTACGCCGAAGCGTTCAGCAACGCAATGTGGTATACAAAAATAATCTTTTGTTAGCGGCGGCGTAAATCATCCCATGCGGTCAGCGGCGATTGTACTGCTGACCGCCTTTTGCTTTTACCGCCTGTTCACCATCACACACGCCACACAGACCACCGCCGCCAGCAGACACAGCACGCCGATTATCGCCATTCCTCCACCTCATAACCGCTGCTCAACCGCAAGGGCAAAACCCGCAAAGATTGCAAGACCAAACGCGCGAAGCAAAAGCAGTTCCGGCGCATCATCGCGCCGCCGCATTGCATCCCTATAAGCGCAAAGATGGCAAACCGCGCACCCGCCAAGCACTGCCGCCACAGGATTCCCCATCACCCTTGCGTTCTCCTCCCTTGCATCGGTTCATCCTCGTCCAGCACCCGCTGAAACGCCTCCAGCGCCTGCCCGTGCAGGGAGCAGACGTGCCGCCACGAGTAGTTCATCTCGCAGGAAATCTTCTCGAACGTCTCAAACAGCAGATACCGCCGGAAAAGCACCGCGTAATACCGCCGGTCGGTCAGTTTGCCCAGCTTTGCCGCAATGTCGCGCTTCTTGTCCACCAGACGGTCGATGTCCCGGTTGATTTCGGCTTTCAGGTCAACGATTTTCGCCACCGCGTCCGCCAGACGATCCGGCGCGCCGCCGCCCCCGGATACGCCGTCTTCCCGCAGGATGGGCGTGATGCGCGTCGCCATGTCCTGCAATCGCGCCGCGTCCGCCAGCTTGCAGGTGATTCGCTCGTCGAGAAAACGCACCTGCGACAGATACTCTTTTGCCCGCATCGTCCGCCCCTCCTGAATCGCCCGTCAGCATCGCCAGCCGCTATTTCGCTTTTTCGGCGGCACTTTCGGCGGATTTTCGGCTTCCTCCACCGTCTCCGGCGGATTCTTCGGGGCGTTCTCCGGCATATCTGACGTATTCGGCGGATTCTCTTCCGCCACGCGCTGGGCTTCGAGCAGATAGTCGTCGCCACGCTGGGAATACACCGCGTCCTTCGCTTGCCCCATGCCGTACACAGGAATTTTGCGCACCCGGCAGTCATCCGCCGTCGCCGCCTTGCGCAGGGCGCAGATTGCGGCTTTCACCGCTTCCGCCTCGTCAAGGAGCAGCGGCAAGCGGTGGAGCAGGCGCGTCAGGCCGTCCAACGCGGCACTCTTTTCCGCCAGCGTCAGCGCCGTGCAGGGGTAGGGCGGGTCGGTGCAGGGGGATTTGTTGCTCATGTTGCTTGTCCTCCACGGTTCAGTGCTGCTTCCAGCCGATTGGCAATTTCCATCGCCGCGTCACGGAAGCGCACGTTGTAGCTCTGCGGAACGTAATACGGGCAATCCGGGCAGCGCTGATGCTCGCGGCAGACCGCGTTCGCACTGCCCATGCACCGGAAGTAGCGAATCAGCTGCTCCGTTGTCATGTCGCTTGCTTGCATCAGCCGTCCGCCCCTTCCTCGCTGGCATCCGGCATCTGCTGATGGCGGCGGCGCATCTGTGCCAGACCCTGCTGCGCTTTTTCGCGGTCGCCGGGCTGTCTTCCCTCCACCACGTCGCGCAGATAGGCGTATTCGCCCACCTCGTCCGCCGTCCGAACGCCCGCATAGTGCCAGTCTTGCAAGAGTGTCAGCACATACGCCATCGGGGACTTCGCGCCCGTCGTGGCGGCGCACCGGACGGCTTCACGCAGCACCGCCAGCGGCATATGCAGCACATCCGCCGCAGTCGCCAGCCGCTGCACCTGCGCTGGGGCGGGAATCGCACCGAAATCCGACCGCCAAATGGCAGCAATCTGCTTATCGCGCGCGCGCCCGCCCGTACACGCGCGTTCCGCTTCGGTGTATTCCTCATTCTCTTCTTCTGGGTAACCCGTTTTCCCTGTTTGGTATTCTCTTTCCGTATAGTTTGGTACTATGTTACCGTTGTTACCCCCTATGTTATTATCGTAGTTACTCCCCATGTTATTATTGTAGTTACTTCGATTTTCGCAGTAACTTTGCATTTTCTCCGCTTTGCCGGGGGAATCAGGCGGAAATTCGGGGGAGAAGAAATTGATTTTGTAGGCGGGGGCGCGTTTGTTCCTGCTGCCGGGGATGAAGTCAATTAAGCCGCGCTGCTTGAGGCTGTTCCGCGCCATGATGATGGCGCCCAGCCGCATGGGGCAGAGCGCGAGAAGCCGGTCATTCGCAATGCGGATGAACCCCTCCGGCCAGATGCTCCCTTGTGCGCGTCCGTTGATGATGTGCATCAGCGCATACCACACAAGGCGTTCTCCGGACGAAAGTCCTTCATCAGACGAATATTCGATGAACCGCATGTGTTCCCGCACATAGTTGACAATCGGCATGGTGCTGCCCCCTTATTCTTCGCCGTCGGGCGTATCAAGGCTGCTATCAAGGCTGCCATCGAGGCTGTAGCGCAGTACGTTGCACGTTTCCCCGTGGCGGTTTGTGACCTTCGCCCAGTCCCGACGGATGGGGACACCCGCCTTCTTCAGCTCGCTGATGCGGCTTGCAAGGCGCAGGATGCCGAGGTCAAGCATCGCGTCCAGCGTGGTGATTGACCCGTAGCGGCGCATGTAGTCCAGAATCCGGTCAACCTGCTTGGGGCGCTCGTTCCGGCTGCTCATTTTCCGTCCCCTCCCGCTTCCGCGCGGTCGCCTCGTCCTTGAAGACGCAGGCGTGAAATCCACAAGTCTTGCACCGAATCCACAGCGCATCCTCGCGCACATACGGGTTCTCCATGATGGCGGGCATACTGCACAGCGGGCAGAGCGCCAGCTTGGAGCGGTCAATGGTCGTCAGCATCGTTTACGCCTCCACTTCCTGAATGCGGATGCCGTAGCGGAACAGCATCAGCTTGCGGCGGATGAGGTACTCCTTCGTGCGGAAGCCCTTCACGTCCTCCACGACGGTGCGCCCGTCCGCGTCGGTATAGACGAAATCGGCGACATAGAAGCAAGCGCGTTCAAGGACATTCCCGTCCTCGTCCCGCTGAGCGGGGACAAGCTCATACCGCACTTGGCGCTGCAAATCGCCGATTTCGCCCGCCTGCGCCATCAGGCAGAGTTCACGCCAGCGGCGGTATTCCGCTTGGCTATCGAACGTCTGCCCATTGATGACGACTTTCTCGTTGCCGTACTTGAGCTGCGTGTCTTGGAGCGACAGCGCCTCGGCGAGCGTCACGGGCGGCATTTCCGTCGCGCGGATGGCTTCTTTTGCCTTAGAAGGGTGCTTCAACGCCTGTCACCTCCTCCAGCGATTCCGGGAAATCGCGGTCGTCGTCCGGCTCTTCCTGCTTCTTGCGGGGTGCGTCGCAGAACTCCTGCTGCCTGACGATGACCTCCACCATCGTCTGCGGCACACCGTCCTTCTCGTACCTGCTCACTTCCAGCGAACCGCGCACGGCGACGCGCTGCCCCTTGTGCAGGTACTTGGCGGCGAAATCGGCACCCTTGCCGAACGCCTTGCAGCGCACGAAGTCGGTGATTTGCTGTTCGCCCGACAGGCAGCGCGGGATGGCAAGGGTGTACCGGGCGACGGACGTGCCGCTGCCGCTGGCCACGCCGATGATGGGGTCAGCGGTCAGGCGGCCGGTGCCAAAGAATACGTTCATGGGGAAACCTCCTTCAAAATATCGTTACTTGTTTTTCGGAATGAGCGATAGCGCAAGCACCGTCGCGCAAATCAGCAGCGTAATCAGAACGCTGTCAGACATATCCTCCACCTCCTCACAGCACACGCAGGGCGCCGTCCATCAGCTCATAGAGCCGCCCCAGCACCTCGAAGCGGATGTAGTGGATGTTGCCCTCGCCACGGGGCGCGCCGTCAGGGGTGCGCACGGAGAATGTGTGCACCAGCACCGGGCGGCGGTCGTAGTTGGTAACGCCGTCCTCGCAGCGGATGTCGCCGTGGCGGTTGCGTTCCAGCGGCTTCTCCGTCGTCACGATGGTGATGCGCTCCCGCTGGAAGCCGCACCACGACGCGACCAGATCCGCCGCCTCGATTTCGTCCAGCCGCCGCGCCATGCCGCACGCGCACGCATCCGCATAGGTGGCGTATTCCCGGTTGGTGATGCCGGGGAAGTACGTTTCCCACTCCTGCTCGTGCTCCAGCTGCTTTTCAAGCACTTTTGCCCGCATACGGTAGAAGTCAGTGGGCTTGTCGGCCATCAGAAACGCCCTCCCTTCAGGCGGCACATCATGGCAGTCATGCCGGGGGTGACGGGAGACGGCTGCTGCGCCATGGCAGCGCGAATCTCCCTGCGCTTCTGGCGCGATGCCGTGCGGCAGTCCAGGGAAACCAGCAGTTCGCCCAGGGCGTGGATTGCCGCCGGGATGCCAATCAGCGTGGCGAATGCGGCGAGAAGTGCCATCTCAAAGCTCATAGGGGGAAACCTCCTCTTGTCGTTTACTCGTTGTTGTCGTCCGGGCGGAGGACGTGCGATGCCTCAATCAAGTCCACGTCGCCGTCGGGCGTGGTCATCTCGAAGCACGTTTCCACCGCAAAGGCGTTCTCGTCCACGCGCAGGACGTAGCCAGCGTGCAGGGCGAAATCGCGGGCGCGCTCCTCGGTGTCGAAGAGCATTGCCTTGTCGAGGTCAGCAGTCAGGTCAATGCCGCCCTGGGACAGGCGGGTGAAGTACAGGCACAAGACGTCCGCGACGCGGATCTGGACGACGTAGCCGCAGGGGGTCAGGCTCATTGCGTCACACCTCCACCCCGTCGGGGCCGTACTCGTCCGGGTCATACAGCCCGGTGTCCTCCAGCTGGTCAAGCATATCGTCGAGCGTGGACATGTCCTCGCGCAGCTTGCGGTAGACCGCCATGGCAACGTAGCTGTTCGGCTGCTCCGGCAGACTTTCCAGCGCCGCGTGCATCTGCGCGTACAGCTGGATGTAGACGTGCCGCGCGCCGAGGTGGCTCATCAGCTTGCCCATGTGTTCGCCCGGGGAGTACATCTCTTCCAGGTACGCCAGCTGACGCGCGCGCCACGTCGTGATGGTCATCTTTTCACCAATGGTCATGGGGAAACCTCCTTTTTTGTAGTTCCCACTAAGGGAGTGTAAACTGCCAATCACTGCTGCCCCTGAACGTACTGCGCAAACTTCTTGGCGAAGATGCCGGATACGTCAGTCATGAGCTGTTCTTCGCCCGCACTGAACGGCTTGTCTTGCGGCTCGTCCGGCGCGGCTTCGACGATGATGTAGAGCGGTTGCGCGGGCAGGAAAGAGCCGTCCGGCGCACGAAGCGCCGTCTGTCCGATTTGCACAAGCCGTTCGCTGGGTTTCAGGTCGCGGGACATGGTGGATACCTCCTTATGCGTCCTTGTGTCCGTCCTTGCCATCGCCATCGACGATGGTGTAGTCAATTTTCACGCCCTCTTGGTCTTCAAACAGACTGACGAGGGTCGCGAAGAGCTGCTCCGCGCTGGGTGCGCCGGGGCGGGGGCAGGGGGCTTGATGTGTCATTGTGCGGCACTCCTTTCGTATCGGCTACGGTCAGCCCCGTAGTCAATCCAGCAAGCAGACTTACCTGCATTGCGTAGGGCAGTTTGTCGAGCATATCAAGAATCAGCTTCTTGTCTACCATTCTCTATTTCCTCCACCAAATCTGCAATTGCTGTTCCGACAGCATTATATCATTTAATTTTGCTGTTGTCAACGCAAAATGTGATAAAAATGCTGTTGCAAACGCATTTTCTTTGTGTTATAATGCCCTTGAAGGGAGGTGTCATCATGAGCATGACACTTGGTCAGCGACTGAAAGCAATCCGAAAGGCACAGCCGGGCAAAATGAATCAGGAAGACTTCGCCAAAAGTCTTGGACTCACTCGAATGGCGTACTCTATGTACGAGCTTGACCGTGTTGTGCCGTCGGAGTCTGTTCAGCGGCTCATCTGCACGACGTATCACGTCAATCCGCAGTACCTCACCGGCGCATCGAACGAAATGTTCGACCAGCAGGACGAGGACGAACGGCTGATTGATGCCGCCATCACGTCGGGCGACCCGCTGGTAAAAGCACTGCTAACCGGCATTGTGAAGCGCCCTGATGGCTGGCGCGCGCTGGCAGAATCCATCCTGACCTGCGCCGACTACCTCCGCGAGCAGGGCATTGAGTTAGACCCCGAAAATGAAAAGGAATGAAGGACTGTGAGAGTCCTTTTTTTGTGCCGCCTTACGCACGCTTCGTGTCCAGCGTAGACGCAAGAGCGATTCCCTGAGCAAAGCCGCATAACAACGCCTGTTCGGTTGTCGTCAAGCTGGCAATAATTGCCGCCAACTTGTCGGCTTCGGACGCAGCCTGCTGAATCTCTCTGCTACTCATCTTCCGCCCTCCTTTGATTTTATTGCATTTGCACTATTACTATACCGCTTTTGCGGTACTATGTCAAGTGCTTTTTGCAATTTAATATTGCAATTGTGGTAATTTCGTGTTATGATAAGATTGCACCACGGAAAGGGGGCAACTTCATGGAAACTATCAATGACCGGATTAAGCAGGTTCGGAAAAGTCTAAACCTGAATCAGGCTAATTTCGGCGAGCAAATCACGCTTGCCCAAACGTATTTGTCGCAAATCGAACGCGGCGACCGCGAAGTCACCGAGAAGATTCTGAAGCTCGTTTGCCTTCAGTTCAACGTGTCGGAGCGTTGGCTTCGGACGGGCGAAGGAAACATGTTTGAAGAATCTTCCGATTCGCTGATTTCGCAGCTTTGCGAAAAGTATCAGCTCGACGACATGGCGCACGTTCTGCTGGAAACATTCGTTTCGATGCCGCAGAATGAGCGCGATGCTGTCATGAGCTTCGCGCGGCGCGTTGCTGATGCGACGAAGCGTGATGCAGATGAACAAAATTCCCCCTGATGGTGCTGGCGGTTATGCCGCCTTTTTTTGTGCCGCCGTGGGTGCGCCGGGGCGGGTGAGGAAATCCGGCATGGAAACACCTCTTTATGCGCTCTTCGTGCTTTTGAGTGTCATCAGAACGCCCTGAATCACGCCGCAGAAATACGCCTGCTGCGACTCCGGCAGGTCGTGGACATCTTTCGCGAGTATTTGCGCCGCCGCCTCAATATTGGCGGTATCCTGCGCGCTGAACTGCTTAACCATGCTCTCACCTCCACGTAATACACTGTATTAGTATTGTAGTCCAATGGATTAAAAATGTCAAGAATTTTTGCTGGAATAATTGCAATGTATTAGATTTCATGCTACAATGCTATATGAAGGGAGGCGGTTTCGTGAAAGAACGCCTGAAAGAACTCCGAAAAGCCCTTGGCTTAAGCCAGCAGGAGTTCAGTGAACGCATCAATGTGGCACAATCCACCTACGCACATTTTGAAACCGGTCGCCGCGAACTGCGCGACATCCACATCTCTCAAATCTGCACCACCTTCAACGTGCGCGAGGAATGGCTGCGCGACGGTACGGGCGAGATGTTCAATCAGCTAAATCCGACTTTGATTGATGGGCTGGTGCAGGAGTATGACCTCGGCGAGTACGGGCGCTCCATGCTGGAAGCCTTCGTCACGCTTCCGAAAGAGCAGCGCGACAATTTTTTGAATTTCGTGCATGAGTTTGCCGAAAACTATCGTCAGCACAGCGCGGAGGAAGAGAAGGACACGCCTGCCGTTCCCGGTCGCTTCGCCGCTGCGGAAATAAAAAAGCCCCCTACGCGGAATGCGTGAGGGGGGAAGGTGGATGTATGAGCGATACTGCTGCCGAACGGCTTCGTTCTGCGTTAGATGCCGCACACATGCGCCCTTGTGAACTTGCCGAGCGGAGCGGCATCTCCAAAAGTGTTATTAGCCGCTATTTGTCCGGGAAATACGTGCCAAAGTACGCGGCAGCGTGCAAAATGGCACGAGTGCTGGATGTTGATGCGCGGTATTTGATGGCGGAATCAAGTTTAGGGGAGCGAATTAGGCTGTTGCGCATAGAGCGAGGCATCAGTGCCGATGCGCTTGGCGCGCAAATCGGCAAAGACCGCGCAACCGTCTACCGCTATGAAGCGGGCATGAGCTGCCCGGCAGAAACACTCTCTTTGCTTGCCAGCGCGCTGCGTACCACGCCGGAGTACCTGATGGGCTGGACAGACGAAGCGCACCAGCCGCCCACGTCCGGCGTTCCTATGGACTTGAAGCAGCGCCGTCAAGAACTTGGGCTGACGCTCGAAGAGGTCGGCGAAGCCTGCGGCGTTGGAAAATCCACCGTCCGCAAGTGGGAAACGGGCGCTATCAAGAATATGCGCCGGGATAAAGTGCTGTTGCTTGCGAAAAAGCTGCAAGTAGACCCGATGATGATTATTGATAGCGTAGACGTGCCCTCCGCTCCATCCCCCGACGAGCGCATCCTCGCCGCGTACCACGCCGCCGACCCCATCTATCAGCAAATCGTTCTGGAGCTGCTGGAAAGCCACCCGAAAAAATCAACGGAAGAAATAAAATAAGCCCCCAACGCGGAATGCGTGAGGGGGAAAGAAGAAGTACAGCAATAGGAGGTATCATTATGGCACGTCGCCGTCATTATTATCATCGCCGCCGCGGATTCTCATGGAAGCGCGCGCTTGGCATCACGTCCGCCAAACAGCGCTTTGCCCGCTGGACAGGTGTCCCGACGACTCGCAGTGGACGGCGGGCAAAAATGAAACGCATGACCGGGTGCAGCGGGTGCCTGGTCGAGGTGCTGGGCGTTGCGGCGCTCGTGGTCGGCGTGCTGGTGCTTCTATTGTAAGTCAGTTGACAAAAATGCAGAAAATCTGAAAAGCAGTTGCGGCACGGCGTGTCAACCAAATTACCACCGCCGCGCTTTTTTGTAAACCAAGGGTCTTGCCTTTGCGCTCGGCACTTTCTTCCCGCGCGCCATCCACACACCTGATTCCAGCGGGCTTCAACCGCTGTACCTGCATCCGCCGCAAGACTTCCACCCGCGTCAAGCGCGCGGGTCACTTTCTACGACGCGGTATTCAATCGTCACGCCCTCCTGGTCTTCCAGCAGGCGGACGAGCGTCGCAAGCATCTGCTCTGCCGTCGGCGCGTTCTCCTTCGCAAAAAGACGGTCAGCATCCATCCGCTTCACCTCCCCGGTGGCATATAGGTATGGGTGCGCCCGTAGCTTTATGAATGCGCGCAGCGGCAGCCATCGCCATAGGAAGGTGGAAGGAAGAAATGACGAATCAGGCAGAAAAAACAAGCTACATTGAGAACGTGGCGGCGTACATCCGCGTCTCCACGCAGGAGCAGAAACTCCACGGCATCTCCATCGAGGCGCAGGAGGAGAAGCTGACCGAGTACGCCGACAGCCACGGCATGAAAATCGTGAAGTTCTATAAGGACGAGGGCGTTTCCGGCAGGAAACTGATTCGCAAGCGTCCCGCCCTGCAAGCCATGATTCAGGACGCGGAAAAGGGGAATTTCCGCCGCATCATCTTCATTAAGCTCGACAGATTCTTCCGCTCCGTCGCGGAATATCACGAGTGCATGAAGCGGCTGGCCGCGGGCGGTGTCATCTGGACGGCGACGGAAGAAAAATATGACCTGTCCACGCCGTCGGGGGAGGCGTTCGTCAACATGAAGCTGACGATGGCGCAGTTCGAGGCGGATCAGGTGGGCGAGCGCATCCGCATGATTAACGAGTACAAGGTGAAGTCAGGTCAGCCGCTGTACGGTTCGCAAGCCCTGCCGTTCTGCTATCAGGTGAAGCAGTCGGGCGACGGCGACCGCCGCAAGTACATCGCCAAGCGCGACGAAATCATCATGGAGGACTTAATCGACCACTTCTGCAAGAACCGCTCCGTCCGCGCCGCCCTGCACTACATCAACGCCAAATACAGCCGCGCTTTCTCCTACTCGACCATCAAGAACGCGCTGACCAGCGAGCTGATTTGCGGTACATATCGCGGCAATCCCGCCTACTGCGAGGGCTACATGACCCCCGCGGCGTTCGAGACGATGCAGAAGTACATCCAGCACAACCCGCGCACGTCCCAGCGCGAACACAGCTATATCTTCGGCGGCCTTATCCGCTGCCCCTGCTGCGGCAATATGCTCGTCGGTTCGCCGACGGTGCTCAACCGCATTGGCAAAAGCGGTCAGAAGCTGTCCTACAAGTACTACGGCTACCGCTGCTACCGGGGCAACCTCGAAAAGAAGTGCGATTTTCGGACGATGGCGTTCGAGCATCGGCTGGAAGCCATCATGCTCAGCGAGGTGGAAGCCGTCATGCGCGGCAAGCAGATGTACCTCCTGCGCCTTCAAAACGCCCCGCAGCGCGTCGCCCAGCACGACCTGGCGGAGCTTCAGCAGGAGCTTGCCCGCCTGAACTACGCCTGGCAGAAGGGGCGCATCAAGACCGCTGCGGACTACGACCGGCAGTACGACGACCTGATGACGCGGATTGATGCCGCCAACGCCGAGCGGCAGGAGCTGGCCGCCAACCCCGACTACCGCAAAATCAGCCGCATCCTCTCCGACGGCTGGAAGCAGATCTACATCTCTCTTGACAATGACCACAAGCGCGCCTTCTGGCGGGCGTTCATCGAGGAGATTCAGCTGGAATGGACGAAGGGCGTCAAGCGCATCAGGGACATTACTTTTTTTACCTGATTTTATGCGGGGTGATGGGGGAGCCGAACGGCTCATCAAGCAGCAGAAGCGGTTTGCCTGTCTGCAGCGTCCGCACAAGCGCCGCACGCTGCCGCTGCCCGCCGGAGCATTCGTCTGGGCGGCGATTCAGCAGGTCGCGCAGCCCGCACGCAGCAATGTCGCTGACGGCGGATTTCAGCGCTGCTTGCCGCCGTGTGCCATGAAGTGTTTTGGGGAGGACGATGTTATCCGCAATCGTCCGCCACGGCAGGAGCAAATCTTTTTGCAGCATGTAGCCGGTCAGACCGGGGCGCAGGAGCATGGATTCGCCTTGCAGCCGAATGTCGCCGCAATCCGGCTGCATCAGCCCGGCGATGAGGTTGAAGAGGGTGGATTTTCCGCAGCCGCTGGGCCCCAAGATGGAGAGAAACTGCCCCTTCTGCAAGGAAAAAGAGACATCCTGAATGGCGGCGACGGTGGATTCATCGGTGGAGAAGTGTTTGGTGAGGTGTGCGACCTCGAAATAAGGTGTAGGCATGGCGTCACTCCCTTTCTTGCAGGGGGGAAATGCCCCTGCCCTCCAATGGTAGAATATGTGGAGGAGGGAAAAGGGGAAGGGCGGGGGAAAGAAAAATTTGCGGGAGGGGGAGTATGGAGAAGCGACCAAGCCGGGCAGCCCAAAAAGGGTCAAGGGACAATGTCCCTTGCAGGGTCAAGGGGCGGCGCCCCTTGTGGGGCTTGGGGCAACGCCCCAACTGCTGCACCGTTAGACCAGTTATGCCAAACGCGACAATTCCGCTCCACGAGCGCTGAACAGCGAAGCGCTTTCAGCGCAGCGGTTGTATCTTTGCGCGTCCGCAGACGCGCCCCCCAATCAGCATTCCCCATAACCTGCACATTGTCGCGCCGATGGGCGCGACCGGATAGCATGGCAAAACAAAACGCCCTGCGTGAACAGCGCCGAAGCAGCTGCGCACGCAGGGCAAGAGAAGGATGATAGATTACATCTGATACTATTTCCAAATCCATCTGGAAACAATGCGAAATTTCCCCAAAACAAGCACATCAAAAAACCCTGCGGTTTGAACCCGCAGGGCAGTTTTTATAGGGAAAG
>ENA-OPDG01000372-OPDG01000372.1-human-gut-metagenome-genome-assembly--contig:-NODE-372-length-41419-cov-6.650034_pt1 | contig 41419 bp, 34 predicted proteins | sample MGYA00241259_ERZ501498 | MGnify/ENA primary metagenome ERZ501498 (study PRJEB25962, sample SAMEA2042582) | human gut metagenome | biome: human gut; feature: human-associated habitat; material: faeces... | reverse complement strand
TTGCCGTAGCCCACATCGCCGCACAGCAGCCGATCCATGGGCGCCGGCTTCTCCATATCCCGCTTGATGTCCCGGATGGCGGCCAGCTGGTCGTCCGTCTCCGTGTAGTCGAAATCATCCTCAAACTCCCGCTGCCACGGGGAGTCCGGTGAAAAGGCGAAGCCGGTCTGCCGCTGGCGCTGGGCGTACAGCTTGATCAGCTCCTCGGCCAGATCCTTCGCCGCCGCCTTGGCCCGGCGGGTGGTCTTGGCCCACTGGTCGCCGGACAGCTTGTTCAGCTTCGTCTTTTCCGCCGCCTCGTCGCCGCCGCCGATGTATTTGCTCACCAGATCCAGCGACGTGGCCGGTACATACAGGCAGTCGCTGCCGGCGTAGTTGATCTTGATATAGTCCTTCTCCACGCCGTCCACCGGCAGGCGCAGCATCCCGGCGAACCGCCCGATGCCGTGGTGGACGTGTACCACCAGATCGCCCACCGCCAGATCGGTGTAGGATTGTATTTTCTGCCGGTTGTCCGTCTTGGCGGCGCGGGGCTTTTTCCGGCTGCCGGACAGCTTCTCGGTGAGCTGTCCCTCCGTCAGCACCGCCAGCTTCAGCGCCGGCCACTCGCTGCCGGCACTGAGCGCACCCACGGTGATGCACACCTGCCCCCGCTTCGGCACGGCGCTGCCGGACAGCTCCAGCGCGGCGGGGATCTTTTTCCGGTGCAGCAGCTCCTGCATATTCTTTGCCCGCACCTCGCCGCCGCACAGCACCAGCACGCCGTATCCGGCGGTGAGGTAGTGTACGATGTCGGTGGCCGCCGTCTCCAGACTGCCGCCGTAGCTGGACAGCTGCTTGGCGGAGATGTCCAGCAGCAGCTTGGGCGCCACCAGATACCGGCTGGTGGGCAGGCTCTCCATCTGGCACACGGGGCAGCGCTCCAGCGCCGCCGCCGTTTCCGTCTCCGTCAGCGTCAGCCGCCCGAAGGCGCCTGCCATCTGACCGGCCTCCATGGACGCCGTTACATCCTGCTTCACCTGCCATACAAAGGCCTTCAGCGCCTCCTGCACCCGGCCCGCCTCGCTGACGCAGACAAGACAGTCCTCCGGCAGATAGTCGAAGGCCGTGGCCGCGTCGGGGTACACCGCCGCCAGATACCGGTCGCCGCCGGGAGGCGTCACCCCCTGCCGCAGGGACTGGGCGTCCTCCTCCAGCCGCTGCCGCAGGGCGGCGGCATTCTCCTTTTTCGCCAGGCGCTTTGCCGCCGCGTCTATGCGCTTGGCGGCGCTTTCCGCCGCATTTTCGTCGTAAAACGGCAGCACCTCGCCGGCGGGCAGCACCGTAAAGCGCTGCCGGTTCTCCACACGGCGCTGGGTGGTCACGTCGAAATCGCCCATGCTGTCCAGCTCGTCGTCGAAGAACTCGCAGCGCACCGGGCGCTCCGGGCCGGGGGAGAAGATATCCAGAATACCGCCGCGGAGGGCGAACTGCCCCGCGCCCTCTACCTGCTGGGCGCGGACGTAGCCCGCCGCCGTGAGCTGCGCCGTCAGTGCCGTCACATCGTACCGCTGCCCCACCTCCAGTGTAAAGGCAGTCTTTTGCAGCACCGCCGACGGCAGGCACAGCTGCGCCATGGCCGCCGCCGTCGCCACGATCACCCGGGGCTTCTCCTGTGCCAAACGGTACAGCGCCCACAGCCGCCGGTACTCCCACTGGCGGCTGTCCGCCGCAGGCCGCAGCTGCCACTCTCTGGCGGGCAGCACCACCGGCTCCTCACCGGTAAGGGCGCGCAGATCGGCGGTCTGCCGGGCGCACTCCTGCTCGTCAGCGCACAGCATCAAAAGGGGTCTGCCGGTCTGCTCCGCCGCAGCCGCCGCCACCGCGGCGCGCTGCACGGGGGAGAGCCCCGTGACCATGCTGTGTTTTTCCCGGCCCGCCATGCCCGCCGTCAGCTCCTGTAGCTGCGGCAGCGTCAAAAGCTGTCGGATCAATCCCTCCAAGTGCTCTCCCTCCCTTCCGAGATCAGCGCCTGCGCTGTTTTTTGACTTGGTATCAGCGTATATTCTATGCGCGCTTTCTGAAATTTACCTGAAAAAATGTCAGTTGTTGAAACGGTTCATGGCCGTGTCCGCCCCCTGCTCAATGAGGCACAGCGCCGCCTCCGCCGCCCGATCCAGCGTGGCGCGCAGCAGCTTGGCCTCCTCGCCCTGGGGCTTGCCCACCACCCAGTTCACCATCTCGTGGTCGGGATGCTCCGGCATCCCCACGCCCACCTTGATGCGGGGGAATCCGTCCGTCCCAAGGTGCTGGATGATATTCTTCAGCCCGTTGTGGCCGCCTGCCGACCCGCTCTTGCGGATCCGCAGCCGTCCCGCCGCGAGGGATACGTCATCGGAGATGACCACCACATGATCCGCCGGCACCTTGTAGAACCGGGCGGCCTCGCCCACGGACTCGCCGGACAGATTCATATAGGTCTGGGGCTTCATCACCAGTATTTTATTGCCGTTTTTCTCCAGAATCCCTGTCCACGCCTTGAACCGCAGCTTATTGAGCTTGAAATTCTCCTTTTCCATCAGGCTGTCCAGCGCCAGCCACCCCATGTTATGGCGGGTGGATTCGTACTTGCTGCCGGGATTGCCCAGCCCCACAAGGATCCAGTTGACGCCGCCGGCCTGATTCCGATTAAAAAACAAGGCTCTCGCCTCCTTTTGAAAAAGTAAGGGGGACTGCAAACGCAGTCCCCCACAGTATAGCATAGCTTCCGCCGTTTGAAAAGCGCTTAGTTGAACAGCTTGGCGATGGAGATCTCCTGATAGATGCGCTCGATGGCCTCGGCGAACATGGGCGCCACGGACAGGTACTTGATCTTGTCGCAGCCTGCGCCCATCGTCTCGGGGATGGTGTTCAGCAGGGCAACCTCCTTGATGACGCTGCTGCTCAGACGCTCCAGCGCCGGGCCGGACAGCACGCCGTGGCTGGCGCAGGCGTACACGCTGTTGGCGCCGCCCACCTCCACGATGGCCTTGGCCGCGTTGCAGATGGAGCCGGCGGTGTCGATCATATCGTCGAACAGGATGCAGTCCTTACCGGCCACGTCGCCGATGACGTTCATGACCTCGCACTGGTTGGCCTTCTGACGGCGCTTGTCCACGATGGCAAGGCTCATGTGCAGCTTCTGGGCGAAGGTACGGGCGCGGGCCACGCTGCCCACGTCGGGGGACACCACCGCCATGTTCTCACACTTCTCGCCGAACTTCTTGGCGTAATAGTCCACGAACACGGGGTTGCCCAGCAGATTGTCCACAGGGATGTCGAAGAAGCCCTGGATCTGGCTGGCGTGGAGATCCATGGTCAGCACGCGGTCGGCGCCGGAGGCGGTGAGCATGTTGGCCACCAGCTTGGCGGAGATGGGATCGCGGCTCTTGGCCTTACGATCCTGACGGGCATAGCCGAAATAGGGGATCACCGCGGTAACACGACCCGCGGAGGCGCGCTTGCAGGCGTCGATCATGATGAGCAGCTCCATCAGGCTGTCATTGACCGGCTTGCAGGTGGAGTTGATGAGAAACACATCGCTGCCGCGGACGCTCTCATACAGAGAGACCGAGGCCTCGCCGTCCGCAAAGGATTTGACCTCTGCCTCGCCCAGCTTGATGCCAATGAGCTTGCAGATCTCCTGTGCCAATGCGGGGTTGGCGTTGCCGGTGAAGATCTTGATGTCCTTGCCGTGAGAAATCATGATGTTAAACCTCTCGCTTTCTGTCCGTTATGGAATATTTTTTCGACCGCTGCCGGTCATGGCATACCTGTTAAAAAACAAACAAAAAGCGCCGCCACATCGCCCTCACCGCCGGTCAGAGCGGTCTTTTGCGATACAGACGGCGCACGCCTCGGCAGAGGAAGCGCACACACAGCAGCTATTGGCTTTTACACAGTCCAACCGATCCATTGGCCCGTCCTCCCCTCAGCTTGGTTTGCCTGTCCCTATTATAACAGGCTTTACGGGAAAATCCAGTATTTTTCCCACTTTTTTTGGCAATAATTTTTCAGGGCGGAAAATGCTCATGCAAATCGCCATTTTTTCATGGAAATAGCGGTCATTTTTTGTATTTCTAAGAAAATGCAGGGGTTTTTGCCATTTTCGAGTTGCATTTCCCGTTCTGTTGCATTACAATAGGCAGGTATTTTAGGAGGGCTGCCCTGTATGCTTCACATTGTGCTGGTCGAACCGGAGATCCCCCAGAACTGCGGCAACATTGCCCGCACCTGCGCCGCCACGGGATGCTCTCTGCATCTTATCCGTCCGCTGGGCTTCGACATCTCTGATCGTGCCGTAAAGCGGGCGGGTCTTGACTACTGGCATCTGGTGACCGTCCGGGACTATGATGGACTGGACGACTTTTTCCGGCAGAATCCGGAGGCCGCCGGTGATCTGTGGCTGGCCACCACCAAGGCGCCGCAGGACTATACGCAGGCCCGGTTCTCACCGGACTGCTGGCTGTTCTTCGGCAAGGAGACGGCGGGGCTGCCGGAGGCGTTCCGCACGGCCCACTATGACCGGTGCATCCGTCTTCCCATGCGCGCGGAGGCGCGCAGTCTGAATCTCAGCAACTCCGTGGCCATCCTGACCTACGAGGCTCTGCGGCAGAACGGGTTCCCCGGCCTGTCCGGACAGGGCGAGATGGCGGAGCGCTGATCTGTTTTTTCCATACACACATACTATTTCAAAAGGAGATGTATCCGTATGAACTACAATAAAAAGACCATTCTGGACGTGGACGTGGCCGGGAAGAAGATCCTGCTGCGCTGCGATTTCAATGTGCCGCAGGATAAGGAGACGGGCGCTATCACCAGCGACAAGCGCATCGTGGCGGCGCTGCCCACCATCCGCTACCTGCTGGAGAAGAAGGCGGCGGTCATCGCCTGCTCCCATCTGGGCAAGCCCAAGGGCGAGTGGAAGGCCAAGCTGAGCCTGGCCCCCGTGGCGCAGCGTCTCAGTGAGCTGCTGGGGCAGGAGGTCATCTTCGCCAAGGACATCGTGGGTGAGGACGCCAAGGCCAAGGCCGCGGCGCTGCAGGGCGGTCAGATCATGCTGCTGGAGAACCTGCGCTTCGATCCCCGCGAGGAAAAGAACGACCCGTCCTTCGCCGAGGAGCTGGCCTCCATGGCGGAGCTGTATGTGTCCGATGCCTTCGGCACCGTTCATCGCGCCCACGCCTCCACCGCCGGTGTGGCAGCCTATCTGCCCGCCGTGTCCGGTCTGCTGGTGGCCAAGGAGCTGGAGGTCATGGGCGGTGCGCTCAATAACCCCAAGCGCCCCTTCGTGGCGGTGCTGGGCGGCGCTAAGGTCAGCGATAAGATCGGCGTCATCAACAACCTGCTGGACAAGGCCGACACCATCATCATCGGCGGCGGCATGGCCTACACCTTCGCCAAGGCGCAGGGCGGCTCCATCGGCAAGAGCCTGTGCGAGGAGGATAAGCTGGACTACGCCCGGGAGATGATCGCCAAGGCGGAAAAGAACGGCGTGAAGCTGCTGCTGCCCTCCGACACCATGGCGGCGGACGATTTCTCCAACGACGCCAAGCGCCAGGTGGTCAGCACCATGGCCATCCCCGACGGCTGGGAGGGTATGGACATCGGCCCCGACACCATCCGGACGTTCTGCGACGCCGTGAAGGGCGCCGGCACCGTGGTGTGGAACGGGCCTATGGGCGTGTTCGAGTTTGAGAATTTTGCCGCCGGCACCCGCGCCATGGCGCAGGCGCTGGCTGACAGCGGCGCCATCACCATCGTGGGCGGCGGCGACAGTGCCGCGGCGGTGGAGCAGATGGGCTTTGCCGACAAGATCACTCACATCAGCACCGGCGGCGGCGCGTCTCTGGAGTTCCTGGAGGGTCTGGAGCTGCCCGGCGTGGCCTGCCTGCTGGACAAGTAAGCAGCCCTGACGGGGGACGCCCGTCCCCTTTACATGGATCGTATCAAAGCAAAATTTGTATCGATAGAATAGTTTAAAGAAGACAGAGGAGTAAACAAGTTATGAATCGCAGATACCGTAAGACCATTATCGCCGGCAACTGGAAGATGAACAAGACCGCCAGCGAGACGAAAAAATTCGCCGAGGAGCTGAAGGCCCTGCTGCCCAAGGCCAAGTGGTGCGACGTAGTGGTGTGCGTCCCCGCCGTGAACATCTCCACCGCCATCAAGGCTTTCAAGGATGCCCGCGTGTCCGTTGGCGCACAGAACGTGTTCTTTGAGAAGTCCGGCGCCTACACCGGCGAGGTCTCCGCCGATATGCTGAAGGATCTGGGCGTGAAGTACGTCATCATCGGCCACTCCGAGCGCCGCCAGTATTTCGGCGAGACGGATCTCATCGTCAACAAGAAGGTACTGGCCGCGCTGGAGGCCGGTCTGCACCCCATTATCTGCGTGGGTGAGACGCTGGAGCAGCGGGAGCTGGGCATCACCATGGAGCTCATCGCCCTGCAGGTGAAGTCCGCGCTGGCCGGCGTACCCGCCGAGAAGCTGCGCAAGTGCGTCATCGCCTATGAGCCCGTGTGGGCCATCGGCACCGGCAAGACCGCCACCGCCGAGCAGGCTGCGGAGGTCTGCACCTTCATCCGCACCACCGTGCGCCACCTGTACGGCGCCCGCATCGCCCGTTCCATCACCATCCAGTATGGCGGCTCCATGAAGCCCGCCAACGCCGCAGAGCTGCTGGGTCAGCCCGACATCGACGGCGGCCTCATCGGCGGCGCCGCCCTGAATGCTGCTGACTTTGTGGAGATCATCAACGCCGCCAATCAGGACTGATCTCTCAGGAGGAAAGGCATGAACAAAACCCCGACAACTCTTATCATCATGGACGGCTTTGGCCTTGCGCCGGCGGCGGATGACAACGCCGTTACGCTGGCGAAAACACCGGTGCTGGACGGGCTGTTCCGTGACTATGCCCACACCACCCTGTCCGCCAGCGGACTGGACGTGGGTCTGCCTGCCGGGCAGATGGGCAACAGCGAGGTAGGTCACACCAACATCGGCGGCGGCCGCGTGGTGTTTCAGGATCTGCCCCGTATCAGCCGCGCCATCGAGGACGGCAGCTTCTTCCGGAACGAGGCCTATAACAAGGCCATGGACGACTGTCTGAAAAACGACGCCAGCCTCCACCTGTACGGCCTGCTGTCCGACGGCGGCGTACACTCCCACATCGACCACCTGTACGCGCTGCTGCAGATGGCAAAGGACAAGGGGCTGCACCGCGTGTATATCCACTGCTTCCTGGACGGGCGGGACGTGTCCCCCACCAGCGGCAAGGGCTTCGTGCAGGCGCTGGCCGACAAGTGCGCCGCGCTGGGCGTGGGCAAGATCGCCACGGTCATGGGCCGCTACTACGCCATGGACCGCGACAAGCGCTGGGAGCGGGTGCAGATGGCCTACGACGCCATGGTGTACGGCGAGGGCAACCACAATGCCGACCCCGTGGACGCCGTGGCACAGAGCTACGCCAACAACGTCACCGACGAGTTCATGGAGCCGGTGGTCTGCGACAGCGACGGCACCATCAGCGACAACGACAGCGTGATCTTCTTCAACTACCGCCCCGACCGGGCCCGCGAGATCACCCGTGCCATCGTCGACCCCGAATTTGACGGATTCCAGCGGGAGTTCTTCCCCACCACCTATGTGTGCAACACGGAGTATGACGCTTCCATGCCCAATGTGCTGGTGGCGTGGCCCCGCATCGCCGTAAAGAACGGACTGGGCGAGTACCTCAGCAGCATGGGCATGACCCAGCTGCGTATCGCGGAGACGGAGAAGTACGCCCATGTGACGTTCTTCTTCAACGGCGGCGTGGAGACGCAGTACCCCGGTGAGGACCGGGTGCTGGTCCCCTCCCCCAAGGTGGCGACCTATGATCTCCAGCCGGAGATGAGCGCCGTGGAGGTGTGCGACAAGTGCGTGGAGCGCATCGAGTCCGGCGCCTATGACGTGATCATCCTGAACTTCGCCAACTGCGACATGGTGGGTCACACCGGCGTGCTGGAGGCCGCCATCAAGGCGGTGGAGACGGTGGACACCTGCGTGGGCCGCGTGGTGGAGGCCACCCTGAAGATGGGCGGCATCGCCATGGTCACTGCCGACCACGGCAACGCCGAGGACATGAAGCAGCCTGACGGCAGCCCCATGACCGCCCACACCACCAACCTTGTACCCTTCATCCTCTGCGGCGCCGGCACCGAGCTGCGTCCGGGCCGTCTGGCGGACATCGCCCCCACCATTCTGGATGTGATGGGCCTTGCCTGCCCGGAGGAGATGGACGGCAAGACACTGATCGTCAAATAAGGCAGCGTTCGCTTTGTATGAACAGCAGACCCCGAAGCGGCGCTTCGGGGTCTCGTTATAAGGAGATATACCCATGAATATCACAGTTATCGGCTGCGGGCGATGGGGTTCCCTCATCACATGGTACCTCGACCACATCGGCCACCGCGTCACCCTGTACGGCCGCAGCACCTCCCCCAAGATGCAGGCGTTTCTCGCCACCCGGCAGAACGATCTGCTGACGCTGCCGGAGTCCGTGGCGCTGTCCACCGACCTCGCCGCCGCGCTGGACGGTGCGGAGACGGTCATCATCTCTATCGGCTCCCAGAATCTGCGGAGCCTGCTGGGTCAGCCGGAGCTGCAAGCCCTGCGGGAGCGCACGGTGGTTCTGTGCATGAAGGGTCTGGAGATGGGTACCGGCGCACGGCTCAGCCAGATCGCGTCCGCGTGCCTGCATCCGTCCAACGCCGTGGCGGTCTGGCTGGGGCCGGGCCATGTGCAGGAGTTCTATCGCGGCATCCCCAACTGTATGGTCATCGACAGCGAGAACGACGCCGTCAAGCGCCGTCTGGTGCAGTCCTTCTCCAGCGACCTCATCCGCTTCTACTACGGCGGCGACATGATCGGCAACGAGGTGGGCGCCGCCGCCAAAAACGTGGTGGGTATCGCCGCCGGTTTTCTGGACGGCTTCGAGATGGGCAGTCTCAAGGGTGCCCTCATGAGCCGCGGCACCCGGGAGGTAGCCCGGCTCATCAAGGCCATGGGCGGCAGCGAGCTGTCGGCCTACGGGCTGTGCCATCTGGGCGACTACGAGGCCACGGTGTTCTCCCCGTACAGCCACAACCGGCAGTTCGGCGAGGCCTTCGTCCGGGGGCAGGACTACCACCAGCTGGCGGAGGGCTACTACACCGTCAAGGCGCTGATGCTGCTGGGAAAGAAGTACGGCGTGGAGCTTCCCATCTGCAAGGCCGTCCACGACATCCTCTACGAGCGCGCCGTCCCCAAGGACGTGCTGGCCAGTCTGCTGCGCCGGGGTCTGACGGAGGAATTCTACGGCTGAGGTTCAAAACCAAATGAATAAAAAAGTCTCTGTCTGGTCACAATGCAGGCAGAGACTTTTTTATTCCGGCGAGCCGCGGGCCGGAAACCGCGGCGGTGGGTGTATCCCACCTGAAAGGCGCGTATGAGCAGACTCGACAAATCAAAGATCCGTGCCATGTTCGGCGGCAAGGGCTTCTACATAGTCCTTGCGGTGTGCCTGCTGGCTGCCGGCACCATCGGCTATATCACCCTGTTTTCCTCCGCCTCCCCCGTCAGGGAGCCCGACCCCGTCATCGAGATCAAGCCCGCCCCCGTGACGCCTGTCCCCGCCCCGCCCACCAAGCCGGTGATCCAGCCTGAGCCGGTGGAGGTGCCGGTGCAGGAGCCGGTGGTCATCGAGGAGCCGGTGGAGCTGCTGCCGGAGGTGATCTCCCCGCTGGACGGCACCACCGTCACGGTGTTCAGCATGACGGAGCTGCTGTATGACCAGACCATGGCGGACTGGCGCACCCACAACGGCATCGACGTACAGGCCGAGGAGGGTGCGGCGGTCAAGACGGCGGCGGACGGCACCGTGGTCTCCGTCACCGACGACGAGCTGATGGGTACCACCGTGGTCATTGAGCACAGCGGCGGCTACACCACCCATTACAGCAGCCTGCAAGCCGACGTACCGGTGGCGGAGGGGCAGTCCGTTCACGCCGGGGACGTCATCGGCTGTGTCGGCTCCACCAGCGCGGCGGAGAGCGAGATGGGCCCCCACCTCCACTTCTCCGTCAGTCAGAACGGCAGTGCCATCGACCCCCACGCCTATATCGACGAGTGAAAAAAGAAAGAGGTCTGCGGTGCAGACCTCTTTCTTTTTCACGTTTCAGGATTCCAGCGTCCGCGCGCCGCGGATGCGGCGGTTGAGGATACGGAACACGGAGGATACCAGCAGAATACCCACCGCCAGCGCCCCGGCCACGCCGATGGTCTCCAGTCCCTTGGCAACGGCGTCCATCATGTTGCCCTCCAGCCCCAGACTCATGGTGTAGTACACACCGGCGCCGGGCAGCAGCGGCAGGATGGTGATGACCAGATAGGGCATGGAGGGGCACTTGCGGACCCGCGCCATCACCTCGGCATACAGCGCCGCAAACAGGGCGGCGAACAGGTTGGCGGCGTATATGTCGCAGCCCAGCGCCCCCCACAGCAGGTAGAGCATCCATGTGGCCACGCCGCCGATGATGCACAGCACGCAGCCCCGTCCGTGGACGTTGAACAGGATGCAGAAGCCGCAGCAGCCCACGAACACCGCGATAGCCTGCGCCAGCGGGTGCCAGCTCACCGTGGTGGAGCCGGTCAGACCGTAGACGCCGGTGGTCAGATGCCACGCGGCGGCGGTACCCAGCGCGATGGCCAGCGCGGTGAGGATCACCTGCACCACCCGGATGATGCCGGAGTTGGTGTCGCCGTAGATGATATCCCGCATGGAGTTGGTGATGGGCAGGCCGGGGACAAGGATCATCAGCGCGCCGATGATGGCGGCGTCGGGGCTGTTCATCAGTCCCAGACCCGCCGCGATATAGGCCGGCAGCGCCATACAGCAGGCCGCCAGCAGGGTACTGAAGAAGGGGTTGGCCTCCTGCTTGTCCATAAAGTGGGTGATGAGGCCGATGATCAGGCCCATCGCCCCCGCCCACAGGCAGTCCAGCAGCGTGCCGCCGAACACCAGACAGAAGCCCAGACCCACCAGCACGCTGCCCAGATAGAACACGCCGGTGCTGTAAGAGCGGCACGCCTTCATGGTCTCCTCCAGCCACGCCATGGCCTCGTCCACGTCGGGACGCTCCGCGCAGATGCGGCGGCTCAGGGCGTTGAGCTTTTCCAGCGCCTCCAGATCGTTGCCGTGGAAGCCGATACGCTTCATGATCATCAGCGGCTTGCCGTTGGCGGCCTCCAGGCTGACGGACACGCAGTTGGGGATGGCGAACACCTCGCACTCCACGCCGTAGGCCCGCAGGATACGGTGGATGGTGTCCTCCACCCGGAAGGTCTCCGCGCCGGACATGGCCAGATGGTACCCCATGGTAGCCGCCAGATCGGTCAGCAGATAATAGTCCATACAAACAGATCTCCTGTATCAGTTTGCCGGATGCGGCCTTCGCTGCATCCGGCAAACTGACAGTATAGGCGCTTCGCAGGCAAATGTCAACCGTCCATTTGGGTCACAGTCCCCAAAAACAGCGGCAGGTTGGCATGGGTGTCCACGATCATGTACACGAAGGGGCGGTCCAGCACCACGCGATGCACCTCCGTCGGCTCAGCGGCGCCGGCGGCCGGCTCGATAGCCGTAACGGCGGCGGCCTTGGTGCCGTTCTCGTCCAGCTCCAGATAGGTCTTGTGCAGCACGGCGCTGACATACAGCTGGTCATTGGGCGCGCCGCCCATGGCCCGCAGATCCGCCGCCGCGCTGTCAAAGGCGTCGGTGACGCCCATGGCCTTCAGCGCGTCGTTCAGCTCCAGCGAGGAGGACGCCTTGAACCGGGGGATGGCGGCCTCCACTGTGCCGTGCTGGGGATCATTCAGCAGGGCGTGGAGCTTGCCGCCGGTGAGCCCGGCCACATAGTCCGCTATGGAGACGCCCTCATTGGGCAGCAGCCCCACAAAGGCGTAGCGGCCGCCGTCGTAATACTTCATAAAGCCGGTGGTGTTGTCGTCGGACAGATAGAGGCTCTCCTGCGACCACAGCAGATCCGCCGTCTGGCGGGTGCCGTCGGCGGCGGTGAACACCACGCCCTTCTGGATGTCGTCCTTCTCGTAGGGCTTCTTCCACTTGGCGTCAAAGCACACGGCGTTCACCAGATAGAGCATGGTACGCTGGTCGGGCGCCTGCTCCAGCAGCTTGTCGATCATGCCGTCGGTCTGGTTGCTGACCCAGTGGTTCAGGTCGTTTTTCATGGCCTCGTCAAAGGCGGAGCGGTACACCTCCGCATCATAGTAGCTGACGCAGTTGTCCAGAAAGCTGTCCTCCACCCGGAAGATGTCCCGCACCCACAGGGAGTTGGCCAGCGACAGCTTGCACTTCTTGGTGTTCTCCGGCAGGCTCATGCGGTAGGTATAGAGGTAGTCGTTGAGGGTATCCCGATCCATGCCCATGGCCTTCTCCAGTTGGGACAGCGTGGTGCCGGCAGCGCCGTTGGCGGTCATGCCCAGCGCGTACAGCAGGGATACCGGGGAGAGCAGCACGCCCTCCTCCTTCGTTGTCTGCCGCAGCAGGGCGGCGGCAAAGTCCATGACAGCCGTGCTGTCGTCGGTCAGGTCGATGTGCGTATTGATGGTGCGGGCGGTCACGCCCTCCGGCAGGCTCTGTGCCGTCAGCTTACTGCCGCAGCCAAACAGCGGCAGCGCCATGCACGCAGCCAGCACCAGCGCCGCGATGCGTTTTTCCATGGGATCAGCTCCTTTCTGCTTGCTCTACTCCTTAGACGCAGGCGAGGGGCAAAAGGTTTCCCTCTCTGTGAAAAAAAGCGGGTACACGCGGGCGGAAGCCCCTCCGTCCGTATGTACCCACCTCGCCTTACTGCGTCAGACGCTCCAGCGCGCAGCGGGCGGCGGCCTGCTCGGCCTCCTTTTTGCTGCGCCCCTCGCCGGTACCGGCCACCTGTCCGTTGAGCAGGACGCGGAAGGCGAACACCCGCGCATGGTCCGGGCCGGAGGCCCCCACCATCTCGTAGCGCAGGGTCTGATCCGGCTTACGCTGCACCAGCTCCTGCAGCTCCGTCTTATAGTCCCGGCGGCGCTCCTCCACCTGCTCCTCCTGCTCCTTGTCCAGCAGCACGCGGTGGATCAGGTCGCGGGCGGCGTCCATGCCGCCATCCAGATAGACGGCGGCAAACACCGACTCCGTGGCGTCCGCCAGAATGGACGGACGGCGGCGTCCGCCGCCCAGCTCCTCGCCCCGGCCCAGCCGCAGGTACTCGCCAAGGCCCAGATACTGGGCCACCTCGTGCAGGCTCTCCTCGCACACCAGCGCGGCGCGGATGCGGGTCAGGTCGCCCTCCGGCATATCGGGATGCTTGGTGTACAGGTACTCCGCCGTCACGAAGCCCAGCACCGCGTCGCCCAGAAACTCCAGACGCTCGTTGCTGCCGATGCCCGCGCCCCGATGCTCGTTGGCGTAGGAGCTGTGGTACAGCGCGTTTTCCAGCAGCTCCGGGCGGTGAAAGACGTAGCCCAGCTTCGTCTCCAAGGTATGCATATATGCTCCCCCTTCCTAAAAAGACGACCCCGCGCAGGCGGGGCCGTGTCTCGTTTCCTCTATGTCAGATCAACCGAGCTTACCGTTGAGGTAGCGGACGCAGTCGCCAACGGTCTTCAGCGCCGTCAGATCCTCCTCATCGATCTCGCCGATGTCGAACTCCTCCTCCATGGCCATGACCAATTCGACCAGATCCACGGAATCGGCACCCAGATCGTCCACGAAAGAACTCTCCATGCTGATCTCATCGGTGTCGATGGCAAACTGCTCGGCGATGAGGTCCTGCATCGTCTTGAAGATCTCCTCCATTGTCACAGGGTATTCCTCCTTCTTTTTTTCTTCGAATAGAATACGGCAATCCCACCGCAGTGTCAATACCTTTTTGCCTTTTTTATTCGGTCACCATCTGCATCTTGCCTATGTTGGCGGTGATGGCCTCCACAATGCCGCTGTCCGCCACCTGCATGGCCTGCCCGATGGCGTTCTCGATGGCCTCGGCGTTGGAGGCGCCGTGGGCCTTGATGACCGGCTTGGAGATACCGATAAAGGCGGTGCCGCCCACCTTGTTGGGGTCCAGCCGCGCCTTGAAGGCGTTGAGCCCGGGCATCACCAGCAGCGCCGCCAGCTTCGTCAGCAGGTTCTTCTTGAACATCCCCTTCAGTGCAGAGCCGGCAAAGGAGCCCACGCCCTCAATGCTCTTGAGCATGATGTTGCCGGAGAAGCCGTCGGCCACGATGACGTCGCAGCCGCCCTTGATGGCCTCCTTGGCCTCGATGTTGCCGATGAAGTGCAGGTCGCCCCGCGCATCGGCCTGCCGCAGCAGCGCCAGCGTCTGCTTCTGGAGGTCGGTACCCTTGCTGTCCTCCGTGCCGATGTTCAGAAGGCCCACCCGGGGCTTTGCCACGCCCAGCACCCGCTGGGCATAGAAATTGCCCAGATAGGCGAACTGCACCAGATACTCCGGCGTACATTCGGCGTTGGCGCCGCAGTCGATAAGCACGGCGCTGCCGGTGGTGGTGGGGATCACCGGCGCCATGGCGGCCCGGCGGATGCCGTGGATGCGCTTGGTGATGAGGGTCGCGCCGGTGAGCAGCGCGCCGGTGGAGCCGGCGGACACCATGGCGTCGCCGCCGCCGTTTTTCAGCAGCGTCAGCCCCACGCCCATGGAGGTATCCTTCTTCCGGCGGAATACGGTGGCCGGGTCGTCGCACATCTCCACCGTCTCCGCGGTGGGGATGATGGCCGCGCCGTCCGGCAGCTCCGTCAGGCCGCAGGCGCGGACAGCATCCAGAATGGCGGCCTCGTCGCCGGTGAACACGATGTCCACGCCGAAGCGCTTCTGCGCCTGCAGCGCGCCCTTGACGATCTCCAGCGGGGCGTTGTCGCCGCCCATGGCGTCTACGATGATCTTCATGTCCACAGTACCTCCTGCTTGATGCCCTCCAGGATCTCCAGCGACCGCTGGCTCAGCTCCGCGTTTTTGTTGCGTTTGCCCTTGACGCGGTGATCCAGCGGCGGGATGATGCCGAAATTGATGTTCATGGGCTGGAAATCGCCCACCGAGCCGTTGCTGACATACAGACCCAGCGCGCCGATGGCCGTCTCCGCCGGGAAGTCGATGGGCGTCTGCCCGTTGAGGCGGCGCGCCAGCTCCACGCCCGCCAGAAAGCCGCTGGCGCAGGATTCCACATACCCCTCCACGCCGGTCATCTGCCCGGCAAAGGCGATGCGCGGCTCGGCCTTCAGCCGGTAATAGCGATCCAGCAGACGGGGGGAATCCAGATAGGTGTTGCGGTGCATCACGCCGTACCGCAGGAACTGGGCGTTCCGCAGCGCCGGGATCATGGTGAACACGCGCCGCTGCTCCGGCCACTTCAGGTGGGTCTGGAAGCCCACCAGATTGTAGATGCTGCCGTCGGCGTTGTCCCGGCGCAGCTGCACCACGGCGTAGGGCTCTTTCCCGGTCTTGGGGTCGATGAGCCCCCGGGGCTTCAGCGGCCCGAACCGCAGGGTATCCTCGCCCCGCCGTGCCATGACCTCCACGGGCATACAGCCCTCGAACACGCTTTTATCCTCGAAGCCGTGTACCTCCGCCTCCTCGGCGGCGATCAGCGCCTGCCAGAAGGCCTGATACTCCTCCTTGGTCATGGGGCAGTTGATGTAGTCCGGCGTCCCCTTGTCGTAGCGGCTGGCGAAATACGCGCTGTCCATGTCCACGCTGTCGCAGGCCACCAGCGGCGCGGCGGCGTCGAAGAAGTTCAGGGTGGTGCCGCCGCCCAGCTTTTCAGCGATGGCGTCCGCCAGTGGGTCGGAGGTCAGGGGGCCGGAGGCGATGACCACGTCCCCCTCCGGGATGGACGTGACCTCGCCGGGGATCATGGTGATATTGGGGTGGCTGAAAATGGTCTCCGTGACCATGCGGGCAAAGCCGTCACGATCCACGGCCAGCGCGCCGCCGGCGGGTACCGCCGTGGCGTCCGCGCAGCGCATAATGAGGCTGTTCAGCCGCCGAAGCTCCTCCTTCAGCAGGCCCACGGCGTTTTCCAGCCCCGCGCCCCGCAGGGAGTTGGAGCAGCAAAGCTCCGCAAAATAATCGGTCACATGGGCGGGGGTCTTTTTCTCCGGCTTCATCTCCCGCAGCGTCACAGCCACGCCCCGCTGGGCCAGCTGCCACGCGCACTCGGAGCCGGCCAATCCCGCGCCGATGACGGTCACATGGTTCATGTCTTACTCCGCTTTCTCCGCAGCCTTTTTTGTGCTCTTTTTGGCAGCGGTGGTCTTGGTGGTGGTCTTTTTCGCCGCCGTCTTGGCGGTCTTCTTGGCGGCAGGCTCCTTCTCCGCGGTCTTGGCGGCGGTCTTCTTCGCGGCGGCAGTCTTGGTGGTTTTCGCGGTGGTCTTCTTGGCGGCGGTCTTGGTGGTCTTCTTGGCGGTATCCTCCGCCGCTGCCGCCGTCTCCGCCGCGCCCTCCGCATTTTCCGCGCCGTCGGCGGTCTTGCGGCGGCGGTAGCCCCGCTTGTCCTCCGGCAGGAAGTTGCTGCACGCCGGATTGGCGCAGAAGGGCTTGTTGAAGCCCCGTCCCGCCTTCTTGAACATGGTCTGGCCGCACACGGGACAGTCGTCCTTCACCGGCACGTCCCACGTCATAAAGTCGCAGGTGGGGAACTTATCGCAGCCATAGTAGGTGTAGCCGTTGCGGCTGGTCTTTTTCAGGATGCGGCCGCCGCACTTGGGGCAGCGTCCCGGCATCTCCACCACCAACGGCTTGGTGAACTTGCACTCCGGATAGCCGGGGCAGGCCAGGAATCGGCCGAACCTGCCGGACTTGATGACCATGTTCCGGCCGCACAGGTCGCACTTCTCCTCCGTCACCTCGTCGGGCACCTTCAGGTACACGCCCTCCATGTCCTTCTCCACCTGCTCCAGATTCTCATGGAACGGCACATAGAACTGGCGGATCAGGTCCTTCCACTGTACATCGCCGGACTCCACATCGTCCAGCTTCTTCTCCATACGGGCGGTGAACTTTACATCCACGATGTTGGGGAAGCGCTGACACATCAGGTCGTTGACCACCTGCCCCAGCGGTGTGATGCGCAGGTACTTGCCCTCCTTGATGACGTACTCGCGGTCCAGAATGGTGGACACGGTGGGGGCATAGGTGGAGGGGCGGCCGATGCCGTTCTCCTCCATGGTGCGGATCAGGGTGGCGTCGGTGTACCGGGCCGGCGGCTGGGTGAAGTGCTGCGCCGGGGCAAAGCTCTCCAGCGTCACGCTCTCACCCTCCGTCAGCTCCGGCAGGGGGGATTCCTTCTCCTCCTTGTCGTCGTCCCGGCTCTCCTCGTACACGGCGGTATAGCCGGCAAACTTCAGGTTGCTGGCAGAGCAGCGGAAGCTGTGGTCGCCTGCGCCGATCTCCACGCTGATGCTGTCGTAGACGGCATTTGCCATCTGGCTTGCCAGAAAACGGCTCCAGATCAGGCGGTACAGCCGGTACTGCTCGCCGGTGAGGTCGCCCTTGACCTGCTCCGGCGTCAGCGCCGGGTCGGAGGGGCGGATGGCCTCATGGGCGTCCTGCGCCCCGGCCTTCGTCTTGTAGGCGCGGGTGGACGCGGGGTAATAGCGCTCTCCGTAGCGGGAGCAGATCACGGTCTTTGCCTGCGCCTGCGCCTCGGCGGAGATACGCAGCGAGTCGGTACGCATATAGGTGATAAGACCCACCGTACCCTCGCCGGTGATGTCCACGCCCTCATAGAGCTGCTGGGCGATGGCCATGGTGCGGCGGGGGGTCATATTCAGCTTACGGGACGCCTCCTGCTGTAAAGTGGAGGTGGTGAACGGCGGCGCGGGAGAGCGCTGCTTGTCCGCCCGCTTCACAGAGCTGACAGTAAAGGGCAGCTCCCGCAGCTCATCCATGATGGTCTGGGTGTCCCCCTCGCTGGACGGCTCGTACTTCTTGCCGCCCTTGCCGTAGTAATGGGCGGTGAACAGCGCCCCGGCGTGGTTTTTCAGGCTGGCGTCCAGCGTCCAGTACTCCTGCGGCACGAAGTCAGCGATCTCCTTCTCCCGCTCCGCTACCAGACGCATGGCCACGGACTGGACGCGGCCCGCCGACAGGCCCCGCCGGATCTTCTTCCACAGCAGGGGCGAGAGCTGGTAGCCCACGATGCGGTCCAGCACGCGCCGGGCCTGCTGGGCGTCCACCAGATCCTGATCGATGTCACGGGGATGCTGGATGCTGTCCGTCACCACCTTCTTGGTGATCTCGTTGAACGTCACGCGCCGGGCCTTCTCGTCCGGCAGCTCCAGCAGGTATTTCAGATGCCAGCTGATGGCCTCTCCCTCGCGGTCCGGGTCGGTGGCGAGGTAGACGGTCTGGCTCCCCTTGGCCGCCGTCTTCAAGTCCTTGATGATATCCTCTTTGCCCTTGATGGGCTTATAGTTGGGGGTAAAGTCCCCGTCCACATCCACGCCCAACGTGCTCTTGGGCAGGTCGCGCAGATGGCCCATGCTTGCCTTCACCTGATAATCCGGCCCCAGATACTTGCCGATGGTCTTGGCCTTGGCCGGGGACTCCACGATCACCAGATTTTTTGCTTTTGCCATAGTTTTTCTATTCCTCCCTGAGTTCTACCGTCCGCAGGAAGCTTCCCGCTCCCTGCCGGCAGACATATCCGTCGATCTCCAGCATGGTCAGTGCCGACAGCACCCGCCGCACGGGCAGCTCTGTCATCACCGCCGTCTCATCCGCCAGCAGCGGACGATCCGCGGGCAGTACCCGCAGGACGCGCTTCTGGTCGTCAGTCAGCGCCGCGCCCTCACCTGCCAGATCCAAAACCGGCCTTGCCGGTGTTTTTTCCCCCTCTTGTTTCGCCGGTACCGGCGTACCCCTTGTCTCATCCGCCGCGCCCTTGGGCGTCTCCGGCATGGCTGCCCGGATGGGACGCAGCTTCTGCGGGAACTGCCGCTGGTAGGTACCCAGCACGTCCCACGCCTCCATGACCAGCCCCGCGCCGTCCCGGATCAGCTGGTTGCAGCCCCGGCTGGTATCGGCGTTGATGGGGCCCGGCACGGCGAACACGTCCCGTCCCTGCTCCAGCGCGGTATTGGCGGTGATGAGCGCGCCGCTTCTCTCCGGCGCCTCCACCACCAGCACGCCCAGACTCAGACCGCTGATGATGCGGTTGCGCACCGGAAAATGGCTGCCCTTCGGCTCCGTCCCCGGCGGGTACTCCGACAGCAGCACGCCGGTGGCGGCGATGTCCTCATAGAGCCTCCGGTTCTCCGGCGGATAGATCATATCCACACCGCCGCCCAGCACCGCGGCGGTAAAGCCCCCGGCCCGCAGCGCCCCCTGATGGGCGGCGCCGTCGATGCCCTTGGCGAGACCGGATACCACCAGACCGCCCTGCCGCGCCAGCTCGTAGCCCAACTGGGACGCAGCCCCTGTGCCGTAGGGCGTACACTTCCGGGTACCCACCACGGCCACGGCGGCCTCCTCGTCAAAAAGCGGCATGGAGCCCTTGCCGTACAGCACCACCGGCGGGTCGTACATATCCCGCAGGCGGCCGGGATAGGCCGCGTCGTCCATGGTGACGATAAACTGCCCGTCCTTGGCGCAATCCGCCAGCACCGTCTCGGCGCGGGTCAGCGACTTATCCGCCAGCGCCTGCGCCTGCTGCTTGGTGACGCCCTCCACCAGACACAGCTCGTCCGGCTGGGCATAGTATACGTCCTCCGGTGAGGAAAAATGCTCCAACAGAAGGAGCTTCGTCCGGTTGCTCAGTCCCGGCGCCGTGGTCAGCCACAGCCAGTATTTCAGCGCGGCCATCCCCTCATCTCCTCTTTTTTGTTCAGCGGTACGCCTCCCACAGCAGCACCGCCGCCGCCATAGCCGCATTCAGTGACTCGCAGTGCGCCTCCATGGGGATGCGTACCGTCCGGTCGCACAGTGCCAGCACCTGCGCCGTCAGGCCACGTCCCTCGCTGCCGATGGCGATGGCGCAGCGGTGCAGCGGCAGCGCCCGCACATCCGCCGTGTCATCCCGCAGCGCCGCGCCGTACAGCGGCAGTCCTGCGTCGCGCAGGCGGACGTGCAGCGTCTCCGCGTCGGTACACCACACCGGCAGACGGAACACCGCCCCCATGGACGAGCGCAGTGTCTTGACGCTGTACGGGTCGGCACATCCGGTCAGCAAAATCACGCCGTCGCAGCCGAAGGCGTCCGCCGTCCGGATCACCGTACCCACGTTGCCGGGGTCCTGTACGCCGTCCAGCACCACATAGCGCTGCCCCGTCAGCTTCTCCGGCAGGGCGGTGTCCGGCATCCGGCACGCCGCCAGCATCCCCTGGGGCGTCCGTACCGGCGAAATGGACGCCATCACGTCCGGCGGCACAGCCACGCACCGCACCGAAGCGTCCACCCCCTCCGGCAGCGCCACACCGTCGCTGACGGCGAGACTCACCACCTGCGCCCCGTGGCGCAGCGCCTCCTCTACCAGCTTGGGGCTGTCGCAGAGGAATTCTCCCCGCTCCCGCCGGTAGGCGGCGCTGTCCAGCCGGCGCATATGCTCCAGCAACGGATTTTTTCGACTGGTGATGCGCTCCATACGCCCTCCCTGCTTTCCGCGTCAGACGGCGGGGCGCCTACGTCCCCGCCTTGCTCGAATATTCTTTATAATATAGGTGTCGCTTGCCATTGTCAACCTAAAATAAGGGAACGCCCGTGGGCGTCCCCTTATTTTACGCGGTTTTTTATGAAATACAGTGTCCCTTTTGCCGGATAACATCCACAATTTGTGTCACACACTCCCGGCAGATGGCGTCCTCCGGCGCCTCCGCCATAACGCGCAGCACCGGCTCCGTGCCGGATTCCCGCACCAGCACACGGCCCGTTTCGCCCAGCCGCGCCGCCACCGCCTCCACGGTGGCCTGTACGTCCCGATCCTCCCGGGCGGCCTTCTTATCCTTCACCCGCACGTTTTCCAGCACCTGCGGATAGATGGTCAAGCCCTCCAGCAGCTTGCTCATGGGCTTCTTCTGCTCCAGCATGACCTCCATCAGCTTCAGACTGGTGAGGATGCCGTCGCCGGTGGAGGCATACTTGGAGAAGATGATATGCCCCGACTGCTCACCGCCCAGCGCACAGCCGTTCTGTGCCATATACTCATACACATACTTGTCGCCCACAGCGGTCTTGGCGTAGGCGATGCCCTCCCGGTCGAAGGCGCGGTACAGGCCGAAGTTGGACATGATGGTGGTCACCACCGTGTTGCCGGGCAGCTCCCCCGCCTGCTTCATGTGCTTGCCGCAGACGTAGAGGATGTGGTCGCCGGTAACGACGGTACCCTGCTCATCCACCGCAAGGCAGCGGTCGGCGTCGCCGTCGTAGGCAAAGCCGATGTCCAGCCCATTGGCCACCACGAACCGGCGCAGGGCGTCGATATGGGTAGAGCCCACGCCGCTGTTGATGTTGTAGCCGTCCGGCTCGTCGCCCATTACATAGGTCTTGGCGCCCAGCGCGTCAAACACGCTCTTGGCGATGGTCCACGCGCTGCCGTTGGCGCAGTCCAGTCCCACCTTCATCCCCTTGAAGGAGAACATCCCCAGAGAGATCAGGCGGCCCACATACCGGTTCCGGCCGGCGACGTAGTCCACCGTCCGGCCGATGTGCTCCCGCTGAGCCAGCGGGAGCTGCTGCCACGTTTGGTCAAAGGCCTCCAGCTTTCCGTCCAGATAGTCCTCGATCAGCGCAATCGTGCTCTCGTCCATCTTCTCGCCGGTGCCGCTGATGAGCTTGATGCCGTTGTCGTAGTAGGGGTTGTGGCTGGCGGAGATCATGATGCCGCAGTCAAAGCCCTCCGTCCGCGCCACATAGGACACGGAGGGGGTGGTGGTCACGTGCAGCAGGTAGGCGTCCGCGCCGGAGGACACCAGCCCGGCGGCCAGCGCGTACTCCAGCATATAGCTGCTGCGGCGGGTGTCCTTGCCGATGACCACCCGCACCGGCGTCTCGTCCCCGGCGCGGCGCTTCAGCTCCCCGTAGTACCAGCCAAGAAAGCGTCCCACCCGATGGGCGTGATCCGCCGTCAGATCCACATTGGCCTCCCCGCGGAAGCCGTCTGTTCCGAAATATCTCCCCATAGTCGCTCCTTACTCCTCCCGCTGGGCGGCAATGTCGCCGCCGCGCTTATAGATACTGTCCGCCGGCACCGTCCCCCGCACGGAGGACAGCGGGTAGACCCGGCTGTTCCGGCCCACCACCGTGCCGGGATTCAGCACGCTGTTGCAGCCGATCTCCACATGGTCGCCCAGCATGGCGCCCACCTTCTTGCGTCCCGTCTCCATGCGCTCCGCGCCGCAGCGCACCGCCACCAGCGTCTTGTCGGACTTGACGTTGGAGGTGATGGAGCCCGCGCCCATGTGGGACTTGTAGCCCAGAATGCTGTCGCCCACATAGTTGTAGTGGGGCGTCTGCACGTTGTCGAACAGGATCACGTTCTTCAGCTCCACGGAGTTGCCCACCACGCAGTTGTCGCCCACCAGCGCGCTGCCCCGGATGAACGCCCCGTGACGCACCTCCGTACCGGCGCCGATGATGCACGGCGCGCCCAGATAGGCGGTGGGCGCTACCACGGCAGTCTTATGCACCCACACCTCCGGGGTGCGCTCCTGAAAATCCTCCCCCAGCGCAGGGCCGAGCCGGCGGATCAGCTCACCGATACCGGCCAGCGCCTCCCACGGGTAGGTGAATGCCGCCAGATACGCCGCCGCCCGGGTGTGGGACAGGTCAAATAAGTCTTGGATGGTATACACAGTATCTCCTCCGTTCTCCGCGCCTTCACTCTATGGTACGCACCATCGGCGCAGATAGAAGTATTATACTATCATCCGCCCCGGCCTGACAAGACTTTCTGCGGAAAAACTCGGTATCCGACAACAAAAGGAGGCAGTCCCACAAGGGACTGCCTCCTTCATTTGCAGCTTTTCTTTTACACCGGCTGCCCCATTTTCGGGGTGTTTAGTACAGCTTTGCGCCTGCCGGAATGTGAGGATCGACCATCAGCAAATGCAACTTTTCCTCGCCGTTTTCATGATGCACGGCGGAGATGAGCATACCGCAGGAATCAATGCCCATCATCGGGCGGGGCGGGAGGTTCGTGATGGCGATGCAGGTCTTACCAACCAGCTCCTCCGGCTCATAATACTCGTGAATTCCGCTCAAAATGACCCTATCTGTGCCGGTTCCGTCGTCCAAAACGAACTTTAAGAGCTTTCTGGACTTCTTCACGGCTTCGCATTCCTTAACCTTCACGGCACGGAAATCGCTCTTGGAGAAGGTGTCAAAATCCACCTGATCCTCAAACAAAGGCTCGATCTGAACATTGGAAAAATCGATTTTTTCCTCTACAACCGGAGCCGCCTGAGCAGCCTCCGCAGGAGCCGAAACTTCCTTGGAACCCTTCTTGTCAGAGTCCAACGGCTTCATTGTGGGGAACAGGATGACGTCGCGGATGGAATCCGTGCCGCACAGCATCATGCTGCACCGGTCGATGCCGAAGCCCAGACCGCCGGTGGGCGGCATACCGTACTCCAGCGCCATGACGAAGTCCTCGTCCATCATGTCGGCCTCCTCGTCGCCGTTGGCACGCTTCTCCGCCTGGGCCTTGAAGCGCTCGTACTGGTCGATGGGGTCGTTCAGCTCGCTGAAGGCGTTGCCCATCTCACAGCCGCAGATGAACATCTCATACCGCTCGGTGAGGGCGGGCTGCTCGGGGCTGCGCTTGGCCAACGGGCTGACCTCCACGGGGTACATGGTGATGAAGGTGGGCTGGATCAACGTCTCCTCCACCTTCTGGTCAAACGTCTCGTACAGGGCGTTGCCCCAAGTATGCGCCACGCCGTCCATATCCACGCCCACGCTCTTGGCAAGCTCCACGCCCTTGTCGGCGTCGCCGACACAGGCCATGAAGTCGGCGCCGGTGACGTTCTTCACGGCGTCCGCCATGGTCACGCGCTGCCAACTGGGGGTCAGGTCGATCTCGTGACCCAGCCACTGGACATGGTAGGTACCCAGAATTTCCTTGGCGGCGCCGGAGAGGATGCCCTCCAGAATGTCCATCATGCCGTCCAGGTTGGTGAAGGCCTGATACAGCTCGCAGGTGGTGAATTCCGGGTTATGCTTGGTGTCCATGCCCTCGTTGCGGAAGATGCGGCCCACCTCGTACACCCGCTCCATGCCGCCTACGATCAGACGCTTCAGGTGCAGCTCCGTGGCGATGCGCATATACATATCGATGTCCTGCGCGTTGTGGTGGGTGATGAAGGGGCGGGCGTTGGCGCCGCCCGCGATGGGGCTGAGGACGGGGGTCTCCACCTCCATGAAGCCCAGATCGTCCAGATAGCGGCGCAGGTACGCCACGAACCGGCTGCGGATCTCAAAGTTCCGCTTGCTCTCCGGGTTCATGATGAGATCCACATACCGCTGGCGATAGCGGATCTCCTTGTCGGTCAGACCGTGGAACTTCTCCGGCAGAGGACGCAGAGACTTGCTCAGCAGCGTGATCTCCCGGGCGCGGACGGACATCTCGCCCCGCTGGGTGCGGAACACCTCGCCCTTGACACCCACGATGTCGCCGATGTCGTATTTCTTGAAGCGGTCATAGGTGACCTCATCCATCTCGTCCTTGCGGGCGTAGATCTGGATGCGGCCCGTTTTATCCTGCAAGTCGCAGAAGGACACCTTGCCCATGCCGCGCTTGCTCATAAGGCGGCCGGCCACGGACACCGCGCTGCCCTCCATGGCATCGAAGTTGTCCTTGATGTCCTGCGTATGGTGCGTCACATCAAATTTCGTAATCTGGAAGGGGTCGCGGCCCTCATCCTGTAGGGCCTTGAGCTTCTCACGGCGGATACGCAGCAGCTCGCCGAGATCCTGCTGCTGGGTTTCGTTGCGGTTGGTTTCGTCTGCCATTTTTGCAGCCCTCCTTTGTATATTGCCAATGCCGGGCGCCATGCGCCCCGCACTCAGCGTTCGATCTTCTCGATCCGGTAGCGGATCACGCCGCGAGGCGCATCCACGGCTACCTCATCGCCGGCCTTGTGGCCCATCAGCGCCTTGCCGAAGGGGGAATCCTCACTGACGGCACGAGCCATCACGTCCGCCTCCTGCGAGCCGACGATGCGGTACGCCGGCATCTGCTTGCCGCTGCCCATCTCCGTCACGGTGACAACGCTGCCGATAGAGATCTTGTCGGAGTCCTCGCTCTCGTCCACGATCACCGCGTGCAGCAGGATATCCTCCAGCTCTGCGATGCGGGAATACAGCTTGCCCTGCTCGTTTTTCGCCTCGTCGTACTCGCTGTTCTCGCTGAGGTCGCCGAAGCCGCGGGCCTCCTTGATCAGCTCCGCCACCTCATCGGCGCGGGTGGTCTTGCTGTAATCCAGTTCCTTTTTCAGCTCGTCATAGCGAGCCTGACTCATTTTGAATTCTTTCGCCATGCTGCACATTCCTTTCTATTGGTAAGATGCCTCCAAACAGGCAAAATACGCACAATATATCACGTTGCATTATAGTGAGTTTCCCCCCGCCTGTCAAGCGCGGGACACCACCGATACCACATGAATTTCAGATGCCTCCCATCCGTCCGCCGCCAACAGCGCCGCCAATAGCTGCTCCGACACCGGCCACGGTGCCAACCCCGCCGCCTCGTACCGCACCTCCTGCCGTGCCGCACAGTCTGCTCCCAGATATATGGCAGGTCCCTCCGATACGCTGTCCGCCGTGCCGCACCATACCACCGCCGCTGCCTGCTGTCCGCCGCTGCCCGCCGCCACCCCGTACCGTGCCAGCAGCCATTGTGCCAGCGCCGTCTGCCCCGGCGGAGTCAGCTCGATGTACCGCGCCCGTTTCGCCAGCACCTGCGCCGCCTGCCGCGCCGTGCCGCCGTCCTTGCCGACACACAGCCGCACAGTCTTGCCGCTGAGCGCCGGACACAGGCAGTCCAGCAGCTCTTCCAGCTTTGCCAGACGCAGCGCCCCCACCGGCACGGGATGGATGCCGTACCGCGCCGCCGCGGTCTGCCATGTGTCGCCCTCGAATACCGCTGTGCGTACCCCGTGCCGCGCCAGACGGCGCAGCAGGCTGCGCACCCGAAGCCGCGGCCAACCCCGTCCCGCCGTCAGCACCCAGAAGGGTACGCCGCCGATGACCTCCCGCGTCAGCACCGTCCGCTGCCCCTGTCGGATATAGCCGTACATACGCCGCCTCCACAAAAAAAACTCTGCATCATGGTATGATGCAGAGTTTTTGTATATGTTGTTGTTACCACCGTGCGATATAGCCCGGCAGGTAGTCCAGCGGGTTTTGGTTCACACCCTTGATCATCACCTCATAGTGGAGGTGGGGACCGGTGGAGTTGCCGGTGGAGCCGGTGATGCCCAGTGTGTCGCCCTGCGCCACCATTTGTCCCTCGCTGACAGAGATAGATGTCATATGGGCGTACAGTGTGGTATAGCCGCCGCCGTGATCCACCACCACATAGTTGCCGTAGCCGCTGCCGCCGTAGGAGCCGTACACCACAACTCTGGTCAGCACGACCTTGCCGCTCTTGGTGGCCATGACCGCGCTGGTGGTACCCACACCGCCGATGTCCACGCCCCGGTGGTTGGTGCTGCCGATGCCGCCGGGGGACACGCGGCCGCCCATAGGCGACGTGATGATCTTACTGGTGCTTACCGGCCAGATAAAGCCGCCGGGGCTGGGCGTCACGTCGGAGGTCTCCAGCAGCTTCTTGATCTTTGCCTCGATCTCCTTGGCTTCCTTTTCCTCCGCTGCCGCCAGTGCCTCGTAGCCCTGCTGGGTGGAGGCATACTCGGCGATCAGCGCCGCCGCATCGTCCACCTGCTTTTGCAGCTCATCCTGCTGCTGGGACAGCAGTGCCTCCTGCTCCTCCATGGCGGCCTTGTCCGTCTTGATATTCTCCCGCGTCTGGCGGATGGCCTCGATGAGATTCCGGTCATACTCCGCCACCTCGTTGACAAACTCCAGCCGGTTCAGCAGGTCCGCAATGCTGGTAGCCTTAAACAGCACCGACCAGTAGGACAGGCTGCCCCGCTCCTCCTCGCTGCGTACCTGCTGACAAAAGAGGCTGTACTGCTCCTCCTCCATCTCCTGATACGTCTCGATCTGCTGGGCGTACAGGTCGATCTGCTGCTTGGTATCGTCGATCTGCTCCATCAAGATCTGGTTCTGCTGGTCCAGCAGATTCTTGGTGCCCATCACGTCCTCTTTCTTGGACTTGGCCTCCGCGATCTGCTTGCGCAGCTCCTCCAGATTCTTTTTCTTCTCCTGCTTCTGCTTCTCCAGCTCGTCCATTTCCGCCTGACGCTGCTTCTGCTCCTCGGCCTTTTTCTGCTCCTCCTCTTTCTTCTGCTCCTCGCTTTGCTGGCTCGCCGCCGCAGCATACCCCTGCTGGACCGCGCCTGCCGTCAGCAGCGACAGCACCATCAGCAGCGCCAGCGCGCCGCACAAAAGTCGCTTCCCTTTTCTCATGCTCGTGCTCCTTCCCCGCTTACACCCGCAGGAACCGGCGGATGGCCGTCAGGCTGCCGCCCACGCCCACCAGAATACCGACGCCCAAAAATACCAGCGCCACCGGCTCCCATATCTTCAAAAACGGCACCACCGTCAGGATCTGCAGGGTATCAGAGTCTCCGATGCCCTGCGCCACGGCGGCGTACAGCAGCCATTGCAGGCCAAAGGCGATGACGGCGCTGAACAGGCCCAGCAGGATACCCTCATAGACAAAGGGCCAGCGGATAAACCCGTTGGTGGCGCCCACCATCTTCATGATGGCGATCTCATCCCGCCGGTCAAAGGTGGTCAGCTTGATGGTGTTGCTGATGATGAACACCGACACCAACAGCAAAATGGCGATCAGGGCGATGCTGATGATGCCCGCCACGTTCCGGGCGGTGGTAAAGCCCTCCGCCACCGCCTGATCGGCACGGGCCTTGGCGATGCCGGGTACCTGCTCCACCGCTGTTTTCGTCTCCATGATGCGATCCGGGTCGGTGACATGGATGACATATCGGTGCCGGAACACATCTGCCGGCAGGTCGCCGTACAGCTCGTCGCCGTCGTACTTCTCGATATAGTTCTCCTTAGCCTCGTCGCGGGACATGAACGTGCAGTCCGCCACGTTGTCCACCTTTTCCAGCTTTGTCTGCAGTGCTTTGGCCTCCCTCTCCGTCAGTGAATCGTCCACAAACGCCAGCACCGCATTCTCCTGCTGGAGATCCGCCAGATTCTCGTTGGCGTTGTAGGCCACCAGTGTAAAGGTACCCATGATCAGCAGACACGCCACGGTGACGCCCACGGCGGCAAAGGACATGAAGCCGTGGGAAAACATATTTCCCGCGCCCTCCTTGATAAAAAACTTGAAGTTATGTTTCATGCTCATACCTCGTAGCTGCCCATGCCGTCGCCGATGACACGGCCCTCGTTGAGCAGAATGATCCGCTTGTTGAAATGGTTCACCAGTCCCCGCTCATGGGTCACGACGATGACCGTGGTGCCCAGCGCGTTGATGCGCTCCAGCAGGGTCATGATCTCCAGAGAGCGGGCGGGGTCCAGATTGCCGGTGGGCTCATCCGCCACGATGGTGCTGGGGTTATTCACCAGCGCCCGGGCAATGGCAACGCGCTGCTGCTCGCCGCCGGACAGCTCATCGGGATAGCGGTTCTCCTTGTCCGCCAATCCCACCAGCTCCAACACATAGGGGATACGCTCCCGCAGCGCCCGCGGGGATGCGCCCACAGCCCGCATGGCCAGCGCCAGATTGTCGTATACCGTCTTGTTGCCGATCAGCCGGAAATCCTGAAAGATCACGCCGATGGTACGGCGCATATAGGGGATCTGACGCTCGGAGATGCGGCTCATGGAAAACCCGTTGACCATAACGCGGCCCGCCGTTGGCACCACCTCGCCGGTCAGCAGCTTGATAATGGTGGACTTACCGGAGCCGGAGGGCCCCACGAGGAACACAAATTCCCCGTCATCCACGGTAAAGGACACGCCGTTTAGGGCGTGCGTCCCGTTGTCGTATGTTTTTTCTGCTTCTATCAAACGGATCATAGTTCTGCTCCTGTTCGTCAAAATGCAACATCTTGTGGCCGTTTTCGGCTGTCATTCCCATTATATATAAATGGTTACAAAATGGCAACAGGAAAGATATGAATATTTCCTTAATTCGCCTTATGTCGATGCAGTCTCTCTATATTTGTGCTTTTTCACACACCCCGCCAGGCACTTTTTACGTTTCCGCCCACCCTGCGGCGGCTTCCCCGCCTCCATCGTGCTTTACATAAAACAACACCTGCCTCGCGGCAGGTGTTGTTTTATGTAACCTTATTCAGCTTATGCGTCGATGCCGCGGCTGGTCAGATACTTCTTGACCATCAGCGCGACCTTGAACGTGATGGCGTCGTCGAACTCCCGCAGATCCAGCCCCGTCAGCTTCTTGATCTTCTCCAGCCGGTACACCAGCGTGTTCCGGTGGACGAACAGCTTCCGCGCCGTCTCCGACACGTTCAGGTTGTTCTCAAAGAACTTGTAGATGGTGAACAGCGTCTCCTGATCCAGCGCGTCGATGGGGTTCTTCTTAAAAACCTCCTGCAAGAACATCTCGCACAGGGTGGTAGGCAGCTGGTAGATCAGGCGGCCGATGCCCAGATTCTCGTAGTTGATAACGTAGCGCTCGGTGTCGAAGACCTTGCCCACCTCGATGGCGATCTGTGCCTCCTTGTAGCTCTTGGCCAGATCCCGCAGGTGCAGTGCCAGTGTGCCGATGCCCACGAACACGCTGCTCTCGCCGTCCACCCGCAGGGCCTCCTCGATGCGCTGGGCCACTGCCTCCAGATCCTTGGCACTGGCGTTCTCGTCCATCTGGTGGATGAGCGCCACATCCTGCTCGCCCACGCTGATGACGAAGTCATTCTGCCGGTCAGGGAACAGGCCCTGGATCACGTCCACAGGCACCGTCTCCAGCCGCTCATCCACAGGGCGGATCACAAACACGCCGCGCGCCGTCTCCGCCGCCACGTGCAGCTCCTTGGCGCGCATATAGATGTCGCTGATGAGGATATTATCCGAAATAATGTTCTTGATGAAGGAGCCCTTGTCGTGCTTCTCCTCGTAATAGCTCTTGGCCGCGTTCAGAGACACGGCGGCCATGGAGCACACGGTGCGGCTCATGCTGTCGTCGCCGCTGGCAAAGACCGCGTAGTCGAAGTGGGGGCCCCAGCTGGGCAGCGCCTTGAAGGTGCGGCCCTCCAACGTAATACAGGCGCCCTCCGCCGCGGCAATGGGCTCCACATACTTGCTCCACTTCTTACCGATACCCGTCAGCTCGCTGCAGGCGATCACCGTACCGTCCGCGTCAATGACGCCGATGGTACGATCCGTCGTCTCCTTGAATTGCAGTACCACATTCTGAAAAATTCCTCCCGACATAACGACTTCCTCCTGCGAACCACGCATAGGTATTTTGTGCAATCTGTCAAGCTGATGCTCCTATTATATCGTCACTATGACGGTTTTGCAAGTATTTTTTTCTTTTTTTCACAAAAAATCTGCCTTGTTTTTTGCTGATATGTCTAAGAAATCACAATCCCGCCGCCGCGCGCAGCGTCGCCGTTTCCGCCGCCGTCAGTTCCCGGAACGCGCCGACCGGCAAGGCTTCGTCCAGCACCAGCGGCCCCATGGACAGCCGTTTCAGGTACAGCACCGGCGCGCCCCGTGCCGCCAGCATCCGCTTGACCTGATGGAACTTGCCCTCCCGCAGCGTCACGATGCACGCGCCGGGCTCCAGCGGCTCCAGACCCGCCGGCAGGCACTCCAGACCGTCGCCCAGCGTCATGCCCGATGCGAAGGCCGCCACATCCTCCGGGCCCAGCGCCCCGTCCACTCGCGCATAGTACCGCTTGTCCACATGGTGCTTAGGACTCAACAGCCGGTGAGCCAGCTCGCCGTCATCCGTCAGGAGCAGCAGCCCCTCCGTGTCCTTGTCCAGCCGCCCTACCGGGGCGAGGCCGCGCCGCCGCAGCTCCGCGGGCAGCAGCTCCAGCACCGTCGCCTGCCGCCGGTCCTCCGTGGCGGTCAGCACGCCCGCCGGCTTGTGCAGCATCACATAGGTGAATTTTTGCAGCCGAATGGACTCGCCGCCCACCGTGATGACCGCCGTTTCCGGATCGATCTTTTCCTCTGCGGACACCGCCGCCATACCGTTGACCCGTACCTGCCCCTGCCGCACCAGCAGCTTGACCTCCCGCCGTGACCACCGGCCTGTACCGGCCAGCGCCTTGTCCAGACGCTCCATGCCGCCGCCCCCTCTCCTTCATTTTTCTGATTGTAGCATATCCCCGCCGAAATACAAATATAAAATTGGTGAGAGGTGATGTTTTTGTATGTGATCCATATGCGCTTTTCCCGCCGGAGGTGCCTGCTGGCTGCCGCCGCACTGTTACTCGTCACGGGTATGTCCCTACTGCTGGCTGGCTGCTTCGGCGGCGCACATCAGGAGGAGACCATGCTTTCCACCAATGAACAGCGGGTGGCCTACTTGCAGGAGCTCGGCTGGCAGGTATCGCCGGAGCCCATCGAGACGCTGGACCTCCAGCTCCCGGAGGAACTGGCGCCCCAATGGGGCGAATATCTGACCTTGCAGGCCAAGCAGGGGCTCCCCTTCGCCGACTGCGCCGGGCAAGCCGTCCGCCGCTTTACCTACACCGTGGCCAACTATCCGGGCTTCCCGGACGGTGTGCAGGCCAACCTGTTCCTCTGCGGTGACCGACTGGTAGGCGGCGACATCATCGCCACCGGCGAGAACGGGTTCCAGGCTGTGCTGGCATTTCCCAAAAAGTAGACGCGGAAGCCAACGTCCACACGCCGCACTGCAGCGGCAGGTGTGCACCCCACACATGGACGATATACGCAAAAAGAGAGACACGCTCGTGCGTGTCTCTCTTTTTAGATCATCTGATCCGTTTCCCTCGGTCGGAAATTACGCCTCGACGGCGATGACGACGCCGGAACCGACGGTACGGCCACCCTCACGAATAGCGAAACGCAGACCGTTCTCGATAGCGATGGGGGTGATCAGCTCAACCTTCATGTCGACGTTATCGCCGGGCATGCACATCTCAACGCCCTCGGGCAGAGTGATGACGCCGGTCACGTCGGTAGTACGGAAGTAGAACTGGGGACGATAGTTGTTGAAGAAGGGGGTATGACGGCCACCCTCGTCCTTGGTCAGAACGTAGACCTGACCGGTGAACTTGGTGTGGGGATGGATGGAACCGGGCTTGGACAGAACCTGACCGCGCTCGATCTCGGTCTTCGCAACACCACGCAGCAGAGCGCCGATGTTGTCGCCGGCCTCAGCGTAGTCCAGCAGCTTGTGGAACATCTCGATACCGGTAACGGTGGTCTCGCGCTTCTCATCGGACAGACCGACGATCTCGACCTTCTCGTTCAGGTTCAGAATGCCACGCTCCACACGGCCGGTAGCAACGGTACCACGGCCGGAGATGGTGAACACGTCCTCAACGGGCATCAGGAAGGGCATATCCTCCTTGCGGTCGGGGGTGGGGATCCAGGTGTCAACAGCGTCCATCAGCTCCTTGATGCAGGCATACTCGGGAGCGTTGGGATCGGTGGACTCGGAAACCAGAGCGTTCAGAGCGGAACCACGGATGATGGGGGTCTCGTCGCCAGGGAAGCCGTAGAAGTCCAGCAGCTCGCGGACTTCCATCTCCACCAGCTCCAGCAGCTCCTCATCGTCGACCTGATCGCACTTGTTCAGGAAGACCAGCACGGAGGGCACGTTCACCTGACGGGCCAGCAGCAGGTGCTCACGAGTCTGAGCCATGGGGCCGTCGGAGGCAGCGATGACCAGGATGGCGCCGTCCATCTGAGCAGCACCGGTGATCATGTTCTTGATATAGTCGGCGTGGCCCGGGCAGTCAACGTGAGCATAGTGACGCTTGGCGGTCTCGTACTCAACGTGAGCGGTGTTGATGGTAATACCGCGCTCGCGCTCCTCGGGAGCCTTATCGATGGAAGAGTAATCGGTGTACTCGGCGCCGCCCTGCAGGGACAGATACTTGGTGATAGCGGCGGTCAGGGTGGTCTTACCATGGTCGATATGGCCGATGGTACCGATGTTTACATGGGGTTTCGTTCTTTCAAATTTCTGCTTAGCCATTTGAAATGATCCTCCTTAACATTTTTTGTATCATGTGTTGGGCAGCGGTAACAGTCTAACACTGCCATTTTACAGTATTTGCGTGGGAAAATCAATCGTTAATTACGGTTTTATAAATTTTCCCGTCCGGTACGCTTGCTGATGAGCTTCTCCTGCAGGCTCTTGGGCAGCTCGATATAGTGGCTGGGCTCCATGGTGTACTGACCGCGGCCCTGCGTGCGGGAGCGCAGGTCAGTGGCGTAGCCAAACATCTCTGCCAGCGGGACAAACGCATCGATCTGCTGGGCGCCGGAGCGCATCTCGTAGCCCTGGATCTGGCCGCGGCGAGCGTTCAGGTCGCCGATGACGTCGCCCATATACTCGTCAGGCACGATGACGCAGACCTTCATGATGGGCTCCAGCAGCGTGGGATCAGCCTTGCGCATAGCCTCCTTGAAGGCCATGGAGCCGGCGATCTTAAACGCCATTTCGGAGGAGTCCACCTCGTGGTAGGAGCCGTCGTACAGCGTGACCTTCACGTCCACGACGGGATAACCCGCCACAACGCCGGCCAGCATAGCGCCCTGGATACCGGCGTCGATGGCCGGGATATACTCCTTGGGGATGGCGCCGCCCACCACCTTGTTTTCGAACTCATAGCCCTTGCCGGACTCATTGGGCTCGACATGGATCTTGACATGGCCGTACTGGCCCTTACCGCCGGACTGGCGGGCATACTTGGTCTCTTGATCCACGGCCTTGCGGATGGTCTCCTTGTAGGCGACCTGAGGTGCGCCCACGTTGGCCTCCACCTTGAACTCGCGGAGCAGACGATCCACGATGATCTCCAGATGCAGCTCGCCCATACCGGCAATGATGGTCTGACCCGTCTCCTCGTCCGTGTAGGTGCGGAAGGTGGGATCCTCTTCGGCCAGCTTGGCCAGCGCGACGCCCATCTTCTCCTGACCGGCCTTGGTCTTGGGCTCGATGGCCACGCGGATCACAGGCTCGGGGAACTCCATGGACTCCAGAATAATGGGGTTCTTCTCATCGCACAGCGTATCGCCGGTGGTGGTGTTCTTCAGACCCACCACGGCGGCAATGTCGCCGGAGTACACGGTCTCGATGTCCTCGCGGTGGTTGGCGTGCATCTGCAGGATGCGGCCCATACGCTCGCGCTTGCCCTTGGTGGCGTTGAGGACAGAGGAACCGGTGGTCAGCGTACCGGAGTACACGCGGAAGAAGCTCAGACGGCCCACATAGGGGTCGGTCATGATCTTGAAGGCCAGTGCGGAGAAGGGCTCATCGTCAGAGGACTTGCGCTCCTCCTCCTCGTCGGTCTTGGGGTTGACGCCCTTGATCGCAGGGACGTCGGTGGGGGCGGGCATATAATCCACGATGGCGTCCAGCAGCTTCTGCACGCCCTTGTTCCGGTAGCTGGAGCCGCAGACCACGGGCACCATTTCCACGGCGCAGGTCGCCTTGCGGATCGCAGTACGGATCTTATCGGTGGGGACCTCCTTGCCCTCCAGATACAGCTCCATGATCTCATCGTCGAACATGGACACAGCATCCAGCAGCTTTTCACGATACTCGTTGGCCAGATCGACCATATCCTCGGGGATAGGCTCGACGCGCATATCCTTGCCAAGCTGATCGTAATAGACATCGGCATCCATCTCCACCAGATCGATGATACCGCGGAAGGTATCCTCTTTTCCGATGGGGAGCTGGATGGGGACAGCGTTAGCCTTCAGGCGGTCATGCACCATGTCCAGCACGTGATAGAAATCCGCGCCGATGATGTCCATCTTGTTGACGTAGATCATCCGGGGGACATGGTAGTGATCGGCCTGACGCCACACCGTCTCGGACTGGGGCTCCACGCCGCCCTTGGCACACATTACGGTGACGGAACCGTCCAGCACGCGCAGAGAACGTTCCACCTCCACAGTAAAGTCCACGTGGCCCGGGGTGTCAATGATGTTGATGCGCGTCTGGGGGAACTGATCCTTGGAGCCCTTCCAGTAGCAGGTGGTAGCGGCGGAGGTGATGGTGATACCACGCTCCTGCTCCTGCTCCATCCAGTCCATGGTCGCGGTACCCTCGTGCGTTTCGCCCAACTTGTAGTTCACACCTGTGTAGTACAGAATGCGCTCTGTCGTGGTGGTCTTTCCTGCATCAATGTGGGCCATGATGCCGATATTTCTCGTATTTTCCAGTGTAACCTTTCTCGGCATACCGTTCTCCTTCTTAATTCGTAGTTGCGATTACCAACGGAAGTGGGCGAATGCCTTGTTGGATTCGGCCATCTTGTGGGTATCCTCGCGCTTCTTCACGGCGCTGCCGGTGTTGTTGGCAGCATCCATGATCTCACCGGCCAGGCGCTCGGCCATGGTACGCTCACCGCGGGCGCGGGAGTAGGCAGTCAGCCAGCGCAGACCCAGGGTCTGACGACGGGCGGGACGAACCTCCATGGGGACCTGATAGGTGGCGCCGCCGACACGGCGGGCTTTGACTTCCAGGCTGGGCATGATATTCTCCATAGCCTGGGTGAATACTTCCAGAGGATCCTTCTCGGTCTTCTCCTTGATGATATCAAAGGCACCGTAAACGACCTTCTGAGCGACGCCCTTTTTACCGTCCAACATGATGCTGTTGACCAGCTTGGTCACCAGCACGGAGTTGTACATAGGATCGGGCAAGATCTCTCTCTTGGGAACATTACCTCTTCTGGGCACTATGCTTCCCTCCTTCATAAAAATATGATTTCATAGGTACTCAACAGCCGCTGTCCGGCTGTTGTATGGCCTGCCAAAGAGGTACATTATAAAAATAATGAGAAACCTTTTGGCAAAGCACAGAGCTGCAGGTTTTACTTGCTCTTGGGGCGCTTTGCGCCGTACTTGGAGCGGGCCTGCATACGGCCGGAGACGCCCTGGGTATCCAGAGTACCGCGGATGATGTGGTAACGGACGCCGGGGAGGTCCTTGACACGGCCACCGCGGATCATGACGACGGAGTGCTCCTGCAGGGAGTGGCCCACGCCGGGGATGTAAGCGGTGACTTCGTAGCCGTTGGTCAGACGCACACGGGCGATCTTACGCAGAGCGGAGTTGGGCTTCTTGGGGGTCGCAGTTCTGACGGCAGTGCAAACGCCGCGCTTCTGAGGGGAGCTGAGGTCAGTCTCCTTGTTCTTCAGCGTGTTCAGGCCCTTCTGCATGGCGGGAGAATTGGACTTGTAGGTGCTCTTCTTCCGGCCCTGCTTGACCAGCTGGTTAAAAGTAGGCATTTGGTTTCTCCTTTCTCGAAAATTTCTTGGGATGCTTCCCTATATTTTCCACGGAACAAACAGAGTTTATTCCGGCTGGAAACTCATTGTGCCACGATGGCAACGGCGGAGGCCGGCACGGCGATGCCGCAGGCTCGGCCCAGCTGCTGCATGGTCAGGGAGCAGTCCGCCTCCACGCCGTGTTCCCGGCACAGCGTCAGCAGCGGCTCCGTCAGGGCGGGGTCGGCATCGCAGGCCAGATAGACCCGCTTGGCGCTGCCCTGTGAGACGGCCCTCCGTGTCTGCTTCAAGCCTACCACCTTTTCCTTTGCAGTCAGCTCTCCGGCCACGGATGGTCTCCTCCTGTCATGGCATAGCAAATCCCGCGGGCAATCCCGCGCAATTTGAAATTATAGCATAGGGCGCAAAGTGCGTCAAGTAGAAACCCCACAAAAATTTGTGTAGTTCACTGAATTTTCCTGTGAAAATACGGCGTTTTCACGAAAAGGCCGTTCTCGGCGGAAAAAGCGCCCCTCCGCCGGAGCGGAGGGGCGCTTGCAGCGCGATCGGGATGGGTTACGCCTCGTCGCCATCGGAGGGCTCCTCCGTCTGGACAGGCGTCTCGTCCTCCACGGGGCCGGCGGAGGCGGCGTAGACATTCTCCACCGCTTCCTCCTCTTCCTCCACATCGGGGACCATCTCCTCGGCCAGCTTGCGGTAGGCCGTCAGGCCGGCGCCGGCGGGGATGAGCTTACCGATGATGACATTCTCCTTCAGACCCACCAGATGGTCGACCTTGCCCTTGATGGCGGCCTCGGTCAGGACCTTGGTGGTCTCCTGGAAGGATGCGGCGGACAGGAAGGAATCCGTGGCCAGAGAGGCCTTGGTGATACCCATCAGCAGCTGGGTGCAGGTGGCCTCCTGCAGCGGCTCGCCGTCCTCGCGGACCTCGCCGTTGGCGATGCGCTGCCGCACGGCGGCGTTGGCATCCTCCACCTCCAGCACATCGGCCATGGCGCCGGACAGCAGGGTGGTGTCCCCCGCCTCCTCCACGCGGACCTTGCGCATCATCTGGCGGACGATGACCTCAATGTGCTTATCGTTGATATCCACGCCCTGCTGACGGTAGACCTTCAAAACCTCCTGGATCAGGTAGTTGTGGACAGCGGAGGCGCCGCGGATGCGCAGCACGTCGTGGGGATTCAGTGCGCCGTCCTGCAGCTGGCGGCCCTTCTCGATGACCTCGCCATCCTGCACCAGCAGGCCGGTGTGCGGCATCGCGTAGGTACGGGTGTCGCCGTCGTCGGCGGTGATGATGATGTTCAGCAGACTGCCCTTGGTGGCCTCCTCGAAGCGGACCTTACCGCCGATCTCGGCGATGGTGGCCATCTTCTTGGGCTTGCGGGCCTCGAACAGCTCCTCCACGCGGGGAAGACCCTGGGTGATATCGCCGCCGGCCACGCCGCCGGTATGGAAGGTACGCATGGTCAGCTGGGTACCGGGCTCACCGATGGACTGTGCCGCGATGATGCCGACGGCCTCACCGGGGCCAACAGGCTTGCTGGTGGCCAGGTTCATGCCGTAGCACTTGGCGCAGATACCGCTGTGTGCGCGGCAGGTCAGCACCGTGCGGATCTCGGCGGAGTGGATGTCGAAGGACTCCAGCAGCGCCGCGTCGCTCTCGGTCATCATGTGATCCTTGGAGATCAGCACCTCGTCGGTGCCGGGCTTCAGGATGTCGTTGACCGGGAAGCGGCCCTTGATACGCTCGGAGAACTTCTCGATGACCTGACCGCCCTCGCTGATCTCGGACACCAGAATGCCCTTTTGGGCGCCGCAGTCCGCCTCGCGGATGATGACGTCCTGACAGACGTCCACCATGCGGCGGGTCAGGTAGCCGGAGTCGGCGGTACGCAGAGCGGTATCGGCCAGGCCCTTACGGGCGCCTCGGCTGGAGGTAAAGTACTCCAGCACGCTCAGACCTTCACGGAAGTTGGCCTTAATGGGGATCTCGATGGTCTTACCGGCGGTGTTGGCCATCAGGCCGCGCATACCGGTAAGCTGACGGATCTGCTTCATGGAGCCACGGGCGCCGGAATCCGCCATCATGAAGATGGGGTTGTACTTGTTCATGTTGGCGGTCAGGGCGTCGGTCACGTCGGCGGTGGTCTTTTCCCACTCGCGGACCACCAGCTTGTAGCGCTCCTCGTCGGTGATGAAGCCCATGTTGTACTGGTCTTCGATGTCCACCACGCGCTTTTCCGTCTCGTCGATCAGCTCGTACTTGGCCTTAGGCACCGTCATATCCGCGATGGAGATGGTGATGGAGCCGCGGGTGGAGTACTTGTAGCCGGTGGCCTTGATGTTGTCCAGCACCTCGGCGGCGGTGGTGAAGCCGTACTGGTTGATGGTGCGATCCACGATCTTGCCCAGCAGCTTCTTGCCGCAGGTCTCGGTGACCTCGTAGTCGAAGAACTTATCGGTGGGCTTGCCATCCTCGTCAAAGCGCTTCACGAAGCCCAGATCCTGGGGGATGTTGCGGTTGAAGATGATGCGGCCTGCGGTGGCGCGCACCACATGGCTCACCTTCTCGCCGCCCAGCTCCTTGGTGACGCGGACCCAGATGGGCTGGTGGATGCCGATGACGTGCTCGTTATACGCCATCAGCACCTCATCCTCGTCGCGGTAGATGTTCAGGCGGACGTTGGCTCTCTCCTCGTCGGTCAGCTCGTCGTAGGTCTTGCCGGCCAGCGCGAAGTCCACGCCGGCGGGCCAGTACTCGTCGTTGTCCATCTGGGAAACGCCGTTTTCAAACCGCTCGAAGGTCAGGTAGTAGGAGCCCAGCACCATATCCTGCGTAGGTACGGTGACGGGGCCGCCGTCCTGCGGACGCAGCAGGTTGTTGGCAGACAGCATCAGCAGACGGGCCTCAGCCTGCGCCTCGGCGGACAGGGGAACGTGAATGGCCATCTGGTCGCCGTCGAAGTCGGCGTTGAAGGCCGTGCAGTTCAGGGGGTGCAGCTTCAGGGCGCGGCCCTCCACCAGCACCGGCTCAAAGGCCTGAATACCCAGACGGTGCAGGGTAGGTGCGCGGTTGAGCATGACAGGATGATCCTTGATGATCTCATCCAGCGCGTCCCACACCTCGGTGCGGCCCTTGTCCACCATCTTCTTGGCGGACTTGATGTTGTTGGCGGAGCCGTCCTCCACCAGCTTCTTCATGATGAAGGGGCGGAACAGCTCCAGCGCCATCTCCTTGGGGACGCCGCACTGGTAGATCTTCAGCTCGGGGCCGACACAGATAACGGAACGGCCGGAGTAGTCCACGCGCTTGCCCAGCAGGTTCTGGCGGAAGCGGCCCTGCTTACCCTTCAGCATATCGCTGAGGGACTTGAGGGCGCGGTTGTTGGCGCCGGTGACGGGACGGCCGCGGCGGCCGTTGTCGATGAGGGCGTCCACCGCCTCCTGCAGCATACGCTTCTCGTTGCGGACGATGATGTCCGGTGCGTTCAGCTCCATCAGGCGTTTGAGGCGGTTGTTGCGGTTGATGACGCGGCGGTACAGGTCGTTCAGGTCGGACGTGGCGAAGCGGCCGCCGTCCAGCTGGACCATGGGCCGGATCTCCGGCGGGATCACGGGCAGGACGTCGATGATCATCCACTCCGGCTTGTTGCCGCTGAGACGGAAGGCGTCCACCACCTCCAGACGCTTGACGATACGCGCCTTCTTCTGGCCGGAGGTGGTCTTCAGCTCCGCATGGAGCTGCTCGCTCAGCTGCTCCAGATCGATCTGCTGCAGCAGCTTCTTCACGGCCTCGGCGCCCATGCCGGCGTCGAAATCGTCCTCGTACTTCTCCCGCATATCGCGGTATTCCTTCTCGGACAGGATCTGGTTCTTGATGAGGGGCGTCTCGCCGGGATCGGTGACGATATAGGCGGCGAAGTACAGCACCTTCTCCAGAATGCGGGGGCTGATGTCCAGCAGCAGACCCATGCGGGAGGGGATGCCCTTGAAGTACCAGATGTGGCTGACGGGGGTGGCCAGCTCGATGTGTCCCATGCGCTCACGGCGCACCTTGGCACGGGTGACCTCCACGCCGCAGCGGTCGCAGATCTTGCCCTTGTAGCGGATCTTCTTATACTTACCGCAGTGGCACTCCCAGTCCTTCGTCGGCCCGAAAATGCGCTCGCAGAACAGGCCGTCCCGTTCCGGCTTCAGCGTGCGGTAGTTGATGGTCTCCGGCTTTTTCACCTCGCCGTAGGACCACTCGCGGATCATCTCCGGAGAAGCGATGCCGATCTTGATGGCGTCAAATGTTGCGTAACTCATATTGCAGCTCCTCCTTTTCCTTAAAACTCATCGTCCGCGTCATCGAAGGAAGCGTCCACTTCCTCGTCGGCGACGTAATCAAATCCGGCGTCAGCCAGCTCATCCTCATCGGCGAACCGCTTCTGCCGCTCGTCCTCGGCGTCCATGCGCGCCAGGTTGAAGGTATCCAGCGCGTCCTCGTCCTCCTTCAGCTCGATCTGGTTGCCGTCGGCATCCAGCACCTGAATATCCAGACACAGGGACTGCAGCTCCTTGACCAGCACCTTGAAGGACTCCGGCACACCCGGGGTGGGTACGTTGTGGCCCTTGACGATGGACTCGTAGGTGCGGACACGGCCCGTCACGTCGTCGGACTTGACGGTCAGGATCTCCTGCAGGGTGTATGCCGCGCCGTAGGCCTCCAGCGCCCAGACTTCCATCTCGCCGAAGCGCTGGCCGCCGAACTGGGCCTTGCCGCCCAAGGGCTGCTGGGTCACCAGAGAGTAG
>ENA-OPDG01000337-OPDG01000337.1-human-gut-metagenome-genome-assembly--contig:-NODE-337-length-44664-cov-6.158040_pt1 | contig 44664 bp, 30 predicted proteins | sample MGYA00241259_ERZ501498 | MGnify/ENA primary metagenome ERZ501498 (study PRJEB25962, sample SAMEA2042582) | human gut metagenome | biome: human gut; feature: human-associated habitat; material: faeces... | reverse complement strand
CACAAGGGACGCTGTCCCTTGACCCTGCAAGGGGCATTGCCCCTTGACCCGTTTTTGGCAGCCCGGCTTGAGCGCACTTCCCTTACTGGTTTATTCCGCGGCTCTTTTTGCCGCGCAAAGTCCTAAAACCGCGTAGAACATCGGTGATGTCAAGCAAATACTAAACGTAAACATCCCCTGCATCAAGAACCCAGCCGCCATCATCGCCAGCGGCAGTGTCTCCCGCTTCCTTAGCGCGCCCGCAATCGCCGCGGCGCACGTCAGCATCAGCAGCAGCGCCGCTGGAATCCCACTATTCACCATCGTTTGCAGGAAAAAATTATGCGGATTATCGAAGTTTTGCAGAATGGTCTGCCCGGTTGCATCAAGATAATCGCGGAAAGCGGCGTAGAAAGCATCTGGCGAAAGCCCGAACCACGGCGACTGCGCGGTCATTTCCAGCGTCATCCGCCAAACGCCGATTCTCTCCGAGCCGAATGCGTCCTGCGCGCGGCCGTTCAGCAATTCATGCAGTTCCCAGAGCGCGCCGCCCTCCGGCATGGGGAGAAAGGCGACGAGTATCAGCGCCACAAGCAGCCCCGCGCACACGAGCGCCAGCAGTCCCTTTCGCGGCAGGGGGCGCGGCGAATGGCCCATCAGCAGCGGCGCGAGGGCAACCAGTACAACGCCGAGGAGCGTGCAGACTGCGCTGACCTGCCCCGGCGCGAATTCGATATCCGCCGAGCCATCAAGCCACGGCAGGACGAGCGCTTGGCGCAGCGCGAAGAGCAGCAGCGTCAAGCCCAGCGTCAGCAGCAGGCGCGCCAAACATTCCGGCTGACGGAGCGCAAGGCAAATGAGCGCAAGAAGCGTCAGCGCCAGCACAATCAGCCCGCTCTGCACGTCCATCAGCAGCGTCAGCAGGATAGCGCACAGCCCGCCCGGCAGATGCAGCCAATGATGTTTTTGCCCCAAGACGAAGCTGCCCAGCAGCCCCGGCATCAGCAGACAGACCCAAGCGCTGACAAGGTCGATATTGCCGATAGTGCCCTGAAATTCGTAGTTTGTGCGGATGCTCCGACCCATCGGAAAAAGCGACAGGGGATTGAACCCTGCGTATTGCAGCAGCACGAGGACGAGATAGCCTGTTACAGCAGCACTGGAAACCGTCAGCAGCGCGGGGATATTCGCGTCCATGCGGCGCAGACATAGGAAAATCAGCCCGTAGCACGCGATGGTCACGAAGCCCTCATACCGCCCCGAACCCCACAATACGGTCGGCACGCCCCAAGCATTCATTTCTCCTGCGTGACTGCCGAAGAAGCAGGACAATCCTGTCCAGAGCAGGAAGAGCAGCATCAGCATCAGCGGCAGTTTTCGGCGCTTTTCCCGGCGAAAGAGGGTCGGAATCATCAGCAGGAGGGTCAGCATGGTGAAAATCAGCATTCCGTCCCACTTCGCGCGGGTGATGTTGCTGTAATCCTGCATCGTCAGGCAAGTGAGGGTATCCCACAGCGGAACTTCGCCCGACACCAGCGCGTTCAGCGGCGTACTTTCGCCCAGCAGCCAGAACGGGAAGACGGCGACCCAGAGCATGGCCGCCAGCGTTCCGACGATGATATTCTTTGGCGGGTGGAAGCAGTATTTCTTCATGCTTCACCTCCGGATTTTCATTTACCGCGGCATGGACAGCGCGGCGCGTCCCCTGCCGTGCAGCGTCAGCACAGGTGCAGTGTGCGGGATGTATGCGCTTTCGCCCTTGCGCAGCGTCAGTTGACCACCCGCGAAACGCACGGTCAAGTCACCGTCGAGCGCCGTCAAAAGCCCGAACGCCGTCACGGCGGGCAGCACCGCTTCGCCCTGCACATTCACCAAGTCCAGCGTGAAGTATTTTTCGTCCAGCACGCGCGCAACGGGCTTATTGGGCGCGGGAATCGGGTCGAGGGAGAAGGTCAGGTCGGTCACGTCCAACGCCTTTTGCAGGTGCAGTTCGCGGCGGTTGCCGTTCTTGTCCACGCGATCCCAGTCGTAGAAGCGGTAGGTGATGTCGGACGACTGTTGGATTTCGTAGAGCGTGATGCCCGCGCCGATGGCGTGGACGCAGCCCGCCGGAATGAAGCACACGTCGCCCGGATGCACCGTCACGCGGCGCAGGAGCGGCTCGACTGCCGCGCCCTGTTCGCACGCGGCGCGCAGGGTGTCAAGCGTTGTGCCGGGCTTGATGCCGTAGACGAGCTGACTGCCTTCCGGCGCATCCAGAATCAGCCATGCTTCGGTCTTGCCGAGTTTGCCGTTCTCCACGCGTGCGGCGTAATCGTCGTTCGGGTGTACCTGCACGGACAGCGGTTCGGCGGCATCAATCAGCTTCAGCAGCAGCGGGAAGGGCTTCTTGGCGTACTCGCCCGCGAATGCTTCGCCATAAGCGGCAATCAGGTCGGGCAGCTTTACGCCCGCGTCGTCGGTGGATTCCAGCCCCGGAATGCACGACACTTCCAGACTTTCGCCTGTCGGCACTTCGCGGATGTCCTTGCCGTACACCGTGCGCAGCTTCTCGCCGCCCCACGGGGTCAGCTTACCGCCGCGGAACGCCGGGTGCATTTTCAGCGGCAGCAGCGGGCAGTCGTTCGTCAGGCGCATTTCCAGTGCGGCGAACCGCAGGTCGGGCAGGGAAGCATAGCGGATATGCCCCGCGATGCGCATCCCGATTTTCTGGTAGAGGGTGAGGGCGGCACTGTTGTTCACCAGCGTGTCGCAGCGCAGCGCGGTGCAGCCTTGAGAACGCAGAATGGCGAGCATTTCACCCATCATGCCGCGCCCCAGCCCTTGCCGCTGCTTTTCCGGCGCGATGCACAGGCGGTGGAACGTGCCGGGCTTGCCGCCGAAGAGCCAGTTGACGGCGTCGTAAGCGGGTTCAAAGGTCGAATCGAGGGTGACGGCGGCGACAACGGTGTTCCCTTCGCGCACGACGTAGAGCGTCCCGGCGTCGATACTCTTGTGAATCTGGTCAGCGTTGGGGTACGTTCCCCAGTTCCACTGGGCAATGCCCTTTTCGTGCATGGCACTGGTGACGCGCGCGTACAGGGCGCAGACGGAATCGAAATCGGACGTAAGACCACGGGTAAGCAGCATAATAGTGCTCCTCCTTAAAATGGAATAGTAGAATGAAATTGCTTTTACAAGAGATAACGGCTGAAAACCGCTTTTTCTTGCCCATACTATTCCTGCATTCGCCTGTGCCATCTGCTTGCGCCTTTTCCGCGCTGGCGTCCGTTCGTTCCATTTAGCGTAGCGCTGCTACGCTGCATTTCACTCCCGTTAGCCAGCGCGAAAAATTCGCGGCGCATCTTGGCACATTCTCATTTGGAATAGTATCGCTTGTCAAGAAATTATCGGTCGCTGGTGTACATGGCGAACAGGTGCGCATACAGACCGCCTTTTGCAATCAGCTCCGTGTGGCTGCCCTGCTCTTCTACGCCTTTCTCCGTCAGCACCCAGATGCAGTCGGCACCCTTGATGGTCGTCAGGCGGTGCGCAATGGTGAACACGGTGCGCCCCTTCGCCAGCTTTTCGAGCGACTGCTGGACGATGTGCTCGCTCTCGTTGTCCAGCGCGGAGGTCGCTTCGTCCAGAATCAGAATCGGCGGATTTTTCAGGAACACGCGCGCGATGGAAATGCGCTGCTTCTGTCCGCCGGAAAGCCGGACGCCGCGCTCGCCGACATAAGTGTCATAGCCGTGGGGCAGGGCGGAGATGAACTCGTGCGCGCCCGCCAGTTTTGCGGCTTCTTCGACTTCCGCGCGGGATGCGCCGGGCTTGCCGTATGCGATATTCTCCAGCACCGACCCGGCGAACAGGTAGACCTCCTGCTGCACCATGCCGATGGCTTCGCGCAGGCTCTTCTGCGTCAGCGTGCGGATGTCCTGCCCGTCGATGCGGATGCAGCCGCCCGTTACGTCGTAGAAGCGCGGAATCAGGTTGCACAGCGTGGTTTTGCCCGCGCCGGACGGCCCGACCAAGGCAATCGACTGCCCCGGACGGACGGTCATGTTCAGGTTGTGGATGACCTCGGCGTCATCGTCCTGATAGTGGAAGGAAACGTGGTCGAACGCGACTTCGCCCCGGACATCCGTCAGCACCTTCGCGTCCGGCGCGTCCACAATCTCCGCCGGGGCGTCCATGATTTCGAGGAAGCGGTCGATGCCGGTCATGCCGCGCTGGAACTGCTCGGTGAATTCAACGATACGGCGGATGGGGTTCCGCAGCACGTTCGCATACAGCAGATACGCCATGAAGTCCGCCGCGCTGAGCCGCCCCGCCTTAATGAACAGTGCCCCGCCGACGACGATCACGATGTACATCAGCCCGTCAAAAATGCGGTTCGATGTGCCGAACTGTGCCATCACGCGGTATGACTGCGCCTTGAGGTCCAGAAACTTCGCATTGCCGTCGGCGAACTTCTTTTCCTCAATTTCCTCGTTCGCGAACGACTTTACCACGCGGATGCCCAGCAGCGAATCTTCCACCTGCGCGTTGATTTCGCCGACCTGCTTGTTGCGCTCCTTGAAAATCTGCCGCATCTTGGTGTTGAAGCGCTTGGCAAAGTAGAGCATGAACGGCAGCACGGCGAACATCATCAGCGTCATGGGGATATTCATCGTGCAGAGGATGATGAAGGACACGAGAATCTTCACGCCCGCAATCAGAAATTCCTCCGGGCAGTGGTGCGCAAACTCGGTGATTTCAAACAGGTCGGACGTGATGCGCGCCATGATCTGCCCGACTTTCGTGTCCGAGTAGTAGCCGAAGGACAGTTCTTGCAGGTGGTGGAAGATGTCGTGGCGCATATCCGTTTCCAGCTGGCTGCCCATGATATGCCCGATGGACTGCATGTAGTAGTTCGCCGCCGCGTCGATGACGCGCAGCAGCATGTAGACACCGCCCATCATCAGCACGAACGGCACCGTCAGCGACGCAACGTCGTAGGTCGCGCGGGTCGTAATTGTGCGGACAATCAGCGGCAGCACCAGCTCGCAGACGGTCGTCAGCGCCGCGCAGCACAGGTCGAACGCCATGGTCTTGCGGTACTTGCGGAAGTAGGGGAGGAAGCGTCGGACAAGGACGCTGGTACTGAGGGTATTGCGGTTCTCCTGCTTTGCCATACAAAAAAACTCCTGTTCGTAGATTCAAATCCATTGTACCACGAACAGAGAGTTGTTTCAAGCTATACTATTTCTTAACCCCAAAAGTATGATAGTGACGGCGCCGAAGGGGTCGAGGGGGCGATCGCAGACTTCGTATGTTTCCATTGCCCCCTCGTCGCCTCCGCAGAGGCGAAACCCTCTGCCACAATAAAGTCAAGCAGCAGATGCCACCAAAAGCTCATGCCGAAGAGAACCAAAATTTCAGTGAGCCGGAAAATGCAGCTTCAACTAGCTGCAATAGCAAAAAAGCATGAAATAACGTCTGATATGGACAAGAAGCTATTGACGAGCGTGAATCATCGTTATATAATTATCATGATATGCAGACAAAAAATGTCCGCAGGAAAGAAGGAAAAGAACCATGAAGAACACGAAACGGGTTCTGGCGTTCCTTGTCGGCGCGGCGATGATGCTGCCGATGGCTTCGGCGGAAGGGACGCTTGCGTCCGGCGATTATGAGGCGACGAGTCAGGGCTTTGGCGGTGCGGTGACGGTGAAAGTCACGGTCATGGACGGCAAGGTCACGGCGGCGACCATCACCGGCGACAAGGAGACCGAGGCGATTGGCGGCGCCGCCATTAAGACGCTGACCGAAAAGCTGATTGGCGTATCCTCCGCCGATGAGGTGGACGCGGTGGCGAGCGCGACGGTGACGTCGAACGCGGTCAAGGCGGCGCTGGCGGACTGCCTCCGTCAGGCGGCGGGCGAAGAGAAGGCGGAAACCGCTCTTGTGGACGGCGTGTATACCGGCGATGGAAGCGGCTTCAACCTGACGCAGAAGGTGCAGGTGACGGTCGAAATCAAGGACGGCAAAATCGCGTCCGTGACCGTGGGCGACAATGGCGAAACGATGGGCATGATTGCCGCGGTGGAGGACAAGTGGATTCCGCGCGTGGTGGAGAATCAGAGCCTTGCGGTGGATGCCATCTGCGGCGCGACGGCAAGCTCGAACGGCGTCCGCGCGGCGGTCGTCAATGCGCTGGAAAGCGCGGGCATGGATGTGTCTGGAATGTACAAGGCGATTCCGAAAGTCAACGCGGCAGAAGAATATAATGTTGATATCGTGGTCGTCGGCATGGGTTCGTCCGGCACGACGGCGGCGCTGGCAGCGGCGGAATCCGGCGCGAACGTGCTGGCCATTGACAAGGCTGGCAAGTGGGGCGGCACGGGTGTAACGACTTCCGGCCCTGCGAACGTCAACGCGCCCAGTCAGGTCGCGAGCGAAATTGTGGATTGGAAAGACCCGATTAATGGCGTTCACACCAAGGCGGCTGGCGAGCAACTGGTGGATGCGGATGCTCTCTATGCGACGTGGACGGACTACACGACGGTGGACGGCGCGCAGGGCGCGAAGCCGGAGCTGATTGCCAAGGTCATCTATGAAAGCGGCGAGACCTGCGACTGGCTGCAAAGCTATGGCTTCGAGTTCACCCCGGCGGTCGGCTTCGTCGGCGGCAAGTGGGCGATTTTCTCCTCTTATGTCGGTCAGAAGCAGCTGACGGAGAGCTTCTTCGCCAAGGCGTATGACCGCTACACCGAGATGGGCGGTCAGTACCTGCTGGAAACGGAAGCAACCGAGCTGATTATGCAGGACGGCAAGGCAGTCGGCGTGCGCGCGATCAAGGCGGACGGCACGAGCGTGACCATCAACGCCAAGGCGGTCATCCTCTGCACGGGCGGCTTCGCTGGCAGCGACGAAATGCAGGAGAAGTACATCGGTCAGGCGTACAAGCTCTTCGGCATGTCCACCAACGACGGCAAGATGATTGAGTCTGCCATCGAAAACGGTGCGGCGACCCGCGCCATCGGCATGTACCCGATGTCTCACTTCGTTGCGCCGACGGTCATCACCACGCAGTTCTCTGCCGAGGACAACGACATTCCCTATGGGTTGGTCTGCACGGCGGAGGGAATGGCGGTCAACATGAAGGGCGAGCGCTTCATCAACGAATCGTCCATCGCCATGAACGCTTTCTATCAGGGAAATCACTTCTACTATGTGTACAGCAAGGAACAGATTGACATCCTGCGTGCGCAGGGCTTGAGCGCGAATGCGTCTGGCCGTTATCTGACGCAGGGCGGCATCAAAGCGGACGTTCCGCTGACAAACATCGACACCGTGATTGACGCGGGCATCGAAGCGGGCTTCATCTACAAGGCGTCTTCCTTGGACGAGCTGGCGGCGCAGATTGGCGGAGACTTCTCTGCTGATGCGCTGAAAGCGTCTGTCGCGGGCTACAACCCGGAGAACGACGCATTCGGCAAGGATGCAAGCAAGTTCGAGCGTCTGGGCACGGTCGCGGCGGATTCGGAATACTACGTCGCCTTCACCGGCGCGCCGTACATTTACAGCACCTGCGGCGGTCTGGACGTGAACGAGAACCTGCAAGTTCTGGACACGAATGGCAACGTGATTCCGGGTCTGTTCGCCTGCGGCACGGACAGCATGGGCGTTCTGTTCAACGAGGACAAGGCGTATACCAACTATGGCGGCTGCGCGCAGTCCTACTGCTTCGTCTCCGGTCGTGACGCTGGCGCTTACGCGGCGGCGCATCTGGAAGACTAATCCTATCATCAAGGCAGGGCGTTCTCGAAAGGGAACGTCCTGTTTTGTTGCGCTCTTATCGCGCCCGCAGGCGCGATACCCCCTGTAACATGAAAAATCAAGAAACATGGGAGTGCAATGCGAAGGAGTCCAGAGGGCGACCGCAATGCCCTCTGGTCGCCTCCGCAGAGGCGAAATCTCCCTGCAACAAAAAAGACCAGCACCGAGAAACGACTTCTCCCGATGCTGGTCGGTCGCGCCTATCTGGCGCGACAATGTGCAAGTGGCTGATAAAGCGGCTTGAGGGGCGCTCCTGCGGGAGCGCGAAGTTACAACCGCTGCGCTGAAAGCACTTCGCTGTTCAGCGCTCGTTTTGCGGAGTTGAGCGTGCTTAGCTTACTGGACTAACGGAGCAGCAGTTGGGGCGTTGCCCCAAACCCCACAAGGGACGCTGTCCCTTGACCCTGCAAGGGGCATTGCCCCTTGACCCGTTTGGGGCAGCCCGGCTTGAGCGCGCTGACCCAACAGTTTATTTCCGAAGGTTTTTATCCTTAGCCCAGCGTTACCGTGACCTGATGCGTCTTGCCATCCGCAAATACCGGCAGGACATTGCCCTCAATTGCCTGTCCATCCACCGTCACCTGCTTCACGCCGCGGCACACATGCGACGGATTCTCAATCGCGATCGCATACGTTGCTCCGCGGAAACGGCGGCTCACCTGATAGCCGTCCCAAGTGTGCGGAATGCACGGGTCAACTTTCAAACCTTCCCAGTCCGGCTTGATGCCCAGAATGTAGTTGCTGATGACGTAGAAGTTCCATGCCGCTGTGCCGGTCAGCCAGCTGTTCTTTGCCTGACCGAAGTTCTTTGCGTCCTTGCCGGCAATCATCTGGCTGTACACATACGGCTCCATCTTGTGCAGGTCGCTGATTTCCTCGCGGTAGGCGGGGGCAATGCGGCTGTACAGGTCGAAGGCGCGGTCGCCGTGGCCGACAACGGTTTCCGCGGCGATAATCCACGGGTTGTTGTGGCAGAAGATGCCCGCGTTTTCCTTGTATCCCGGCGGATAAGAGGAAACTTCGCCCAGTTCGAGGTGGTACTCCTTGTAGGCGGGCTGGAGCAGCACGATGCCGTGCTTGGTTTCCAGATACTTGTGGACGGATTCGAGCGCCTTTTCCGCCTTGCCGTCCTTCACGCCGACACCGCCCATGATGCAGTAGCCTTGGCTTTCGATGTAAATCTTGCCGTCCTCGCATTCCTTCGAGCCGATTTTGTGGCCGAAGGCGTCGTACGCGCGGACGAACCACTCGCCGTCCCAGCCGTCGCGCAGGATGGCTTCGTTCATCGCGTCGATTTCCTTCTGGCAGGCGTCCGCCTTGTCGTCAAGCCCGCGGCGGCGCAGAATCGCGACCAGATCCGGCCCAATGGCGACGAACATGCCCGCAATCAGCACGGATTCCGCCACGCGCTCATCCGGCGCGTTCGGGTTGGAGAAGGTCTGGAAGGATTCGCTCGGTTCGTCGGAGAAGCAGTTCAGGTTCAGGCAGTCGTTCCAGTCGGCGCGGCCAATCAGCGGCAGACCGTGCGGTCCCTTGTTATTGACAACGTGGTAGAAGCTCGCTTCGAGGTGCTCCAGCAGCGTGCCGCAGTCGTCAGGATTGCAGTCGTAGGGCGTTGCGGCGTCGAGAATGCCAAAGTCACCCGTCTCCTTGATGTACGCCGCCGTACCGGCAATCAGCCACAGCGGGTCGTCATTGAAGCCGCCGCCGATGTCGTTGTTGCCCTTCTTGGTCAGGGGCTGATACTGGTGATAGCAGCCGCCGTCGCGGAACTGCGTCGCGGCGATGTCGAGGATGCGTTCGCGGGCGCGTTCGGGGATTTGATGCACGAAGCCGAGCAAGTCCTGCGAAGAATCGCGGAAGCCCATGCCGCGCCCGATGCCGCTCTCGAACATGGAGGTCGAACGGCTCATGTTGAACGTGACCATGCACTGATAGGGATTCCAGATATTGACCATGCGTCCCAGCTTCTCGTCGGGGGTGGTCAGCACATAGGCGGACAGCAGGTTGTCCCAATGCTTCTTCAGCGCGTTAAACGCTTCGGCAATCTGCTCGTCGGTCGTCAGCTTCTCCAGCAGGGCTTTTGCGGGGGCTTTGTTGATGACGCTGGGCGCGACGAACTTCTCCGCCTGCGGCACTTCGACGTAGCCCAGCACGAAGTTGAAGCGGCGTTCTTCGCCGGGGGCGAGGGACACCTTCACCTGATGCGCCGCCATCGGCTGCCAGCCGGACGCGATGGAGTTGCCCATCTTGCCGGTGAAAACCGCCTGCGGGTTTTCAAAGCCGTTGTACAGCCCAAGGAACGTCTCCATGTCGGTGTCGAAGCCGTCCACGGGGGTGTTCACGGCGTAGAACGCATAGTGATTGCGGCGCTCGCGGTATTCAGTTTTGTGGTAGATGACGCTGCCTTCCACCTCGACTTCGCCGGTGGAGAAGTTGCGCTGGAAGTTCGTCATGTCGTCCTGCGCGTTCCAAAGGCAGAACTCGACGAACGACGTCAGAATGACATTCTTGGGCGCGTTGGAATCATTGCGCAGCGTCACCTGATGCACCTCGGCGTTCACGCCCATCGGCACAAAAGAGAGCTGACTGGCGGTCAGACCGTTCTTCTGACCGGTAATGATGGTGTACCCCATGCCGTGGCGGCAGGAATAGCTGTCCAGCTCCGTTTTGACGGGCTTCCAGCCGGGATTCCAGACCGTGTCGCCATCCTTGATGTAGAAGTAGCGGCCGCCGTTGTCCACAGGCATGTTGTTGTAGCGGTAGCGGGTGACGCGGCGCAGTCGGGCATCGCGGTAGAAGCAATAGCCGCCGGCGGTATTGCTGATGATGCCGAAGAACTGTTCGCAGCCGAGATAGTTAATCCACGGGTAGGGCGTCCGCGGCGTGTCGATGACGTACTCGCGGGCTTTGTCGTCAAAGTGACCGTATTTCATGCACCTAATCCTCCAGAGCAGCGGACGTAGCCGCAGTGATTGTTGCAATCTTATTGTATCACAGCTTTTGCGTTTACGCAAACGTTTTCGTGAATCTTTCGCAAATTTTTTTGTGGGAAATGGCGCTGAAGTGATGCAAAGAGGACAAAACAAACGATTGTGCAGCGGCGAATCAGCGGTTGACAAAGCGATAGAAAGCGTGCTACAATTCCCAGAAGGAGAAAGCGAAAAGGAAGGAACACACATGGATCGTATTTATCTGGATAATGCGGCGACGACCGCCGTTTCGCAGCCCGTGATGGAGGCAATGCTTCCTTATTATATGCAGGTGTACGGCAACCCGTCCTCCATTCATTCTACGGGGCGGGATGCGAAAAAAGCGGTCGAGCGCGCACGGCGGCAGGTCGCGTCGGCATTGGGGTGCAGCGCGCAGGAAATCTATTTCACCGCGGGCGGATCGGAGAGCGACAACTGGGCGCTCAAGGGCGCGGCGTTTGCGCATCAGGAGAAGGGGAAGCATATCATCACCACGCAGATTGAGCATCACGCCATCCTGCATACCTGCCAGTGGCTGGAAGCGCAGGGTTGGCAGGTGACGTATCTCCCGGTGGACGCGGATGGCTTCGTGACCGCTCAGCAGGTGGAGAACGCCCTGCGCCCGGATACTGTGCTGGTCAGCGTGATGGCGGCGAACAACGAAATCGGCACGCTTGAACCCGTCGCGGAGATTGGCGCACTCTGCCACGAACGCGGCGTACTCTTCCACACGGACGCGGTGCAGGCTGTCGGCGCGATTCCGCTGGATGTCGAGGCGCTCCACGCGGACATGCTCTCCCTCTCGGCGCACAAGTTCCACGGACCGAAGGGCATCGGCGCGCTGTACATCCGCAAGGGCGTGAAAATCGACCCGCTGATTCACGGCGGCGCGCAGGAACGCGGGCATCGCGCAGGCACGGAGAATCTGCCGGGCATCGTCGGCTTGGGCAAGGCGATTGAACTGGCGGAAGAGGGCTTGGCGGAGAACGCGGCGCGGATGACCTTCCTGCGCAATCGGCTTGTCAGCGGCTTGACGGCGGCGATTCCCGACATGCGCATCAACGGCACGATGGACAAGCGACTACCGAACAACGTGAACGTCTCTTTTGCGGGGATTGAGGGCGAAGCGGTGCTGCTCCGGCTGGATTTGGAGGGCATCGCGGCATCAAGCGGCTCGGCATGTACGGCGGGCAGCCTTGACCCCAGCCATGTGCTGACGGCGATTGGTTTGACGCGCGACGAAGCGAAAGGTTCGCTGCGGCTGACCCTCGGCACGGACACCACGCAGGCGGATGTGGACGAGGTGGTAAAGAAGCTGCCGGGGATTGTGGCGAGTTTGAGGGAGATGACAAGTTGGTGCGGGAGAGGGTAAGGGAAGGAAAACCCGCATGATAATACTATTTCCCAATTCACCTGCGCCATCTTCTCGCGCCTTTTCCATTCTGGTGTCCGGTCGTTCCACTTAGCGTAGCGCTGCTATGCTGCGTTTCACGCTCGTTAGCCAGAATGAAGAATTCGCTTCGCATCTTGGCGCATTCTTATTTGGAAATAGTATAAGGCAGCAAAAAAGTGCGGAAGGCTGATGTGGCTTTCCGCGCTTTTCTCGACAAGAATACGCTATTCCGGCAGGCATGAGGCAGATTCGCGTCCGCAGACGCGACGAGAATGCTTTTTCAAAGGAAAATTCTCCCTTACACCCCCTTCACCATTTCCTCCTCGCCGTCCTCATCCACATTCCCCGTGTGCTGGAATCCCAGCGATTCGTACAGCCGCATCGCCGGAATATTCGCCTGATGGCACGTCAGCACAACGCGCCCCGAATCCCCGAACGGCTTCGTCGCGATATAGTCCAGCACCGCCTTCATCGCCGCTGTTCCGTAGCCTTTGCCCTGCTCGGCGGCGTCAATCATCATGTGCCAAATGTCGTATTCCGGCACGTCGTAGTCGTAAATCACCATGACGTATCCCACCATCCGCGCGTCAGCGTAAATGCCGAACGGCTGGCACTGATTGCGGTAGACATACGCCTGCGCAAGGCTGCGAATCGGGTGGGAGACGTACTGCGTCTGGTCGTCGCGGAGCTGCAAATGGAATGCATCCAGAAAGTTGTTTTCGTCAATGGGCTTGAGCGTGATGTTCATCGGGTCAATCCTTTCCTAATTAAATCGTCTTTGGGGTGGCATCTCCCCATCTAACGGAGCACGATGGCATTTTCATCCCGAAAATAGGAACTTTTTTGGGAAAAGAAAAATCTGCGTGTTCGCCTTCCCCGCAATGCCTTTTTGTGCTATGATAAAAAGGCAAACAGAAAGGGGAACAAGCATGAAGATTCTCGTTCGCTATCATGACGGCGCAGTGCCGCTGACCGTCCTGCCGCAGGGGGACTGGATTGACCTGTGCGCGGCGGAAACTGTGACGATGCACGCGGGGGAGTTCCGCATTATTTCGCTGGGCGTGTCGATGCAGCTGCCGGAGGGGTACGAGGCGCACATTGTGCCGCGCAGCTCGACCTTCCGCAAGTGGGGGATTCTGCAGGCGAACAGCATGGGTGTCATCGACGAAAGCTACTGCGGTGACGACGACGTGTGGGGCTTTCCAGCGCTGGCCATGCGCGACACGACGATCGCGCGTGGCGACCGCATCTGCCAGTTCCGCGTGATGAGAAAGATGGACAAGCCGGAACTGGTGACGGTGGAACGCCTCGATAACGCTTCCCGCGGCGGCTTCGGCAGCACGGGTACACGATGAAGAAGAAAAAACGCCGGACGACGCGGCGCAAGGCGACACGCCGGACGATTTTCCAACTGCTGCTGACACTCTTGATGGCGGTGCTGCTGTTCGTCCGCAGCGACGCGCCGAACGGGGATGATTTCCTCGCACCGATTCCGACGAAGCTGCCGATGGCGACCGCCGCACCCGTTTCATCCGCTGATTTAACGGTGTATTTCCTCGATGTCGGTCAGGCGGACGGCGCGATTCTCGTCAGCGACGGCCACGCCATGATGATTGACGGCGGCAAAGCCTCCGCCAGCCAATTCGTCTACGCTTACCTGACCAAGACACTGAGGATTGAGCACCTTGACGCCATCATTGCGACGCATCCGCATGAAGATCACATTGGCGGTCTGCCCGGCGCGCTGAATGCCTGCACGGTCGGCGCGGTGTATTCGCCCGTGACGCAGTGGGATACGAAGGTATTCAGCTCACTGGTGAAGTACACCGAAAGACAGGGAATTTCGCTGACTGTGCCGAGCATCGGCGACAGCTTTTATCTCGGCAGCGCGCAGGTGACGTTCCTCTCCGACGGGCAGGGCTTCACGGACACAAACGACATGTCGCTGGTCGTGCGCGTGGACTGCGGCAGCACGTCGTTCCTCTTCACGGGCGACGCGGAGTGGAACGCGGAACACGCGCTTTTGGCAAATGGCGAACCGCTGCAGGCGACGGTGCTGAAAGTCGGCCATCACGGCAGTGAAACCTCGACATGCTATGCTTTCCTGCGTGAAATCATGCCGCAGTACGCCGTCATCAGCGTCGGCAAGGGCAACACCTATGGCCATCCGGCGGAAAGCACCCTGAGCCGCCTTCGCGACGCGGATGTTGTCGTTTTCCGAACCGACGAGCAGGGGACAATTATCTGCCGCTCCGACGGGCGGAATGTGACGTTTGAGACGGAAAAGTGACGACCGAAGGGGTCAAGGGGCGAACGGAAAGCCCAACTTTTTGCCTCCGCAGAGGCGAAATCCCCTGCAACAAAAGCGTTGTATAAGGAAGGAGAACTGCGAATGATAAACATCCGCCGCATGTGGCAGCCCCTGACGGCCACTCCCTTCCTCGCAACGGCGGCACACCATGAAATCCCGCCTTGTGAATCCCTGCAAAGGTGGATTCGCTGCTTCTGGGGCGGCATCATCGGCGCTGGCGCATCCCCGACGCGCATCATCCCCGATGTCTGCGCTGACCTCATCTACCACATTGACGAAACGGCAGGACGCATCATTCAAGCGAGTTTCTGCGGCGTCAGCGACGTGTGCGGCACTGCGCATTTGCCGCTGATTCCGGGGCATACGGTGAGCACATTCGCCATCCGCTTCCATGCTTTCGGCGCGTATGCGTTTGCGGATGATGCCCTTCGCGGCACGCTGAACGGCTTTGAATCGCCGGAAGTCCGATTCGGCCGCCTTGACCGGGCACTGCGGGCGCGATTGCTGGAACTGGATGGGCTGACGGCGCGCGCGGCGTATGCGCAGAGCGTCCTGCTGGCGTTTCAGTGCCGGGAAAATCCGCTGGTGGAGACGGCGGCGGATGTGCTGCTGTGCCATCGGGGAACGGCGACCATCAGCGAGTGGGCGCACGAATTGTTCATCAGCAGCCGTCAGCTGGAGCGCCTTTTGGGCGAGTACTGGGGGATGACACCGAAGAAGGGGAGCGCGCTGGTGCGGTATCAAGCGCTCTATCAGGAGATTTGCCGCGGGACGCTGAATAACGTGCAGGATGCGGTGGCGCGCTACGACTTTGCGGATCAGGCGCACCTGTGTCGCGAGTTTCGCCGCTATCACGGGGAAAACGTGTCGCGTTTCTTCAAGACATCGTGCGAAAATGGGCGTACAATGGAGGAAAACGGCGTTTATCCGCCGGAGGAGGCATCAACATGAGCGAAAACATCAGCGTCTGCGGCACGGACTGCGGCGCGTGTTCATTCTTTGGGGGACTGTGCCGGGGCTGCAACGAATGTCAGGGGCGTGTGTTCCATGCGCCGGCGGGCTGCGCGTGCCCGATTTACGCCTGTGTGCGGGAGAAAAAGGGCTTGCGGAACTGCGCGCAGTGTCCCGACCTGCCGTGCAGCCTTTGGAAAAGCACCCGCGACCCGTCGTTCACGGACGAGCAATTTGCCGCGAATATCGCCGGGCGCGTCGATAATCTGCGGAAGCGCATGACGAATCGCGAGCTGGCGGATTTCGTCTCTGCCCAGCTGGCACCGCTGCCGGAAGTCCGCCGAATCCCCATGATGGGCGGGTTCATCTTCTACTACCGCGAGCGGATTTTCGGCGGCGTATACGGCACGGGCTTCATGGTCAAGAACGTCCCGGCAGCGTGGCGCTTCATGCCGGGTACTTCCGCCGAGCCGCCCTATGACGGCGCGAAGCCCATGCTGCACGTCCCGATTCTCGCCGATTCCGCAAAGCTCCGCGCCATGGTGCAGGCGATGTGGGAAGAACTGCCGGAACGTCCGCCGAAGAAGCGGAAACGCTGACGGCTTTTGGGAAGCATAGCGGCAAATCATCAAAAAGGCGCGTCAAAAGGGGAAAAAACCTCCGAAAACCCTTGGCTTAATAGTGGCAAGTAACTATGCCCTATTTGCGGCAAGTGGTTTCTGATCACGGATGCAAGGCAGACCAAATACTGCGGAGGACTTGCTCCGGGGGATAAGCGTGGGCGCACTTGCAGACAGATCGGCAATCTCAAAGGCAGAGAGCAACGAGAGCTTGCGGACGATCATCCGATTAGGGCGATCTACAATCGCCGCATGAATACGATCACGCAGTATCTCCGCCGTGGCACGCTGGACGAGCAGACCGCCGCCGTAATGAAACGGTTGGCGAAAGATAAACTGGAACGTGCTATTTTGGACGTTGCCTATGCCAATGGCAGTTATGAAAAGGAAATGGAACAGGCAACTTTATTGAAAGAAACAAAGAAGAAACGTTGAATTTGACGAGGTGATGTTATGAAACTAATAAGAGCAAATGTAAATGATTGTGAAAAAATATGGAAAATGCAAACAGAAGCTTTTTCCGATTTGTTAGAAAGATATCAAGACTATGAAACAAGTCCTGGAAATGAGGCAAAAGAAAGAATAGAAGCTAAATTATCACAAGAATTTACATATTTCTATTATATTTTTGACGGAGATAATTTAGTTGGTGCGATTAGAGTTGTAGATAAAAAAGATGGAAGTAGAAAAAGAGTAGCACCTGTTTTTGTTATGAAAGAATTTAGAAATAAAGGGTTGGCACAAAAAGCATTTGAAGAAGTCGAAAAAATTCATGGACATGATAATTGGAAACTTGACACCATTCTTCAAGAAGAAGGAAATTGTTATTTATATGAGAAGTTGGGATATAAAAGGACAGGATTGGTTGAAAATATAAATGATAAAATGGATATTGTTTATTACGAAAAGAATTAAACAACTTTCAGTTTTCAAATGAAGGGAGGTGCGCCGAATGTCCGAAGAACGCTTCTGGAATACCGATGAATATGCCAGTACAGCTAAGTAAATTAGTTCCTTATCACAGTTAATCCTTGAAAAATGCGCATTTTGCGCTTGACAAAGCGGCACGTTTATTGTACAATAGTGGATGGCATCAATAGCTCCGCTTGCCCCGGAAACTATTGAAACACCCGCGGAGGACATGCGACCATCATGCCGTGCCGCACACACATAGAGAACCATCACTTAGGGAGGAAAAACCTTTGAAGACGTTCATGCCGAAAGCGGCTGACATTACCCGTCAGTGGTATGTTGTCGATGCCGAGGGTCAGGTGTTTGGCCGTGTGGCCAGCCAGGTCGCGAACATCCTTCGCGGCAAGAATAAGCCGATTTACACCCCCAATGTGGATACCGGCGATTATGTCATTATCATCAATGCGGATAAGATCGTCATGACCGGCAAGAAGCTGGATCAGAAGATTTATTATCATCACACCGGCTATGTCGGCGGCCTGAAGGAAACCAAGTACCGCAAGCTGCTGGCTGAGAAGCCTGAATTTGCAATCCGCCGTGCTGTCGTGGGTATGATGCCCAAGGGACCGCTGGGTCGCCAGATGGCCAAGAAGCTCAAGGTCTACGCTGGCCCGAATCATGACCATGCGGCGCAGAAGCCCGTGAAGTTTGACCTCGTGTAAGGCGGAAAGGAGAAAAACAAATGGCTAAGGTTGATTACAGCGCTGTTGGCCGCCGCAAGAAGGCTGTTGCCCGCGTCCGCTTGGTCGCCGGTGATGGCAAAGTGACCATCAACAAGCGTGATATTGATAACTACTTCGGTCTGGAGACCCTCAAGATGACCGTTCGTCAGCCCTTGACGCTGACCAGCACGACCTCTTTCGACGTGCTGGTGAATGTCTGCGGCGGCGGTGTGTCCGGTCAGGCCGGCGCAATTCGTCACGGCATCTCTCGTGCCCTGTGCAAGGCTGATCCGGAACTGCGTGCTGCCTTGAAGAAGGCTGGCTTTCTCACCCGCGATCCTCGTATGAAGGAACGTAAGAAGTACGGCTTGAAGGCTGCTCGTCGCGCGCCCCAGTTCAGCAAGCGCTGATCGAGACTTCAAAATGCCAAAAACCCTGGAAACGCAACGGTTTCCGGGGCTTTTCTTTTTTGATTCTGCTGTTTCCTTTTGAGAAAATTTGATACTCTCTATCCCATTTTTAATGGGTTAACCATAGGGGAAAACCGGGTTTGGAGCGATGAATGGGTTAAAAAAATAGGGGAAAATCTCCCTCCATTCCGAGCTCTGCGAGGCGCATCTATAGAGACAATTTTCCCTCCCGGTATCTTTGTTTTACTTTGAATCCTTTTGGCGAAGTTTATTCCCGTTTATACCATATACGGATGGTTGAGACCCAGTTACCCATTGTGGTAGCTGGGCCTTTTTTGTTTTCTGATATTCCAATGATGAATGCTCGAAGGAGGAGACCGTGAAAAAATTTTTTAGAAATTTCTCCAGATGCTTAATTTTTGCCCTTTCCCGTGATCTACCACTTGAGGGGCAAATAACCTCTCACCTGTTCCTTGACAATCGAATACACATTCAACAGGTACATTCCTGATCGGGGCGTAAGCTCCAGTCGGATGAAGGTGCGCCACGAACTTCCTGCCCATAAGGGTTATCACGGAAAGCAAGGTTGGTAGCGATTCCGAACCATTCTGAAATATCCGCTTGCTACGGATAAGGCGATGAAACGATTCAGGGACAATGATACTTCCCTATGGGGTTGGCGGAGTACCCGGCAGAGGTGAAATTCCTATGAGTTTGGTCAGCAACCGAACGCCTGTTGATTTCCTTTTCTACATTTTGGGTTCGAGGAAAAATGAAATGCAGCGACGAAAGCACCAAAAGGTATTTTGAGGCTTTCGGGGATCAGAAATGATTCAAATAAAGAGAAAGGAGGAAAACCCCATGGAAAACTGTAAGGTGATCGCCATCACAAATCAGAAGGGCGGCGTCGGCAAAACGACGACCGCAGTCAATCTCGGCGTGGGACTTGCAAGCTCTGGGAAACGGGTTCTGTTGGTGGATGCTGATCCGCAGGGCAGCTTAACCGTGAACCTCGGCGTAAAGAACCCCGATGAGCTGGAAGTGTCGCTGTCTTCCCTTATGCAGTCGGTCATTGATAATGAGCCGCTTGCGGAGGGTGCAATTATCCGGCACCAGGAAGGTGTGGATTTGCTTCCCTCGAACATTGAGCTCTTCGGTATGAAACAGGTCTGTTCAATGTCATGAGCCGCGAGTATGTTCTGAAGAATGCCATCGACGGCATGAGAAAGAGCTACGACTACATTCTGATTGACTGTAAGGGGAGTGAAATCGGCATCTCTTTTGAAAGAAGAAACCGGTGATGGACAAGCCCAAGTATACTGCTATATTCGCCTTACCGAGTTCATTCCGAAGCTTCTGGATTTGGTTGACGAGGGGCGTATTGCGTTCAGACCGGTGGTGGAGCTTTCGTACCTGCAAAAGGAGGAGCAGAATGCCCTGCTGGAGCAAATCGCCTACGCAGATGCCACGCCGTCCCTTGCCCAAGCCATTAAGCTGAAGCGGTTCTCTCAGGACGGAAAGCTGAATAACGAGGTCATCGAGTCGATTATGAGCGAGGAAAAGCCGAACCAGAGGGAGAAAATCAACATTTGAGTCGGCATAAGCATCAACAAGTCAATACGCCGAAATGAGCATCGTGGAAGCACGGTGCTTTTTTCATGCCTTGAAGGAGGACAGAACGAATGAAGAAGATTTTCAAAAGAGGAATGTCGGGACTGCTTGCAGTCCTCATGGCATTCACCGTGATTGCGGGTTTTGGCACGACCACGGCCTTCGCCGCAAGCGAAACAGCGGAGTCCTATATGATTTCCTTCCCCCGTGACGGGGACGCTGCTCAGATTTACTCCGAGGACGCATGGGGACACTCCGCGAAAAACTATATGAACGGCTGGGCAACAGGCTCCAGCAACTACACCACACTGCATGGATTCCTTTGACGGGAAGGTGTGCCACTGCATCGAGCCGGGCCTTTCCCGAAATGTCGGCGATACCTACCACGGCTTCGGTGAGGATTTTTGGGATAACTATCCCAGCCAGTACAACAACACCATCGAGCCGGATGACATTAAGCTGCTGCTGGGGCGTATCATGCAGTATGGCTATCAGGGCAACCTTTCCACCTCCTGGAGATCGCAGAACGATTCCGATGCGGATAAGCTGGCCCACGCCTTTGCTACCCAGCTGCTCGTTTGGGAAACGGTTGTGGGCGAGCGCGATGCAGACTTTGACCATGTGAGCACCGGCGGCTATGACGCGATCCTGTCGCTGGTTTCTCCCAATCACCCGCTGTATAGCCGAATCATGGACTATTACGACAGCATCGAGTACAGCGTGCAGAGCCATGCCGTTTGCCCGAGCTTTATGAGCAGAAGCAGCGGCGGCGCAAAGACGATTGAGCTTGCGTGGGATGGCAGTCAGTACATTGCCGAGCTCACGGATACCAACCGCGTGCTGTCACAGTTTACCTTCTCCGCCAGTGAGACGGGCTTTCATTTCAGCGTGTCGGGCAATACGCTTACCATCACCACCGATACGGCTCCCGGCGGCAATGTGACGATCTCCGCAACTCGAAGCGCTTCCCGCTGCGGCGTTCTTGTTTGGACGGACTATAAGTACGGCCCCAACGGCGGCGTTCAGGATACCATCACCTATACGGCCTCCGTCAGCGACCCCGTAAAAGCGTTTGTCAAGCTGAAGGTCAGCTATGGAGGCGCTAAAATTATCAAGACCAGCGAGGACAGCAAGGTGGAAGGCATTACCTTCACCATCACCGGCGAGGGCGTCAATCAGACCGTTACCACCGACCGGAACGGTGAAATTCGCATCGATAATCTGATGCCCGGCATTTATACCGTCACCGAGCAGAGCTATGACAAGTATGTGCCCCAGGAAAGCCACCGTGTCACCGTGCTTGCCGGGCAGACGGCGACGGTTTCCTTCAACAATGTGCTCCGTCGCGGCGATCTGACCGTGACCAAGACCTCCGAGGATGGGCTGAACCAGGGTGTGAAGTTCCACCTTTTTGGAACCTCTCTCAGTGACCTGCCTGTGGATGAATTGCTGTCACCGATGAAAACGGTGTGGCGACTTTCAAGGCTGTGCTTATCGGCACCGGCTACACACTGGAGGAGATGGACACCGCCATTCGCTATGTGGTTCCCAACAGCCAGAGCGCCGCAGTGGAATGGAACAGTGTAACCAATAAGAGCTTTTCCAACATCCTCAAGAAATTCAATGTCACCGTCACCAAGAGCGACTGTGAGAGCGGAATGGCGCAGGGCGACGCTTCGCTTGCCGGTGCTGCCTACGGCATCTATAAGGGCGATCAGCTTGTGGATACCTACTACACCGACGAGAACGGCCAGTTCACCACCGGCTATTATGTCTGCGGCAACGACTGGACGATTCGTGAGATCACCCCCTCCGAGGGCTATCTGCTGGACAGCACCGTTTATCCTGTCGGCGCAGAGGCGGCCAATTACACTGTTGAGCTGAACGCTGCGCCTGCCGTGGCTGTGAGCGAGCAGGTGCAGAAGGGCAATATCGCCATCATCAAGCACTCGGATAACGGTGATACGCAGATCGAAACTCCCGAAGAGGGCGCAGTATTCGCCGTCTATCTGAAAGCCGCAGGCAGCTATGAAGCGGCAAAGGATACGAAGCGGGACTATCTGACCTGCGATGAAAACGGCTTTGCCCAGAGCAAGGACCTGCCCTATGGCGTGTATACCGTCCATCAGATCTCCGGCTGGGAGGGCCGTGAGCTGATGAGCGACTTTGATGTGTTTATTGCCAAGAACGGCGAAACCTACCGCTACCTCATCAACAACGTCAACTTCGAGTCCTTCATTAAGGCCATCAAGGTAGACGCGGAGACCGGCAATACCATTCCCTATGCAGGTGCGGGCTTCCAGATCTTCCGTCCGGATGGCTCCAAGGTGGAAATGACCTTTACCTATCCGGAGGTTACCACCATCGACACCTTCTACACCAATGACGCCGGCATGCTCATCACGCCGGAGAAGCTGGAGTTTGGCAAGGGCTACTCCCTCAAGGAGGTCTCCGCTCCTTACGGCTATGTGCTCAGTCATGAGGCGGTCAAGTTCGATGTGACCGAAGAGAATTCCACCGAGGAAAGCGGCGTGACAATCGTTGCAGTGAAGCTGGGCAATTACGCGCAGAAGGGCATTATCAAGATTTCCAAAACCGGCGAGGTGTTTGCCTCTGTTACGGCGGCGGACGGAGTCTCCCAGCCGGTCTATACGGTGCAGGGTCTTGCAGGAGCAACCTATGAGATCAAGGCCGCGGCGGACATCTACACCCCGGATGGTACGCTGCGCTGTAGTGCCGGCGAGGTGGTGGATACGGAGACCACCGGCGCAGATGGCATGGCGGAGAGCAAGCCGCTGTATCTGGGAAAATACGAAATCACCGAGATGAAAGCCCCCGACGGGATGGTCATTAACAAGGACGCCCATACCGCAGAGCTTGTCTACGCCGGCCAGGAGATTGAGATCACCGAAACCGCTGCCAGCTTCTGCAATGACAGACAGAAGGCGCGGATTTCTCTTTCCAAGGTACTGGAGCAGAACAAGCAGTTCGGTATCGGCATGAATAACGAGCTTTCCGCCGTGACCTTCGGCTTCTATGCCGCCGAGGAGCTTACCGCAGCAGACGGCTCTGTCATTCCTGCGGACGGACTGATTGAGATTCTGTCCCTTGACGAAAACGGGAAAGCCGTGCTCAAGAGCGATGTCCCCTTCGGCAGCTACTATGTCAGAGAAATCAGCACCGACAGCCACTATATGCTCTCCGATGAGAAGTACCCTGTGACCTTCGCCTATGCCGGTCAGGAAATCCCCGTTGTGGAGCTTGCCGTCAATGATGGAAAGAGCATTACCAACGAGATGATCTACGGAGAGATCTACGGCATGAAGAAGGATGAGGACGGCAAGGCGCTGGCCGGAGCTACCATCGGGCTGTTCCTCACAGACGGCACCGAGCCTATCCTGACCACCGTTTCCGCAGAGGACGGCAGCTTCTCCTTCGCGGACATCCCTTATGGCGAGTATGTGGTGCGTGAAATCACCGAACCGGAGGGCTATGTAATGGATGATACGCCTTATACCGTGAAGGTAGATCAGAACGGTGCTGGGGTAGAGATCGAGATCACCAACAAGCTCATTCGCGGCAGCGTTCAGCTGACCAAGGTGGATAAGGACTATCCCGACCACCATCTGAGCGGCGCGGTCTTTGAGGTGTACCGTGACGGAAAGCTCGTGGATCAGATGGAGGAGCTGTCCGATGGCGTTTACAAGCTGGATGATTTGCCCTAAGGGTTTTCCTTCCCCTTTAATTTCAATCCACGCTCCCCGCACGGGGAGCGACTTGTCCCGGCATGGACTTGCTTGACTTCTGCGGCATTTCAATCCACGCTCCCCGCACGGGGAGCGACATGTCTCCGAGTGCAAGAGGCTGTCAGACAAACGTATTTCAATCCACGCTCCCCGCACGGGGAGCGACGTTTTCGCGCAGGATGTTGAGTTTTTGGACAGCGCATTTCAATCCACGTTCCCCGCACGGGGAGCGACAGCTTGCTTTGCGTAAGCAAGCAATTCGCGCATGATATTTCAATCCACGCTCCCCGCACAGGGAGCGACGACAACCTGCAAAGCGTCTGCGTGATCTGCCACATTTCAATCCACGCTCCCCGCACGGGGAGCGACCTTGCCTATGAGCGATTTGTGCGTGACCTGATGCACATTTCAATCCACGCTCCCCGCACGGGGAGCGACGCAGCGCGACCATTATTGGTGCCAACGATGCCAATTTCAATCCACGCTCCTCGCACGGGGAGCGACCTGCTTCGTAATTTGAGAGCGTTGTGCGAGAAATGATTTCAATCCACGCTCCCCGCACGGGGAGCGACGAGGCGTTCGACGCCTACAAGCAGCAGGTGGAAACGATTTCAATCCACGCTCCCCGCACGGGGAGCGACCATGTCCCGGCGGCAATGCCGCCCGTTAAAGGTATTTCAATCCACGCTCCCCGCACGGGGAGCGACTGCTCCTGCCGGATGCTCCGGCGGTAGCGGATGGTATTTCAATCCACGCTCCCCGCACGGGGAGCGACACCCTTCCGGGAAGCCAATGAGCTGGACGTGCTGACATTTCAATCCACGCTCCCCGCACGGGGAGCGACCAACCTCAAGCTGGGCTATGGCGGCACACAAAAGATTTCAATCCACGCTCCCCGCACGGGGAGCAACAGGACAAGCAGCAGCATATTTCCGGGACGACCGCATTTCAATCCACGCTCCCCGCACGGGGAGCGACGAAAAGTGCTTGCGAACTGGGACAACGACCTTATTATTTCAATCCACGCTCCCCGCACGGGGAGCGACCGAAACATGGCAGTACGCGCATACCCGGAGAAGATATTTCAATCCACGCTCCCTGCACGGGGAGCGACACGGAGCGCGACACGCTCAAGCAGCAGCTTGACATTTCAATCCACGCTCCCTGCACGGGGAGCGACCGTATGCCGCGCGCCAAACCGCGCTGGAACTGCTGATTTCAATCCACGCTCCCTGCACGGGGAGCGACGCAACGCTTCCCCATGCGTATAGACAACCGAGATTTCAATCCACGCTCCCTGCACGGGGAGCGACTTTTCACGAGCTTGTCGTCGTCCAGTTCGTCAAATTTCAATCCACGCTCCCTGCACGGGGAGCGACTTCTCCTGCTGACGGATGGCAGCTTCCAGCTCGGATTTCAATCCACGCTCCCCGCACGGGGAGCGACGCTTTTCCAATACTACCAGCGCTATTTATTCCAATTTCAATCCACGCTCCCCGCACGGGGAGCGACGGGAACCGATGGCGTGTATGATATTACTAAAGATTTCAATCCACGCTCCCCGCACGGGGAGCGACTTCCATTATTGATTATCAGTCGGCAGGATTTACAATTTCAATCCACGCTCCCCGCACGGGGAGCGACTATTTTGTATACCAAAATCATGTAATCGAGAGCATTTCAATCCACGCTCCCCGCACGGGGAGCGACTTAACTGGTGCTTTCGCAAATGCCGCAGGCCAAGATTTCAATCCACGCTCCCCGCACGGGGAGCGACCTCCCTTGCTTAAATCGCTAATTCGTGTATGGTCATTTCAATCCACGCTCCCCGCACGGGGAGCGACAAAGGCACAATTCAGGCACGTCTGAATACGATTATTTCAATCCACGCTCCCCGCACGGGGAGCGACGTGTCAAGATATTCACGACTAAGGCGGTGCGCAATTTCAATCCACGCTCCCCGCACGGGGAGCGACAGCGGCAGCAAATGCGGCAGATCAATCGCCGCCGTATTTCAATCCACGCTCCCCGCACGGGGAGCGACTAGCCCGCCGAAGTTACAAGGGGTTTAGCCCTGACATTTCAATCCACGCTCCCCGCACGGGGAGCGACTTGCCCTTTTTGAGTGACAATAAATGCCACCACCTTATTTCAATCCACGCTCCCCGCACGGGGAGCGACGTGCGTCTTCTCGATTTTGTTATTCATATTTGTAAATTTCAATCCACGCTCCCCGCACGGGGAGCGACTCTTGTAGCAGGCTACAAGTCCGGGGATCATATAATTTCAATCCACGCTCCCCGCACGGGGAGCGACAGGCGACGATTGCGCAGCTCGACAACAAGACCGCATTTCAATCCACGCTCCCCGCACGGGGAGCGACATTATAAACGGACTAATGGCGAGGGGAGGTGCAATTTCAATCCACGCTCCCCGCACGGGGAGCGACCGACACGCATGGTGCGGTATTGCTGCGCCGAACTGATTTCAATCCACGCTCCCCGCACGGGGAGCGACTGCAAAAGTCGCTCGAAGCGTTTGAGCAAAAGGACATTTCAATCCACGCTCCCCGCACGGGGAGCGACCGACCCGCTGACAAACGTTGCAATCAGTTGCGGAAGCATTTCAATCCACGCTCCCCGCACGGGGAGCGACCGCAACACCTCACATACGATTTCGACGCAGGAACATTTCAATCCACGCTCCCCGCACGGGGAGCGACACTTGCAGGCGCTGAAAGTCGTCACTGACAAGGCATTTCAATCCACGCTCCCCGCACGGGGAGCGACTGGGCGAAGCGCTGGACAGCTTGTGGATTGCACGGAAATTTCAATCCACGCTCCCCGCACGGGGAGCGACTGAAGTATCAGCGTGACGTAAACATTGTAATCAAATTTCAATCCACGCTCCCCGCACGGGGAGCGACCAAAGCCCGCGCGCAACGGTGGAATCGGCTCGTCATTTCAATCCACGCTCCCCGCACGGGGAGCGACCCGTCCAGTGCGACTGCTGCTGCTTCGGCTTGCGATTTCAATCCACGCTCCCCGCACGGGGAGCGACATACTCCTTTTTAGCAGCAAGGCGGCATTCTTCTATTTCAATCCACGCTCCCCGCACGGGGAGCGACGAATACATACATCGGCGCACCTTCAAGCGAACAGCAAATTTCAATCCACGCTCCCCGCACGGGGAGCGACTACAAAGCATATGGCACACCGCAGGAAGTTTCCATATTTCAATCCACGCTCCCCGCACGGGGAGCGACCAATTGTACGAGTTGGGGATGCTATCTCCAACGCAATTTCAATCCACGCTCCCCGCACGGGGAGCGACGCTATTGATGCCGTTTACTGCCATGTTGGCAATATTTCAATCCACGCTCCCCGCACGGGGAGCGACGGCTTGTGAAGCTGTTCAGGTTGCGGCAATGTGCGTATTTCAATCCACGCTCCCCGCACGGGGAGCGACGCGAAAGCTGCTGGCGACGCTATCCGCGCGGTCACATTTCAATCCACGCTCCCCGCACGGGGAGCGACGTTATCGCGCCAAGACAACCGCCGCGAGGATGAAGCATTTCAATCCACGCTCCCCGCACGGGGAGCGACGTCCGCGAATGGTGGCTTCCTCGGCGGCGCGGAATTTCAATCCACGCTCCCCGCACGGGGAGCGACCTCTGAACGCCTACGGCATCACGGAAACCAAGGCATTTCAATCCACGCTCCCCGCACGGGGAGCGACGGCGGCACAAAATGGCGTGGAATCTAATCCGCAGATTTCAATCCACGCTCCCCGCACGGGGAGCGACAGGTCGTGCCGTGCGGATAGGCGCGGATGGAAGGGATTTCAATCCACGCTCCCCGCACGGGGAGCGACGGAAGGTGTTCAAGACGCGTGAAGAGGCGCTTGTTATTTCAATCCACGCTCCCCGCACGGGGAGCGACTTCATGGAAGAGCTGGAGAACCACATCGGCATCGGCATTTCAATCCACGCTCCCCGCACGGGGAGCGACTAAATCAAGCCGGGCAACCCGGCGGAAAGAAGATTTCAATCCACGCTCCCCGCACGGGGAGCGACCTTGCGGTGGAAATATCGTCGATTGTTAGCGACATTTCAATCCACGCTCCCCGCACGGGGAGCGACAAAATCAAGAAAGGAGCACGGAATGGCGCAGGAATTTCAATCCACGCTCCCCGCACGGGGAGCGACACGTTGGTTTGGTCGTAGCCCCAAGCAGAATAGTATTTCAATCCACGCTCCCCGCACGGGGAGCGACGTTTTCGTCCTGAGCCAGTTGCGCCGACTCAGGATATTTCAATCCACGCTCCCCGCACGGGGAGCGACGAAAACAAGCGCAAAAGACGAACGGCTGGGAAATTTCAATCCACGCTCCCCGCACGGGGAGCGACTCCCAGCACGGCTCAATGGCGGCAAGCAAGCCGGAATTTCAATCCACGCTCCCCGCACGGGGAGCGACGTAGTGGTAAAAGTGCCCATCTGCCGTGCTGCGGAATTTCAATCCACGCTCCCCGCACGGGGAGCGACCCGCGCAAAATTATAACAAGCTATACGCAGCGTGATTTCAATCCACGCTCCCCGCACGGGGAGCGACTATTGATAGCCTCGTCTGGGTGGGCGACACCTCATTTCAATCCACGCTCCCCGCACGGGGAGCGACCGCAGCAAAGTGCCATCGTAAATTGTGAACAAATTATTTCAATCCACGCTCCCCGCACGGGGAGCGACCTGGGCGACTTCCAGCGGATGCTTGACGAGCACTGATTTCAATCCACGCTCCCCGCACGGGGAGCGACCGGCAACGCCGACGAAATGACGGCAGCAAGCAGAATTTCAATCCACGCTCCCCGCACGGGGAGCGACGCTACACGCCTATAATGATGCTTTGCAGCAAGCCATTTCAATCCACGCTCCCCGCACGGGGAGCGACGCACCCTTCGCTGCAATAAATCCGCCGACCATCGGATTTCAATCCACGCTCCCCGCACGGGGAGCGACTCAAGGTTACGTCGTCGCTTAGCTGGCAAACAACGGATTTCAATCCACGCTCCCCGCACGGGGAGCGACGCAGTAAGAAGTTCGTCATATACAATATCTGCCTATTTCAATCCACGCTCCCCGCACGGGGAGCGACCATTCTTGCTTTGCGTTCAGCGTCGCCTCTTCCAATTTCAATCCACGCTCCCCGCACGGGGAGCGACCCTGCGCATCCGCTTCGTGCGACTGGATGGCAACATTTCAATCCACGCTCCCCGCACGGGGAGCGACGCGCATAAAACCGCTCCACCGCGTCGGGGTTGAGATTTCAATCCACGCTCCCCGCACGGGGAGCGACGGTGCTTCTGGCACACGAAACGCAGGAGGAAGCAATTTCAATCCACGCTCCCCGCACGGGGAGCGACAAAACGTTCACGCGCTGGGGGTGCTTCTGGCGCACATTTCAATCCACGCTCCCCGCACGGGGAGCGACACCTGTTCTATCAGCGGGTCGAAGTCTGGCGGCGAATTTCAATCCACGCTCCCCGCACGGGGAGCGACTTTCAGGGCGCGGGCTTGCTCGGCTTGCAGGGCTATTTCAATCCACGCTCCCCGCACGGGGAGCGACTTTTATCGTAGGTTTTGCGGTCAACCGCGCGGAATTTCAATCCACGCTCCCCGCACGGGGAGCGACCCGCCTTCCGCGCGGCTGCTTTTGCCGCCATCGTCTATTTCAATCCACGCTCCCCGCACGGGGAGCGACCCGTTGGGCTTCCCTGTCCGTTGGCGTATCGGTATTTCAATCCACGCTCCCCGCACGGGGAGCGACATCAATGCTTTCGCGGATTGCGAATGGTGAACGATTTCAATCCACGCTCCCCGCACGGGGAGCGACACGTGATGCCGCGAAATCTGGCAACCATCCCGGAGATTTCAATCCACGCTCCCCGCACGGGGAGCGACGATGTCGTCCCTGGCATCCAGCTCCGCGATATACATTTCAATCCACGCTCCCCGCACGGGGAGCGACCGCTTGTCTACCCAGCCGTAGAGGTTGCACTCAATATTTCAATCCACGCTCCCCGCACGGGGAGCGACAGCACATTCCCGGTTGCAATTTTTGGCATATTCTTATTTCAATCCACGCTCCCCGCACGGGGAGCGACGTTTTCGCCCTTGCAATTAGCTTCGATTTCATAAATTTCAATCCACGCTCCCCGCACGGGGAGCGACATAAGGCGTCGATAAATTCTCGGCTAACAGATTTGATTTCAATCCACGCTCCCCGCACGGGGAGCGACAGGGCAACACGTCCTCCGAAAGCGGCGTCATCCCATTTCAATCCACGCTCCCCGCACGGGGAGCGACCGTGTGCGCGGGAGCGCACGCGCGCGGCGGTGATTTCAATCCACGCTCCCCGCACGGGGAGCGACCGCGGCGGTGGAAGCTATTTTTTCTCCATTTGCTGATTTCAATCCACGCTCCCCGCACGGGGAGCGACGTTAAGGCGGATGATTTTGCGGCGCTCATCGTGCGTATTTCAATCCACGCTCCCCGCACGGGGAGCGACCTTGCCTACGCAGACAGAATGCGGTGGAGGACAATTTCAATCCACGCTCCCCGCACGGGGAGCGACAGGCACACAAAAAACACGCAACCAGCGCGAAATATTTCAATCCACGCTCCCCGCACGGGGAGCGACGCGCAGCGACACATTCAGATCGGCGTTCACAATCTGATTTCAATCCACGCTCCCCGCACGGGGAGCGACGTCCCGGAAAATAGGAGGACACAACATGAGTACCATATTTCAATCCACGCTCCCCGCACGGGGAGCGACTATATTTACTCCTCCTATTAGTACACCCAAATTAAATTTCAATCCACGCTCCCCGCACGGGGAGCGACGAGGCATGGCGTATTTTGCAATTGATGCATTAGCCATTTCAATCCACGCTCCCCGCACGGGGAGCGACGATTTCCTTGTAATTTTTAGGGTCGCATGTTGCATTTCAATCCACGCTCCCCGCACGGGGAGCGACGCCGTCGAGCAACGGACTAATTTGGGTGCAGGGTATTTCAATCCACGCTCCCCGCACGGGGAGCGACGCGGGAGTGAGCGCTGACCTACGCTCAGAACATAATTTCAATCCACGCTCCCCGCACGGGGAGCGACAGTGCTCACTTCCCCAGCCGTTGGGGGCTTTTCAGATTTCAATCCACGCTCCCCGCACGGGGAGCGACCTGGAAACCACTTCCGATTGGTGCCAGATTGAGGTATTTCAATCCACGCTCCCCGCACGGGGAGCGACGACCCGACAAAGAAGGGCAAGAAAGGAAACAACAATTTCAATCCACGCTCCCCGCACGGGGAGCGACACATAGGTTTGCAGCCCCGCCAGCGTATCGCCGTTATTTCAATCCACGCTCCCCGCACGGGGAGCGACCCAATGGACGGTATCCAACTTTCGCTGTTTGGGATTTCAATCCACGCTCCCCGCACGGGGAGCGACGGCAATCGCCTGTCTGACGGACACGCTTGCGAATTTCAATCCACGCTCCCCGCACGGGGAGCGACACTCAGAATCAATCCAGCCTTTAATTGGAGCTGATTTCAATCCACGCTCCCCGCACGGGGAGCGACCCAATTGTACGAGTTGGGGATGCTATCTCCAACACAATTTCAATCCACGCTCCCCGCACGGGGAGCGACTCTTTTCGGATGCTTTTGATGTTAGACTGCAACATTTCAATCCACGCTCCCCGCACGGGGAGCGACGCGTCACAGCGCTGGAAGGTGGTGTCGGCTGACATGATTTCAATCCACGCTCCCCGCACGGGGAGCGACCTGCGGTCTTCTGGAAGTCCTCGGCATTCAGCCCATTTCAATCCACGCTCCCCGCACGGGGAGCGACGTGTCCGCATAGTATTTCGCTGGTGACAGCGCATAATTTCAATCCACGCTCCCCGCACGGGGAGCGACATGCCGCAACCGCGCGCAACGTCGATGACGGCGTAATTTCAATCCACGCTCCCCGCACGGGGAGCGACTGTACGCGCTGGATGCCATGTCCAGCAACAGCATATTTCAATCCACGCTCCCCGCACGGGGAGCGACGTCTTTACGGCTCACACGCGCGAAGGCTACATCATTTCAATCCACGCTCCCCGCACGGGGAGCGACACATCCAAATGTTTATTGGCTTCGCCCGCCAGCGATTTCAATCCACGCTCCCCGCACGGGGAGCGACGGCGCGGTTGTGGGTGCAATTGTCTGCTCGGTCTATTTCAATCCACGCTCCCCGCACGGGGAGCGACCGGATACGCGCTGGTTCCATGATTACATCTACGGATTTCAATCCACGCTCCCCGCACGGGGAGCGACCAGGGCGCTTCGTCGCGGCCATCTACGAGTTTGTCATTTCAATCCACGCTCCCCGCACGGGGAGCGACCCTTTTTCAGTTCCAACTTGCTGGAATGGCACACATTTCAATCCACGCTCCCCGCACGGGGAGCGACGCTGGAAGACCAATGACTGCTTTGCTGTTGGCAAATTTCAATCCACGCTCCCCGCACGGGGAGCGACACGATCAGCACTGGGAATCACCCGAAAGCAAGCGGATTTCAATCCACGCTCCCCGCACGGGGAGCGACCGCTGACCGTATTCTTTCCAACATGCGGCAAATTATTTCAATCCACGCTCCCCGCACGGGGAGCGACGCAATCCCACGGGTTCAGGCATTTCAGAGCGACATTTCAATCCACGCTCCCCGCACGGGGAGCGACCCGCGTTGACCGCGGCGGTGTCGTCCGGGGAGAAATTTCAATCCACGCTCCCCGCACGGGGAGCGACGTTACGCGCTGACGGGTCAAAATCGGGCTATACCCATTTCAATCCACGCTCCCCGCACGGGGAGCGACAGGTCATCTTAATCGTGTGGGCCTGCGCCTCCTTATTTCAATCCACGCTCCCCGCACGGGGAGCGACACATCAAGGGGTACTATGCCGTTGCAAAGTCCGAAAAATTTCAATCCACGCTCCCCGCACGGGGAGCGACGACTGCCCGCAACCAGCGGACAGCCACGGGAGCCATTTCAATCCACGCTCCCCGCACGGGGAGCGACGGTCACGCGGATGCAGTCGCCGACGTTCTGCCGCGCATTTCAATCCACGCTCCCCGCACGGGGAGCGACGTCAAGGCGCGCGCAAAGCGTCTGTCAGAGGATATTTCAATCCACGCTCCCCGCACGGGGAGCGACCCTGCCCTCCGGGTGGAGAAACTCCCCCTACAACATTTCAATCCACGCTCCCCGCACGGGGAGCGACATTAATCGAAAATTTTCGTAAAACAGCGAAAACATTTCAATCCACGCTCCCCGCACGGGGAGCGACAGGTGCACATGGGTGCACATGGCTACAGCCACGGTATTTCAATCCACGCTCCCCGCACGGGGAGCGACCGGACAGGCAACAATTGAATGCGGTCAATTAATCATTTCAATCCACGCTCCCCGCACGGGGAGCGACTTGCTGAACCCGTTCAACATCGCAAAGCAAGTGAAATTTCAATCCACGCTCCCCGCACGGGGAGCGACGCAGCATCGACATCGAAACGCTGTCCAGCGTGATTTCAATCCACGCTCCCCGCACGGGGAGCGACAATGCGGACGCGGATTGACGTCCGGCAGGATAACATTTCAATCCACGCTCCCCGCACGGGGAGCGACCCCGCGTGCAGGTGACGCTGGACGGCATCAACGGGATTTCAATCCACGCTCCCCGCACGGGGAGCGACGTGTAGACGATGGACGCGGCGACGCGCAGTTTTGATTTCAATCCACGCTCCCCGCACGGGGAGCGACCCCGCGTGACCCGCATCAGCTGCGACTGGGGAGAATTTCAATCCACGCTCCCCGCACGGGGAGCGACGGCTGTGTTTCCGGGGCGCGTACCCGGCTTGATTTATTTCAATCCACGCTCCCCGCACGGGGAGCGACCCGGGCACGCCCGGCAGAATGGAGAAACGAAAGTATTTCAATCCACGCTCCCCGCACGGGGAGCGACGGAGGACATCGAGACGGTGCAGCAGCTCGTCCGCATTTCAATCCACGCTCCCCGCACGGGGAGCGACCAGACTGGCTGGACGACCCGGAGTGGCTGGAGGACATTTCAATCCACGCTCCCCGCACGGGGAGCGACCTGCTGGGCAACACCATCTGGAACCACCATCTGATTTCAATCCACGCTCCCCGCACGGGGAGCGACACCGTGGCCGTAGCTGCCTGTACCTTGACAACTGATTTCAATCCACGCTCCCCGCACGGGGAGCGACTTATTTTATAACGTATGTTATTCATCAATAGCCATTTCAATCCACGCTCCCCGCACGGGGAGCGACCGAACGCTCCGAAATTTGGTAAACATCGTCAACTCATTTCAATCCACGCTCCCCGCACGGGGAGCGACTGCCGCCGCATCGCGGACGGCCCCGGCCGCGACTGATTTCAATCCACGCTCCCCGCACGGGGAGCGACGGCAGCACTACGACCGCACTCGCTACCACCTTCTATTTCAATCCACGCTCCCCGCACGGGGAGCGACGCGCGTACACGATGGCGGAATGCCAAGAATGGGTATTTCAATCCACGCTCCCCGCACGGGGAGCGACTTATGCCGTGCCGGTCGGGTTGTATTCGGCGGACATTTCAATCCACGCTCCCCGCACGGGGAGCGACTCGCCCACCTGTGCGCACTCCTCTACGGCTGTGCATTTCAATCCACGCTCCCCGCACGGGGAGCGACCTATCGTGACGATTGACAAGGTGATTGACATCTTCATTTCAATCCACGCTCCCCGCACGGGGAGCGACCACAGGTCAAGCGCTTTTGGTAGTCTATTGGGTATTTCAATCCACGCTCCCCGCACGGGGAGCGACCAATCGGGTTGGTGTAGGTCTTTTCAAATAATTCTATTTCAATCCACGCTCCCCGCACGGGGAGCGACGGATACGTGCAGTTATTGTAGATGGTCTTCAGAGAGATTTCAATCCACGCTCCCCGCACGGGGAGCGACGAGAGATTCCTCGTACCTGCGGATGGTGGCCTGCTATTTCAATCCACGCTCCCCGCACGGGGAGCGACGAACACGGGGTCAACCACAGAGGTGTGGGAATCATTTCAATCCACGCTCCCCGCACGGGGAGCGACAAGTCAACATTGACGAGCTGTTTGCGGCAAGTGGAATTTCAATCCACGCTCCCCGCACGGGGAGCGACAACTATCAGGGCAACATACGCAGTAATTGAGTATGTCATTTCAATCCACGCTCCCCGCACGGGGAGCGACAAAAAACCTCATAGAGCGCAACGAATCTATCTATATTTCAATCCACGCTCCCCGCACGGGGAGCGACAATAACGCTGTCACCGGAAATATCATAAGAGAGCATTTCAATCCACGCTCCCCGCACGGGGAGCGACATACAGGCGCACCGCGTCGCCGCCCTTGTGGCAGCCATTTCAATCCACGCTCCCCGCACGGGGAGCGACCCCCGCGGGGGACGAACGAGGCGGCGGAATGGCATTTCAATCCACGCTCCCCGCACGGGGAGCGACAGCGCGGCGTCCGCCACCTGCACCGACGCGGAATAATTTCAATCCACGCTCCCCGCACGGGGAGCGACGCTTCGCTCAGGCGGAACTCTCCCGCGCCAATCAGCATTTCAATCCACGCTCCCCGCACGGGGAGCGACGATATTGTGTTCCAGCTAATGAAGAAAAAGCACATTTCAATCCACGCTCCCCGCACGGGGAGCGACAGTATCGGCAAGCACTATCACAAACTCAACACAATTTCAATCCACGCTCCCCGCACGGGGAGCGACACAAGCCGCACATGCGATATACTTGCCTTAAAAAATTTCAATCCACGCTCCCCGCACGGGGAGCGACATCCTCGATTGGGGTTTGCCAAGAGTACTTCTCAGATTTCAATCCACGCTCCCCGCACGGGGAGCGACCGCAACACCTCACATACGATTTCGACGCAGGAACATTTCAATCCACGCTCCCCGCACGGGGAGCGACCACGTCCTGCTGCATGAGGATTTGCGCCATGTAGCAAATTTCAATCCACGCTCCCCGCACGGGGAGCGACAAGTGGCGCTGATGCTGGAACAGATTCACAGACTATTTCAATCCACGCTCCCCGCACGGGGAGCGACTGATTGCACTAATCGGATGTGTAAAATCTAAGCATTTCAATCCACGCTCCCCGCACGGGGAGCGACACGGCTTCGTTGCGCTTTGAGTCTCCGCCCAGCGGAATTTCAATCCACGCTCCCCGCACGGGGAGCGACGGCAACGCTGATTCCTTGCACCCCGGCGACGTGGAATTTCAATCCACGCTCCCCGCACGGGGAGCGACCGGCAAGGAAGAGCTGTACCATCGCCTAAAAACCATTTCAATCCACGCTCCCCGCACGGGGAGCGACGCGGGATGCCCGCCGACGATGACAACACCGTCAGATTTCAATCCACGCTCCCCGCACGGGGAGCGACCGGAGCTATCTCTGTTGCGCTTGCAATCGCGGGTATTTCAATCCACGCTCCCCGCACGGGGAGCGACACAACCGCCGAATCACTTAGCCCAATTCGCTGCCATTTCAATCCACGCTCCCCGCACGGGGAGCGACCCGCGCGGGTATCAAGGTGTCATTCGCGCAACCATTTCAATCCACGCTCCCCGCACGGGGAGCGACGACCTTGTGATGGCAAAGCGCGGACTGGACGGCATCATTTCAATCCACGCTCCCCGCACGGGGAGCGACCGCATAAACCCGCTCCACCGCGTCGGGGTTGAGATTTCAATCCACGCTCCCCGCACGGGGAGCGACGGATTTTGGCGTTTCGCTTATGCGCTTCGTTGATATTTCAATCCACGCTCCCCGCACGGGGAGCGACCGGTTAGCCATCGTGCCACCTCCATATGTCAAAGCATTTCAATCCACGCTCCCCGCACGGGGAGCGACTTGGCAATGGCGTGGAGCTGGAAGACGATGCAATATTTCAATCCACGCTCCCCGCACGGGGAACGACGCGGCTGTTTTGTCGGGATGTCGTTTACCACGCAATTTCAATCCACGCTCCCCGCACGGGGAGCGACAACCTGATTGTCACGCGCGTTGCGTGAGGAAAGGAGATTTCAATCCACGCTCCCCGCACGGGGAGCGACGCCGGGAAAGCGTGACGTGATTCGGCGGGCGCTGATTTCAATCCACGCTCCCCGCACGGGGAGCGACACATCGTTCTTTCCGACTTTGGAAACAATCTGGATTTCAATCCACGCTCCCCGCACGGGGAGCGACAGTCAGCGGACGCGGCGGGAATGCCGTCCATGCATTTCAATCCACGCTCCCCGCACGGGGAGCGACAATGCCGCCTTGCTGCTAAAAAGGAGTATCTAAAAATTTCAATCCACGCTCCCCGCACGGGGAGCGACGCCATCCGCGCCGTATTCGTAGGTGTAGCGGTCAATTTCAATCCACGCTCCCCGCACGGGGAGCGACCCGGCGAAATCGTCTGCATCGACCTGTACAAAGGATTTCAATCCACGCTCCCCGCACGGGGAGCGACCAACGGCTGCTTCTACTGCTTCTTCTGCACTGGAAATTTCAATCCACGCTCCCCGCACGGGGAGCGACGGGAACAATTTCCGTTTACGAATTTCCACGAACAATTTCAATCCACGCTCCCCGCACGGGGAGCGACAGTAATTTTATCCATCTGCACGCCGCCCGTTGTCATTTCAATCCACGCTCCCCGCACGGGGAGCGACGCCTAATTTCAGCAGCATTTGGAGCACAATTGGCATTTCAATCCACGCTCCCCGCACGGGGAGCGACACCGAACGCATTCTGCACGTTGCGGATGCAATCCTATTTCAATCCACGCTCCCCGCACGGGGAGCGACTTCCCAGTCCGTAATTGCAGGGCGCTCATAGCAAAATTTCAATCCACGCTCCCCGCACGGGGAGCGACTGACACGCTGACGCGTCAAAATCGGACTGTAACCATTTCAATCCACGCTCCCCGCACGGGGAGCGACTTCTTCCCGGTGCTGTTCGCGCTCTTTGTTCCAATTTCAATCCACGCTCCCCGCACGGGGAGCGACTTCCAGCAGATTGCAAATCTTACTGGTATTGTGCAATTTCAATCCACGCTCCCCGCACGGGGAGCGACTGCGCAAAGTAACAATTCTGTCGATCAGAATCATAGGCTTTGCACAAAAAGTATACCACAAAACAGTCCTTTTGAGAATCAGCTTAGCCGAAAATGCGGTAATTTTGCCGGAAAAACCGCGAAATCCGGTGCGAACCTCCCTGCAAAAGGCTGGAGGCTTGCGCTTCGCACGGGCGATTCGCGCGGCGCGCCCTTACAGCATCAGCAGCCCTTCCGGGGCGTAGCTCGTCTTCACGCCAATGTGCTCAATCCGGCTTTCGTAGTGATTGCCGAGGTTGTAAAAGCGCAAACTGTCCTTTTCCGGGTCAATCAGCTGCCGAAGTTCCGCCTGAAGCAGCTTGTACTGCGCGGCATCCAAAGAGCACTCAAATACGGAATTCTGCACGCGCTGACCGTGGACGACGCAGCGCTTGGCGACTTGCCGCAAGCGGCGTTTGCCGTCTGCATCGACGGTGGAAACATCGTAGGTGATTAGAACCAGCATCGGGAACGCCTCGCTTTCGGGTTATTTCCAGAGGAATGGGGGATAACCGTCTGTGTCGCCGCGGAGGGTGCGCGCAAGCAGCAGCGCCTGTACATAGGGAACAAGCCCCCACATGATTTTCTCTTTCAGGAACGGGTGGGTGATTTCTTCGCGTTTGCGGTTTTGCCACGCGGTCAAGAACTGCTTGCGCCCGGCATCGTTCAAGAAGACGGCGCCGCTTTCCTGCCGGTCGAAGTGCTTGTCCTGCAGCACACGGTTGTTCGCCAGCGTGATGCAGAGGCGATCTGCCATCGGGGCGCGCAGTTCTTCCATCAGGTCAAGGGCGAGCGACGTGCGCCCCGGACGGTCGCGGTGCATGAAGCCGACGTAGGCATCCAGCCCTACGCTTTCCAGCGCGGCAGCGCAGTCGTTGGCGAGCAGCACATAGGCGAAGGAGAGTAGGGCGTTCATGTTGTCCTGCGGCGGGCGGCGATTGCGGCCGTTCAGCAAGAAATCCGCCTTTTGAGTCAGTATCATTTCGTCGAATACCGAAAAATAATCGGCGGATGCGTCGCCTTCCAGCCCGCGCAGCACATCTAAATCAACCGCTGATTCAATTTGCGGCAGCTTGGCATCTAACGCGGCGGAAACATCCTTGAGTGCCTGCACATTCACGCGCAAGGCGTGGTCGCGGATGGTACGCTCCAGCACCCAGCGCTGATTGTATACCTTGCCGAAGATGAAATTCCGTGCAATCAGGCAGCTGGCGGATAGGCTGTCGGCGCGCCGATACTGCTCGCGGCGCAGCAGAACATTGCCGCGCTCGCTGCCGCAGACGCGTGCTAAAAATCGCCCGCGCGGCGTCAGAAACGTCAGCCCAATACCGCGCTCTGCGCAAGCACCCATGAGTGCTGGACTTGCGCCTTTGTAGGAGAAAGTCAGAATGCCCTCCAGCATCAGCAGGGGATACTGCGCGCGCTTTTCCTCGCCCACATGGACGACGATATTCTCGTTTTCCAGCGACAAGTAGGCGTCTTCCGTCGTCACGAACAGCGTATTCAGCATCTTTCTCATGGCGAATCCTCCGCAATACGGGCGTGCATGTAGGCGCGGACGCTGCCAGTTCGGCTGAGCCGCGGAACGCATACATCCTTGAGCGAGCAGGCATTGCAGCCCTTGTGCGCCCGAACGGATGGCGTATGTCCGCGCGCCTGATTCTCCAGCAGTTCCGCCAGAAGCGACAACGTCCGCGCACGGAGGGATTCATCCAGCGCGACCCGCGTCCGTCGGCGGGGTTCGCCATAAAACAAGCTGCCCTCCGGGATGGCACAGCAGAGCATCTCCTCCAGGCACATGGCCTGGGCGCACAGCTGCAGCTCGTCGCAGCTGTCCTGTTTGGCGTGGCCGCGCTTATACTCGACCGGATAGGGCAGCCATGTGCCCTCGTACCCATGCAGCGGCACGCCGCGGTCATCCCGGTGAAACTCCACGACGTCACACTGGCCGCTGAGGCGGCAGCGAGTAAACACGCAGGCTACGCGTGATGATCGTGTCGCCGCGGCTTTCGCGAAATTGCTCGTCATGGGCGCGCTCGTGCAAAAGCGCGCCCTCCGTGGTGCGCAGGTTCTCCGCCCATTGCTGCTCGATGTAGATCAGTGCCCACTGCCGCCGGCAGAACCGAAAGTGCTGCAGGCCGGAGATCATCAGGCAGTCGTCGGGATCATACACCGTCGATCACTTCCGGCACTAGGCCGTCGAGCGGGAGCAGCGTGATGTCATAATCATCCGCACAGGTGGGGACCCTGTCTTTGCCCTCATTGTCTTTTTTTGTCTTGACCTGCAGGGAGCGGTGTACCTTGGCGGAGGAATATTGCCCGTCCTTGCAGTTGTGCTCCCACCAGAAGAGCTTGACGACCTCCATGGAACCGTCCGGGCGCGCGGAGGAAGCGTCGTTCATAAACAGCGTGCGCAGGCACTCCTTAACGGTCTCGGCGTCGGCCTGCGTGAAGCCGGTCTTTTCTGCGAGCTGTACGTTGATGGAGCCCTTGATCTCATAGAGGCCGAAGCGGACGAAGTGCTTGGCACCCATGGTGTCGGAAGCACGGGATTCGCCCTTGGCCTTCTTTTCGCCGTTGACGCTCTTGGTGATCTGCAGCGACTCGATCTCGACTGGCGACACGCTGACCGCCTGATGGACGGACACCGGGCCGCGGACGCCGACGGAAAGCCCCTTGCTGTCCTTAAATGCAAATACCTGCCCGAAGGTGCGCACGTCCAGCCATGTCTCGCAGGCCTTCTTCGCGTATTCGTCCCGGTCAGTGATGCCCTTCATGACCGCCGAGGCGCGCTCGCTCAGGCTGCCGAAGCCGTCGTCGCAGCGGTCCTCGGACTGCACGAAGATCGTGTTTCCGAGATCCTGCATGCGGTTGCGGATTTTGCGCTTGATGCAGACATCGGACATTTCCCCGTAACCGTTATAGTCGGTCCGGGGGCGGTTGCCGTTGAGCGGGTCACCGTTGCTGTTGGCCATCGTGACCGAGACCAGGGCTGCAAAGTCGATTTTGTGGTTCAGGGTGCTCATGTTCAGTTCTCCTCCTCGTCGGTATTTCCCGTTTTTTCGGTTTTGGCTGTGTACAGATCCTTGCGCTGCAGGTAATAACCCATCAGATAGGTGTCCTCCAGGGGCTTGTCCCACTCGGATTCTGGGCGGGCGTAGATAATCTCCACGATCTCGCCGATCAGGCGTTTGTAATAGCTGCGGGAGACGGGCTTCAGGCGCGGGAAATACGCCCGCTCCAGCTGATCGTTGATGATGCCGAACGTGTGCAGGGGGCGGCGGCGGAACATGGTCTGCAGCCGGATGGCGTTCGGTTCTCGGCTCTCGTCTTTGTCATACGTGTCCCGCTCCACCTTCTCCAGCACGGCGAGCAGGCGGCCATACTGATAGCTGCGGTCGGCGCGGCTTTTGTCCAGTTCCATTTGCAACTCCTCCTCAAAATAGTCGTGATGATATTTCCGGATCGCGGCGCAGGCTGTGGTGAGCAGCCGCTCGCGGACGCTTGGGGCGTATGCCAGCGGGGTCGAGGCCCGCTCGACCAGCGCCTGCACGATGTCTGCCGGGAATTTTGCTTTATCTATCCGGCAGGACACCAGCCGCTGCATTTGCTGACGCAGCACGCGGTCATCCGGCACGAGCCGGGCGCTGTTATTCTCAACGCGCTGGGTACCGAAGGCGCATTTGACGATCTGATACAGTGACGGCGACAGGATCAGATAACTGTTCGTCTCGTAATTTCGCGCCCACCAGCAGAACATTTCATCCCAGTCGTGCAAACGCTGCAGGAAGTCCGAGCCCAGCAGTTCATTATAATAGGTCAGGGAGAGGCGGCCGGTCGTTGCGGCGTCGAACGCTGCGATGACGACGCCGGCATTTTGCTCCGGCAGCTCGCTGCGGCAGCCGTCGAGCGTTTTTTGCAGCGCTGCTTTGTAATCCGACGGCTTTGTTTCGGCGGATGCCGGGCGGAGCGGGCTGACTGCGTGGCAGACCTGGATTCCCTGCGGGTTCCAGCAGAGGAAGGTGCGCCCGCCGAACACCACGCGCGCACCCTGCTCCGCTGCCAGCCAGCGCAGGGCGTTGTGCGCCTTCTGCGAGGCGATGTAGCCGACCGTTGCGGCCTGCGCATCGCCGGTGAAGCGCCCGCGATAGGTGAAGTTGCTGCTGTCGTTGGCAGAGATCAGCTTGGCGTTTCCGTTGAAGGGGATGATGCCCTTCGGGTGCTGCTTAGCCGGAACATCATAGCTGCCGGTGATCATGCACAGGGCCGCGCCAGTTTCCGCTCGCTGGGCCGCGTACCACGCAATATACGCATCGAATAGTGACAGGCTCTCCCAGCAGGCGCCGCTGTCTTCTCCGATGCCGATCACCCGCCAGCGGACGAGCAGCTTTTCCTTTTCCGCCTTCCCCTGCGCGTCGAGCCGGATGATGCTGCGGGTTGCCAGATCCGTCAGGATCGTTCCGCGGCGCACATATGTCAGGATCGGTGGCAGCATGGGATGACTGTACGGCGAAGCCGCCCAGTGCTCCAGCTGCTCGAGATACAGCGGGTGGCGCTTTTCATCATAGGGGGCCAGATAACACAGCTGGTCGCACAGGGGATGCGCGCAGGGGGCGCTGGTGCGGCCTCCGGAATCCTCCGTGACGGGGATGATGATCTTGGGCTCCTTTTTATCCACTGCACGCGCATCCGCGAGTTCGCCGGCTGCGTTGACCGTGATCTCGATCTGCGCGCTCGTGAGAATGTGCGACACCGGAGCCAGCACTTCGTGCCCCTCCTGCACCTTACCGACCAGCGCCGTGTGCGCATCATAGGTTTCCACCGCTTTTTGCAGCAGGCCCATTCACTCCACCTCCCCGAATTCCTTCAGCCCGGTGAAGTTTCCGAGCGCTTCGCCGAACGGCTTCATTTCCATGGCCCGCAGCGGCTTGTGCAGCGGGCAGTCTTCCGGCCGCGGGAACGCAATGATGCCGTGCCGCATGACCGGGCGCCAGAAGCGCGCGGTCATTTGCCCGCGGGTCTCGTCGGAATAGGCCTCGTCGGCGTAGGTGATACCGTGATACATCAGCCCGAAGCTCAGTTCCGGCAGAGCGTCATAGGCGCCGCTGCCTTCCCCGAAGCGGCACGGCTCTACATAACCCTGACACTCCCGGGTGCCGAGGAAAATGTCGCGCCGGCCGCCCTTTTCAATCATGCGCCGCGCAATATTGTGGTGCTTGTTTTCATTGCGGTCGGCAGAAAGCTCCGGGCGGTTATCATTCCACTCAAAGTGGGCGCGCACCTGGTAGCAGCAGTGCTTCAGATACGTATAATAAGCCAGCTCGTTGCCGCCGTTGTACTTGATCGGCCGGATACCTTTTACCTCCGTCTGGATGGGGTTCATGACCCGGACGGCGTCAATGTACCAGATGAGCGTCGGCTTCCAGTAGACCGAGGACAGAATGCCCTTGAGTGCCTCGTAGGTCGGTACCTGATAGCTGCACTTTTCACCGCCGACACGCAGGATCGGGTCGGAGAACAGCGCATAGTTCCCGGTCACCTGAAACTCCACGATATTGGGATGTTCCGGTTTTCCCATCTTGTTCACACCTCCATGTAGTCCATTCGTCCGGCCTCCGGAACGAGACCGGTATTTTCATCATAGTACCCCTCCTGCAGCACCAGAATGCTCCCGCCGCATTTGGGGATCAGCGCGTGCGCCTCCTTTTCCAGCTTGCTGCGCTGCCAGCTGTAGAGGGAGACGGTATAGGCCTTGGCGCGCTCGAGCAGCGCGTACAGCTTTGCCAGATCGCGCTGCGGGTCGATCTGCCCGAGCTCCAGAATGATCTGCCGGCCCTCCCCGTACGGAACGATCACGTCGGTCGTCTCGCCGTCAAACACTTCAAATTTTGCGCCCGCGATCCGGAACGCCTGCTGCAGCAGATACTGCCCGCTGGCCGGACAATCCGCATCGGCAAAGTCACGATTGTCGGACAGGAGAGAATAGAGTGTCACGGATTTTCCGCTCAAGGAAACCGTGTCGTCCTGATAGCCCTTGGCCATGGCTGCGTACAGCCGGTGGTAATAGTAGCGGATCGCAGCGTCGGAGGTCAGGTCGTTCCCGTATTGCTCCGGTTGCTGCCGGAACGCTTCCAGCAGCTGCAGGGACGCGGCTTTTGCCGCTTGGATTTCGCGCAGGCGCCCGAGATTCTCGTCCGCGCACTGCACGATGTGCACCGGCGCGGGCGTTTGGCACTCGCCGTTGCGGTTGCAGCGGCCGGCGGCCTGCACGATGCTGTCCATGCCGGCGGCCAGACGGATGACACGCGCGAAGGAAATGTCCACGCCGGCCTCGATCACCTGAGTCGATACGCAGATCACTTTTTCGTGATCTGCGCCCGGTGCGTCCTGCTTATCGATTGCGCCCAGCGCGTTCTGCAGCGTTTGCAGTGTTTGCCGCCGGTGGGCGATGCACATGGCGGCTGACAGATGAAAGCAGCGGTACGGCCCGGCGCGCAGCGTGCGGTAGAGCCGTTCCGCCTCGTCCTTTCGGTTGCAGACAATCAGCAGACTGTCCGCATCCTCCAGCACCCGCAGGGCGAATTCCGGGATCTCGTCCAGCCGTCGGCTGCCGCTGTCGATGATCTGTGTCCGGCGGAAGGCCGACCACAGGGCCGCGTCATATGGAACGATCTGCCGATCCGCATTTTGCAGCGGATGCGCCGCCGCTTCGAGGCAGGGCTGCGTCGCCGAACAGAGGATGACGGTTGCCCCGCAGACCGTGGCCGCAAAATTGATGGCAAGGTCAAACAGCGTCAGCAGGCTATTCGGGACCGTCTGCACTTCGTCGATCACGATCACGCTGCCGCACAGCGCCTGAAAACGGCGGATGCAGGTCGTCTTGCCGGAGAAGAGCGTGTTGAGCAGCTGCACCAGCGTCGTGAGGATGATGGGGCAGTTCCAGTTTTCTGCAAGGAGTTCCAACTCGTCGAGCCGTTC
>ENA-OPDG01000326-OPDG01000326.1-human-gut-metagenome-genome-assembly--contig:-NODE-326-length-45943-cov-10.215503_pt1 | contig 45943 bp, 34 predicted proteins | sample MGYA00241259_ERZ501498 | MGnify/ENA primary metagenome ERZ501498 (study PRJEB25962, sample SAMEA2042582) | human gut metagenome | biome: human gut; feature: human-associated habitat; material: faeces... | reverse complement strand
CGGCCTGCCGCGCCTGCGTGCTGGACGCCCCCACCCTGTTTGAAAGCGGCGGCGATAAACTCTGCGATGTTATTGTCAGCGTGGTGACCCCGCGGGAGGAGCGCCTGCGCCGGGTGCTGGAACGGGACGGCATCACCAGGGAAGCCGCCGAAGCCCGTATGAGCAACCAACACGAGGACGAGTATTACACCCGCCGCTCCCACTTTGTCATCACAAATTCGTCGGATCTTGCCCACCTGGAAAAAGAGGTGGAGCGCTGCCGCCGGTTTTTGTGCCTATAAATCCATAAAATTATCAAAAAACCGAAAGGAGTAAAATACCCATGAGTGAAAAAACCAAGGGCGAGCAGCTGCGCGAGGAGCTGCTGATGAACCCCAAGAATCTCACCGAGACCATGTCCGAGGAAGAGCTGAAGGCTGCTTACGATTTTTGCGAGGGCTACAAGACCTTCCTGGATGCCGCCAAGACCGAGCGCGAGGCTGTTACCACTGCCGTAGCCATGCTGGAAAAGGCCGGCTATGTCCCCTTTGACCACGCCAAGCAGTACAAGGCAGGGGATAAGGTCTACCTCAATAACCGCGGCAAGGCCCTCATCGCCGCTACCCCCGGCCGCCGCAGCGTCGCCGAAGGCGTCCGCATCGGTGTGGCTCATATCGACAGCCCCCGTCTGGACCTCAAGCCCCGGCCCCTGTATGAGGAGGGCGAGCAGTGCTTCCTCAAGACCCACTACTACGGCGGCATCAAGAAGTACCAGTGGACCGCCATCCCGCTGGCCCTGCACGGCACCATCATCCGCAAGGACGGCTCCAGCCTGTCCGTAGCCATCGGCGAAGAAGAGGGCGATCCCGTATTCTGCGTCACCGATCTGCTGCCGCATCTCGCCGCCGACCAGATGCGCAAGACCCTGGCCGAAGGCATCGAGGGTGAAAAGCTCAATATCCTCATCGGCAGCGCCGCTCTGCGGGATGACACCGGCGCCGAGAAGGTCAAGGTCGCCATTGCCAAGCTGCTGTTCGAAAAATACGGCATCGTGGAAGAGGACTTCCTCTCCGCCGAGCTGTGCGCCGTTCCCGCCTTCAAGGCCCGGGATCTCGGCCTCGACCGCTCCATGATCGGCGCCTACGGCCACGATGACCGCGTCTGCGCCTATCCCATCCTCATGGCGGAGATCGATGAGAAATCCCCCGAGTATACCTCCGTTACCATTCTGGCGGATAAAGAGGAAACCGGCAGCAACGGCCCAACCGGCATGAACTCCTACTTTCTCAAGGATTTCATTGAGGATCTGGCCGATATGGCCGGCTGCAAGGTGCGCCATGTGGCCGCTAACAGCCACTGCTTCAGCGCCGATGTCAACGCCGCCTTCGATCCCATTTACGGCGAGGTGCATGAACGCCGCAATGCCAGCTACATCAATTACGGCGTCGTGGTGACCAAGTACACCGGTGCCCGCGGCAAGGCCGGCACCAATGACGCCACCGCTGAGATGATGGGCTTCGCCCGCCGTATTCTGGATGCCGAGCATGTTGGCTGGCAGACCGGCGAGCTGGGCAAGGTAGATCAGGGCGGCGGCGGCACCGTTGCCATGTATGTCTCCCAGCACAATATCGATACCGTCGATCTGGGCGTTCCGGTGCTTTCCATGCACGCCCCGTTCGAGGTCGTCGCCAAGGCCGATGTCTACATGACCTATCGTGCCATGCGTGCCTTCTACAAGTAATTTCCCCTCTGCGTCATCACGCTCCGGGCCTGTCCCATTTATGGGATAGCGTCCGGGGCGTTTCGCCGTCTTTCGGGGCGTTTCTGGTCAAAATTTCCGTCACTAAAATTTCACCATTTTTTTTGGAATTTCTGCTTGACAAGGCCCCGTTTCGGGACTACAATAATATACTGTATCATAATGGCTTTTTATGACTAAACGGTATTGTCAAGTGTGCATAAGTCACGATAATACTCTCGTGATACTGTGCATAATCAACAAATATTTATGCAGTCATTGATGTCCAAGTGATGGCGAAAAAATGATGGAATGGAGTGGAACATCGGATGGTAAACACCAAACCCGTAAAACTGGGCAAAAATATCCGCCAGAGCTTTGCCCACATCGATGAAGTGGCCGAGATGCCGAACCTCATCGAAGTACAGAAAAATTCCTATCAGTGGTTCCTGGATGAGGGTCTCCGGGCCGTATTCAAGGACATCTCCTCGATCACCGACTATCAGGGCAATCTGCAGCTGGATTTCATTGATTTTACGCTGGATGACAAACCCAAGTACCCCCTGCTGGAGTGCAAGGAGCGGGATGTAAACTATGCCGCCCCCCTGCGCGTGCGCGCCAGGCTCATCAACAAGGTCACCGGCGAGATCAAGGAATCCGACATCTACATGGGAGATTTCCCCCTGATGACCGATGCCGGCACCTTCATCATCAATGGTGCCGAGCGTGTCATCGTCTCCCAGCTAGTGCGTTCTCCCGGTGTGTACTACGGCATGCACCACGATCCTGCCGGCAAAAAACTGTTTGATTCCACCGTGATCCCCAACCGCGGCGCCTGGCTGGAGTATGATACCGACTCCGCCGATGTGTTCAGCGTCCGCATCGATAAAAACCGCAAGCTGCCCATCACCACCTTTATCCGGTCGCTGCTGCGCCTGCGGGATGATGTCACCGTCGAGCAGATCAATGCCGATGTGAACAACGCCCTGACCGACCTGCGCGGCACCGATGAGGAGATTTACGAGGTGTTTGGCCGCTATGCCTACCTGGTAAAGACCGCCGAAAGCAAGGATGCCGAAATGCTGGGCGATGAGGCCCTGCTGGAGGTTTACCGCAAGCTGCGTCCCGGCGAGCCCCCCACCATCGAATCGGCCGTGAAGCACCTCGCTCAGCTGCTGTTTGATCCCCGCCGCTATGATCTTTCCCGGGTGGGCCGCTACAAGTACAACAAAAAGCTCTCCCTGGTGCCCCGCATCACCGGCCAGGTGCTTTCCCGCCCCGTGGCCGATCCCCGCACCGGCGAGATCCTCTTTGAGGCCGGCGCCCTGCTGAGCCGCGACGACGCCCGCCTGCTGGAGTCCCACGGCGTTGATACCGTCTGGATCACCACCCAGGGCCTGACCCCCGCCGGCCTGCAGATGGCCGAGGACGATGGGGTGGAGGAGCTGAAGATCTTCTCCAACGGCATGGTGGATATGGCCGACTTTACCGACTACACCGCCGAAGAGCTGAAGGCCATGGGCATCCGGGAAAGAGTGCGCTTTGCCGTCCTTTCCGAGATCCTGGATATGGGTCTTAACCGCGAGGAAATGGCCGAAGAGCTGACCCGCCGCGCCGATGAGCTGGTCCCCAAGAACATCCGCAAATTTGATATTTACGCCTCCATCAACTACATGTGCGGCCTCCGGTACGATCTCGGCACCACCGATGATATCGACCACCTGGGCAACCGCCGCATCCGCAGCGTGGGCGAGCTGCTGCAGAACCAGTTCCGCATCGGCTTTGCCCGCATGGAGCGCGTCATCCGGGAGAGAATGACCACACAGGCCCAGGATATTGAATCCATCACCCTGCAGGCCATCATCAATAGCCGTCCCGTTATGGCAGCAGTCAAGGAATTCTTTGGTTCCTCCCCCTTGAGCCAGTTCATGGACCAGACCAACCCCCTGGCCGAGCTGACCCACAAGCGCCGTCTTTCCGCCCTGGGCCCCGGCGGCCTCAGTCGTGACCGTGCCGGATTTGAGGTCCGCGATGTGCATTACAGCCACTACGGCCGCATGTGCCCCATCGAGACCCCTGAAGGTCCCAACATTGGTCTGATCTCGTACCTTGCCACCTTTGCCCGCATCAATGAGTACGGCTTTGTGGAGGCCCCCTACCGCCCGGTAGACAAGGCCACCGGCAAGGTGCTGGATACCGTCCAGTATATGACCGCCGATGTGGAAGATGAATACATCGTGGCGCAGGCCAATGAGCCGCTGGATGAAAACGGCCATTTTGTCAACGAAAAGGTTTCCGTCCGGTACCGCGACAGCGTCCAGGAGGTTCCCCGCGACAAGGTGGACTACATGGATGTTTCCCCCAAGATGGTGGTTTCCGTTGCCACCGCTATGATCCCCTTCCTGGAGAACGACGATGCCAACCGTGCCCTGATGGGCGCCAACATGCAGCGTCAGGCCGTCCCGCTCATCAAGACCGAGTCCCCCTATGTCGGCACCGGTATGGAGTACAAGGCGGCCCACGACTGCGGCGTAGTAGTGGTTGCCAAGGAAGACGGCCATGTAAGCTATGTCGATGCTGATCGCATCATTGTGACCGATGCGGAAGGCGTGGAGCATGAATATGAGCTGGTAAAGATGCTGCGTTCCAACCAGGGCACCTGCATCAACCAGCGGCCCATTGTGGTAAAGGGCGAGGAAGTGAAGAAGGGCGATGTGCTGGCCGACGGCCCTGCCACCGCCAACGGCGAGGTTTCGCTGGGCAGGAATATGCTCATCGGCTTTATGACCTGGGAGGGCTACAACTACGAGGACGCCGTTCTCATCAACGAAAAGCTGGTGCGGGACGACCTGTTCACCTCCATCCACATCGAGGAATATGAGACCGAAGCCCGTGATACCAAGCTGGGCCCGGAGGAGATCACCCGTGAGATCCCCAATGTCGGCGATGATATGCTGGGCGCTCTGGATGAGCGAGGCATCATCCATGTCGGCGCCGAGGTACACTCCGGCGATATCCTTGTCGGTAAGGTGACCCCCAAGGGCGAGACCGAGCTGACCGCCGAGGAACGCCTGCTGCGCGCCATCTTTGGCGAGAAGGCGAGAGAGGTGCGCGATACCTCGCTGAAGGTGCCGCACGGCGAGTATGGCATCGTGGTGGACATCAAGGTGTTCACCCCAGAAAACAGCGACGAGCTTTCCCCCGGCGTCAATGAGGTGGTAAGAGTTTACATCGCCCAGAAGAGAAAGATCTCCGTCGGCGATAAGATGGCAGGCCGCCACGGCAATAAGGGCGTCGTGTCCCGCATTCTGCCGCAGGAGGATATGCCCTTCCTGCCCGACGGCACTCCGCTCGATATCGTTCTGAACCCGCTGGGCGTTCCGTCCCGTATGAACATCGGTCAGGTTCTGGAGGTCCATCTGGGCTACGCGGCCCACGCGCTGGGCTGGAAGGTCGCGACCCCGATCTTCAACGGCGCAAACGAAAAGGAGATCCGCGAACTGCTCAAGCAGGGCGGCGTCGCCGAGGACGGCAAGACCGTTCTCTATGACGGCCGCACGGGCGAACCGTTTGACCAGCGCGTCACGGTCGGCTACCCGTACTACCTCAAGCTCCACCATCTGGTTGATGATAAGATCCACGCCCGTTCCACCGGCCCGTACTCCCTCGTCACGCAGCAGCCGCTCGGCGGCAAGGCGCAGTTCGGCGGCCAGCGCTTCGGCGAAATGGAAGTCTGGGCCCTTGAGGCCTACGGCGCGGCGTATACGCTGCAGGAGATCCTCACGGTCAAGTCCGACGACGTGACGGGCCGTGTCAAGACGTATGAAGCCATCGTCAAGGGCCACAACGTCCCGACCCCGGGCGTGCCCGAATCGTTCAAGGTTCTCGTCAAGGAGCTGCAGTCGCTGTGCCTGGACGTCAAGATCCTCGGCGAGGACGGCGAAGAGGTCGACCTCAAGGACGACGATGACGATGATTCCATCTACGGCGCAGGCGGCAAGGCGCTGCCCGACGACGAGATCACGATGGACGACGATCTGCCGAACGGCAAGGACGTCGACGCCGACGAGGCGGCCGAAGCAGGCTTTGAGATCCAGGACGAGGACAACGTCTTCGGCCTGCTGAACGACAGCTACACCATGGACTCCGATGATTCGGAGAACGTATAAGAAGGAGGCGGCAATACAATGAGTCATGCAACATTCAGCGCAATCCAGATCGGTATTGCTTCCCCGGATAAGATCCGCGAATGGTCCTACGGAGAGGTCAAGAAGCCGGAAACCATCAACTACCGCACCCTGAAGCCCGAACGCGACGGTCTGTACTGCGAACGCATCTTTGGCCCGACGAAGGACTGGGAGTGCCACTGCGGCAAGTATAAGAAGATCCGCTACAAGGGCAAGATCTGCGACCGCTGCGGCGTCGAGGTCACGCGCGCCAAGGTCCGCCGCGAGCGCATGGGCCATATCGAGCTTGCCGCTCCGTGCAGCCACATCTGGTATTTCAAGGGCATCCCGTCCCGCATGGGTCTGCTTCTGGATATCAGCCCCCGCATTCTCGAAAAGGTCCTGTACTTTGCAAACTATATCGTCACCGATCCCGGAGACTGCCCGCTGGCCAAGAACCAGATCCTGTCCGAAAAAGAGTACCGCGATATGCGCGAGAAATATGAGGACGATTTCAAGGCCGGCATGGGCGCCGAGGCCGTGAAGGAGCTTCTGCAGCAGATCGATCTGGAGGAGCTCTCCGAGCAGCTGAAAAACGAGCTGAAGGACGCCTCCGGCCAGAAGAAGCTGCGCATCATCAAGCGTCTTGAGGTCGTCGAGTCGTTCCGGATGTCCGGCAACGATCCGACGTGGATGGTCATGGACGTGCTGCCGGTCATTCCGCCGGAGCTGCGCCCGATGGTCCAGCTGGACGGCGGCCGCTTCGCGACCTCCGACCTCAACGACCTCTACCGCCGCGTCATCAACCGCAATAACCGCCTGAAGCGGCTCATCCAGCTGCAGGCGCCGGACATCATCGTCCGCAACGAAAAGCGTATGCTGCAGGAGGCCGTCGACGCTCTGATCGACAACGGCCGCCGCGGAAGAGCCGTCACGGGCGCCAATAACCGTGCGCTCAAGTCCCTCAGCGATATGCTCAAAGGCAAGCAGGGCCGCTTCCGTCAGAACCTGCTCGGCAAGCGCGTCGACTATTCCGGCCGTTCCGTTATCGTCGTCGGCCCGGAGCTCAAGCTTTATCAGTGCGGCGTGCCGAAGGAAATGGCCATCGAGCTGTTCCGCCCGTTCGTCATGAAGAAGCTCGTCGAGGACGGTCTTGCCAACAACATCAAGTCCGCCAAGAAGATGATCGACAAGGGCAAGGATGAGGTCTGGGATGCTCTGGAAGACATCATCAAGGACCGTCCGGTCATGCTCAACCGTGCCCCGACGCTGCACCGCCTCGGCATTCAGGCGTTCGAGCCTGTTCTGGTTGAGGGCCGCGCGCTCAAGCTCCATCCGCTGTGCTGCACCGCGTTCAACGCGGACTTTGACGGCGACCAGATGGCCATTCACGTTCCGCTGTCCGCCGAGGCGCAGGCAGAGGCCCGCATCCTGATGCTCTCGGCCAACAACCTGCTGCGTCCGCAGGACGGCAAGCCGGTCACGGTCCCGACGCAGGACATGATCCTCGGCACGTATTATCTGACGTACCAGCGCTATGACGTCGACGCGTATGACACCATTCACGAGATCTTCCCGCTGCTCGAGTGCGGCAAGCTGCCGTATGAGAAGCCCATCTGGGTCAGGAACATCTGGGATGATCCCGAATCCGAGGATTACCAGTATTATCTGCGCACCCGCGGCGCGCTGCTCGAAAACGAGACAGACCGCCCGGAGACGATTCCCGGCTCCTACCAGACGCTTGCGCAGGCTGCCGCAGCCCTGAACGCGGGCGAAATTCAGCCGGACGAGGTCATCTACGTCTGGAATATCTGGGATTCCGAGGCCGATATCAAGGAAGAGAACCATATCTATATCCGCACCGTCGGCGCATATGCCCAGCAGGCGCACGAGGCGGGCGATATCCGTCCGAAGGAATATTTCAAGTATTATCATGACGAGGACGAGGCCATGATGGCCTACGCCGACGGCATGATCGCCATGCACGATCCCATCAAGGTCTGGAAAGAGCTTGAGATCGACGGCAAAAAGGAGCACCGCATCATCGACGCGACTGTGGGCCGTCTGATCATCAACGACGCGATCCCGCAGAACCTCGGCTTCAAGAAGCGCGAGACGGTCGACGACCTGTTCCCGCTGGAGATCGACTTCGTCGTCGGCAAGAAGCAGCTCGGCAAGATCATCGACAAGTGTATCCGCATCAACGGCTTCACGCAGTCGACCGAAATGCTCGACAAGGTCAAGGCCCTCGGCTATAAATACTCCACCAGAGCCTCCATCACCGTTTCCATCGCCGATATGGAGATCCCGGAGAAGAAGTATGAGCTCATCCATGAGGCCGAGAAGGAGGTTGTCAAGATCGACCGCCAGTACAAGCGCGGCTTCATCACCAACGACGAGCGCTACCGCCTGACCGTCCAGCAGTGGGAGAAGTCCATCAAGGACGTCACCGACGCGCTGCAGTCGAACCTCAAGCGCTTTAACCCGATTTTTATGATGGCGGACTCCGGCGCGCGAGGCAGCATGAACCAGATCCGTCAGCTGGCCGGTATGCGCGGCCTGATGGCAGATACGAACGGCCGCACGATCGAAATTCCGATTAAGGCGAACTTCCGTGAGGGCCTGTCCGCTCTGGAATACTTCATCTCCTCCCGAGGCGCTCGAAAGGGCATGACCGATACGGCGCTCCGTACCGCTGACTCCGGCTATCTGACCCGCCGCATGGTCGACGTCTGCCAGGACGTCATCATCCGCGAGAACGACTGCGGCTCCATCAACGGCAGCTGGAAGGGCGACTATTATGAGAAGGGCCAGCTCATCGACTCCTTCGGCAACCGTATCCGCGGCCGTTACCCGGTCTACGATATCACCGATCCGAAGACGGGCGAGCTGCTGCACTCCAAGGACGTCATGCTCCGCGAGGAGGACGCCGCCAAGTTTACGGCCCACGGCATCGACCGCGTGTACGTCCGCTCCGTCCTCGGCTGCAAGGCCCGTTCCGGCGTGTGCGCACGCTGCTACGGCATGAACCTTGCCACGAGCGAGCTTGTCAATCTGGGCGAGGCCGTCGGCATCATCGCCGCGCAGTCCATTGGCGAACCGGGCACGCAGCTGACCATGCGTACCTTCCACACCGGCGGTGTCGCGGGCGACGATATCACGCAGGGTCTTCCCCGTGTTGAGGAATTGTTCGAGGCCAGAAAGCCGAAGAAGATGGCGCAGATCTCCGAGATCGACGGCGTCGTCGACGTCGACGATTCGCACCGCACGGCGCTGCGCAACATCACCATCACCGCTGACGACGGCGAGGTCAAGCAGTATCAGGTGCCGTATTCCGTCGGCCTGAAGGTCGAGCACGGCAAGCGCGTGCGCAAGGGCGAACCCATCACCGACGGCGCGCTGAACCCGCATGATGTGCTGCGCATTTCCGGCGTTGAGGCCGTGCAGGACTATCTGACGCAGGGCGTTCTCGCCGTGTACCGTCAGCAGGGCGTCGACATCAACGAAAAGCACATCGAGGTCATCATCCGCCAGATGATGCGCAAGGTCAAGGTCGAGGAGCCGGGCGACACGAACCTGCTGTCCGGCACGGTCGTCGATATATTCGAGTTCGAAGACGCCAACGCCGCCGTACAGGCGCGCATTGACGCCGGCGAGACGGACCTCAAGCCTGCGACCGACAGTCTCATCCTCATGGGCATCACCAAGGCATCCCTTGCCACCGAGTCCTGGCTCTCCGCTGCCTCCTTCCAGGAGACGACGAAGGTCCTGACCGACGCGGCCATCAAGGGCAAGGTCGACCATCTGATCGGTCTGAAGGAAAACGTCATCATCGGCAAGCTCATCCCCGCGGGCTCCGGCCTCAAGGCCTACCGCGACTTCGATACGCTTACCACCCCGGAATCCATTGTGACCGAGGAAATGATCGACGACGAGAAGCTGTAAAATTTCAAGCCAGTCAGGCGCGGCATCTGCCGCGCCTGACGTTTGTTCTGAGACTGTTAAAAACCATGAAAAGAGTTGGACAACAGAACAGCTGGGGAAGAGTGAAGGGGGCAAAGAGCCCCCTTCGCGTTCAATCAACCAGTTTTTCGAACTTTTTTAAAGTTCGAAAAACTGCCTCAGCGGGGCGAAAAGACTTTTTCGCTCCGCTGAGGCGCGGCATCTGCCGCGCCTGACGTTTGCTCTGCCTGCCGCGTACATCTGTCTCTGTGCATTCTGCCAAAGTCCGAAAAGCATTGCAATTTCAAGGGAAAATCAAAAAAATATTTTCTTTTTGCGCGTTTTTTTATTGACGCGCTTCGTGATTTCTGCTATAATCCATATTTGCGTGGGTCTGCCTGCGCGTATTTTCCATGGAGGTGTCTGGATGCCGGAACGGTTGACAAGCAACCGAAAGGTGATCGGTACGAAGCAGCTGCGCAAAGCGCTGAAGGCCGGGCGTGTACAAACCGCCTATGTGGCCGCCGACGCCGACCCCATCCTCCGCGAGCCGCTCGTCGAGCAGTGCCGCGACGCCGGCGTTGAGCTTGTCGAGATTGCGACGATGAAGGAGCTCGGGAGGCTCTGCGGGATCCATGTCGGCGCAGCCTGCGCCGCACTTTTGCGCTGAAATGCGCTTTTTTCTGGTCCCAACGGAATATCTTTGATATTTCGGGATAAAATACATGATGCTGCAAAGCAGCCACAATCCGAGAAAGGAGGAACAATATGCCTACTTTTAACCAGCTGGTAAGAAAGGGAAGAGAACAGTCGACCTACAAGTCCACCGCTCCTGCTCTGCAGAAGGGTGTCAACACGCTGAAGAACCGTGCGACCGATCTGTCTTCTCCTCAGAAGAGAGGTGTCTGCACCGCTGTTCGTACCACCACCCCGAAGAAGCCGAACTCTGCTCTTCGTAAGATCGCCCGTGTGCGTCTGACGAACGGTTACGAGGTTTCCGCTTACATTCCCGGCGTTGGTCACAACCTGCAGGAGCACTCTGTCGTTCTGATCCGCGGCGGCCGTGTCAGGGACCTTCCTGGCGTCCGTTACCACATCATCCGCGGTACGCTCGACACCCAGGGTGTGCAGGGCCGTATGCAGGCCCGCAGCAAGTACGGTGCAAAGCGCCCGAAGGCCGGCAAGAAGAAGTAATTCTTCTGTCTATCATCGCAATTCTGCCTTGTGCAAGGCGATGCCTTGCTGAGAGTTTTTTATATATATTTTTATGAGAACCTCTTGGCAGGCACCCACGGAAGCTTCGGGCTTCCGAAGTACCTATGAAATCATTTTATGAAGGAGGGAAGCACAGTGCCCAGAAGAGGTAATGTTCCCAAGAGAGAGATCCTTCCCGATCCGATCTACGGTTCCGTTCTGGTGACCAAGCTCGTCAACAGCATCATGCTCGACGGCAAGAAGGGCGTAGCCCAGAAGGTCGTCTACGGTGCGTTCCAGATCGTGGAAGAGAAGACCGGCAAGTCTGGTCTTGAGGCTTTCCAGACCGCCATGGAAAATATCATGCCGGCCGTGGAAGTCAAGACCCGTCGTGTCGGCGGTGCGAACTATCAGGTTCCGATCGAGGTTCGCCCGGAAAGACGCCAGACCCTTGGACTGCGCTGGCTGACGAACTACAGCCGTGCAAGAAGTGAGAAGACCATGAAAGAGCGCCTCGCCGGCGAGCTCATGGATGCCTGCAACAACACGGGTGCCGCTGTCAAGAAGCGTGAAGACACCCACAAGATGGCCGAGGCCAACAAGGCGTTCTCTCACTTCCGCTGGTAATGACAGAAGGAGAACAGCATGCCAAGACAATATTCACTTGAGAATACGAGAAATATTGGCATCATGGCACACATCGATGCAGGCAAGACCACGACGACTGAGCGTATCTTGTTCTACACCGGTGTCAACTACAGACTCGGCGAAACGCACGAAGGCACCGCGACCATGGACTGGATGGAGCAGGAGCAGGAGCGTGGCATTACGATCACCTCTGCCGCTACCACCTGCCATTGGAAGGGCGTGCGGATCAACATCATCGACACTCCGGGCCATGTGGACTTTACGGTCGAGGTCGAGCGCTCCTTGCGTGTGCTCGACGGCGCTGTGACGGTCCTGTGTGCCAAGGGCGGCGTCGAGCCGCAGACCGAGACTGTATGGAGACAGGCCGACCAGTATCATGTTCCGCGCCTTGTTTACGTGAACAAGATGGACATGATGGGTGCCGATTTCTTCAATGTCCTGAAGATGATGGACGAGCGTCTCAAGTGCAACGCCGTTCCCATCCAACTGCCCATCGGAAGCGAAGATACCTTCCGCGGCGTGGTCGATCTCATCAAGATGAAGGCATTCGTCTTCTATGACGAGCTCGGCAAGGATATGCGCGAGGAAGCCATCCCCGCTGATATGGAGGAGCTTGCAAAGCAGTACCGCGACCATATGCTCGAGTCGATCTCCGACGAGGACGACCAGATCATGACGCTGTACCTCGAGGGTGAGGACATCCCCGAAAAGATGATCCGCACCGCGCTTCGCCGGGCGACGATCGGATATAAGATCGTTCCGGTCACCTGCGGCTCGTCCTATAAAAATAAGGGCGTTCAGGAACTGCTGGATGCAATTGTCGAGTATATGCCGTCCCCGCTGGACAAACAAGCAGTTACCGGCATCAACCCGAAGACCGACGAGGAAGAAACGCGCGAGCCCTCTGACGAGGCTCCGTTCGCCGCGCTGGCCTTCAAGATCATGACGGATCCCTATGTTGGCAAGCTGGCGTTCTTCCGTGTGTACTCCGGTTCGCTGGAGGCAGGCAAGACCGTCATGAACACCAACAAAAAGCAGCGCGAGCGTATGGGCAGAATCCTGCTCATGCACGCGAACCACAGAGAAGACCTCCCCGTTGTCTATTCCGGCGATATCGCCGCGGCCGTCGGCCTGAAGAATACCACCACGGGCGATACGCTCTGTGACGAGAAGCACCCCATCGTGCTCGAAAACATGGTTTTCCCCGAGCCCGTTATCCGCGTGGCGATCGAGCCAAAGACCAAGGCCGGGCAGGAAAAGATGGGTATCGCGCTCTCGAAGCTTGCTGAAGAGGACCCGACATTCAAAACCTACACCGATGAAGAGACCGGCCAGACGATCATCGCCGGCATGGGTGAGCTTCATCTGGAAATCATCGTTGACCGCCTGCTCCGGGAGTTCAAGGTCGAGGCAAACGTCGGCGCGCCGCAGGTCGCCTATAAAGAGACCATTCGCAAGAAGGTCAATCAGGAGACGAAATATGCGCGTCAGTCCGGCGGCAAGGGCCAGTACGGCCATGTCAAGATCACCGTCGAACCCAACGAGAGCGGCAAGGGCTTCGAGTTCATCAACGCCACCGTCGGCGGCTCTATCCCGAAGGAATTCATTCCTGCGGTCGAGCAGGGCATTCGCGGCGCGATGGAAGCGGGCGTTCTGGCCGGCTTCCCCGTGGTCGACGTAAAGGTCACGCTGTACGACGGCTCCTATCACGAGGTCGACTCGTCTGAGCTTGCGTTCAAGATCGCCGGTTCCATGGCGTTCAAGGAGGCCTGCCAGAAGGCGGATCCCGTCATTCTCGAACCCATCATGAAGGTCTGCATCATTGTCCCCGACGAGTATATGGGCGACGTCATCGGCGACGTCACCTCCCGGCGCGGCAACATCGCGGGCCTCACACAGCGCAACGGCGCGCAGCAGATCGACTGCTTCGTTCCGCTTTCCGAGATGTTCGGCTATGCGACCAACCTCCGCTCGAGGACGCAGGGCCGCGGCCAGTTCACCATGGAGCCGAGCCACTATGTGGAACTCTCCAAGAATCTGGCAGACGCCGTTATTTCGAAGCGCAAAGGATATTAAGCGCACCAGATCCCGTTTGCGTTGGAAATTCTTCTTGTCAAATCGGCAAATGTCGTGTATGATGAAGAGGATGCAAAAATAATACCGTAAGTGAATCAACTAAGGAGGATAATCCAAATGGCAAAACAGCATTTTATTAAGGATAAGCCCCATGTCAACGTCGGCACCATCGGCCACATCGACCATGGCAAGACCACGCTGACCGCAGCCATCACCAAGTATCTGGCTTTCTTCGGCGACGCTGAGTACACCGACTATTCTTCCATCGATAAGGCTCCGGAAGAGCGCGAGCGCGGCATTACCATCAACACCGCTCACGTCGAGTACCAGACCAACGACCGCATTGGCCACAACTACAAGACCGGCGAAGACAACGTCGAAATCAAGGGCCGTCACTATGCCCACGTTGACTGCCCGGGCCACGCTGACTACATCAAGAACATGATCACCGGCGCTGCTCAGATGGACGGCGCGATCCTGGTCATCGCTGCTTCCGACGGCCCCATGGCTCAGACCAAGGAGCATCTGCTTCTGGCCCGTCAGGTTAACGTTCCTTCCGTCCTCGTCTTCCTGAACAAGGTCGACCAGGTCGACGACGAAGAGCTGCTCGAGCTCGTCGAGATGGAAGTTCGCGAGACTCTGTCCTTCTACGGCTTCCCGGGCGACGACACCCCCATCATCCGCGGCTCCGCTCTGAACGCTCTGGCTTCCGAGTCCACCGACCCGAAGGCTCCCGAGTATGCTTGCATCGAAGAGCTCATGCAGGCTGTTGACACCTGGATCCCGACCCCGGACCGCAAGGCTGACCAGCCCTTCCTGATGCCGGTTGAGGACGTCTTCACCATCTCCGGCCGCGGCACTGTCGCTACCGGTCGTGTCGAGCGCGGCGTCATCAAGAAGAACGAGCCCGTCGAGATCGTTGGCCTGTCCGACGAGAAGAAGTCCACCGTCGTCACCGACATCGAAATGTTCCACAAGCTCATGGACTACGCTGAGGCTGGCGACAACATCGGCGCTCTGCTCCGCGGCATTGACAAGAAGTCCATCGAAAGAGGCCAGGTCCTGTCCAAGCCCGGCTCCATCCATCCGCACACCAAGTTCGTTGGCCAGGTCTACGTTCTGTCCAAGGACGAAGGCGGCCGTCACACCCCGTTCTTCAACAACTATCGTCCGCAGTTCTACTTCAGAACCACTGACGTTACCGGCATCATCTCCCTGCCCGAAGGCGTTGAGATGTGTATGCCTGGCGATAACATCGACATGAAGGTCGAACTGATCACCCCGATCGCTATCGAGAAGGGCCTCCGCTTCGCTATCCGTGAAGGTGGCCGTACCGTTGGTTCCGGCGTCGTCATCGAGATCGACGAGTAATTTCGCCAAAACCCCATAAAGCAGCAGCGCCCGGCGTGAGCCGGGCGCTGTTTCTGTATCAGCATCGTCTCCTTCCGACGAAACGCTTCCTGGCGCGTAAAATGAAATCGGAAACTGAGGGACACGTTATCGTTGTCAAGGGAAGCTTGTAAAAGACGATGAAAAAGCGCTGCTTGAACTGAAATAGACGCTTGCGTTGAGCAGCGGTCAGATGGTGTTATTTGAAACCGCTGCGGCTGGAACGCAGGGTGTGCCGTTCAGGCAGCCGGAGCGTCCAGCTCTGGAATTGGACAAAACAAAGGCATACGAACTTGGTTCTTCCAATTGAGTTCGTATGCCTTTCCTGACTTTATGAAATGAGTAATGTCCTTAAATATGAATGAAAGCTGTAGTATTCCCGGCCTGAGACATCCAACGGACTGCGTTAGTTCTTCTTTTCAAGCGCGCGGCAGAGGACCGGCGCGATCAGGCAGGCCAGCACGCCGCCGATCACGGCTGTGAGAAGCTGCGGCCAGGTAAAAGCCGCTGTGACGGTGCTGAGCTTCGCTGCCGGGATGACAGCCGGGGCCACCAGCCGGACAAGGACGAGATACAGCGCCGCAAACTTTGCTGCGGCAGCCAGCACCATGCTGCCATATGCGGCGGGCAGCTTCTTTTTTTGCAGGAATCCGCCGACAAGCAGGGCAAACAGGACGGCGTAGGCGGCGTTGCCCAGCGAAACGCACGGCACCAACGGCAAAAACGCCGGGCCGATACCGAGCAGATACGCGCAGAACGGCGAAATGACCGCGACCGTCACGCCGGACCAGACGCCGCCGATCAGCGCCGCGATGGCCAGCACCAGATTGACGCACGAGCCGGTCACCAGCTGGCCGAGGCTTTTGGTAAGGAACTGAATGGCGATCAGAAGCGCAAGGCAGACCGCCGTCCGCGCGATCCAGACTGTTTTTTTCATAAAAAATCTCCCCAAGCTTGTATTTTGCTGCTATTATAGCAATGTCATTCAAAAAAATACGTTGCAGCTGCAACAAAAAGGAGAGCAAAATGCTGACAGATGAAGAGAAGCGCATTCTGCTGCAAAACAGGCTTTTCGCAGAGCTTCCTGCGGAGCGGCTGGACGGGCTGCTGCAAAAGCTTTCCTCCCGCACGGCCTGCTTTGGAAAAAACAGCGTGATCTGGGGCATGGGCGAGCGGATCGACCATGCGGGGATCGTGCTGTCCGGGCGCGTGGAGGCGTGGCGGTACACGCAGGATGGACAGGAAAGCCTTTCCGCGGTACACGAGGCAGGCGGACTGTTTGGGGATGTTTTGATGTCGGCCCGGACGGTTGGCAGCCCGGTCGAGCTTCGCACGGCAAGGCCGTCCAAGATCCTGTTTCTATCGCTGGACGCACTGCTCCGCTGCTGCGCGGAGGATGGCGGAAGCGACTGCACACGGCTGCTGTCCAATCTGCTGGAGGAGATCTCGGAGAAATACTGGGCATTACAGCGCCATATCCGCCTCCTGTCCATTCCGGACGGTCGGACAAGGCTGGAAGCGTATCTGCGGCAGGAGGCGGGAAAAACCGGCGAGATCGTCTGCGCCGGAATGACGCGCGAGCAGATGGCCCGGTACCTTGGCATGAACCGCAGCGCCCTTTCGCGCCTGCTCGGCACGATGCAGCGGGAAGGCTGCTTAGAGCTTCGCCGGGGAAGCCTCCGACTCCTGAACGATATCGAAACGTGAATGACCGGTCCGCAAAAGCAGAACGAGGCCGGCGGCAGCTCCCGGACGACCGCCGGCACGCAAAGGCAGACAGTCTCTCAAGCGCTCTTTGCACCTGCTGCGGCCGGTGCGCTGATACCATGCGGACAGTTCCGCATAAAAGTGTTCTCTACCTGATTTTTCTAGGGTGTATCTGAAAACTCCCAACGCACCCGAACAGCGGGCCTTTTTGCGGTGCGCCGCGTCATTTTTCCTTGAAATACGTCAGTATTCCTGCGAAAAAATGTCTTGCGCAACGCAAAAATCCCTCGCTGCCGGTCACATCATGAGTTTTCAGATACACCCTAGATAGCGAACTGCCTGCAAATACAGGTTATATTTCCCGGATCGCACGCCGTTCAGCCTTCGGGCGTCGAGATTGTGCCGGAGGTCTGCCAGCTTGACCTTTCTGGCAATCGGATCCTTTGCCAACGCCCTGACATAGTCCATACACGTAAAGTTTTATGTGTTACAATGTACTAGTATATTGTAACGTCTAAAAAATTGCAAAAGCAAACAGAGGGGATTTGCAGCAGATACCAGAGCGCTCCGATATTTACGGCGTTCGAATCCCTTCAGGCCTTCGTGCATAAAATGTACCGGTTGCAGTTGACAAGTGTTAATATCTGTGGTATCCTCAAAACATAACATACGTTAGCATTTTGAAGGGAGCACTGTGAAATGGAACATCTCAGACTGTCTGATGGGGAATGGAAGCTGATGAAAACGCTCTGGCAGAGGCCGGGGCAGACGCTGGCGGAGCTGGTCTCGGCATTGGACGCGGATACCGGATGGAGCCGGGCGACGATTTTTATGATGCTCAAGCGGCTGATCGCCAAGGGTGCGGTCACGATGGACGACAGCGGAAAATTTCAGACATACAGCGCGTCCGTCGCCTATGCCGACGTGGAGCCGGAGGAAACGGAGTCGTTTCTATCCAAGGTCTACGGCGGCAGCGTCGGGATGATGGTATCAAACTTAGTTGACCGCGGTGCGCTGTCCGAGCAGGAAATTCAGGAGTTAAAAGCCATTTTGGACGCAGCGGAGAAGGAGCACGCGCAATGAAAAAACAAATTCTCTTCCTGACGCTCTGCATCAGCCTTCTTTTATCAGGCTGTCAGAAAGCGCCAGAGGCTCCGCCCGCGGTGCAGGCGGAGGAAGCGCCGTGGGAAGCCGAATCGCAGGATTCGCAGTCCTCCTATAATGACTCGACGCAGGAGCCTCGTTCACAGGAATTTCGGAAAATCTACGGTGAGGAAGACGGTGCGGATTGGTGGAAGACTGCTGCGCAGGAAGAAGCAAAGGATGCTTCGGGCGTTGACCAATATGACGATGCAAAAACATGGAGCTGGGCACCGTATGAAACGCTCTATCGGACGGACGGCAGCTGCATGGGGCTGGTGCGGGAGGCCGATGGTACGCGGCACATCGGTGAAGTTCCAGACACAAAGGTCTGGATTCGGCTGAAGGACGGCACGCTTCTTTCTGACGAGCCGTTTGACGCCTGTATCGACTATATGGGCACGCCGGAGGGTGAGGTCTACTGCATCCGAAACGGCACCGGCTACCGCTATACCGTCAGCGCCGGAGACGGAGGCTTTTACCTCAGCGAAGTGGACGAGCCGAAAACTTTGGAGGAAGACCATTTCGGCTATCGTCTGCGCGTTACCCGCTGGGACAGCCGTGAACCGTGCTATGGCATTGTGACCGCAGACGGAGCAGAGGTGATCGCGCCGGTCTATGAGCGCGTGGAGATTCCCTTCGCAGATCGCTTCCTGCTCTATGAGGGCGGCGCGTCGCAGGGGCCGGTCGTGGGCCGGTGCCGGCTAACGGACGAGAACGGGAGCACGCTTTGTGCGCGCTTCCATTGGATCGATTACAGCGTATTTGACGATGGCTATATCGGCATCGCGGTATGTTACGGTGAACGTGCGGCATATCCGTGCTATGACGAGGACGGCCAGCCGATGCCGGAGGGGTATTGGCTCGTGGATTGGGACGGAAAGCTTTGCAGCGAGCGCTTTGCGAAGCTTTCCTTTGGTGACAGTGATGAGACGCACGCGGCGTCAGAAGACGATGTCCTGCGCGTCCTGCGCGAAGATGGCACAGAAGAACTGCTGCCGGTCGCAGAGCTGCTGCTTCCGTAGCTTAGATGGAAAGACAGGAGGATTTCTTATGCTGAGAGAAGTATTGACCGTTTCAGCGCTGATTCTGGCCGTCCTTCTGGTGCGGGCAATTTTCAAAAACCGCGTGCCGAAGCGGATGGTCTATACGCTCTGGCTGGTGGTGCTGGTGAAGCTGTGTCTGCCGGGGACGCTGGTTTCGCTGCCGGTGCTTCCGGCAGAGGAAGCGGCCGCGCCGGTGCAGCGCGTGGAGCTGCCCGCGCAGCCTCTCCCGGCGCAGCAGCCTGCGCAGGCTGTGACGCAGCCACAGACACCTGTGCAGCAGCCAGTCTCCCCGGCGCAGGGGGCCACGGAAGCGCCCGCAAAGCCGCTGACAGCGATGCAGATCTTTCAGATCGTCTGGGCGGGCGGGAGCGCGCTGCTTGGGCTCTGGTTATTTGGTACATGGCTGGTATTTATGGTTCAGCTTCACAAGAGCCGGCGTTTTCTTGGCAGACACGGCAGGACGCGTATTTACATTTCCAGCACGGTCAAATCGCCGTGTCTGGCCGGGCTGGTTCCGGCAGTCTATCTGACGGAGGATGTGCTGCAAACGGATTCGACGGAATTGATTTTACGCCATGAACTCACGCATCTGCGGCATCTGGATTTCCTGTGGTCGCTCTGCCGGACGGCGGCGGTGATTGCTTACTGGTGGAACCCGTTTATCTGGCTGGCCGCGATTTGTTCCAAGCGCGACGCGGAGCTGGCGTGCGACGAGGCTGTCGCCGCCGGGCTTTCGGACGCGCAGCGCCTTGTCTATGCACGGGCGATTCTGGCGCAGGCCCCGCGTAAGGCCGCGGCCCTGAGCCTTGCCGGGCCTCCGGTCAAAGAGCGCATTTTGTTCCTGACGAAAAAACAGCGCACGAGCGTTCTGTGTGTCATTCTGGCGCTGTTGCTCATCGTGTCTGCCGCTGGGTGCTCGATTACGGAGCTGACGCGGCAGAAATCGGGAGAGATCACGCTGCCAGAGGAAACAGAACCCGTGCAGCAGGAGCCGCTGAAAACCGCGATGCCGCTGACGCAGGCACAGATCGACGCGGTCAACGCGATCTTTGCCGACTATGAGCTGTCGACCGATGATACGCTCGGTCATTTCGCGGTCAACGGCTTCTTCACCTCGACCTATGACGATGTACGTGATCTGAATCTGAACAATTTCCTTGCTTACTTCGGAGAATGCGGCGAGGAGGATATTTCGGAGGAGGAATTTGCCCAGCTGAACGCCAAATGGGAATTCCGCGTCGACAGCGTGGAGGATTTCCCACTGCCCATCCACCGGTATCCTGCGTCTGCGGTCGAAGACGTCCTGAAGCGCTTCGCGGGCATCGGCCTTGCCGACCTGACGGATATGCAGACGCCGTTTTCCGGCTACACCTATCTCGAAGACACGGACGCATTTTATACCACCACCAGCGACTACAACCCCGGCTATTTCCGCTGCACCAGCGGCGAGATCGAGCCTGACGGAGATACTGTGCTGCTGTACGGCAGCACGGCGGGATCTCTTTCCGGCAAGGCTGTTCTGAAGCTGGTGAAGGACGGCGAAAACTGGTACATTCATTCCTTTACGCTTGCTTCGCCGGAGCAATCGACCGTGCAGGAGGAACAGGTTCCGACGACTGAGCCGCAGAGTACGCTCCCCATCCCGGCCTCTTCCATGTTCGGTCTGACCGGGCGGGAGGCGGTGCTCTTTGACGCGGCGGTCGCGCAGCGGTACCCGCGCGATGACAATGATATCGTGCTGCCGAGCCTGCGCGAATACGGTTCATTTGAGGAAAACGGGAAAACCGTCGTCATATGCGACCTGCATTACGATTTTTACTATGACTACACCGGCCCCGACTGGGAGTGGAACGGAGGCGGCGCAACGACAGTGGCGAGATTCGAGCTGGATGCGCCGGGCAATGTCTGCACAGGATTTGCGGAGTACCCGAGCGGGAGTTTGAGTGACTGGATCCGCGATTTCTGCGGCCCGCTTGCCGTGCAGAATGCGGACGGCGCGTGGGGATTGCCGGAAGCGTCCGGAGACTGGTTTCCAGCAGACATGAATCTGCTCCAGCAGTATTTGGAGGTGATTGCCTCCCTTGCCCCGTCAAGCGGCGAGTCTGCGGAGGCTGTTCTTCAGGATGATACAATTTGGTCGCGCGTCCACGAAAAGCTGGACTATGCACACTGGGCGCAGGACATGACGGCGGAATATGAGGATATCGTTCGGAAATTCCAGATCGAGGACAGCAAAATGAGCGACCTACCGGGCGATGTTTCCCAGTGGCCGCGCTATTATTCCGCATTCGTCGAGTATTTTAGCGGTGCGAACGCCGATCTGCGGTATCTGGACGCGGATACCATCTGGACGAAGGACTTATCGGAAGACCGGCAATCATTGATCGTCACGCTGACGCGGGCGGACGTCATATTGATGCTCTCCTATTCGCTCCAGACCTCGCAGATCACGGAGGTCAGCACGCGCCGAAACGCAGTTCTGCAGAGCGTGACCGGGGATTCCATCACGGCTGAGCATATTACGCTGCTGAATGCCTCTCTCGAAGAGGATCTGCAAACGCTCAAGGCGCTGAATATTCCACCGCAGAATTATTATTATGGATATTACCGGGTCGATTCCGGCGAACTTTACACCTATAAAGTCGACCCGAACGCATCCGTCACGATCTACGATATCGAGCAGGAATATGGCGCAGGCGAGGACCGGCTGTATACGTTCAAAACATGGCGGGACTTTGCCGCCGCCGTGCAGGAAAACGAAGGGCTGCTCGTCCAGCCGTATACGCTTACTTTGAAAAACGGCGTTGTGGTCAAAATCGAGGAAAAATTCTATCAATAAAAACGCTGCCCGCAGACCGTTGAAGCTGCGGGCAGAGTTTTTTATGGAGCGCGTTATGATGCCTGTTCGAACTGGCTGTTGTAGAGGGCGGCGTAGAAGCCGTTTCGCTGCATGAGTGTTTCGTGCGTGCCGCTTTCGATGATGTCGCCGTCCTTCATGACGAGGATGAGGTCGGCGTTTTTGATCGTCGACAGACGGTGGGCGATAACGAAGCTGGTGCGGTTTTCCGTCAGCTTATCCATGGCGCGCTGGATGAGCAGCTCTGTGCGCGTGTCGACAGAGCTGGTCGCCTCGTCGAGGATGAGCATGGGCGCGTTCTGGAGCATGGCGCGGGCGATGGTCAGCAGCTGCTTCTGCCCGGCGGAAATGCTGGTGCTCTCGGACAGGACGGTGTCGAAGCCGTCCGGCAGCGAACGGACGAATTTATCCAGCCCGCAGGCGCGGCAGACGCGATTTAATTGTTCATCGGTCACGTCCGACAGATTGTAGACAAGATTTTCCCGGACTGTGCCCTCAAACAGCCATGTGTCCTGCAGGACCATGCCGAACAGCTTGTGTACGTCCTCGCGGCTGAGCTCAGATGACGGCACACCGTCAATTCTGATGCAGCCGTCGGAGATCTCATAGAACCGCATGAGCAGGTTGACCATGGTCGTCTTGCCAGCGCCGGTCGGGCCGACGATGGCGACCTTCTGGCCGGGGGCGACGTGGGCGGAGAAGTCCTTGATGATGATCTTATCCGGTGAATCCGGGTAGCTGAAGCGGATGTGCTCGAAGTCGACCTCGCCGCGCACGGGGCGGGGCAGCTCCGGTTTTTCCGATTCATCGGGCAGTTCCTCGCTGCCGAGGAAGTCAAAGATGCGGTGCGCGGAGGCGGAGGCTGTCTGCAGGTTCGTCATGCCCTGCGCGATCTGGGTGAGGGGAGAGGTGAACAGGCGCACATACAGGATGAACGAGACGATCACGCCGATATCGATGATGCCCTGGATCGCGAGGATCGAGCCGAGCACGCACACGGCGACATAGGACAGGTTGCCGATGACATTCATGAGCGGCTGCATGACGCCGGACAGGAACTGCGAACGCCAGTTCGCGTCGTAAACAGCGTCGTTCAGCGTGTCAAAGGTCTTGCCGACAGGCTCTGCCGCGCGGGAAATGCGCACGACCTCGTGGCCGGAATACATTTCCTCGACATAGCCGTTCAGTTTGCCGAGGCTTTCCTGCCGGGCGGTAAAGTATTTCTGCGAACGGGACATGATGAGCACGACGAGCAGCAGCCCGACGAGCGTAATGCCCAGCGCGGCAAGCGCCAGCCGCCACTCGGTCACGAACATCATGATGAGGCAGCCGGCAAACTGCGTCGCGGCGGAGATGATTGTCGGCAGGCTGTTGGTCAGCCCCTGCTGGAGCGTGGAGACATCGTTGGTGATGCGGCTGAGAATATCGCCCTGTGCATGAAAGTTGAAGTATTTCTGCGGCACCCGGTTGATCTTTTCGGACAGCTCCGCGCGCATACGGTAGGACATTTTGAGCGTGACGCTCGCCATGATATAGTGCTGGATGAAGCCAAAGAGCGCGCTCAGGCCGTAAATGACGGCAAGCAGTATGCCGACTCTTGCAATGGCTGCAAGATCAATGCCGCCGAGCAGGCCGTCGGACATGATGGTCGCGATCTTACCGACCTGATCCGGGCCGATGATGGTCAGCACGGCGCTGAGCGCCGCCAGCACGAGCGCCAGAATGACGACGCCGAGGCTCCTGCGCATATACGCGCTCAGGTCGTTCAGAGCGCCTTTGGGATCCGTTTTTTCTGTTGGACGCATATTGGGCCTCATTTGGATGCGCCTCCTTTCTTGAGCTCTTCCTCGCTCAGCTGCGACATGGCGATCTCGCGGTAGACCGTGCAGGACGCCATCAGTGCGTCATGCGTGCCGAGTCCGGCAATCTCGCCGCGGTCGAGCACGAGGATCTGATCGGCATTACGGATGGTGCTGATGCGCTGGGCGACGATGATCTTCGTCGTGCCGGGAAGCTCCTTCGCAAGCCCCTCGCGGAGCGTCGCGTCGGTCTTATAGTCCAGCGCGGAGAACGAATCGTCGAAAATCAGAATTTCCGGCGTTCTTGCCAGCGCACGCGCGATGGAAAGCCGCTGCTTCTGCCCGCCGGAGACGTTCCGGCCAAGCTGGGCGATGGGATGTGCGGCCTTTTCAGGGTATTTGTCCACAAATTCCGCAGCCTGCGACAGGGAAAGCGCGGCTTGCAGCGACGCGTCCGTCTTTTCTGCTGCGCTCTGCCCGAAAAAGACATTGTCTTCAACCGTGCCGGAGAACAGAACGGCCTTCTGCGTCACATAGCCGAGCTTGTTGTAGAGCGCGTCGAACGTATACTCGCGCACGTCCAGCCCGTCTACAAGGACAGTGCCAGCCGTCGCGTCGTAAAAGCGCGGAATGAGGGAGGCCAGCGTCGTCTTGCCGCTGCCGGTCGCGCCGATAATGGCCAGCGTCTGGCCCTTTTCTGCCTTGAAGCTGATATGCTCCAGCTCATCCGCAGCCGCGCCCGGATAGCGGAAGGAGACATCGCGGAACTCGACCGTGCCGGTCCCGCTGCCCTCTGTCTTCGCGCCGGGGACGACGTGCGGCTTTGTGTCCAGCACCTCGTTGATGCGCTCTGCCGAGACCTGCGCCTGCGGCACGAGCATGAAGATCATCACGAGCATCATAAAGGACATCACAACATAGGTCGCGTAGGTGCTGAACACCAGCACGTTTGTGAACATCGTCAGCCGTGCGGTGGAATCTGTCAGCGCGATCGACTCAACCAGCGCCGCGCCGACCCAGTAGACGGCGAGCGCCAGCCCGTTCATGCCGAAGCCGAGCATCGGCTGGAGCAGGGCGAACAGCCGCTGGTTTTTCAGCTGCAGGTTCATCATCTCGCGGCTGGGGCCGTCGAATTTCCGGTTCTGATAGTCCTCCGCGCCGAAGGCATGGACGACGTTGATGCCGGTCAGATTTTCCCGCGCGACGCGGTTGATCTGGTCGGTCTTTTTCTGCACCTGACGGAACCGGGGCAGGCAGCTGGACATGATCAGCAGCACCATCACAACGATTGCCACAACGAAGCCGCCCGTCACAGCCGAGAGCGTCCAGCTTTTGCCGAGGATCTTGATGATGGCCCAGACGGCCATGATCGGGGCCTTCATGAGCATCTGCAGACCCATGGCGACGATCATCTGAATCTGGGTGATGTCATTGGTCGTTCTGGTGATGAGGCTGGGGACGGAAAAGGACTGCATTTCCTCGCTGCCCGCGTCCATGACATGGTGGAACAGGTCGGCGCGGACGGAAAAGCTGAAGCCGGAGGCCGTCTTTGCCGCGAGATAGCCGCAGCCGACAGCCAGAACGGCGCTGGCCAGCGTACACAGGAGCATCTCGCCGCCGACGGATAAAATATCCGCTGTGACGCTGCCGGGGGTTTTGATGAGCGTGGTGAGCCGGGTCATGTAATCCGGCAGCTTCAGGTCGAAATAGACCTGCGCCACGACGAGAACTGCGCACAAAAGCGCCATCAGCGCCTCGCGCTTTCGCATACGCTTGAGAAGTTTGATCATGGGGGGTTACATCTCCGTTCCTTTGGGATTTTCCATGCGGATCCGTTCGATATTGCGTTCAAAGGCGGCCACGCAGCGGCGGAAGTGCGCTAAGTCCTCCGCACGCAGGCCCTCGGTGAGCCGGTCGGCGAACGACTTTTGTAGCCTGCGGCCCTGCTCGATGACGGGCGCTGCCTTTTCGGTCAGCACGAGCGCCGTCTTGCGCCGGTCGCCGGGGACAGGCTGCCGCTGCAGAAAGCCCTCGCCCACAAGCCGGTCAATATGAAACGACACGATCGCGGGCTTCAGTCCGCGCATCCGGCAGATCGCGCCCGCCGTCTCGCAGCCGGGATTATTCGCCAGAAACAGCAGAATATCCGCCGCCGCAGGCGGCAGACCGGTTTCCGCGCACAGCGGCGAAAGCGCGGCGTGATAGGCGTCAGAAAAGCGTGCAGCATTGGCAAACATGGCAGACGCGGTCAGAAGGGGTTCCGGCATGAGTTAAGACCTCCAATATCGAACTGTTTAATATTGAACTAAATCATACACGAAAAATATGAAAAGTCAAGGAACGATTTGTGAACATTCCTTGACTTTTCGAAAGCCGAAAGCAGCATCCAAGGCTCCTCTTCCAAGGGAAGCAATCTGATATGCTGAACACGCCCTGCGAGAAGCCTCGCAGGGCGTGTTGTGCGGTGCGGTTACCGTTCTTCGCGGAAGTACGGGATGCCGAGGGACTGAGGCGGCTGATCCTCCTTCTTTTTGCGCATGGAGACCATGAGCAGGACAAGGATCGTGACCACGTAGGGGAGCATCTTGAACAGCTCCAGCGTGCTTCTGGACAGGCCGGGGATGTAGTTATACGCCCAGTAGAGAACGCCGAACAGATACGAACCCCAGATCGCGCGCAGAGATTTCCACGTTGCGAAGATGACCAGCGCGACGGCCAGCCAGCCGAGGGCTTCGATCGTGCCCTGATTCTCCCAGGTGCCCTTGATGTAGTTCATAACGTAGTACGTGCCGCCGAGGCCGGAAATGCCCGCGCCGATGCAGGTGGCGAGGTACTTGTACTTCGTGACGTTGATACCGGCGGCGTCAGCCGTGGCGGTATTTTCGCCGATGGCGCGCAGGCTCAGGCCCGTGCGGGTCTTCGACAGGAAGAACCAGATCGCAACGGCGAGGATGATCGCCACATAGGTCAAAAAGCCGTAGGAGAACAGGAGCGTGCCCAGACGGAGCTTGCCGGTGAAGCCGTCAAAGAAATTGACGAGGGAAAGCGAGTAGTTGCGGAATGCCTGCGAGGTCACGGCTACGGAGACCTGGCCGACGCCGCCGGCGAGCTTGTTGAGGCTCCCGCCGAAGAAGTTGCCGACGCCGGAGCCGAGGATCGTCAGGGTCAGGCCGGTGACGTTCTGGTTCGTGCGCAGCGTGATGGTCAGGAAGCTGTAGATGAGGCCGCCAAGCGCGGAGGCGAGGAACGACGCGACGAGACACATAATGACGCACAGCGCCGCGCTCGGCTCGATCCCTGCGTTGACGCAGTAGACGTTTTCATACATGAACGTGGACGTCAGACCGGCGATGCCGCCGAAATACATGATACCGGGAACGCCGAGGTTGAGGTTGCCGGATTTCTCCGTGATGATCTCGCCGAGCGCGCCGAACATGATAACCGTGCCGAACACGATGGCAGAGTGCAGAAGGTCAGGGAATTTCAGCAAAAAATCTAACATATTCAGCTCCTCCTTACTTGTGCTTCGCGCCGGTCTTGACATGATAGTTGATGAAGAACTCGCTGCCGAGGATGAAGAACAGAATGACGCCGGAGATGATCTTCGAGACGTATTCGTTCAGGCCGAAGTCGGAAGCGATCTGCACCGCGCCCTTGTCGAGGAACGACAGCAGCGCCGAGATCAGGATCATGACGAACGGGTTCATTTTCGCGAGCCACGCGACGATGATCGCGGTGAAGCCGCGGCCGCCGGCAGTCGAGGTGGAGAGGGTATGGCTGACGGCGGAGACGGCGAGGAAGCCTGCGAAGCCGCACAGCGCGCCGGACAGGGCCATCGTGCGCACATAGATGCGCGGGACGCGGATACCGGCGTAGCGTGCGGTATTCTCCGAGTCGCCGACGACGGCGATCTCATAGCCGTGCTTGGTGTATTTCAGATAGAGGTACACGAGCGCCGCGAGGACGAGCACGATGATGACCGTCCACATGAAGTCCTTGTTATAGCCGTCGGAGAACATATTGCCGATCCAGCCGACGTACTTGACGTCGCCCTTGGAGTTGATGGTGCCGATGGAGTTCGATCCTGGAGGGTTCTCCCACTTGGAGACGGCGAACGACGTGAGCTGAATGGCGATGTAGTTCATCATCAGCGTGAACAACGTTTCGTTCGTGTTCCACTTGGCCTTGAAGAAGCCGGGGATGAGGCCCCAGATGCCGCCCGCGACGATGGCGCTGATGGCCATGCACAGGAAAAGCATCACGATGTTCATCTTGCCTGCGAAGTTGATCATCCAGAACGCGGTGGCAATGCCGCCGACGAGCATCTGGCCCTCCGCGCCGACGTTCCAGAAGCGCATCTTGAAAGCGGGCGCCAGACCGATGGCGATACAGGTCAGGATCATGCAGTCACGGATGGTGAACCACATACGCTTGCTCGTGCCGAACGCGCCGGAGGCGAGGGAAACGTAAACCTTCAGGGGGTTCATCTTGACGATGGCATAGATAATGATGCCGTCGACGATCAGAGCCAGCAGAATGGCGATGGCGCGGATCGACCAGGCCTTGCTGAGGGAAATTGTGTCTCGTTTGGAGATATGCATACTCTATTAACCTCCGATCTTCGTCATCATCAGGCCGACGGCGTCCTTCGTGGTCTTGCGGCCATCGACGATGCCGGAAACCTTGCCGCCGCACAGAACGAGAATGCGGTCGCACAGCTCCAGCAGAACGTCCAGATCCTCGCCGACATAGATGACACTGACGCCCTTCATCTTCTGCTCGGTCAGCAGATTGTAGATGACGTAGGACGTGTTGATGTCCAGACCGCGCACGGCGTAGGCCGTCATGAGAACAGCCGGGTTCTGCGCGATCTCGCGGCCGACGAGCACCTTCTGCACGTTGCCGCCGGAAAGACGGCGGATGGGCGTGCGATTGATATCCGGGGTGACGACCTCAAGATCGTCCACGATCTTCTGCGACAGGTCGCGCGGGAACTTGCGGTCGGTCAGCGGGCCCTTGCCGCGCCGGTAGGTGCGGAGCATGATGTTCTGAATGATGTTCATGCCGCCGACGAGGCCCATGCCGAACCGGTCCTCCGGGACGAAGGACAGCAGGAGGCCCTTGCGGATGATATCGAGCGGGTCCATGCCGTTGAGCAGACATTCGGTTCCGTCCGGCTCGATGTATGTAATTTTGCTGCCGGCCTCCAGCTTCTGCAGGCCGGAAATGGACTCAAGCAGCTCCTTCTGGCCGGAGCCTGCGATGCCCGCGATGCCGAGGATCTCGCCGCCCATGGCGGTGAAGGTCACGTCGTCGAGCATCTTGACGCCTTCCTTGTTCTTGACGGTCAGGTGCTCGACCTTCAGGCGCTCGGTCTGGTTCTCGTTCAGCGGACGGTCAATGTTCAGGGAAACGGCCCGGCCGACCATCATGTCGGTCAGCGACTGCTGGGAAGCGGTGGCAGTGTCAGTATCGCCGATGTACTCGCCCTTGCGCAGAACGGCCACACGGTCGGAGACGGCAAGCACCTCATGCAGCTTGTGCGTGATGATGATGATCGCCTTGCCGTCCTTTTTCATGTTGCGCATGACGGTGAAGAGCTTTTCCGTCTCCTGCGGGGTCAGAACGGCGGTCGGCTCGTCGAGGATCAGGATATCCGCGCCGCGGTAGAGCACCTTGACGATCTCGACGGTCTGCTTCTGCGAGACGGACATCTCGTAGATCTTCTGGTTCGGGTCAATGTCGAAGCCATAGCGGTCGGCGATCTCGCGGACGGCCTTGGCAACGGCGTTTTTGTCCATCTTGCCCTTGTCGCCGGGCAGGCCAAGAATGATATTCTCGGCAGCCGTAAAGACGTCGACGAGCTTGAAATGCTGGTGGATCATGCCGATGTGCAGATCAAACGCGTCCTTCGGGGAGCGGATCTCCACTTCCTTCCCATCGACGAAGATCTGGCCCTCGTCCGGATAGTAGATGCCGGAGAGCATGTTCATAAGCGTGGTCTTGCCGCTGCCGTTTTCGCCCAGCAGGGACAGGATCTCACCCTTATGCAGCTCCAGACTGATCGATTTGTTCGCCACGACCTGTCCGAAGCGCTTGGTGATGTTTCTCAGTTCGATTGCGTTTGCCAAGCAAGTCATCCTTTCTGTCTTGGAATTCGCTCCGCTGTTTTGCAAAACGCCGCTTTCCGGCGGCGGTTTTGGCGAGTTCGCGGAAAGCCTGTCCCTCCAACGTTGAACGGAATTGAAAAAACAGGGAATCTCAGTTAAAAACTAAAGATATTCTATCATTTTGTGAAGAGATTGTAAATACGCTTTCTGCAAAAAATACAAAAAAATATAGCGTGCCTAACAAATTTTTAGTCAGCATGCAAAACTTTTATGCAGTAAAGTGTAAGCAGAAAGGCTCCCGTTGCCGCACGCTGTACGACAATGGGAGCCTTTGGGAAAGTTTTGTTCGTTGGTCAGTCTCACGCTTCCAGCCGTGTGCGGATGGCCTTCAAAAATGCCTCGCTCGTGACCGGCGCGGGGCGTTCGCCCTCGACGAGGCCGGCGAGGTCGCCGGTCATGATGCCGGAGCGGATCGTGTCGAGGCTGGCCTGTTCGAGCCTGTCCGCGAAGGCTTCGAGCGCCGGAAGCTTATCCAGCTGGCCGCGCTTTTTCAGCGCGCCTGTCCACGCGAAGATCGTCGCCATCGGGTTTGTCGAGGTCTGTTCGCCCTTGAGGTAGCGGTCATAATGCTTCGTGACCGTGCCGTGCGCGGCCTCAAATTCTGTCGTGCCGTCCGGCGCGACGAGCACGGAGGTCATCATGGCGAGCGAGCCGAACGCCGTGGACACCATATCGCTCATCACGTCGCCGTCATAATTCTTGCAGGCCCAGATGAAGCCGCCCTCGCTGCGGATGACGCGGGCGACCGCGTCGTCGATCAGCGTGTAGAAATACCGCAGGCCAAGCGCCTCGAACTGTGTCCTATAGCTCTTCTCGTATTCTTCTTCAAAAATGCGCTTGAACGCGCCGTCATAGACCTTGGCAATGGTATCCTTGGTGGAGAACCAGAGATCCTGCTTCGTATCAATGGCATACTGGAAGCAGGCCCGCGCAAACGAGCGGATGCTGCTTTCCTTATTGTGTTCGCCCTGGAAGACGGCGGGGCCGTCGGTTTTCTGGACGAGAACGGTCTGCTCCCTGCCGGATGTGCCCTTGAAGGTCATGGTGCATTCGCCGGGCTCGTCCGTCTCAAGGCTTACGGACTTATACACGTCGCCGTAGGCATGGCGGGCGATCGTGATCGGCTTTTTCCATGTGCGCACGACCGGCTTGATCGTGTCCAGCAGAATGGGCGCACGGAAGACCGTGCCGTCCAGAATGGAACGGATGGTGCCGTTCGGGCTTTTCCACATCTCGGTCAGCTGCGGATATTCGGCCATCCGCTGCGCGTTCGGCGTGATCGTTGCGCATTTGACGGCAACACCGTATTTTCTGGTCGCCAGCGCCGCGTCGACCGTGACCTGATCGCGCGTCTCGTTGCGGTGCAGCAGGCTGAGATCGTAATACTCGGTCTTGAGGTCGACAAACGGGCAGATCAGCTCGTCCTTGATCATCCGCCAGAGCACCCGCGTCATTTCGTCGCCGTCCATCTCGACGAGCGGCGTTTTCATCTGAATTTTTTCCATATCGGTCCCTTCTCTCTTATCCGCGCTTGGCGTAGTAATTCATCAGGCAGCCGTCGAGCAGAATGTCCCGCTCGTCCGGCGTCAGGCCCTTTACGTGCAGCAGAAGCTCTGCTTTTTCGCCGGTCTGCCGCAGAACCTCCGCGGGGAAATCCTCACAGCCTTTCTCCAGCCGCTTCCGCACGTCCGGCACGAAGACCAGATCGCCCGGCGCATAGTCGAATGGCGTGCCTGCGTCCAGCGTGAACGGCAGCATACCCCAGTTGATGCAGTTGCTGCGGTAGCGCTTGGTGGCAAATTCATAGCAGATATTTGCAAGCCCGCCCAGGACCTTCTGGCAGGACGCAGCCTGCTCCCGCGCAGAGCCGTCGCCGGGCTTGTTGGCGAACACGCAGGAGCCGAACTGCGTCGTGTTCAGAAGCGCCTCCGCGTCGCCGACGCGCGAGAGCGCGGCGAGAATGTCCGAGGGATTCGAACCCTCCCGCCGTTCGGCTTCTTTTGCGGCAATTTCCTTTGCGCGCGGCACATAATCCGGCACGCGGCGCGAAAGCGTAAACTCCGCCAGCCGCAGGGGGTTCGAGCGGTAGGACGACGTTTCGCCCGACGGGATCAGCTCGTCCGTCGTGGTCACGGGGTCATGAATGACGGCGGCAAGTTCCAGAAGAAGATGTTCGCCCAGTTCGTACATTCTGGGCCAGTCGGTGATATTCGGACCCATGATGAGTTTTGTTTCCGGCTGCGGATGGCCAAAGCCGTTGTAAACACGGCGGGCATAAACCGTCTTGTCAAACTGGTACGGATGGCGTTCCGGGGTATAATCCAGCTCGTCCGCCGGGGTGATGCGGCCGCCGTTTCTGGCTGTTGCCGCAATGGAACGCGCGTCCATGAGGCACACGCCCGCAAACTGCCCCTCGCCGGGCTTTGAGCCCTCGCGGTTCGGGAAATTGCGCGTCGTATGGCGCAGAGACAGGCCGTTGTTGGCCGGCACATCTCCCGCACCGAAGCACGGGCCGCAGAAGCTGGGCTTGATGATCGCACCGGTTTCCAGCAGCGACTCCGTCACGCCCAAGCGTGTCAGGGCGAGGCTGACCGGGACGGATGTGGGATAGACGCTCATGGAGAAATACCCGCTTCCGACCGAGCCGCCGCGCAGGATCTGCGCAGCCTCGTCAATATTATCAAACATACCGCCCGCGCAGCCCGCAATAATCCCCTGATCGGCCCAGACACCGCCGTCGTGAAGCTTGTCCAGCAGATGCACGTTGGCCTTCGGCCAGCGCCTTTTTGCCTCGGCCTCCACACCGGCCAGCAGTTCCTGCGCGTTCGCAAGGAAGTCACGGATGGTGTACGCGTTCGACGGGTGGAACGGCAGCGCGATCATCGGCTCAAGCTGGCTGAGATCCAGCTCGATCATGCGGTCATAATACGCGCCATCCTCCGGCGACAGCTTTTTATACGCTTCGGGGCGGCCGTGAACTTCAAAAAACCGTTTCGTCTCCTCGTCCGTCTCCCAGATGGAGGACAGGCAGGTCGTCTCGGTCGTCATGACGTCGATGCCGTTGCGGAAATCAATGGGCAGCTTCGCAATGCCGGGGCCTGCGAATTCCAGCACGCGGTTCTTGACGAAGCTGCTTGCGAATGTCGCCTTGACCAGTGCGATTGCCGCGTCGTGCGGGCCGACGCCCCGGCGGGGCGTTCCCGTCACATAGACCAGCACGACCTCGGGAAGCGGCGCGTCCCACGTGTGCCTCAAAAGCTGCTTGGCAAGCTCCGGCCCGCCCTCGCCGACGGCCATCGTGCCGAGCGCGCCATAGCGCGTGTGCGAGTCAGAGCCTAAAATCATTGACCCGCAGGCAGCCATCTGCTCGCGCGCGTAGGAATGAATGACGCTCTGGTTGGCGGGAACGTAAATGCCGCCGTATTTCTTTGCCGCGGACAGGCCGAAGACGTGGTCGTCCTCGTTGATCGTGCCGCCGACGGCGCAGAGGCTGTTGTGGCAGTTCGTCAGCGCGTAGGGGAGTGGGAACTCCTTCATGCCGGAGGCCCGCGCCTGCTGGATGATGCCGACATAGGTGATATCGTGTGAAAGCATGGCGTCGAACCGGATGCGGAGCTGCCGCTCATCGCCGGACTGGTTGTGCGCCTGCAAAATGCGGTAGGCCATGGTGCGTCTGCGGCCCTCGTCCGGGGTGAGCGGCGCCGTCTGCTTCGGCACGCCGCCGCAGAGGAATACGCCGTGATCGGTCAGTTTCATAGTATGTTCTCCCTTCTGTTCAGGGTCTTTTTTCTTGGGATATACTTTATCACAGAAATGCGTTTTTGAAAAGTGCTTCTAAAAAAATTCATAAATCCTGCAAATCCAGCAGAAAACTACCTGATATGCAGGACGTTTTGCAAGTATGCACGATTATCCCGTCATTTTGTGCGAACCGTTCTTGCATTTTCTGCTTCCGTCCGGTATGATGGACAAAACAGACGGGAGGGACAGGCGGATGGCGCAGTATTATATGCTTTACAAGCCGCGCGGACTGCTCACCGCGAAGCGCGACGCGCGGCGGGAGACGGTCATGTCCTGCTTTCCGGAGGCGCTGCGCGAGACGCTGCACCCGGTCGGGCGGCTGGACAGGGATACGGAGGGGCTGCTGCTGTTTACGGACGACGGGATGCTCGACGTGCGCCTGCTCCGGCCCGAGCAGCACGTGGAAAAGGAATACGAGTACCGCGCATTCGGGTTACTTGACGAGACGGCCATGCGGCAGCTGGAGGAGGGCGTTTTGCTTTTGGAAGGGCAGCCGCCCTCGCTGCCTGCCCGCGCGCAGCTGCTTGCGCACACGAGCATCGGGGAAAGCGCGCCGTATCTGCCCGAGCGCTTCCGCGAGAAATACCTGAAAAACCCGGCCCGGCCCGTCACGGCCGGCAAGCTCTGGATCACGGAAGGGCGCAAGCATCAGGTCAAGCTGATGATCAAAGCCGTGGGCGGGCATGTGTTTTACTTAAAGCGCCTTGCCATCGGCCCCGTCCGGCTGGACGAGGCGCTCCGCCCGGGCGAATACCGCCCGTTGACGGCGGAAGAGCTTGCCGCGCTTATGCCACCGGCGACCAGCGGCGGCGGTACTGCTGAGGCGTAGCGCCTTCGCGGACGCGGAAGACGCTGATAAAATAGCTGGTGTTCTCCATGCCGACACGGTAGGCGACTTCGGATACCGGCAGGTCGGTCGCGCGCAGCAGTTCCTTGGCGCGGGTCAGGCGCAGGCGGGTCAGATACTCGCCGGGCGACTGGCCGAAATATCGCTGGAAGCTCCGCTGCAGGTGGTATTTGCTGATGTTATAGCGCGCCGAGAGCGTATCGAGCGTAATTTTTTGCGCGTACTGCTCGTGCAGATACTGCCGCACTTTCTGCAAAACTGCGGGCACTGGCTGCGGGCGCTGCTGCGCCGCGCCGTAGATCAGACCGCAGAGGATCGTCGTCATGAGCGCCGACGCGTCCAGATCACGGCCCAGCCCGCCGCCGTCCTCCCCGGCCAGGGCCAGAAGCGCGCTCATCTGCGCGGACACCGGACTGTCGACCGGCAGCGACGCGGCTGCCCGCCCCTGCGTCTGCGACAAAAACGCCTGATAGTACGCATCCGCCGTTGCGCCGTAAAAATGGAACCAGAGGACGTCCCACTGTCCCGCGTCCGGCGCAGTATAATAGTGCTGCGGCGCACGGCAGTCGATCCAGAAAAAGCTCCCGGCGGGAAGCCGGTAGGTTTCGCCGCCATATTCCAATATTCCGGCCCCGGAAAGCGTCAGCTTGACAAGATACGAATCCAGCTCCTTTCGGACGGTATAGTAATTTGCACCAGAAATGAAATGCCCGGCCTCCTGCAAATACAGCAGCTTGTCGCGGGCAAACGCGCCCGCCGAGACGATCTTCCATTCGGACTCCGGCGTCATATCGAGATTGTAGTGCAGCACTTCCATTCGGCAGTCCTCCGCAAAACAGCAAGATATTGATATTTCAAAGCAAGCCTATGATACCACACACAGGCTTGCTTTTCTATAATGAAATGTAGAAACCCATAAAAAACAGGGAGGAAACGAACATGGAACGCTACGCGTGGAAAGCGACGGTTCTTCCGGGAAAGCTGGAAGAATACATCCGCCGCCACAACGAGATCTGGCCGGAGATGAAGGACGTGCTGCATCAGGCCGGGATCCGCAACTATACGATCTGGAATGTCGGCAATGAGCTGTTCGGCTATTATGAGTGCGACAGCGTCGCCGAGGCTGCCCGCGTGCAGGCCGAAAGCCCGGTCGTGGACCGCTGGAACGAGTACATGAAGGACGTTATGCTGATGGAAATGGACCCGGAAACCGGTGCGCAGCCGCTCATGAAACAGGTCTTCTTTTTTAATTGAGGGAGGAACAACTATGAACGCTTATACACTTGCAAAGGAACGCTACGCCGCGCTCGGCGTCGATACCGAAGCCGTGCTGGAAACACTGAAAAACGTGACCGTCTCCGTCCACTGCTGGCAGGGCGACGATGTCGTCGGCTTTGACGCGAAGGAGGCCCTCTCCGGCGGCATCCAGACCACCGGCAACTATCCCGGCAAGGCCACCACGCCCGAACAGCTCATGGCGGACTTTGATGAGGTCCTGCGCCTGACGCCGGGCAAAAAAAAGCTCAATCTGCACGCAAGCTACGCCATTTTCGAAGCCGGTGAGTTTGCTGACCGCGACGCCATTCAGCCGAAGCATTTTTCCCGCTGGGTTGCCTATGCCAAAGAGCGCGGCCTTGGCATCGACTTTAACCCGACGTTCTTCTCTCATTCCATGGTCAAGGACGGCCTGACGCTCTCGTCCCCGGACGAGACGGTCCGCCATTTCTGGGTCGAGCACGGCAAGCGCTGCATGGCCATTGCGGAGTATTTCGCCGAGGAGACCGGCAAGCCCTGCGTCATCAACTTCTGGATCCCCGACGGCTATAAGGATTACCCGGCGGACCGCCTCTCTCCGCGCCGCCGCTACGCGCAGTCGATGGACGAAGTTCTGTCCGTTCCCTATGACAAGACGAAGGTGTTCCCGTGCATCGAGTCCAAGGTCTTCGGCATCGGCCTGGAAGCCTACACGGTCGGCTCGGCGGAGTTCTGCACGAACTATGTCAATACCCGCCGCATTACCCCGCTCATGGACAACGGCCACTATCACCCGACCGAGCTTGTCTCGGACAAGATCAGCTCCATGCTTCTGTTCAACGACCGGCTGGCGCTGCACATTACCCGCCCCATGCGCTGGGACAGCGACCATGTGGTGCTCTTTGACGACGAGACGCGCGAAATGATGAAGGAGATCGTCCGCGCGGACGCGCTGGGCCGCGTGTTCCTCGCGACGGACTATTTTGACGCTTCCATCAACCGCATTTCCGCATGGGTCACGGGCCTGCATTCCGTGCAGAAGGCGCTTCTGTACGCTCTGCTGGAGCCGAAGACGCTGAAGGCGCTGCAGGATGCAAACAACTTCACCGAGCTGATGGTGCGTCAGGAAGAGCTCAAGACCATGCCGTTCGGCGCGGTCTGGGAGGAATATCTGCGCCGCGAGAATATCCCGCAGGATTACTTTGCTGAGATCAAGCGCTACGAGGCCGACGTGCTGAGCAAGCGGTAAGGGGTGAACGAAATGTTTTTTGAAGAGCATGCAAAGCTGCTTTCCGACTTTGCCCGCGTTTCGCAGGCAGCGGGCGCACGCGCCGACTATGTGCAGGGCGGCGGAGGCAACACCTCCGTCAAGCTGCCCGGCGGCCTGATGGCGATCAAAGCCTCCGGCTTCTGCCTGTCTGACATCCGCCCTGATAAGGCCTATGCCGTTCTGGACGGGGCTGATCTGCGCAATTTCTATCTCACGACCGAGCCGTCCGCGCTTGCGGACGTGGAAAAAGAGGGCTCCGCCCGTGCCAAGGCCGATATCCGGCATATTGACGGCCTTGCCGACCTGCGGCCGTCCGTCGAAGCGGGCTTTCACTCCATCCTGAAAACCTTCGTGGTGCACACGCACAGCGTCTATGCCAACCTTGCGGCCTGCTCCACAGCCTGCCGTCCAATCGCGGCGCAGGCGTTCGCCGGAGCCGCTTATACGTGGGGCTGGGTGCCCTACACCGATCCCGGCGCGAACCTGACGTTCGCCATCCGCGGCGAGCTGCGCCGCGTGGAAAAAGAGACGGGCAAAATCCCGTCCGTCATTCTCATGCAGAACCACGGCATCATCGTCCATGACGACGACCCGGATACCGCGCTTGCGATTCACACTGACGCAAACGAGCGGCTGGCACGGATGTTCGGCCTGTCCGGTACAAGCTTCCCGAAGATCGCCGTGCGCGAAATGGCCGCAGGCATTTACGCCGCCGATGTGCCGTATCTGGCAGGTCAGTTCCGAACCGGCGGCTACACGCAGGAATTTCTCATGACGCAGCCGCTGTATCCCGACCAGATGGTCTTCCTGACGGATACGTTCTATCTGGATCAGGAAACGCTCGGAGCCGGACAGGCCGTCGCCAGCAGCAAAACGGGCGAGCTGCTCATGCAGATGGACGCGAAAAAGGCCCTGACGCTGACCGAAACACTCACGGCAGTCTTCTTCGTCATGGAGCACATCCGCAAGGCGGGTTACGAGCTTTCCACCATGGGCGAAGCCGCGAAGAAGTTCATTGCCAACTGGGAAAGCGAAAAATACCGCAAGTCTCTCGCCGGCAAAAAAGCCTGAACCGACAAAAAAGTCGCCTCCCCTTGCGTAAGGGGAGGCGATATGCGTCCGTCGCTGTTCGTTTGCGGTGTAAAGCTTCAGAGGCTGCGGGCCGGTAGGGGAGACGTCGGGCGCTGTCGCACCGGTGCGTCAGTCTATTCCCATGAAAGCCTTTCAGCACGGCATTTTTCAAGTGCCTCATCCTGTTCCTGCCGGGCAGCAGCGATATACCAGCGTTTTGCCTGCTCTGCATCGCGCGCGGTGCCGATCCCCGCTTCGTAGAACGTTCCGAGATTATACTGCGCGTCCCAGTCGCCATGCTCTGCGGCGCGCTTTGTCCAATAGAATGCGTTCGCGTCGTCCTGCGGAACGCCCTGCCCCTTCAGATAGAACCAGCCGACCTGACACTCGGCCAGCGGATAGCCCTGTTCGGCCAATTCCAGATGCCTCTTGAAGCAGGCTTCATATTCTCCGGCTTCCCAGTATCGGTCGATCAGCTCACAGCAGCGGTCGTATTCCGGGCAGGGCTTATAATAATTGATTTCCAACGTTTTATTTCTCCCACCTGTCGATGAGCGCCTGGATCTGCGCGGTGAAGCGGGTCAGATCGCGGTTCGGGCGCTCCCTGCAGCTCTGCGCCACAAGAAGCAGGTGCTGCGCCGCTGCGATGAGCGCGTCGAAGACGCCCTTCTTCCGTGCCGCGCCGCGCTTGGCAATCGGACGGCCGGCCGGGAACGCAAGGAATTTGCCGGAAAGCAGGTCAAATTCCGCGCCTGAGAACGGCGCGACAGCGACATACCCCTTTTCCTGCAAAAGCGCCTGAAACGCTTCGCAGGCCTCGGTATCGCCGTGGTTGACGAAAATTGTCTCCGGCTTTTTTGCAAATGCCTCGACCCAATTGAAAAGGCCCTTCTGGTCTGCGTGACCGCTTGTGCCGTGCAGGACGGCGATCTCGGCGTTTACGGCGATATCCTCGCCGAACAGCCGGACCTCCTTCACGCCGTCCAGCAATGCCCGTCCCAGCGTGCCCTTGGACTGATAGCCCGCAATGAGAATGATGTTCTCCGCTATCCAGAGGTTGTGCTTCAGGTGGTGCCGGATGCGGCCCGCGTCGCACATACCGCTGGCAGACAGGATGACCTTGGGGCGCGGATCGCTGTTGATCGCCTTTGAGTCCTCTGCTGTGATCGCAAACTGCAGTCCGGGGCACCAGATGGGGTTCTGCCCGCTTTTCAGGACGGCCTGCGTTTCCGGGTCAAAGCAGTCGGTATCGCACTGTAAAAAGACGCTGGTGGCCTCCTCGGCCAGCGGGCTGTCAAGGTAGACCGGGAAACCGTCGTGTCCATGCACAAGCTTTTTCTGCTTGATCTCGCGCAGCAGGTACAGAAGCTCCTGCGTCCGGCCCACGGCGAAGGCCGGGATAATGACGCTGCCGCCGCGGTCGAACGCCCGCTGCAGAACCTCTGTCAGCTCCGCGCGCACGTCCTTGGGCTTGTCGTGCAGGCGGTTGCCGTAGGTCGACTCGACAACGAGATAGTCCGTCTCGGCGACGGGCAGGGGATCGTTCAGGATCGGCTGGTCAATGTTGCCGACGTCGCCGGAGAACACAATTTTTTTCTCGGTGCCGTCCTCCCGCAGCCAGAACTCAATGCAGGCCGAGCCCAGCAGATGGCCGATATCGGAAAAGCGCACGCGCAGGCCGTCGGCAATCGTCACGCATTCGCCATACCGGCAGGGACGGAAGCACGCCGCCGCGCCCTTCGCATCGTCAACGGTGTACAGCGGTTCGACCGGCGGCTCGCCCGCACGCTCAGCCTTGCGCGTTTTCCACGCGGCCTCGGATTCCTGAATGTTCGCCGAGTCGCGCAGCATAACGTCGGCCAGACTGCACGTGGCAGGCGTAGCGTAGATTTTTCCCCGGAAGCCGTCCTTATAGAGCAGCGGCAGAAGCCCCGCGTGGTCGATATGCGCATGGGTCAGAAAGACGGCGCTGACGTCCTTCGCCGCGACGGGCAGCGGGATATTCTCGTAAATGTCCACGCCCTGCTCCATGCCCCGGTCGATCAGGTAGTTTTCTCCTGCCAGCTCCAGCAGCGTACAGCTCCCCGTGACCTCATGGGCCGCGCCGACGAATGTGATCTTCATAGGCAGATCCCTCCTTTTTATATTCAGTATAGCATAAATCACCGGTTCTGCAATCGCCCGCCGGCACGCGAAAATAATTTTTGCCTTTCCGAAAAAAGTTCTTGACTTTTTGACACACTTCAGCTATAATCAGCCTTGCTGTTTGAGTTGCTGGTATAGCTCAGCCGGTAGAGCAGCTGATTTGTAATCAGCAGGTCGGGGGTTCGAATCCGTCTACCAGCTCCACCGACAAGCACTATAATTGAATATGGGGGAATTCCCGAGTGGCCAAAGGGGGCAGACTGTAAATCTGTTGTCAGTGACTTCGGTGGTTCGAATCCACCTTCCCCCACCATTATCGAGCAGACACTTGTGTTTGCTCGATAATTTTTTGTATCTTAGGATTCGAAAGCCGGCTCTTGGCGGTATGCCGATGGCATGCCGCAACCGGCGTGGCTTTTTCGCAGAAAAGCGAATCCACCTTCCCCCACCAGGAACGAGTTGATGGTTTCATCAACTCGTTCTTTTTTCGTTTCAGGGCCTGTCGATAAACAAACAATAACGAGCGGACACAAGGTGTCGGCTCGTTATTGTCTTTCTCTCTATTTGTTCTGTGCGTTGCTGCTGTCGAGCGGCAGCGCGCTTTTTCTCTTTTTTCGGGGGAGTATGCCGCCCTGAGCGGTGCGGGCAGCGGTTGCATCGGCAGGAGGAGACTGCCACGGCATGCCGACGGAACACAAGGTTCTTGTCAGCAAAATTAAAATATCACAAGAATCTTGCTATATCAAGAATAAAATTACAAGATTCTTGTTAAACTGAATTGACAGATACAAGTTTCTGCGATAGAATGCTGTCAAATCTTGTCGTAGTCTGTCATAGACGGAGGAAATCGGATGAGTTTTGGCAAACAAATGCGGCTGCGGCGTGAAGAGCTTCAGCTCTCGCGCGCTTCTCTGGCGGAGATGCTCGGTGTTTCGCCCTCAGCTATCAGCAATTATGAAAACGGCGTCAGCTCGCCCAAGGAAGAGGTCTTGCTGCGCCTTTTCGACGCGCTGCAAATTGATCCGAACTATCTCTACCGCGATTCGTTCCGCGCGGGGAGCTTTGTCTGCTCGCACGAGGAGCAGGCGCTGATCGAGGCCTACCGCGCGCTCCCGCCGCTCGGTCGCGAGGCGGTGCGCAGCCTGATCGGCTCACTCGGCGCACTGTGCCGCGCGCAGGAGGAAAGCGTGCCTTGAGTTAGAAGATTTCCGCGCAAAAGACTTGAATCATTCATAAATTCCAATTATAATATAAGTTTGGAAATCAATATTAAAGAAGGAAGCGTATTTCTTATGACGAAAATTGATATTTTCTCCGGCTTTCTGGGTGCCGGCAAGACCACGCTCATCAAAAAGCTGATCGCCGAGGCTTACAGCGGCGAAAAGCTCGTGCTGATCGAAAACGAGTTCGGTGAGATCAACATCGACGGCGGCTTTCTGAAGGAGTCCGGCATCGAGATCTCCGAGATGTCCGCCGGCTGCATCTGCTGCTCCCTTGTCGGCGACTTCAACAAGGCGCTCAAGGAGGTCGTGGAGCAGTTCCACCCCGACCGCGTGCTCATCGAGCCGAGCGGCGTGGGTAAGCTCTCCGACGTGATCGTTGCCGTGCAGCGCACCGTGGACGAGTGCCCGGACGAGCTCAAGCTCAACAGCTATGTCACCGTGGCCGATGCAAGCAAGGTCAAGGTTTATATGAAGAACTTTGGCGAGTTCTACAATAACCAGATCGAGGCCGCCGGCACGATCATCCTCTCCCGCACGCAGAAGCTCTCGCAGGAGAAGCTGGAGGCCGCTGCCGCGATGCTGCGCGAGAAGAACCCCGACGCCGCTATCCTGACGACGCCGTGGGACGAGCTGGACGGCAAGACCATTCTCTCCGCGGTCGAGAAGGTGTCGCTCAGCGATGAGCTTCTCGAGAAAATGCGCCATGAGCACGAGATCGAAGAGGCCGAGCACGCGCATCACCATCATGACCACGACCATGAGCATGAGCATGAGCATGACGAACACCGCCATGACCATGATGAACATCATCACGACCACGACGAGCACGCGCATCACCATCATCACCACGACGGTGAGGAGTGCGACGATCCTGAATGCTCCTGCCACCATCACCATGCCGATGACGTCTTTGCCTCCTGGGGCAAGGAAACGCCGAAGAAGTTCACGCGCGAAGCGCTTGAAGAGATGCTCCGCAAGCTTGACAGCGGCGACTACGGCCATATCCTGCGTGCCAAGGGCATCGTGAACGGTGAGGACGGCTGGCTCGAGTTCGACTATGTGCCCGAAGAGCACGAGGTCCGCGCAGGCCATCCCGACTACACGGGCCGCCTCTGCGTCATCGGCGCGGAGCTCAGGGAAAACGGCCTTGCCGAACTGTTTGGAGTGTGATCGATGGATATTCCTGTTTATCTGGTTGCCGGTTTTCTGGATTCCGGCAAGACGAACTTTATCAACGGCATTTTAGAAGACGGTTTCGCCCGCGAGGATAAGACGCTGCTCATCTGCTGCGAAGAGGGCGACGAGGAGTACGAAAAGAAGGCGCTCGACAACGTCACCGTCGTCACGGTGGACGATGAGGACGACTTGACGCTCGCATTCTGCAAAGAGCTTGAAAAAAAGTACCGCCCCAAGCAGGTGCTCATCGAGTACAACGGCATGTGGCAGATGGAAAAGCTCTACCGCGAGGTGCTGCCCGCCAACTGGGTGCTCTACCAGATCATGACCTTCGTGCAGGCGCCGACGTTTGAGCTGTTCGTTAAGAACATGGGTCAGCTCATGATGGAAAAGATCACGAACGCGGATATGATCGTCTTCAACCGCTGCGACGACAAGCTCAAAGAGAGCCTGCGCGCGCGGAATCTGCGCATGGTCAACCGCCGCGCGGACATTTACCTTGAGGACAACGATGGCAACAGTGAGGATTACCTCACCGGCGACGAGTGCCCCTTCGACATGACGCCCGAGCTCATCGACATTCCGGACGACGACTACGGCGTTTGGTACGTTGACGCGATGGATCACACCGACCGCTGGGACGGCAAGAAGGTGCACATGAAGCTCATCATGTGCCATTCGAAGAAGTTCCCCGGTATCCACTGTCCCGGCCGCTTTGTGATGACCTGCTGCGAAAACGACATTCAGTTCGTCGGCATCGTCGCCAAGGGCGACAGCCTGAAGGCCTACAAAAACCGCGACTGGGTGGAGATCACCGCGACGGTCAAGAAGGAATATCTCGACGCCTACGAGGGCGAAGGCCCCGTGCTGTACGTTGAGAAGATCACCACAACGTCGAAGCCCGAGCAGGAGGTCGTGACCTTCTGATTTTGCACCGCATTGAGAAGAAGCATAAAAAAGCGACGCTCTCTTTTTGAAAGAGAGCGTCGCTTTTGCTCTTGCGGGGGGAGATCAAGCGCCGATGATGAGCGGCACGAGCGCCGCGCAGGAAAGGCACATCAGCATGCCCGTGCAGAACGAGTAGGCCATGGTCTCGGGATTGCAGTACTTTTCCACAAGCGGCAGGCACAGGTCGGTCGAAGCGGTACCGGGAATGGTGACGGCCTCGATGTAGCCGATCTTGCTGGCGATGAGCGGCAGGAAGATAAGACCCATCGTCTCGCGCAGCACGTTGTGCAGAAACGAGATCGCGCCCGCGACCGCGTGTCCTGCGCCGGAGATGACGCTCGGTGCCATCGTGTACCAGCCGAAGCCCGCGCTGATGGCGAGCCCTTCGCGCAGCGTGACGGGGGAGAGGAGCGCATAGACGACGCCGGCGAGCAGCGAGCCAATCACAGAGAAAATGGGCACGAGCACGACGCCCAGCCCCGCGCCGCGCATGACGCGCACGATGCTGCCGTCAAGTCCCATGCTGAAGCCCACCGAGCCGAGCATGATGCAAAGCCCTATGACGAGCAGGTTGCCGGAGATCTCTTCAAAGCGCTCGGGCGAGATGAGCTGCGGGAGGACAAAATAGCCCAACAGCATCCCGCAGATGACCATGAGGCAAATGATGACCGAGGACTTGATGCCCGTGGTGTTGACCCCGCCGCCGTGCTCCTCGGCGCCTTCTTCCTCTGTACCGGCGGGCAGGGAGTGGCGGTTGAGGTGCACGATCTTGCGCGCGGCAGTCGCGCCGAGCATACTGCCGACGGCGGTGAGCAGTGTGACGAACAACGCCTGCACGCCGATGCTGCCAAGGCTCGACGTCACCTCCTCATCCGCGCCCATGCGCAGACCCATGAGGAAGATGAGAAAATAGATGAACAGATTCGTCAGCGCGTCCAGAAAGTGAAATTTGTCTGCATGGCGGCGCAGCTTGCTTGCAATGAGGTAGCAGGCGATCATAATGGACCAGTAGAGTGCGAGCATTGCCATGAGAGGGAACCATCCTTTCGCCGCGTGGCGGCAAAGATAGAAAAAGGACGGCGCGTGATCCGCGCCGCCCTCTGCTGCTTTGGTAGAATTGGGAAATATCAGGCGAGGGTGTTGACCCAGGCGGAGTATTTGGCGAGGTTTGCGTCGCGCTCCTGCGCGTCCGCACCCTTGGTGAGGATGTAGACCTTGATCTTCGGCTCGGTGCCGCTCGGGCGCACGACGATGTGCGTGCCGTCGCAGAGCTCGAAGCGCAGCACGTTCGAGCCCGAGAGCGCGATCTTCGTGACCTCGCCGCTTGCGGCGTCGCGCGCGGTGCCATCCGAATAATCCTTGTACGTCGCGACCTTGACGCCCGCGATCTCGCTCGGTGGCGTCTCGCGCAGGGACTTCATAAGAGCGGCCATCTTCTCCGCGCCGTCGAGGCCCGGCATGACGAGGTTGTGCGTCTTTTCACCGTACCAGCCGTACTTTTCAAAGAGTGCGTTGAGCGCGTCGAAGAGCGTCATGCCCTGGGAGTAGTACCACGCGGCCATTTCGGTGAGCAGCAGCGAGGCCGTGACTGCGTCCTTGTCGCGCACGTAGTGGCCGATCATGTAGCCGTAGCTCTCCTCGTAGGAGAAGATGACGGTGTTTTTGCCCGCGCCCTCAAGCTCGTTCATCTTCTCGGCCATGAACTTAAAGCCCGTGAACGTGTCGTAGCAGTCGAGGCCGTTCGCCTCCGCGACGGCGCGCGCCATCTCGGTCGTGACGATAGTCTTGAGCGCGGCGGCATTCGCGGGCAGCTTGCCCGCGCGCTTCATCGCACCGATCAGATAGTCGAGCAGCAGCACGCCCGTCTGGTTGCCGGTGACAGGCTCGAACTCGCCCTGCTTGTTGCGCACCATGATGCCGACGCGGTCGCTGTCGGGGTCGGTGCCGAGGATGAAGTCGACGTCGTTCTTCTTGGCGAGGTCAATGGCGAGGTAGAAGCCCTCGGGATTCTCGGGGTTCGGGGACACGACGGTCGGGAAATTGCCGTCGATGACCATCTGCTCGGGTACGCATAAAAGGTGCTTGATGCCAAGACGCGTCAGCGCCTCGGGCACGAGCTTGTGGCCGCAGCCATGGAAGGGCGTGTAGACGAGCTTGAAGTCGTCGGCAACCTTTTTGACGGTCTCATAGTCGTTGACCATGCTCATGACATTTGCCATGAAGCGCTTGTCACAGTCCTCACCGAGCATCGTGATGAGACCCTTGTTAACGGCTTCATCGAAGTCCATCGACGTGACGCCGGTGAAAATGTCGATGTGCTCAAGCTCCTTGGCGATCGCGGCGGCGTGCTGGGGCGG